>Ga0210378_10000873_pt1 | contig 15853 bp, 12 predicted proteins | sample PLM1_60_b1redo_FD_155465 | JGI IMG/M metagenome (GOLD analysis project Ga0210378, IMG submission 155465) | Groundwater sediment microbial communities from an aquifer in East River, Colorado, USA - PLM1_60_b1 redo | ecosystem: Environmental > Terrestrial > Soil > Riparian zone | place: USA: East...
CTGTGAGCGAGGTCCGCCGGTGAACAGGGACACCCAGAGCGTGCTGCTGCTGCTCGTCGGTGGCGCGGTGGTGCGGATCTCCGTCGACGACACCTACCTGCGGTACGTGAAGGACTGGATGCGGCCGGGCCTGCTCGCCGCGGGCGCCGTCCTCGTTGTCCTCGGCCTGGTGTCGCTGTGGCGGGAGCACTTCGCCCGCCGGCCGGCCGCCCCGCCCACCGATCCGGAACTGGTAGCGGACGAGCACGGGCACGACGACGACCACGGCCCGCAGGTCGCCTGGCTGCTGCTGCTGCCGGTGCTGGCGATCTTCCTGGTCGCCCCGCCGGCCCTGGGGTCGTACACGGCGTCCCGCTCCGCGGCGGCCGCGGCCCCGGCCGAGCCGGACAGCGAGTTCGCGCCGCTGCCGGCCGGCGACCCGGTGACCACGACGCTGACCGACTACGTGACCCGGGCGATCTGGGACCGCGGCCGCTCGCTGGAGGGCCGGCGGATCCGGATGGTCGGCTTCGTCACCCCGCGGTCGGGCGGCGGCTTCTACCTGACCCGCATCACGATCACCTGCTGCGCCGCCGACGCCCGCCCGATGCGGATTTCCGTGCAGGGCGGCGACCGGACCTTCGCCGCGGACACCTGGGTCGCGGTGACGGGGACGTACGGCGGGCGCGAGGAGGCGGCGACGGCGGCCGATCAGGTGCCGGTGATCCGGGCGGAGTCGGTGGACACGGTCAAGGCGCCGGCCGAGCCGTACGAGAGCTGACCGACCCCTCAGGTGTCGAGCAGGCGCCCGGCGGCGGCGACCAGGACGAGGGCGAGCACGGCGAGCCGGGCGAGCCGGCCGCCCGGTGGCAGCCGCGGCCAGGCGAGGTAGGTCAGCCAGCCGAGCAGCAGCGCGAGCACGACCATCAGGACCAGTCCCACCGCCGGTGGCGCGAAGAGCCCGCCGATCAGCAGCGCGAGCACGACCAGGAACGGCAGCCAGCGCGGGCGGGTGGCGAGCCAGGCGAGCGGCGCGGCGCTGCGCCGCTCCACGGCCCGGCGCAGCGGGGTGGTCACGGCTGCTCGCTCCCCTTCGGTACGGTTCCGGCGCGGGTCCCGCCGGGATCCGGGTCCGATCCTCCCAGGCGTCCGGTCCTGGGCGACGAGCCGGGGGTGCGGGGTGCTGGTGGTGTCCCGCTTCGCGGTGCCCGAGGACGGCGCGGCGGGTTTCGCCGACCGCGCCCGGGTGGCGCTGGGGGCCTTCGCCGCGCGGCCCGGCTTTCGGCGCGGGCGGGTCGGCCGCTCGGTGGACGAGCCGGCCGAGTGGGTGCTGGTCACCGAGTGGGACGGCGTGGGGGCGTACCGGCGGGCGCTGTCGGCGTACGAGGTGAAGGTGGACGCGACGCCGCTGCTGGCCCAGGCCCGGGACGAGGCCGGCGCGTTCGAGGTGCTGGTCGCGGTGGAGGGTGGCGGGCCGGCGGTGACGAGCGCGAGCGACCGCGCCGCGGATGCCGGGACCGCCGCGCCCGGCGGACGCGCCGGACCCGACGATCGCCGACGGGTGGAGGACCGGTGAGCACACCGCCGGGCTGGACGCCCGACCCGCGCGAGCGCGACGATGAGCCGGCGCGACCGGACGAGCCGGGCGCGGCCGGCCATCCGCCGCCCTCGCCCTGGGACCGGCCCTCCACCCCGCCGGGCTATGGCGCCGGCTCAGACCCGGCCGGTCAGCCGCCTGGTTTCGGGACCGGTTCCGACCCGGCGTCGTCGCCCTGGGACCGGCCATCCACCCCGCCGGGCTATGGCGCCGGTTCAGACCCGGCCGGTCAGCCACCGGGGTACGGCGCCGGCTCAGACCCGGCGTCGTCGCCATGGCAGCAGCCGGGGCCGGGCGGGCCCGGTGGGTACCCCGGCTACCCCCCGGCCGGACCGCCGCCGGCCGGGTACGGCCCGCCTCCTGGTCACCAGGACTACCCGCCGCCGGGCGGCGGCGCCCAGCCGCCCATGCGCAACCGCAAGGTGCTCGCCCTCATCGCCGGCCTCGCCGTCGCCGCGATCGTCCTGGTCGGCGTCGCCGCCGCCGTCGCCCTGCGCGGCAACCCCCGCGACACCGCCGACGAGTTCATGGCCGCTCTCCAGGCCAAGGACATCGACAAGGCCCACAGCCTGCTGTGCAAGGACGGCCAGCACAAGGTGAGCAAGGACGGGCTTCGCCGCGACTTCGACCTCGACGACCGCACGATCACCTCGTACCGGCTGGGCACCGAGCGCACCCGCCAGCGCGAGGGCAAGGACGAGACCCTCATCCCGGTCACGATCGACTACGACAAGGGCACCGAGGTGAAGCTCGACGTCGGCGTCTGGAACGAGGGTGGCCAGAAGGTGTGCAGCCTCAACCCGCCGGGCGAGGCGTGACCCCGGCCGGTACTCGGCGGCGGCCGGCGGGGCGGTCCCGGTAGCCTGGGCAGCCTCGCCGACCGCCAGCCGGGGGAGCCACCGTGCCAGCAGACCGCATCGACACCATCGTCAGCCTCTCCAAGCGGAGGGGGTTCGTCTACCCGTCCAGCGAGATCTACGGCGGGCAGCGGTCGGCGTGGGACTACGGCCCGCTCGGCGTCGAGCTGAAGGAAAACGTCAAGCGCCAGTGGTGGCGCTCGACGGTGCAGGCCCGGGACGACATCGTCGGCCTGGACTCCTCCGTGATCCTCGCCCGGGAGGTGTGGGAGGCCTCCGGCCACGTGCAGGAGTTCGTCGATCCACTGACCGAGTGCCAGGTCTGTCACAAGCGCTACCGGGCGGACCACCTGATCGAGGCGTACGAGGAGAAGCACGGCCACCTGCCGGCCAACGGGCTGGCCGACGTTGTCTGCCCCAACTGCGGCAGCCGCGGCGCCTTCACGGAGCCCCGCATGTTCAACGGGCTGCTGTCCACCCATCTGGGCGTGGTGGAGGACGAGTCCGGCCTGGCGTACCTGCGGCCGGAAACCGCGCAGGGCATCTTCATCAACTTCGCCAACGTGCTGCAGTCGAGCCGGAAGAAGCCGCCGTTCGGCATCGCCCAGATCGGCAAGTCGTTCCGCAACGAGATCACCCCGGGCAACTTCATCTTCCGCACCCGCGAGTTCGAGCAGATGGAGATGGAGTACTTCGTCGAGCCCGGCACCGACGAGGAGTGGCACGAGTACTGGATCGCCGAGCGGACGAAGTGGTATCTCGACCTCGGCATCGACCCGGACAACCTGCGGCACTACGAGCACCCGAAGGAGAAGCTCTCCCACTACTCGAAGCGCACCCTGGACATCGAATACCGATTCCGCTTCGCCGGGTCGGAGTGGGGCGAGCTGGAGGGCATCGCCAACCGCACCGACTTCGACCTGTCCACCCACAGCAAGCACTCCGGGGTCGACCTGTCGTACTTCGACCAGGACAAGGGCGAGCGCTGGGTGCCGTACGTCATCGAGCCCGCATCCGGCCCCGGCCGGCTGATGATGGCCTTCCTGGTGGACGCGTACTCCGAGGACGAGGCGCCCAACGCCAAGGGCCAGCCGGAGAAGCGGACGGTGCTGCGGTTGGACCGCCGGCTCGCCCCGGTCAAGGCCGCCGTGCTGCCGCTGTCCCGCAACGCCGACCTGTCGCCGAAGGCGCGCGACCTGGCGCAGGAGCTGCGCAGGTCGTGGAACGTCGACTTCGACGACGCCGGCGCGATCGGGCGTCGCTACCGCCGGCAGGACGAGATCGGCACGCCGTACTGCCTGACCGTCGACTTCGACACCCTGACCGACGCCGCGGTGACGGTCCGGGACCGGGATTCGATGGCGCAGGAGCGGATCGCGCTGGACAAGGTGCACGCGTACCTGCAGGAGCGCCTCACCGGCTGCTAGGCACCCTGAGCCCCGGCGGGATCGGTCCGCGCCCCCGATAGGCTCAGCGGAAGGACCGCAGCGGAGGAGCTCACCGTGCCCAAGTACGTGTACGACTTTGCCGAGGGGAACAAGGACCTCAAGGACCTGCTCGGCGGCAAGGGCGCCAACCTGGCCGAGATGACGAACCTGGGGCTGCCCGTCCCGCCCGGGTTCACGATCACGACCGAGGCGTGTACGCGGTACCTCGGCACCGGCAGCGAGCCGCCGGAGCTGGCCGACGAGGTCACCGCGCACCTGGAGGCGATGGAGAAGGCGATCGGCCGCCGGCTCGGCGACCCCGCGGACCCGCTGCTGGTCTCGGTCCGGTCCGGGGCGAAGTTCTCCATGCCCGGCATGATGGAGACGGTCCTCAACATCGGCCTGAACGACGAGTCGGTCCGCGGCCTCGCCGCGCAGGCGGGCGACGAGCGCTTCGCCTGGGACTCGTACCGCCGGCTGATCCAGATGTTCGGCAAGACCGTGCTCGGCATCGACGGCGAGCACTTCGAGGAGGCGATCGACGCGGCCAAGGACGCCAAGGGCACCAAGAACGACCTCGACCTCGACGCCTCCGACCTGCAGAAGCTCGTCGAGCAGTTCAAGGGCCTGGTCCGCGAGCACGGCGGCCGCGAGTTCCCGCAGGACCCCCGCGAGCAGATGAACCTCGCCATCCACGCCGTGTTCGACTCGTGGAACGCCGACCGCGCGATCCTCTACCGCCGTCAGGAGCGCATCCCGGCCGACCTCGGCACCGCGGTCAACGTCCAGTCGATGGTCTTCGGCAACCTCGGCATGGACTCCGGCACCGGCGTCGCCTTCACCCGTGACCCCGGCTCCGGCGCGCAGGGCATCTATGGCGACTACCTGCAGAACGCGCAGGGCGAGGACGTGGTCGCCGGCATCCGCAACACGGTGCCGCTGCAGGACCTGGAGAAGATCGACAAGCCGGCGTACGACCAGCTGCTGCAGATCATGGCCACGCTGGAGGGCCACTACAAGGACCTGTGCGACATCGAGTTCACCATCGAGCGCAACAAGCTGTGGATGCTGCAGACGCGGGTGGGCAAGCGCACCGCGGGGGCCGCGTTCGTCATCGCCAGCCAGTTCGTCGACGAGGGCCAGATCGACGTCTCCGAGGCGCTCCAGCGGGTCACCGGCGCCCAGCTCGCGCAGCTGATGTTCCCGACCTTCGACGAGAAGGCCGACAAGCAGCAGATCGCCAAGGGGATGAACGCCAGCCCCGGCGCGGCCGTCGGCAAGGCCGTCTTCGAGTCGCACCGGGCCGCGGAGCTGGCAGCGGGCGGTGAGCAGGTCATTCTCGTCCGCCGGGAGACCAACCCGGACGACCTGGTCGGCATGATCGCCGCCCAGGGCATCCTCACCTCCCGCGGCGGCAAGACCTCGCACGCGGCGGTGGTCGCCCGCGGCATGGGCAAGACCTGCGTCTGCGGCGCCGAGGAGCTCGAGGTCGACCTGAAGGGGCGCAAGTTCACCGCGCCGGGCGGCGTGGTCGTCAACGAGGGCGACCTGGTCTCGATCGACGGCACCACCGGGGCCGTCTACCTCGGCGAGGTGCCGGTGCAGCCGTCCCCGGTGGTGCAGTACTTCGAGGGGACGCTCGGCGCCACAACGTCCATGGACGGCTCCGCCGTCGCGGACCCGCTGGTCGCGGCCGTGGACCGGCTGGTCACCCACGCCGACGAGGTGCGCCGGCTCGGCGTCCGGGCCAACTCCGACACCCCGGAGGACTCCGAGCGGGCCCGCCGCTTCGGCGCGCAGGGCATCGGCCTGTGCCGGACCGAGCACATGTTCCTCGGCGACCGGCGACAGCTGGTCGAGGACCTGATCCTCGCCGAGAGCGACGACGAGCGGCAGGCCGCGCTGGACGCGCTGGAGCCGCTGCAGAAGGAGGACTTCGTCGGGATCTTCACCGCGATGGACGGCCTCCCGGTCACCGTCCGGCTGATCGACCCGCCGCTGCACGAGTTCCTGCCGGACCTCACCGAGCTGTCGGTCAAGGTCGCATTGGCCGAGGCCAAGGGGGAGGACCCGGGGCGGGACAAGACCCTGCTGGAGGCCGTGCAGCGGCTGCACGAGGCCAACCCGATGCTCGGCCTGCGCGGCGTGCGGCTCGGCCTGGTCATCCCGGGCCTGTTCGCCATGCAGGTCAAGGCGATCGCGGAGGCCGCGGCCGAGCGGAAGGCGGCCGGCGGCGACCCGAAGCCGGAGATCATGATCCCGCTGGTCGGCGCGGTGCAGGAGCTCGAGGTCATCAAGGACGAGGCCGAGCGGGTGCTGGCCGACGTCGCCCGGGAGTCCGGCGTCGAGGTGGACACGCTCATCGGCACGATGATCGAGGTGCCGCGGGCGGCGCTGACCGCCGGGCAGATCGCCGAGTCGGCCCAGTTCTTCTCCTTCGGCACCAACGACCTGACCCAGATGGGCTGGGGCTTCTCCCGCGACGACGTGGAGGCCGCGTTCTTCAGCCGCTACCTCGACCTCGGCATCTTCGGCGTCTCACCCTTCGAGTCGCTGGACACCGAGGGCATTGGCAGATTGGTCCGGCTGGCGACCGACGAGGGCCGGGCCGCGCGCCCCGACCTCAAGGTCGGCGTCTGCGGCGAGCACGGCGGCGACCCGGACTCCGTGCACTTCTTCCACGAGGTCGGGCTCGACTACGTCTCCTGCTCGCCGTTCCGGATCCCGGTGGCCCGGCTGGAGGCCGGCCGGGCGGCGGTGGAGAGCGGCGGCTCCGACTCAAGGTAGCTTTCGGGGGCCGTGCGGTCTTCGGGGGCCGGGCCCCCGTACCCCCGGACGTCCAGTCGGTGCCGCTGGGTCGCCTTCGGGGGCCGGGCCCCCGCACCCCCGGGCGGCCGGTCGGTGCCGCTGGTCGAGTCTCGACCGGGCTTCGTCCAGCGAGCCCCGCCGGAGGCAGAGGGCCCCGACGGCTCTAGGACCCCGCCACCGAGTAGCCCTGGTAGGCGGTCAGCCGGAAGCTGAGCCGAGGGTCGCGGCGGCGATGCGGTCGACCGCTTCGGTGAGCAGCGCGCGGGAGGTGCCGATGTTGAGCCGGGCGAAGCCGGCTCCGGGCCGGCCGAAGTCCAGGCCGCGCTCCAGCGCCACCTTCCCGCGCTCGCGGAGCACGGCCGCCGGATCGTCGCCGAGGTCGTACGCGGCGAAGTCCAGCCAGGCGAGGAAGCTCGCGTCCGGCGGACGGTAGCCCACCTCGGGCAGCGCGGACGCCAGCAGGTCGGCGAGCAGTCGCCGGTTGCGGTCGAGGTGGGCGAGCAGCGAGTCCAGCCACGGCCGGCCGTCGGTGAAGGCGGCGACGGCGGCGACCACGCCGAGGATGCCGGCGCGGTAGCGGACCTCGGCCGGCAGTCGGCCCAGCAGCTCGCGGCCGCGCGGGCCGCTGGTCACGGCGACCGCGCACTTCAGGCCGGCGGTGTTCCACGCCTTGGACGCCGACCAGAAGGCGACGCTCTCCCCGCCCGCCAGCGTCGGGAAGGGCACGTGCCTCGCTCCGGGCAGGGTGAGCGGCGCGTGGATCTCGTCCGAGAGCACCAGCAGGCCGTACCGGTCGGCGAGCTCGGCGACCGCCCGCAGCTCGTCCGGAGTCCACACGCGACCGAGCGGGTTGTGCGGGGAGCACAGCAGGTACGTCCGGGCGCCAGCCCGGAAGGCCGCCTCCAGCGCGTCCAGGTCGAGGGTCCAGCCGCCGCTGCCGGTGCGGTCCCGGGCGAGCGGCACCTCCACCACCCGCCGCCCGGCCTCCGGCAGGTCGGCGAAGAACGGCGGGTACACGGGCGGGTTGATCACCACCCCGGTGCCGGTCCGGCCGGCCGCCCGCAGCACCTCGACGACGCCGACCATGACGTCCGGCACCAGGTGGACGTCGGCCGGGTCGACCGCCCAGCCGTGCCGGTCGGCCGCGTACGCGGCGAAGGCCTCCGGCAGCCCGTCCGGCTCGGTGTAGCCGAGGTCGCCCAGGTCGATCGCCTCGTGCAGCGCCCGCTTGACCGGGTCGGCGAGCGGGACGTCGAGCTCGGCGACGAAGGCCGGCAGCACGTCCGGCGGGTGCGTGACCCACTTGGAGCTGCGCCGCCGGCGCAGGTCGGCCAGCGACACCCCGTCGAAGTCGTCGTCGTCCGCCACGCTCCGATCTTCCCCCGTCGGCCGCAGGCCCTACGCTCGGGGTTGATGGACGCCGGAGCCCGGTACGGGGAGCACGAGCGGGCCCGCCGGGTCGCCGAGCCGCCGAAGCGCGCACAGTGGGCAGTGTGGGCACAGCCGGCCGGCGCGGTCGTGCCGGAGCGCTCGCAGTTCGAGCGGGACCGGGCGCGGGTGCTGCACTCCTCGGCGCTGCGCCGGCTGGCGGCGACGACGCAGGTGGTGGCGGCCGGCTCGGCGGACTTCCCGCGGACCCGGCTGACCCACTCGCTCGAGGTCGCGCAGATCGGCCGCGAGGTCGGCGCCGCGCTCGGCTGCGACCCGGACGTGGTGGACGCCGCCGGGCTGGCGCACGACATCGGCCACCCACCCTTCGGCCACACCGGCGAGGCCGCGCTGGACGCGGTCGCCGGGCCGTGCGGCGGCTTCGAGGGCAACGCGCAGACGCTGCGGATCCTCAGCCGGCTGGAGGCGAAGGCCCTCGACGCGTCCGGGCGCCCGGCCGGGCTCAACCTGACCCGGGCGGTGCTGGACGCGACGACGAAGTACCCGTGGCCCCGCGCCGAGCTCGGCGGCAAGTTCGGCGTGTACGCCGACGACCGGCCCGCGTTCGACTGGCTGCGGTCCGGCGCGCCGTACGGCCGCCGGTGCCTGGAGGCCCAGGTGATGGACTGGGCCGACGACGTGGCGTACTCGGTGCACGACGTCGAGGACGGTGTCCACACCGGACACGTCCGGCTGGCCGCGCTGGCCGACCCGGGAGAGCGGGCGGCGGTCTGCGAGCGGGCCGCGGACTGGTACTCCACCGAGTCCCCGGCCGACCTCGCCACCGTGCTCGACGAGCTGCTGGCGCTGCCGACGCTGCGGGACCTCGCCGGGTACGACGGGACGCACCGCGCGCAGGTCGCGCTGAAGCGGGCGACCAGCGAGCTGACCGGGCGGTTCGCGACCGCCGCCGTGCAGGCGACCCGCGCGGCCGCCGGCCCCGAGCCGCTCGCCCGGTACGCCGCCGACCTCGCCGTGCCGCGCCAGGTGGCCGCGGAGTGCGCGCTGCTCAAGGCGGTCGCCGCGCGGTACGTGATGCTGCGCCGGGAGGCGGCGGCGCTGCAGGCCCGCCAGCGGGAGGTGGTCGCCGAGCTGGTCTCGGTGCTCGCCGACCGGGCGCCGGACGCGCTGGACCCGGCGCACCGGCCGGAGTGGCTGGCCGCGCCCGACGACGCCGCCCGACTGCGGGTGGTGGTGGACCAGGTGGCCGGGCTGACGGACCTGTCCGCCCCGGTCTGGCACGCTCGCCTCACCGGACGCCGGTAGCCGTAGCCGTCAGGAGGACCCGTGGACCCGTACGTGATCGTCGGCGCCGGGCTGGCCGGCGCGAAGGCGGCGGAGACGCTGCGCGAGGAGGGCTTCGCCGGGCCGGTCGTGCTGCTCGGTGACGAGGACGAGCGGCCGTACGAGCGGCCCCCGCTGTCCAAGGGCTACCTGCTCGGCAAGGACCCGCGCGAGTCGGCGTACGTCCACCCGGCGGACTGGTACGCCGCGCACGACGTCGACCTGCGCCTCGGCACCGGGGTGACCGCGCTGCGCCCGGCCGAGCACGAGGTCGAGCTCGCCGGCGGCGAGCGGCTCCGGTACGCCAAGCTGCTGCTCGCCACCGGCTCGGTGGTCCGCACGCTGGAGGTCCCCGGCTTCGAGGCGGCGCTGACGCTCCGCCGGCTGCCGGACTCCGACCGGATCCGTGGCGCGTTCCGGGCCGGCGCCCGGGTCGTCGTCATCGGTGCCGGCTGGATCGGGCTGGAGACCGCGGCCGTCGCCCGGCAGCGCGGCGGGTCGGTCACCCTGGTCGAGGCCGACGAGCAGCCGCTGCAGCGCGTCCTCGGCGCCGAGATGGGCGCGTTCTTCGCCGACCTGCACCGCTCCCAAGGGGTGGACGTGCGGCTGCGGTCCGGCGTCCGGGAGATCGTCGTCGACGGCGACCGGACGACCGGTGTGGTGCTCGCCGACGGGTCCGAGGTCCCCGCCGACGCGGTGGTCGTCGGGGTCGGGATCCGCCCGGACACCCGGCTGGCCGAGGCGGCCGGTCTCGAGGTCGACGACGGGGTGGTGGTGGACGCCTCGCTGCGCACCTCGGACCCGGACGTCTACGCGGCCGGCGACGTGGCGCGCGCGTACCACCCGCTGCTCGGCGAGCGGCTCCGGGTCGAGCACTGGGCGAACGCGCTCAACGGCGGGCCCGCCGCCGCCCGGTCGATGCTCGGCCAGCAGGTCGTCTACGACCGGGTGCCGTACTTCTTCTCCGACCAGTACGACGTCGGGCTGGAGTACTCAGGCTGGGCGCCGCCCGGCTCGTACGACGACGTCGCGGTCCGCGGCGACGCTGTGGGCACGGCCGGCCGCGAGTTCGTCGCCTTCTGGCTGTCCGGCGGGCGGGTGCTGGCCGGCATGAACGTCAACGTCTGGGACGTCACCGGCGACATCCAGGCCCTGGTCCGCCGCGGCACCCCGGTCGACCGCGCGCGCCTCACCGACCCCGCCGTCCCCCTCGCCGAAGTCTGATCAGAGGTCCCCCCGCCTCCGCAGCGCCGCCCTCGTTTCCTGGTCCAGATCTGCGACGAGGAGCTCCACCAGCCCCTGCACCCAGAATCGGATCTTGAGCTCGAGAACCGTGCCCATCGTCGGGAAGACGTCCCGCAGTTCGACCGGGAGTCGCCGGCCGTGCGGAACGCTGACGAGCTGGAACATCGGACCGTCCGCGTTCGCGCGACGGACCTCCACAGCAAGCGCCTCCCGAGCGGCCGTCTCGGCCGGCGGCCCTGCGAGAAGTGCCGGCCCGGTCGAGACGTCGATGCCGGCCGCAAGCCTGTAGGCGTCGTCACCCGTGAAGGCCAGGCCGCCCGACATCTTGCCGACCTCGACGCCCGGCGGCAGGTCGAGTGCCGACAAATGGTCGTCGAGTTCTCGCCGGGCGGCGGTCAGCAGGCGGACGGCAAGCGCGTCCAGCTCACCGTGGGGCAGTCCATCGCGCCCGAGCAACGCCTCGCGGAGCGAGGCGAGGCTGCTCGTCACCGGCCGCTGCGGCGCTTGGGCCGCCACCTGCACGAGGCCGATGACGTCAACGACGCGCTCCTGCACGAAGCGCACGAACCGGTCCGGCCGACCCTGGTCCGCCTCTTGGAGGGCGTCAAGGTACTCGTCCTTCTGGTCTGCGAAGATCGCTAGCGGGACACCGGGTCGCCGATAGAGGTAAACCGACGCAAGCGCTCGGGCGACCCGCCCGTTGCCGTCCGCGAACGGGTGGACGGCGACGAAGGCGTAGTGCGCGTACGCCGCCTGAAGGACTGGATGCGCGCGAGTGAAAGTGTCCGACCGCAACTCCTCCACCAGCCGGTGCATCTCCGACGGAACGTCGATGGGCGGCGCGCAAGCGTGCGTGCGTCCGGTGGCTCGACTCGTCGGGTTGTTCGGGAGTTGCTTGTATTCACCCTTCGGGAGCGGACGCTCCTGCCAGCCGAGCGATGTGACGACCCGGTACGCCTCCTGGCTCTCGCAGATCAGCTGATGGATCTCCCGGATCGCTTTCTCACTGATCTCGGTGCGGGTCGTCGCCATGTCGAGCACGAAGTCGTACGCACGCAGAGCGTCCTCGAACGACCGACGCACGATCGGCTCCCGCGCCGCGATCACAGCTTCCCAGGCGGAGGTGGCGACGGCGACCGTCATCGTGAACCCCCGGTCGACCTCGTACAGGCCCTCAATGGCGCCAGTGTCGATCGCGGCCGCTCGCGTCGCGGTCTCCACGGCACGAGTCAGCGGACCTGCGTCGGGCTGGGCGCGAAGGTCGTCGATGACGGCGGCGAAGCGGTCGAAGGTCTCGGAATCCACCGGCAGCGATGCCCACTCCGCGAAGGGTGGGAACGGCTGGTACGTCTCGGTGGTCGCCGGCGCCGGCTCGGTCACCGGTCAAGGGTAGGCCCGCGGGCACGCCGGCCGACGGAGCCGGGTGGGCTCAGCGTTGGAGGAGCACGGCGCGGCGGCGCCGGCCGGCCGCAGGGCGTCCTCGACGCGCGGCTACGCCTCGACCGCATCCGAGGTGTTCGCGCCCGACGGCTCCGCCGATCCGCGGGCGTGCCAGCGCTCCATCACGGCGGGGTACTCGTCGCTGAGGAAGCCGAAGAACTCCGACGTCTGCCGCAGCCGGCGTCCCCCCGGCGTGTCCGCTCCGACGATCGCGACGCCCTCGGCTGCCACGTCCTGGTAGCGGCGGAGCCTGCCGAGCTGCGAGCGGTAGATCTGGTACCAGACGTCATCGTCGTACAGGCGGTACAGGCCGCCGTGGGTGCCCGGCTTGCGGTCCCGAGCCAGCAGCCCGACCTGGACGAGGTAGCGCACCGCGCCGGAGATGGCCGCCGGGCTGACGCGCAGTCCCTCCGCGAGCTCGGCGGCGGTGTATCGGTCGGGGTCGTCGGCGAGCGCGTAGGCGAAGACCCGGGCCGGCATGGGAGGCATCCCGGACTCGCGCAGCAGAAGGGCGAACCGCTCGACGTAGCGAAGCAGAGCCTCATGTCGCTCCCCGGGTCGTCCCCCTGCCCGGGCCCGTGCCCGGTCCGATGCTGCGGTCATGATGCTTCCTCCCCTAGCTCTGCCATGACTTTCAGAATAACGTGAAGAAGCTGTAGGTTGGTTGCCATGGCATCCACGATCTCCGTGGCCGGGCTCGTCAAGACGTTCGGCCGGACCCGCGCTCTCGACGGTCTGGACCTCGAGGTGAAGCCCGGCGAGGTCCATGGCTTCCTCGGACCGAACGGCTCCGGGAAGACGACGACCATCCGTGTCCTGCTCGGGTTGCTGCGTGCCGACGCCGGCACCGTCCGCATGCTCGGCGGCGACCCGTGGAGCGACGCCGTCGCCCTGCACCGCCGGCTGGCCTACGTGCCGGGCGACGTCACCCTGTGGGCGGGCATCACCGGCGGCGAGGTCATCGACCTGATGGGCCGGCTGCGCGGCGGGCTGGACCGGCGCCGCCGCGCCGAGCTGCTGGAGCGGTTCGACCTCGACCCGCGCAAGAAGGCCCGCACGTACTCCAAGGGCAACCGGCAGAAGGTCGCGCTCGTCGCCGGGCTGGCGTCGGAGGCCGAGCTGCTTCTCCTCGACGAGCCCACCTCCGGCCTGGACCCGCTCATGGAGTCGGTGTTCCAGCAATGCATCCAGGAGGTGAAGCGGGAGGGCCGCACGGTCCTGCTGTCCAGCCACATCCTCGCCGAGGTCGAGGCCCTGTGCGACCGGGTGAGCATCATCCGCCTCGGCCGCACCGTGGAGAGCGGCACCCTGAGCGAGCTGCGCCACCTGACCCGGACCTCGATCTCTGTCGAGACCGCGCAGCCGGTCACCGGCATCGATGCTCTGCCGGGCGTGCACGACGTCGTCCTCGACCACACCAGCGCACGGTTCGACGTCGACACCCAGCACCTCGACGCCGTCGTGCGGCGGCTGTCCACCCTCGGCGTCCGCAGCCTCGTCAGTACGCCACCGACGCTGGAGGAGATGTTCCTGCGCCACTACGGCGACGAGGAGACCTCCGGCGCCGAGGAGACGGCGTGAGCGCCCGCGCTCCCCGGGTCGGGACCACCTCCGGGACCGGCATCCTGCTGCGCTTCATGCTGCGGCGGGACCGGTTCAGGTTGCCTTGGTGGCTGCTCGGCACCGGGTTGCTCCTTCTCATCCAGTCCACCCAGAGCCAGAACGTCTACGACACACCCGAAGACCTCGCCCGGTTGCGGGAAACGTTGGGCGGCAACGCCTCGGTCGTCGCCCTCAGCGGGCCCACGGAGCTGCTGGACACCATCGGCGGCGAGGTCGTCTTCGAGATCTTCTCGTACCTGGCGGTCGTCGTCGCCCTCATGAGCATGTTCCTGGTCGGCCGGCACACCCGCTCGGATGAGGAGGCCGGCCGGGCGGAGCTCATCCGCTCGGCGCGGGTGGGCCGCCACGCCCCGGTGGCCGCCGCCCTCTGCCTGGCCGGCCTGGCCAACCTCGCCGTCGCGGTGGTGGTGTTCGCCACGGCCGCCGGGACGGGCCTGCCGGCCGGCGGTTCGGTGCTCCTCGGCGTCGCGACCGCCGGCCTCGGTCTCACCTTCGCCGCGCTGACGGCGGTCGCCGCGCAGGTGTTCGAGAACGCGCGAGGAGTCTACGGAGCCGTCGGTCTCGCCATCGGCGCCTCGTACGTGCTGCGGGCCGCCGGGGACGTCGGCAACGGGGCCCTGTCATGGGTGTCCCCGATCGGCTGGGGCCAGCGCACCTTCCCCTACTCCGACAACCGGTGGTGGCCGCTCCTGCTCCCGCTCGGTGTCACCGCGCTGCTCGTCGCGGCCGCCGTGGCCCTGCTGGACCGGCGCGACTTCGGGGCAGGTCTCCTGCAATCCCGGCCGGGACGGGCGACCGCGTCCTGGGCCCTGGGCTCCCCGCTCGGGCTGGCCTGGCGCCTGCAGCGCGGGTCGCTCACCGGCTGGGCCAGCGGGCTTCTCCTGCTGGGAGCGGCCTACGGCTCGTTGGGGAACACCATCGAGGAGTACGTCGCCGACAACCCGGAGGTCGCCGACTTCCTGCCGGGCGGCGCGGCCGATGTCGTCGACTCGTACCTGGCGCTCACCATTCTCATGTCCGCCCTGATCACGACGGCGTTCGGTGTCAGCAGCACCATGCGGGTGCGCGGCGAAGAGACGTCCGGGCGCGCCGAGCCGGTGCTCGCCACCGCGACCAGCCGGTCGGCCTGGCTCGCCAGCCACCTCACCGTGGCGCTGGTCGGCGGCGCGCTGGTGCTGGTGGCGGTTGGCTTCGGGGAGGGCCTGGCGTACGGCCTGACCGTTTCCGACGCCGGCCAGATACCACGCCTGATGGCGGTCGCGCTCGTCTACCTGCCGGCGGTGTGGCTGGTCATCGGTCTCGCCGTCCTGGGTCTCGGGTGGCTGCCACGGGCGGCCGCCGCGGTGGCCTGGGTGGTCGTCGGCTACTGCTCGATCGTCGCGCTCTTCGCCGACTCCTTCGACCTGCCCGCGTGGTTCCAGAGCGCCTCCCCGTTCGCGCACACACCCGAGGCTCCCTTCGAGACCGTCACGACGGCGCCGCTGCTCATCATCGGGGCGGTCGTCGTGGTGCTCCTCGCGGGTGGCCTCATCGGCTTCCGGCGCCGCGACGTGGGGTACTGACGGTGCTTCTTCGATCTGGCCGCCCGCCCGGCTCAGCCGCGGCACTGCCGCCCCGTCACCCGACGTAGGATCGCCGGGTGGCAGGACGGATCCGCGACGAGGACATCGCGCTGGTCCGCGAGCGGTCGCCGATCGAGGACGTGGTGGGGGAGCGGGTCGCCCTGCGCTCCGCCGGCGGCGGCAACCTCAAGGGGCTGTGCCCGTTCCACGACGAGAAGTCCCCGTCCTTCAACGTCACCCCGGCGCGTCGACTCTGGCACTGCTTCGGCTGCGGTCTGGGAGGCGACGCGATCGCTTTCGTCCAGCGTACGGACGGGTTGTCGTTCGCGGAGGCAGTGGAGCGGCTGGCGGACCGGGCCGGGGTCCAGCTGCGGTACGAGCAGGGCGGTTCGGCGCCGGCGCGGCCGCAGGGGCAGCGGACCCGGCTGGCCGAGGCCAACAGGCTCGCCGCCGGGTTCTACGCCGCGCAGCTCGACGCGCCCGAGGCCGGCCCGGCCCGGGACTTCCTCACCAGCCGCGGCTTCGACTCCGCCGCCGCGACGGCGTACGGCTGCGGCTACGCACCATCCACTTGGGACGCCCTGACCGCGCACCTGCTGGACC
>Ga0210378_10000874_pt1 | contig 15852 bp, 19 predicted proteins | sample PLM1_60_b1redo_FD_155465 | JGI IMG/M metagenome (GOLD analysis project Ga0210378, IMG submission 155465) | Groundwater sediment microbial communities from an aquifer in East River, Colorado, USA - PLM1_60_b1 redo | ecosystem: Environmental > Terrestrial > Soil > Riparian zone | place: USA: East...
CGACCCCAGCCCCGACCCCCCAGCCGACCGCGGCCGCCACCGCCGCCCCGGAATTGACGAGCGCCCCGAGCGCCGCGACAGGGCCGACGCCTGCACCATCAGACCCGGGCCAGGTTGCCGTCGGCGGGCCAGGTGGACCGAACGGCAGCCCGGGTTCGGGGGGCGCCGGCGGCGCGATCATCGGCCCACCGACGCCACGTCCGGAGTCGCCGACGTCCGCGTCGTCGCTGCGATTCGGGTTCGATCCAGGCATCGGCCTGCCGGTGTTCGCGTGGTCCCTGACGACCGCCCTCGGCGTGATGCTGTTTGCCTTCGTCCTTCGCCGTCCGACCCGCCGCGAACGGGTGCCGGTCGGGCCGAACCTCGCCGCAGCGGTGGCCGTCGCGCCGGCGGGAGCCGACGCGGTCAACCCGGACGAGGCCAACCTGCCCCGCTGGCTGCGACCCACACTTCGAGAGCAGCGTCAGTGGAGCGACCGTGCGGCCTACGCCGTGCGGGAACCCGAACGATTCGACTCACCACCCCGCGGGGGAGCGGATCGACGGACGATCGGATATCGGCTCGTCCGCCTGTCTGATGGGCCCGACGACCTGAGATCGAACGAGATCAGTCGCCTCGATCGCGGCGACGAGGTCGAGATCATCGGTGATCAAGGGGGCTTCCTCCAGGTCAGGACACCGAGCGGGCTGGAGGGCTGGGTGCCCCGGATCTCGATCGTCAGGTAACCGGACGACTGTCAGCCCGACTTCGCGGTACGGGGTTGCGACCGCGCCGCGATGCGTTCAAGGGCACCTTCCCAGCCGGCGTCAAATGTCTTGCCGGGCTCGTCGAGGTCGATCGAGACGGGCGCATGGTCGGACGGGATTGGCGGCCCCTTGCGCGCCTCCCGATCGATCTCGGCGGCCACGACCCGCTCGGCAATCGGCTTCGTCACGAGCAGATGATCGATCCGCATGCCGAGGTTCTTGTGGAAGTTGCCGGCCCGGTAGTCCCACCAGCTGAAGCGCCCGCTCGCGGTCTCGCGCAGCCGATACGCGTCGACCAGGCCCCAGTCGAGGAGTCGCCGGAACGCCTCGCGCTCCGGCTCCGAGACATGCGTGCCGCCATGCACGGCCTGCGCATCCCAGACGTCGTCGTCGGTCGGTGCGATGTTGAAGTCACCACCGACGAGCAGCGGCTCCGCCGGGTCGCGCGTCTCCTTGAGCCAGCGCTCGAGGCGCTCGTACCACGCCAGCTTGCCCGCGTAGAACGGGCTGCCGACGACGCGGCCGTTGGGCCCGTAGACGGTGACGATCCTGATCCCGTCGACGAGCGCACTCAGCATCCGCGCCTCGTCGAACGGGTTGAAGTCCTCCTCGCCGAAGTCCCGCCCGGAACCTGGTCCACTGTCCCGAACTGGACCGTCGCCGAAGTTCGTGACGGGGTCGGTGACCTGCAGCCCCTGCCGCGTCGCGATCCCCACGCCGTTCCAGCGACCCTCGCCGTGGTGGAGAAGGTCGTAGCCGGCCATCGCGAACGGCATGATCGGAGCGTCGGCGTCGGTCAGCTTGGTCTCCTGGATGAGGAGGATGTCCGGCGCGGCCCGCTCGAGCCACTGGTCGACCTTCTCCTGGCGGGCCTTGAGCGAGTTCACGTTCCACGTCGCGATCCGCATCGCTAGAACCGCCGCCCGCGCTGCCGATCGAGGTCGAACGCGGCCGTGTCGGCGATCGCCATCACGGCCATCGTTCCCGCCTGGACGGGGTCCGATACGACCAGATCGACGTGCTCCGTGATCGAGCCGACCATGTTGAGCGAGATGATCGGGATGCCGACCGCCCGGATCTCGTCGGCGGCCGCGCTGATGTCGCCGCCCATGATCGAGCCGGCGAGGACGAGCAGCCGTGCTCGCGGAAGGTCCGCAACGGCTCGGACCGCGGCGGCGATCTCGGCTTCGCCGACGAGGGCGATGGTGTCGACGCTGATCCGCTCGCCGCGGAGGTTGTGGCGGTCGGCCTCGCTGACGGCTCCAAGCGCTACCTGGGCGACCTGGGCTCCGCCGCCGATGACGATGATCCGCTTGCCGAAGATCCGCTCGAGGGCCCTCGTCAGGTGGACCTGGCTGACGTCATCGACGGCCTCGAGCAGCGCGACGAGGTCCGCCTCGGACAGGCCCTCGACCTCGACTTCGATCTCGGCGAGCGCCGGAGCTCCGCCGTGCGCTGCGACACGCCGAACGGTCGACAGCGTCCGGATTCGGCCGCCGGCGGCGGCAACGCGAGCAGCGATCGTCGCGATCGCCTCCGGCCGATCGACGTGATCGACGCGAAGGGCGACCGCGGACGTGTCGGCGGGCGTCCGCCGGGGCATCGGGTGGGCCCCGCGTCAGCGCGAGGTGATGTCGGCGATCGACATCCGCCCGGGGTCGCCGCCAGCCTCGGAATCGTGGGCCTCGTAGGCCAGGCCGAGCGCGTCGAACGTCTCCCGGGTGATCGCCGGGTCGCTCGTCTCGAGCATGAGCTCGCCATTGGTGTCCTCGGCGATCCCGACGATCCCGGCGATGTTCACGCCGCGCTCGCCGAGGGCGGTGGCCATCCGGGCGAGCGCACCCGGCCGATCGTCGAGCTTCACCGTGAACCAGACCGTCACCGGGCACCTCCTGTCAGGTGATGGTACCCGGCGGCGGCGCCGACCGACCGTTACCCTCCGCGAGATGGCTCCGAATCCGGCAGTTCCGGCCGCCGCGCCACGTGTCCAGATCTTCGGCCTCGAGAAGGACCAGGCGACCCGAGCGGCGATCCGGTTCTTCAAGGAGCGCCGCGCGGAGGTCCACCTCGTCGATCTCCGCCGCAAGCCGATCTCCGCGGGCGAGCTGCGGCGGTTCGTGCAGCGGCTCGGCGCAGCGGCGCTGCTCGACACCGCCGGCCGCGCGTACCGCGACGCTGGGCTCGGCTACCTGACGATGGACGAAACCGGGATCGTCGAGCGGCTCCTCGCCGATTCGCGCCTCTTGCGGCTGCCACTCGTCCGGTTCGGCGAGGCGGTCACGGCCGGGCCAGCGGACGCGACGTGGAAGTCGTGGTTCACCCCCGACCGCGAAGGCCGACCCAGATGAAGCCGATACCGACGGCGATCGCGAGCGCCCCGAAGACGATCCACAATGGATCGCCGACCATGAAGCTGCTGCCGGGCAACAGGCCACTGCCCTGACCGATCCAGACGGCGCCGGTGGCGATGATGATCACCCCGCCGAGCGTGCGTATTTGGTGTCGGCGCTCCATCGTGCCTCCTTCGATCCATCCTAGCCGGGCCCTTCCGCGTCTGTCGCCGACCGGTGCAGGCGCGCCCCGCTATCAACAACATGAAGCTTGACTTCCGTTTAGTTTTCAATATAGTTCAAGAACACATTAGTTTTCTTGCACTCGGCAACGAGGGCTGCATGGCATCGGACGGACAGAAACGATGGATCGACTACCTCTCTCCCGAGGATCTCGCGTTCCTCAAACGGTTCCTCCTCTCATCTGGGACCCTCAAGCAACTGGCGACGGAGTACGGGATCTCCTACCCGACGATCAGGTTGCGGCTCGATCGGCTCATCGACAAGGTGCGACTGATCGACGAGCACACCGAAGCGGGGCCGTTCGAGCTTCGACTTCGCATGCTCTATGCGGATGGGCGGCTCGACGACGACACGTTCCGCATGCTGTTGCTGGCTCATCGGAGCGAGGGCGCGGTGCAATGAAGGCCCGTTTCGCCCGCGCGGCGGCCATCGCCGCCCTGGTTGCCTTGACCATGTCGAGTACCGTCGCCGCCCAGGAGCCGGTCATGGAGATCAGTTGGACTACCCGTGCACCTGCTTCCGGCAAGGTCGTCGACGGGAACGCGCTGGTCTCAGCGGACCAGTCCGGTGGCCTGTTTCCGCTGATCGCCGTCGACGCGCCGGACCTCGGTCGAGTCGGGTTCTCGGTTCGTGGCCGCGTCCGCTACACCGACGTCGCCGGCAGCGGCTACCTCGAGATGTGGAGCGTGTTTGCCGATGGCGGCCGATATTTCTCGCGGACGCTCGGAACGGAAGGGCCGATGGCCGTCGTTACCGGGACGTCGGACTGGCGCCCATTCGAGCTGCCGTTCTTTCTCGAGGGAGCGGCTCCCCCGAGTCGGCTCGAGATCAATGTCGTCCTCCCAGGGTCGGGCACAGTCGAGATCGGGCCGCTCGAGATCGATCGACTGGCGGAGGCCGGGAGTGGCGCGTGGCTGCCGGATCGAGCCATCGGGATCGTCGGCGCCGCTCTCGGATCGGCGATCGGGCTGCTCGGAGCGCTCGTCGGCGTGCTCGTCAGCCGCAATCGCGGGCGGCGCTTCGTGTTGCCGGTCATGACTGCGGCCTCCGTGCTCGGCGCCGTTCTGATCGCCGCGTCCGTCGCCGCAATCCCCGCCGGCCAGCCACCGGGCGTTGTGTTCCTGCTGTTCGTGCCCGGCGTGATCCTTGCCACGGCCTTCGGCGCGTCGCTTCCGCGGGTGAGGCGAGCGTACGCAGAGGCCGAACTGCGGCGGATGCGTGCGATGGACCAGGCCTGATCAGCGAGCGTCCCGTGCGGGTGTCGTGACCCGCTGGCATGCTAGCGCGATGAGCGACCCGAAGGCCGACCAGGGCCAGACGACATCGCCGACCACCGGGGCGGATGCCGGACAGGGCGCGGGTCCGGTGGCGGGTGGCAAGGACGGGAGTCCGCGCCCCGCCGAGCGGCGAAGCGGCCGAATCGTCATGCGCCACGACGCAGCACAGCGAATCGGCAAACCCAAGGCCACCGAGGATGAGCAGTTCCTCGAGCGGGCACCGGCCGGCCGCCCCGCCTTCGTCGACAGCGACCCATGGCGGGCCTTGCGGATCCTGTCCGAGTTCGTCGAGGGCTTCGACGCCCTCGCCGCCGTCGGGCCTGCCGTGACGATCTTCGGCTCCGCCCGGGTGGACGAGACCGAACCGATCTACGACCTCGCCCGAACCATCGCCCGGAAGCTGGCCCAGAGCGGCTTCGCGATCATCACCGGCGGCGGCCCCGGCGTCATGGAGGCGGCGAACCGTGGCTGTCGCGAGGGCGGCGGGCTGTCGGTCGGCTGCAATATCGAGCTGCCGCACGAGCAGGGGCTCAACCCGTACGTCGATCTCGGTGTGGAGTTTCGCTACTTCTTCGCGCGCAAGACGATGTTCGTGAAGTACGCCGACGCGTTTGTCATCCTGCCGGGCGGATTCGGGACGCTTGATGAGCTGTTCGAATCACTCACCCTCATCCAGACCGGCAAGGTCCGCGACTTTCCCGTCGTGCTCGTCGGCAGCTCGTATTGGAAAGGGCTGCTCGACTGGATGCGCGACGTCCAGCTGCCGGCCGGCGCGATCTCGGAGGCCGACCTCCACCTCCTGCAGCTGACCGACGATGCCGACGAAGTCGTCCGGATCGTCCGTGCCTACGCCGCTCGCTCCCACGACGACATCCCGTCAGAGGCCGAGCTGCGCTAGGGCTCGCGCGCCCGTCCTCCGCGGCGCGGCTCTCCGGCTTTGACCGGCGCGCCTAGCCTTCGCCCGCGACCGGGACCGCGACCTCGATCCGGCCAGCGGCGACCCGCACCGGGTAGTAGCGGAACCGCCGAACGCGGGTGAGACGCCGGGCCTCCGCCTTCAGGCCGGGTGGATCGACCTTCGGCTCGCGACCGGCCGGCGACCAGGTCGGGTGGTAGACGCCGTCCGGGTCGAGCCCGCCGGTCGTCGGCATGCGGACGGGATTGCCCGAGCAAAGGTCGAATTGACCCTCGTGGAGCGGGCAGGCCACGACGCATCCCTCCAGCTGCCCGATCGAGAGCGGCGCCGCCATGTGCGGACACCGATCGTCGACCGCGACGATGCCGTTCGGCGTGTGGGCGATGAGGAGGTCCAGGTCGCCGCGGGAGACCCGCCGCATTGCGCCGAGCGGGAGGTCGGCGGCATCGATAAACGCTTCGAACGGAGCGTCCGCGGCGGAGGGCACGGTCAGACGCGGTGGGAACGGGGCGGGGACTGGATCCACGCGTCGATGCTAGCGCACGGACGAACAACGGCCCTCGAGCTCGTTGCCGAGCCGAGGGCCGTTGCCGAGAGGAGGAGCGAGGGTCAGTCGGAGGCGGGGACCGGGGGTCGAGGACGATCCTGACCGCCGGCGGCGGTCGCCGGAGCGGGGGCGCCGTGCGTCGCCCGGAGCGGCAGCTCACGCATGAAGAGGGCCGCCACGAACCCCAGGGCTGCTGCCGCGACACCGATCCAGAACGTTTGGGCGATCGCCAGGCTCATTGCGTTAGCGAACGCTTGATCGAGCTGAGGCACGAACGCCTGAAGGGTTGGGTGGAGCTGTTCCGGGGAAGCGTTCACGATTGCCGTCCCGAAGCTCTTCCCGACGCCGGTCAGGTCGTTCAGGTCGATATTCTGCAGTGCCGGGCTTTGAAGGAAGCTGCCGAGCGCGGCCTGCTGCTCGGGTGGTGCCGCCGCGACCGCCTGCATACCGATCGGGATGAGGGCCGGCTGCAGTTTCTCGGCGAGGCCTTGCCCGAAGACGGTACCGGCGATTGCGAGCCCGACAGAGCCCCCGATCTGCCGGAAGAACGTCAGGTTACTGGTTGCGACGCCGAGCTTCGAGAACGGCACCGCGTTCTGGACGACGATGGTGAACACCGACAGCGTCGGGCCGATCCCAAGGCCGGCAACAAACATCCAGAAGAACAGCGCCGGATACTCCGTGTCGGCCCGGAGTTGGGTCATGAGGGCGATGCCCGCCGTCATCGAAACGAGGGCGGCGAGGATGATCGCCTTGTATTTCCCGGTTCGCGACACCAGGGCGCCGGCAACGATCGAGCTGCCGATAAGCCCAATCAACATCGGGAAGATCAGATATCCGGAACTCGTCGCGGACTCGTGCCGGACGGCCTGTAGCCAGCGCGGCAGGAAGATGATCGCCCCGAAGAAGCCGAAGCTGACCAGGAACGTCGAGACGATCGACGAGGCATAGGTCCGGTTGCGCCATAGGTCGATGGGGACGATGGGCTCCTTGGCACGCGACTCGACAAACGCGAACAGCGCGCTGCCGATCAACCCGATCAGGATGAAGCCACCGACTGTTAGCTCGGTCCAGTCGTTCGGGACCTTCAGACCATCAACGAGGTGGGTGCCTGCCTTGTTCGTCAGCCCGACCAGAAGAAATCCAATAGCGACCGTGAAGATCGATGCGCCGAGGTAGTCGAAGTTGCGGGACGCGCCACTCCGTTTGATCGTCGGCAGGAGCCGCCAGATCACGAACAGGCTGATGATGCCGATCGGCAGGTTGACAAAGAAGATCCAATGCCAGCTGACGGTGTCCGTCAGGAAGCCGCCGAGTCCGGGTCCGATCAGGAAGGAAATCCCGAACACCGCTCCGAAGAGGCCCTGGTACTTGCCGCGTTCGGCGGGGGTGAAGAGGTCGCCGATCACCGCCAGGGCGATCGGGAAGAGGGCGCCGGCTCCGAGGCCCTGGATGCCGCGGAACAGGATCAGCTGCCACATCTCCTGGCTCAGGCCGGACAACACCGACCCGACGAGGAACAACGTGATGCCGATCATCAGCATCGGTCGCCGTCCGTAGAGGTCGGAGAGCTTGCCGTAGAACGGGACGGTGATCGTGCTCGTCAACAGGTAGATCGTGACGACCCATGTGTAGAGGTCATTGCCACCCAGATCGGTAAGGATCCGGGGCAACGCCGTACCGACGATCGTCTGGTCGAGGGCGACGAGGAACAGCCCTAGCAGCACCGCCCCGAGGATTTCGAGTTTGGCGCGCTGGGACAGCCCGAGGGCCGGGTCTTCGTCGACGCTGGGAGTGGACCCGCCGTTCTGGGCGGGAAAGGATTCCATGAGTCTTAGTCCCTTCCTGGGGTCTGGGGGTGGAGGTGGTCGTGGCCGACGAGGTAGTCCGGGCCGAACTCCTCGATGACCGCCCCTCGAATGTCGTCGAGCGCCGTCGCAACGCGATTCAGCTGGGTCTTGTCCAGATGCCCGAGGATGGCCTGAAGGCGGTCCTGCTTGACGGCCTCGGTCTCCTCCAGCGCCTGCCTCCCCCGCTCGCCGATCCGGACGAGGACGACGCGCCGGTCGCCGGCCACGCGGACGCGCTCGACGAGCCCGCGCTCCTCCATTCGATCGACGATGCCGGTCGCGTTGCTGAATGACACGTCGAGCAGCTCGGCCATCCGGCTCATCGGCAGCTCGCCGTGATGCTGGAGAAGCCACATGACGTGCATGTGGGTCATGCTCACCCCGGCCTTGACGAGACGGCCTGTGCCTGCACAACGGAATCCCGCGATGATGTCGTGGATGCCGGACGTGATCCGCGCCGCGAGCGCTTCGCCGTCGACAGTTGCGGCCGTGTCAATAGTTCGCATGAGATGAATAATCTAGCAGCAGGCAATCATCGCGTCAACATGGATCATCGACACAACGAGACCGAGGGAGGCCGCGCGTGCGTTTCGCTCTGATGATCGAGGCCCAGCAGGGTCTGACCTACGACGAGCAGCTGGCGATCGTCCGGCGCGCCGAGGCTGCCGGCTTCGAGTCGTTCTTCCGATCCGACCACTATCAGAGCTTCCCAGGACCCGCCGGGGAGCGGACCACCGACGCGTGGGCGGTCCTGGCCGGGCTGGCCCGGGAGACGTCGCGGATCGGGCTCGGGGTCCTGGTCTCCCCGGTGACGTTCCGCCACGCCGGTAGTCTCGCCAAGGTCGTGACCACGGTCGACGAGATGTCGGGCGGCCGAATCGAGTTCGGGCTTGGCGCCGGCTGGAATGACGAAGAGCACTGCCAGCTCGGGCTGCCGTTCCCGCCCATCAACGAGCGAGCCGACCTCCTCGAGGACAGCCTCGCGATCCTCCACGGGCTGTGGGGCGAGCCAGACGGTTGGTCGTACACCGGCAAGCAGCTGCGGATCGAGGGTGCCCAGTTCTACCCGAAGCCGGTCGACGCGCCGGGCCGCCCGCACCTCCCGAACGGCGCCGCCCGCCCGCGCCTCCTCGTCGGTGGCGGGGGGACGCCGCGGTCGATGCGGATCGCCGCACGCTACGCGGACGAGTTCAATCTCTCGTCTTCGTCACCGGACGTGGCCCGCGAGAAGTACGCCGCAATCGCGACGGCCTGCGAGGCGATCGGGCGGGATCCGGCGACGATGACGCGATCGACGATGGCGGGCGTGCTCATCGGCCGCGACGCGGACGAGGTCGACCGGCGGAAGCGGGCGCTCCTGGACGCGTTCGGCGATGACGCCGGGGGCGAGGACTGGATCGACGCGCGCGAGCCGCGCTGGATCCTTGGGACGCCGGATCAGGCGCGGGCGATGGTCGCCCGGTTCGAGGAGGCCGGCGCGCAGCGCATCATGCTCCAGGATTTCCTGCCCCGAGATCTCGACATGATCGATCTCATGGCCGAGGCACTTTTCTAGACGCTCCCTATTCGGCGGCTGCCGCCGCCTCGCGGTAGCGCTGGTCGTCGCGGCGGATTGCGTCCGGGTTCGTGCCTCGGGCGCGGGCGATCCGTTCGGTGAGGAGCTGTAGCGGCGTCGCGGTGCCCAGCAACGCCGCGACCGGCGCCGGCAGGGAAGGCGCCTCGTCGACGAGCAATCGACCTGCAGGCGTCAGCGATGGCTCGATCTCGTCGTCGAGGTCGCGGGCGAGGATCGCGGCCGTTCGGAGGCCGAGCACCCGCGCCGCGGCAAGAGCCTCGCGGGCCCGGCTCAGCCGATCTGTCCTCGCGTCGCGATCGCTGAGGATGAGGATCAGGCCCGTCGATTCGTCGGTCGCGGGCAGGTGGCCGTGGAGGAACGTCTCCAGGTCGCGCATCGTCGTCGGCAGCCACGAGGCCTCCTCGACCTTGATCGCCAGCTCTCGCGCGGCCGGTCGATCGGCGCCGGAAGCGATCACGAGCAGGGTCCGGGCATCGGCTACGCGCGCTGCGATTGCCTCTGCGCCAGCCTCGTCCCGCGCGCCCGCCGCCAGAAGCGCGACGATGTCCTCGGCCGCCACGGGTCGGGCGGAGAGGTGGGCTCCGATGGCCGTCGCAGCGATCATCGGCGAGGTATAGCCGACCGTGTGACACCAGCTGTGGTCGAGCTCGACCGTTTCGACCGTGATTTCGGCGAGCTCACCGCCGGGCGACCGGCCGCTCGCGGTGATCATCGCCGTCCGGGCACCCGCAGCCGCAGCCCCGGCAACGGCACGGTTCGTGGCGCCGGTTCCGCCTTCGTGCGACACCCCGATGACGAGCCCCCGCGATGGGGGATCGAGGGCGAGCTCGAACGCCTGCGCGGCGATCACGGAGCCGACGCCGCCGTGCATCCCGGCTGCGTGAATCGCTTCGGTCACGATCTCGACCATGGCGAGGGCCGCGTGCTCACTTGTCCCGCAGCCCGTGACGACGATCGGCTCGCCGGCGCTCGCAGCCTGGCCGATGGCTCCGGCAAGCTGCCCAGCCGGACCGTGCGGATCGGAGAGCCGGTCGAGAATCCGGCGAGCGATGAACGGCTCAGCCGCGATCATCTCGGTCATGTGGTAGGGCGGCCCCTCGCGAACCGAAGGTTGGGGGCAGAAATCCCATGGGTCGGGGGCGCCGGCAAGCGGCTGTTGCGGGTCGAAATCGGTCATGCCCGGAGTATGGCTCCGCGAGCCATCGCAACGCTTACCGGGTTCGCGCGATGCGCCCGATCCGGCCGATTGGCGCGTAGCGGAACCAGACCCGGCCAATGAGCAGCTCGACCGGCACGGGGCCGTAGCGTCGCGAGTCGACGGGCTCGCCGAGCCCCGCCGCCATCAGCTCGGCGTCGTGGGCGTCGGACAGCAGCCAGGCCTCGTCGGCCCCGAGGATGAGATATCCGTCGGCATAGGGGACCCGGTCCCCGGGGCCCGCTGCCACCCGCTTGATGGCAAGCTCCTCGGAGTCCGGCTCCCGGAACACGACGACCGACCCGCGCCGCGGCCAGCGAGCCACGGTTGGATCGACGAGCAGCCAGTCGCCCGGCTCGATGGCCGGACGCATCGAGGCCTCGGTTACCGCGACCCGCCACGGCTCGCGCAGCCGATCGCGGAGGCTCGCGGTTCGCCTGGGCATCTGTGAGAGCGTGCCTGCGGCCGGCCCACCGAGGTCCGAGGCGGAGCTCCGCGAGGCCATCGGCCCGAGGTTTCAGCCGGGTCGGCCGGCGACCCGGGTCTTCTCGTTGCCGCCCGTCGCCTTCCATGCGGCGTCGATCTCGTCGATCTGATCGAGCAGCTTCTTCGCGTCGGCGAGATCCGTCGAGGCCTTGACCTTCGAGACCTGCTTGTTGGCGTTCCAGAACAGCTCGTGGAGATTAGGGACCTTCTCGAGGTGCTCGGGCTTGAAGTAGTCGTGCCAGAGGACGTCGAGGTGATGCTTGACGAGCTCCGCCCGCTCCTCCTTGATCGCGATTGCCCGCGTCCGGAACGTCGCGTCCTCGTTGGCCGCGTACTTCTCGACGATCCTGTAGCAGGACTCGGCCTCGATGCGAGCCTGCTCCGGGTCATAGACGCCACAGGGCAGATCGCAATGGGCTCGTACGATGGTCGCTGGGGTGAGCCATCGGCGGAATCGGGACATCTGGGCTCCTCCGGGGCGATTGAAGGTTCTGGCGACCGCGAGGCGGGCGGTGGCGCCTGGATCTCGAAGTGTCCGAGCCGCATCGGAGCCTGTCAAACGCCCCGCGACCGTGGCGCCGCGGACGGTCCAGCTTCGTGGTTTCAGGGTGGCGACGAGCGGACCGATGCCCTAGGATCGGGTCAGCGGAGGACCTCACGCAGCAGCCTGACGGCATCGCCGCCAGCGGTTCTGTCATCGACCTTCCGCTTGGTGACCGCAGGTTCAATTCCTGCTTCACGCTCGTCGCGGTCGGATCTGCCTCGACGCAAGCAGACCGCCGGCCATGCAGGCTTCGGGTCTCCGCCGCCGGGCTGCGGTCCGCCGCGATGAGCATCTGATCGACCGGGAGTCCCGGTCCGAACAACGGACGGAGCAATTGGAACCACTGGTTGGCGCCCTGATCGCCGTCATCCTCGCGCTGCTGATCGCGCGGCCACTGTTTCGGGTCGTCACCGTTCATGACTACGAGCGCGGCCTCCGCTATCGGCGCGGTCGTTTCAGCGGGCTCGTCGATCCCGGAACGCACGTCACGCTCGCTGCCCTCACCGAAATCCGGGTGCTCGATGGCCGTCCCACGTTCATCACGATCGAGGGCCAGGAGATCCTCACCGTCGATGGCGTTCCGCTCAAGGTCAGCCTTGCGGCGCGCTACGTCGTCGGCGACCCCGTGGCAGCGATCACACTCGACCAGAGCTACGGTCGTGCGTTGCACCTCGAGCTCCAGCTCGGCCTCCGGGAGGTGCTCTCGGCGGGGACCGTTGACGACATCCTCAGCACGCGCAACAAGATCGGACCGGCCGTTTTCGAACATACCGCCAGCAAGCTCGCCCGGATCGGAATCGAGTTGCTGTCAGTCGACGTCCGAGACCTGATGGTGCCGGGCGATCTGAAGCGGGTCTTCGCCGGCGTGGTTGCGGCGCGGAAGGAGGGCGAAGCGGGTCTGGAGCGAGTTCGTGGGGAGACCGCCGCGCTCCGCAATCTCGCCAACGCCGGTCGGATGGTCGAGGACAATCCCGGCCTCCTCCAGCTCCGGATGCTCCAGCAGCTTGGCGGGTCGTCGGGCAATACCGTGATGCTCACGATGCCGGACGGCCAGGGATCGGCGGGCTCGACGCCGGCGCCTGCGACGCGGGCGCGGTCCGCCAGCAGTCAGCGGGCCAGATCAGGGACCAAACCGCCGTCTAGCTCCTGACGCTCGCAGCCTGATCGGTCAGCGGGTTGACTTCGGTATGATCCCTTCGTGAGCGAACGCGGGATGCCGATCGCGGACGGCGCGAACGCCTGTCCGTTCGTCGCTTTCGAGGACGACCGCGACGAGCGCGCGACCGTTCCGGATCACCGACACCGCTGCTACGCGGAAGTCCGACCGGCACCTCGGGCTCTGGCCCACCAGCAGGCGTACTGCCTGTCGAGCGCATTTCCCGTCTGCCCGACGTTCCAGGATTGGGCTCGCCGGGAGGCGGCGCGTGCCCGGGACGCGTCTGCTGCGGCGTCAGCTGCCTCGGCGCCGGCCGCGGCCGCCAGCAACCAGGCGGCGGGGTCCGCTCCGGAAGGCCTCCCACTCGGCCGGGCCGATCCGGACGACGAGGATGAGGCCATCGGGTCCGATGCGGACGTCGAGCACGTTCCCGCTGCAGCGGCGGGCGGACGCGATTGGGAGCGCGACGACCTGTCCGACGCGGACGCGGACAACGACGACGACGATGAACCGCGCCGCAACCCGCCGCGCGAATGGTCGGCGCCACCGCCATGGCTCGCGAGCTCCGAGGCCGGTCGGCCCGTAGCCTCGGACCCGCCGGACTTCCTGTCGGGTCGGTCGGAGCCCGGCCGGGGCCTCGCCGGGAGTGCCGCCGATCAGCTCGCCGGCGGCCCACCGCCACCGCGTCGGCCAGCGCAACCGTACGAGCCTCCGCCAGTCGAGCGCGCCTATCCTGGGCCTGACCTCGAGCCCGACTTCGAGGAGCGCGCCGCGCCGCGCCCGGCCGCCCCGCCGCGTCGGCCGCGTGCGTACGACCAGCACCTCGGCGGGCCCACGTCGGGGCCGGACTGGGAGCGGCCCCGCCGCTACGAGGCGTATCCGACGATCAAGACCCGCATGGGCATGCCCGCGATCCCCCGCCTGGCGGGGATGGCCGTCGCCATCGCGATCGCGGCAGTCGCATTGTTCTTCCTGCCCGCCCTGCTCGGCATCGGCTCCGACGATGGGGCGACGGGCTCGCCGTCGCCGACGCCGAGGCCGTCAACGTCGCAGGCACCGACGCCCACCCCCGCCCCGACGCCAACTGTCTACGTCATCAAGAAGGGCGACTTCCTGAACAAGATTGCCGCGGCCCACGGGATCTCGCTCGATGAGCTGTTGGCAGCCAACCCCGACATCAAGGATCCGAACAAGATCGTCGAGGGCCAGCAGATCATCATCCCGGCCCCCTCGCAGGCCCCGCCGGAAGAGTTCGGAGGATCCGAGGCGCCGTCTGCTTCGCCCTAGGATCGCGGGGCGCGGTCGGGGGCCGGTCGGGGGCGCGAGCGCCGGGCCTAGCGCGGCGCGAGGTTGATCGACGTGATCTTGCCCGCCTCGACGCGGAACGTTGCGTCGAGATGGAGCGAGGGTGCGCCGGGGCGGACGACCAGGACGTCGGCCTCGTAGGTGTTGCCCGTGTCGCGGACCTCGCCTGGGATCATCTTTAGTCCGGAGTCGCCGCGGAGAAACCAGCCACCGACCCGGTCCACGCCGCGCAGGGTCTGGGCACTGTCACCGACGTGGATGCGCATCTCGGCGTTGTCGGCCATGAGCCCGACCGCCGCCTCGCGTTCGCCCGCGTTCAGCAGCTCGAAGAACGTATCCATGGTGTCGACGGCTCCCACGGGCCGCAGTGTACCCGCCATCATTCGACGATGCCGTCGGCTCTCGCCCGTCTTTGGCGACTCGATCCGGCCGTGACATTCCTGAACCACGGCTCGTTCGGGGCGTGCCCCGGCCCCGTGCTCGACGTTCAACGCGAGTGGCAGGATCGGATGGAGGCGGAGCCAGTCCGTTTCCTCGCTCGCGAGCTCGACGGTCACCTCGCTGCCAGCCGCGCGGCTCTCGGTGAGTTCGTCGGAGCGAATCCGGACGATCTCGCGTTCGTGACCAACGCGACCGGGGCCGTCAATGCGGTGGTCCGCTCGCTGGCGTTCCACCCCGGCGACGAGCTTCTGACGACCGATCACGAGTACAACGCCGTTCTGAACGTCCTTCGTGACGTCGCGAAACGGGATGGAGCGCGCGTCGTCGTCGTCCGCCTGCCGTTCCCCGGCCGATCGGGCGACGACGTGGTCGAGCGGATCCTCGCCGCGGTGACCGACCGGACGCGTCTCGCCGTGATCAGCCACGTGACAAGTCCGACGGCCCTCGTCCTGCCGATCGACCGGCTGATCCCTGCCTTGGCGGAGCGGGGGATCGACACACTCGTGGACGGCGCCCACGCCCCCGGGATGCTGCCGCTCGACGTGGACCGGCTCGGCGCCGCCTACTACGCCGGCAACCTGCACAAGTGGGTCTGCGCGCCCAAGGGAGCGGCGTTCCTGCACGTGCGACGCGATCGCCAGCCCGGTATCCGGCCGGGCACGATCTCGCACGGTGCCAATTCCCCGATCGGGGCAAGGTCGCGGTTTCGGCTGGAGTTCGACTGGCAGGGCACCCTCGACCCGACGGCCTGGCTGTCCACCCCGGCGGCCCTGGCTTTCGTCGGCGGCTTGGTCGAGGGCGGTTGGCCGGGGGCCATGGCCCGGACGCATGCCCTTACGCTCGAGGCGCGCGAGGCGTTGACGAGCTTGCTGGGCGATGGCGGGGCCGCGACGCCGGACGCGATGCTCGGGTCGATGGCGGCGGTGACGATGCCCGCGGACGGACCTCTCGGCGGCCCGGCGGTGGCCGACCAGTCGTCGCCGCTCGACGCGGACCCACTCCAGACGGTGCTGTTCGACCGATACGGGATCGAGTTGCCGATCGTCGGCTGGCCGGTGCCGGCTGCCGAGTCCACGGAGCCGATCCGGCGAGTCCTGCGCGTCTCGACCGCCCTCTACAACGATCGCGACGACATCGCGCGGCTCGTTGAGGCGCTCAGAGATCTGGGCAAATCCGCGCAGACCTAGAAGCCGCCTCCGGATCCCCCTCCGCCGCCACCCGAGCCGCCGCCGCCGAACCC
>Ga0210378_10000875_pt1 | contig 15851 bp, 10 predicted proteins | sample PLM1_60_b1redo_FD_155465 | JGI IMG/M metagenome (GOLD analysis project Ga0210378, IMG submission 155465) | Groundwater sediment microbial communities from an aquifer in East River, Colorado, USA - PLM1_60_b1 redo | ecosystem: Environmental > Terrestrial > Soil > Riparian zone | place: USA: East...
GAGCTCCTGGTACTCATCGTCGGCGACCAGGTTCACCGGACCGATCGCGGCGAGCCGCTCCTCGAGGTCGGCCACCCGGTCTCGGACGCCGTCGAGATCCCGTGCCGGATCGTGACGGGCGAGGAGCGCGGGGGCATCGACACCGTACACGCGCCACGCCTCCTGCCCGAGCTCTTCGCGGTGCACGCGACACTCGGTTGAATGGATGTCGATCTCGTGGGCGGAGGCGACCAGCCGCCCGAGCTCGCTCTCGGCGCCGCGCGAATCGTGCTCGACCGCGCGGAGCTCGGAGGTCAGCCCGTCGTGCTCCTCCGTCGCCTGTCGCGCCGCCGCGTCCGTACGGTCGCGCTCCACCGCGACCTCACGCGCCGCGAGGTCCGTGCGTTCTCGCTCGTCGGCGAGCCACGCCCGCCGCTCCGCAAGCTGGGTCTGACGCTGCCCCGCCTGGGCGAGGCGCTGCGCCAGGTCGCGCCCGATCTCGTCGAGGCGCGGAAGCTCCCGACCGAGCGCCTCGACGCGCTCGGTCGCGGAGGCGAGATCCACGCGGCACGCCGTCAACTCGGCGCCAAGCGCCGTCTCGTCCGCCTGTGCGCCCTCGATCGCCTCTCGCACTCTCGAGGCTGCCGCCTCGATCGCCTCTTCGGCGTCGCGCGCGACCGCGATCCGCTGGGTGAGCCGCGCGAGCGTGGCGCCCGTCTCCTCGGCTTCCCGCGCAACCTGCTGCGACTCCGTCGAAATCGTCTCCAGGTGGCGCAGCACCCGCTCGTGCTCCTGGGCGGCCCGCTCGAGATCCTTGTCGCCGGCGAGCCGTTCCGCCAGACGCGCCTGCACCGACCGCCCGAGCCCAGCGCTCTGCTCCCTCAGCGCGACCACGGAAGCGCCGAGCGTGGTGACTTCGGTCTGTCCCGCATCCACAACGGCGGAGAGCCGCTGGACTTCCCCTTCGAGGTCTCGTAGCTGGCGCTTGCGTGCCAGCAGGGAATGCTCAGTGGCCGCCGACGCGCGGTTTTCGCCGCCGTGGAGGCGTCCGGTCGGGCCGAGGACCTCGCCTCCCGGCGTGACGTAGGTCGCCACGACGCCGTTCCGACGCCACAGCGCCTCGGCCTCGTCAAGGTGGTCGACGATCGCCACCTGCGCGAGGAGGTGATGGACCAGGTGCGGCGCATTCGCGCTGACGCTCCGGGTCACCCAGCGGACGCCGTTGTCGTCCGGCCCAGGCCCGTCGGCGACCGGCAGGTGCTCAAGCGGCAGGAAGGTCGCGGACCCAAGGCCGTGGTCGCGGAGATATGCGACGGCCATCCGCCCGTGTTCGAACCGCTCGACGACCACCCACTGGAGCCGCTCACCCAGCACCGCTTCGATGGCGCGCTCCATGCCGGGCGGGACTTCGAGCAGGTCCGCGACGGTACCGACCACGCCGGGCAACGCGACGCGCCGGTCCTCCGCGAACACCGCGCGGACGCCGGCCCCGTAGCCCTCGCGCGCACGCTCGAGCTCGGACAGGGCCTCGAAGCTCGACCGCCGCGCCGCCAAGGCGACGCGCGCGTCGGCGAGCCGCGCCTCGGCCTCGATCGACCGCCGCGTTTCGTCGGCTTCCTCTGCATCGAGCCGCCGGCGCTCCTCCTCCAGCGAGCTGAACTCGGCGGCGGCTCGGTTACGCACGACGGTCAGCGCGGCCCGCTCCGACACGAGCCGGTCGGCCTCCGTCCTGGCCTGGGCGAGCTCGGCCGCGAGCCGCTCGGCGCGTCGCCCCAGCTGAGCCTCGCGCTCCCGTAGCTCGCCGGCGCTCCGCATGAGGTCGATACGCTCGGCCGCGAGCCGCGTCTGTTCGAGGCGAAGCGCCTCCGCGTGGTCGCGTTCCAGCGCGAGGGCCGCACGCTGGCGCTCGACCGCGGATTCGAACTCTGCTGAGGCGCGCGAACGGTCGGCGGCGAGCTGCTCCGCGTCGCGGAGCGCCCGGCGCACTTCCTCACGCTCACTGACGATGGAGGACAGCCGCTCGGTGGTGGCCCGAACTTCTTCGTCGAGGCGCACGTTCTCGTCGCCGAGCTCGCGAATCTGCACCCCCATCTGCTCACGGCGCTCCAGGAGTCTCTCGAGCTCTCCCTGCACCTTCGCGACCGCCTGGCGGAGGTCCGAGAGGCGGTGCTCGCTCTCCTGGAGGGCTTCCCTCGCCCGGGCCTCGCGAGCGGCTAGAGACGCGAGACGCGTGCGCAGGCCCTGCTCCCCGTCGCGCACGCGCACGAGCTCGGCGGCCAGGCGCTCACCTTCGCCGGCGAGCCCGGCATAGTCCGCGGCGATCAGCGCCAGGCCCAGATCGCGCTTCTCCGTCTGCAGCGTCTTGTACTGTTGCGCCTTCTTCGCCTGGCGTTCGAGCGAAGCGAGCTGTCGGCGCACCTCGTCCATGACATCACGCACGCGCACGAGGTTCTGGCGGGCGGCGTCGAGCTTGCCCTGGGTCTCGTTACGCTGCTGCTTGTAGCGCGCGATCCCGGCGGCCTCCTCGATGAACACCCGGCGCTCGTGCGGCTTCGCCGTGAGCACGTGGTTGAGCTTGTCCTGGTCCATCACCGAGTACGCGCGTGGGTTGGCGCCGGTGCCGGCGAAGAGGTCGAGGATGTCACGCAGGCGGGACAGGTTCTTGTTGAGGAAGTACTCGCTCTCGCCGGTCCGGTAGAGCCGGCGACTCACGGCCACCTCGGTCCACGGCACCGAGAGCACGCCGTCGTTGCTGAAGGTCAGCTCGACCTCGGCGAAGCCGACCGGCTTCCGCGACGCGGAGCCGTGGAAGATCAGGTCCTCCATGCGCTGGCCGCGGAGCGACTTCGCGCTCTGCTCGCCGAGCGCCCAGCGCACCGACTCCGAGATGTTGCTCTTGCCGCATCCATTCGGACCCACGATGGCGGTGATGCCGGGCGTGGCCTTCAGGACAGTCTTCTCGGCGAACGACTTGAAGCCGTGCAGCGCAACGGATTCGAGGCGCATGGGGGTTTCTTAGCACGGGCGACCCGTTACGACCAAAGAAAAAAGCACCAGCCGTGGGGGTGTTACCGAGCCAGAGCGCTAAATATCGCCCCTCTTCAGGTCTTGAGGTAGTGACATTTCTTATACTTCTTGCCGGAGCCGCAGAAGCAGGGGTCGTTACGCCCGATTTTTTCCCCGGTCGCCGTGCGCGGAGCCGTCTGAGCGCGCGGCGCGGGCACGGCCGCGCGCGCGGGCTCGCCCGCCAGCGCGCCGCGGGATTCACGCGCATCCGCCCACGCCGTCATCGCGGGCAGCTCCATGGGCGCGTCGCGCACGATCTGCACCTTGAAGAGCCGCTCGATCACGGCGGCCTTGACGCGCTCGAACATCTCCTCGAAGAGGTCGAACGCCTCTTTCTTGTACTCCGTCAGCGGGTCGCGTTGGCCGTAGCCACGCAGCCCGATGCCTTCCTTGAGATGGTCGATCGACAACAGGTGGTCCTTCCACTGCGTGTCCAGGACGATCAGCATCTCGTGTCGCTCGAGCGCCTGCAGGAGGTCGGGGCCGAGCTCCTGCTCGCGCTCCGCGAAGCGCGCCTTGACCGCGCCCTGCACCAGCTCGTCCAACCCTTCGCGGGCGGCCACCTCGGCGTACTGGGCCGGCGAGACCCGCGTGTCGAACTGTCGGTGGAGCGCCTCGGTGAGACCGCCGAGATCCCAGTCCTCCGGATGCGCGCCGCGCGCTGCGTAGGCGTCGAGCGTCCCGCCCGTGAGCTCCTCGAGCCAATCGGCGATGGTCTCGTCCTGGCTCTCGCCCTCCAGGATCTGGCGCCGCATCCCGTAGATGACCTCGCGCTGCCGGTTCATCACGTCGTCGTACTCGAGCAGATGCTTGCGGATCTCGAAGTTGTGGGTCTCGACGCGCTTCTGCGCGGTGGCGATCGCCCGGGTCACGAGCTTGTGCTCGATCGGCTCACCCTCCTGCATCCCGAGGCGCTCCATGATCCGCTCCACGCGCTGAGAACCGAAGATCCGCAGCAGGTCGTCCTGGAGCGACAGGTAGAAGCGCGAGGAGCCGGGGTCGCCCTGTCGTCCGGAGCGTCCGCGGAGCTGGTTGTCCACGCGCCGCGCCTCATGGCGCTCGGTGCCGACAATGTGCAGACCGCCACGCTCGACCACACGGGCGTGCTCGGGCTCGGTGATCCGTCGGGCGTCGGCCAGGGCGGCCGTCCGGTCGGGCGCCGCCGCGGTCACGGGGTCCAACCCCTTTTTTCGGAGAATCTCCTTCGACAGGAAGTCGGGGTTGCCACCGAGCAGGATGTCGGTGCCGCGGCCGGCCATGTTGGTCGCGATCGTGACCGAACCCTCCCGGCCCGCCTGGGCGACGATCTCGGCCTCGCGCTCGTGATACTTCGCGTTGAGGACCTCGTGGCGGACCCCGCGCTTCTTCAGGAGGCTCGACAGCACCTCGGACTTCTCGATCGAGACGGTGCCGACGAGGACGGGCTGGCCGCGCTGGTTGCGCTCGATGATATCGTCGACCACCGCGTTGAACTTCTCCCGCTCCGTCTTGTACACCACGTCCGGATTGTTGATCCGGATCAGCGTCCGGTTCGTGGGGATCACCGTGACGTCGAGCTTGTAGATCTTTGCGAACTCCTCCGCCTCGGTCTCGGCGGTGCCGGTCATTCCGGCGAGCTTGTCGTACATGCGGAAGTAGTTCTGAAAGGTGATCGTCGCCAGCGTCTGGTTCTCCCGCTCGATCCGTACCGCCTCCTTGGCCTCGACCGCCTGGTGGAGGCCGTCGGACCAGCGCCGGCCCGGCATCTGGCGCCCCGTGAATTCGTCGATGATGACGACCTGCCCGTCCTTGACGATGTAGTCGACGTCGCGCCGGAAGAGCGCGTGGGCCCGGAGCCCTTGCTGGATGTGGTGCAGCATGTTCATGTGGCGAGGGTCGTAGAGATTGTCGACGTTCAGCAGCCGCTCGCAGCTCGCGGTCCCTTCCTCGGTCAGCGAGACCGCGCGGGCCTTCTCGTCGACGATGAAATCGCCCTTCTTCTCGGCCTCGATCTCCGAGAGTTTCCCCTCGACGATCGTGGCGGCCCGGCGGAGCTTCGGGATGATCCGATCGATCTTGAAGTAGAGGTCGGTCGACTCGTCGGCCGGTCCGGAGATGATCAGGGGCGTCCGCGCCTCGTCGATCAGAATCGAATCCACCTCGTCGACGATGCCGTAGTGGAGCTCGCGCTGCACGAGCTCGTCGAGCGTGAAGCGCATGTTGTCGCGGAGGTAGTCGAACCCGAACTCGTTGTTCGTGCCGTAGGTGACGTCGGCCCGGTACGCTTCCTGACGCGTGCACGGCCGAAGCGAGGTCAGCCGGATGTCCGACGTCACGAACGCCGGGTCGTACAGAAACGACGCCTCGTGCTGGATGACACCGACGGAGAGCCCGAGCGCGTCGTAGATGGGCCCCATCCACTGCGCGTCGCGCTTCGCCAGGTAGTCGTTGACCGTGATGATGTGCACGCCGCGACCCGTCAGGCCATTCAGGTACGCCGGGAGCGTCGCGACGAGCGTCTTGCCCTCGCCCGTCGCCATCTCGGCGATCGTCCCCTCGTGGAGCACCATGCCGCCGATCAGCTGGACATCGAAGTGGCGCATCTCGACCGTGCGGCGCGCCGCCTCGCGGCACACCGCGAAGGCCTCGGGCAGGACGTCGTCGAGCGGCTCGCCGCCCTCGATCCGCTTCTTGAACTCTTCGGACTTCGCGCGGAGGGCCGCATCGTCGAGGGGCTCCAGTGACGGCTCGAGCGCGTTGATCGAATCGACGACCGGTTTCATCCGCTTGACGTCGCGCTCGTGCTTGGTCCCGAAAATCTTTTTCAACAGGACATCGATCATGACGTGCTCATTATACAGGGCGCGTTCGCGGACCTGGCCGCCCCAAAAGCTCGCGAGCGTGACCGCGCGCGGTGTCGGTGACCCGCTCGCCCGCCACCATGCGCGCGATCTCCTCGACGCGCGCCTCCCCGGTCAGCACCTCGGCGCTGACGCGTGTCCGGCCCGCGCGCACGCCCTTGGACACCCGAACGTGGTGCGCCGCGCGGGCGGCGATCGGCGCCAGGTGCGTCACACAGAGGACCTGACGCCCCTCGGCGGCTTTGGCGAGCTTCTGGGCGACGACCGCCGCGACGCGCCCGCCGATGCCCGCGTCCACCTCGTCGAAGATCATCGTCGGCACGCGGTCGGCGCGCGCAAGGACGGCTTTGAGGGCGAGCATCGTCCGCGAGAGCTCGCCGCCCGACGCCACCCGGGCGAGAGAACGCACGTCCTCACCCGGGTTCGCCGAGAGGCGGAATTCGACCCGGTCGAGGCCGCGCGGCCCGACGTCCGCGAGCGGCACCTGCTCGACGGCGATCTCGAAGCGGGCCCGCTCCATCCCGAGTTGCCGCAACTCACGCTCCGTCTCTCCAGCGAGCCTCTCCGCCGCGGCGCGACGGCGGTCCGCGAGCGCGACCGCCGCTTCCTGGAGCTCCGCGCGCAGCTCGCCGAGCATCCGTTCCTGCTCGGCCAGGATCTCCTCGTGACGGCCCAGGCGCTCAAGCTCAACCGCCGCCTCCTGCCGGAAGGCCAGCATCGTCGCCTCCGTGTCCCCGTACTTCCGCGTGAGACGGGTGAGGACGTCGAGGCGCTCGTCCACCGACTCGAGCCGGCCCGGCGCCATCGTCACGCCCTCACGCAGCGAGCGGATCGCCGCGAGCGCGTCCTCGATCAGCGCCCCGGCGCCGTCCACCGCGTCGGCCGGCGCGGCGAACGCCGGATCGAGCCGCGCGAGCTCGCGCAGGAGGCGCGCCGTGCGGTGCAGACGGCTCGTCGCCGAATCTTCGTCCTCGTTGAGGAGCCCGCCGGCCTCGGCGAGCCCTGCGGCCAGCCGCTCAGCGTGCTGGAGCCGCCGGCGCTCTGCCCGCAGCTCCTCCTCCTCGCCCACCCACAGACGCGCGCCGTCGAGCTCCGAGAGCTGAAAGCGGAGGAGGTCCTCCCGCTGAGCCCGATCGCGCTCGGCCGCCCGCGCGCGCTCGACCTCGGCCCGCGCCGCCTGATGCTTGGCGAACAGCTCGCCCACCCGCTCGCGCAACTCTTCGGCATCGGCGTAGCGGTCCACCAGGTCGAGTTGGCGGGCCACCTCCAGCAGGCGCTGGTGCTCGTGCTGACCGTGGACTTCGACCAGGTGGTCGCCGAGGCGCTCCAGCAGTCCGACGGTCACGGGCGAGTCGTTCACGAACGCGCGATGGCGCCCGGAATGGGTAAGCTCGCGTCGTACCACGAGCTGGCCCTCGTCCAGGCCGAGCCCTGCGGCGTCGAGCACCGCCGCCGCCGGGCCCTGCGGCTCCACGTCGAACACGGCCTCGACGGTCGCCGTCTCGGTGTCCGTACGGATCACGTCGGTCTGGGCGCGGGCGCCGCGGATCAAGAGGATCGCGTCGATGAGCATGGACTTTCCTGCGCCGGTCTCGCCGGTGAGCACGTTCAGCCCGGGGCCGAACGCTGCAGTCACGGCGTCGATCACGGCGAAGTTACGGACCCGGATCTCGCGGAGCATCTGGAGTCGATGCTAGGTCAGCAGAGCGGGTACCTCAAGTGGTATCCGAGCGAATACGGCGCTAACGCTCACCCCACTTGAGCTTTGTGCGCAGGACGGAGAAGAAATCCTTCTGCGGGAAGCGAACGAGCCGGATGCGCGAGGCGGCCTTGCGGATCTCGACCGTATCGCCTTCCCTCAGCCCCACGCCGACCTGGCCGTCGATCGTGGCCATGACCTCCTGGTCGGCCAGGAGGGTGACTTCGATCCGGTCCGTCCCGGGCACAACGATCGGCCGGTTGGTCAGCGTGTGCGAGCAGATGGGGGTCAGCACGACAGCATCCATCGTGGGGAAGAGGATGGGGCCCCCGGCCGAGAGCGAATAGGCGGTCGAGCCGGTCGGCGTCGAGATGATGAGGCCGTCGGCGCGGTACGCGGTCGCGTACCGCCCGTCGACGGACACCGAGAGGTCGATGATGCGGCTCATCGCCGACTTCGTGATGACCACGTCGTTGAGCGCCGCGTACTCGCAGAGCGGCTGTCCGTTGCGGATCACGCGCGCGGCCAGCAGCATCCGCTCCTCGATCGCCATCCGGCCCCCCAGATACGCCTCCAGGGCCGGGAACATCTCCTCGAGCGTCGTCGCGGTGAGGAATCCGAGTCCGCCCAGGTTCACCCCGAGCAGCGGCACGCCGAGATCGCCCACGGCCCGCGCCATCGAGAGGAGGGTGCCGTCGCCCCCGAGCACGATGAGCAGGTCGACCTGCCCCGGCAGTTCCGCCTTGCTGGCCGACGCACCGACCACTACCGGGACCAGGTCCGCGGTCTCCTTCTCGAACACCACGGCGCGCCCGCGGGCGGCGAGCCACGGGAGCAGCTGGAGAATGACGCCCTGAGCCCGGGGCGCATCGGGCTTGGCAACGATGCCGACGCGCGTCACGCGAGCGCCTCAACGCTCCGGGTGATCATCGACTCCAGATCGCTGGCGGTGCGGCCGTGCGTCGAGAAGTGCAGGAAGAACTCGTGATTGCCCTTCGGGCCTCGCAGCGGCGAGGCGGTGACACCGAGAACGTGCCAGCCGCGGAGCACCACGTAGCGCGCCAGGCGTTGGACCGCCCCCCGGTGATGCGCCGGGTCGCGGACGACGCCGCCCTTGCCGACATGCTCACGTCCGACCTCGAACTGCGGCTTCACGAGAGCGGCGACTTCCCCGCGCGACGCGAGGACGCCGAACACCGCGGGAAGGATCTTCTCGAGCGAGATGAACGACACATCGATGACCGCGAGCGTCGGCTGCTCGCCGAAAACCCGAGGGTCGAGCGCCCGTGCGTTCGTGTGTTCCATCACGATGACGCGCTGGTCTTTTCGGAGCCGCGGGTCGAGCTGGCCCGTGCCGACGTCCACCGCGTACACGCGCGTGGCGCCGCGCTGGAGCAGGCAGTCGGTGAATCCTCCGGTGGAGGCACCGACGTCCAGGCACACGCGCCCGGGCACCTTGATTTGGAAGGTGTCGAGTGCGTGAACGAGCTTCTCGCCACCACGGCTCACGTACGGGGCGCGCGCCCGAAGCTCGACCGCCGCTCCTGACGCCACGAGAGCACCCGCCTTGTCCACGCGCTGGCTGTCCACGAACACGTCACCCGCCAGGATGTGACGGGCCGCCTTTTCGCGACTCTCCACCAGCCCCTTGTCAACGAGCAACCGGTCGATCCGGACTCGCGCTCCCGTGCGCTTCATTATGCGCCTCATTATAGGCGACGGCCGCGCCGCGGCCGCAGCAGAAACAGCAGAGCCATCCCCGCCAGAAACCCCCCGATGTGGGCGAACCACGCGGTGCCCCCGGTCGCGCCACCGCCCCCCGCCGAGGCGCTGGCCGTGATGAGCCCGTTGAGGAACTGGACCACGATCCAGAAGCCGAGCACGATGATCGCCGGCCAGCGGACGACGCGAGCGAAGAAGCCGAAGATCACGAGCACGAGCACGCCCGCGTACGGAAACAGCAGGAGGTACGCCCCCAGCACTCCCGAGACGGCGCCGCTCGCGCCGACCATCGGAATGCGCGAGCCCGGGTGCACCGCAATCTGCGCCAGCGCCGCCGCCACACCGGCCAGAAGATAGAAAGCGAGGAAACGCCAGTGCCCGAGGGTGTCTTCGACGTTGTCGCCGAAGATCCACAGGTAGAGCATGTTGCCGGCGACGTGGAACAGCCCGCCGTGCATGAACATGGACGTGAAGATCGTCGCGATCGGATGCGGGAACTCGCCGTGTACCGAGCAGGCGCCGGTGACCCGGCACGGGACAACTCCAAACTCGAAGATGAACGCCTCGGCCGCCCGCGGGTCGCCGCCCATCCCGATCGAGGCCTGGTAAAGGAAGACGAGAACGTTCAGGGCGATCAAGCTGAAGGTGACGAACGGGACGCTGCCGTTCGGGACGTCGTCCTTGAGCGGGATCATCGCTGGGTCGTTGGCTGGAGCACGACGACGGTCGGCTGGGTCAGGTACCGTTCCGCGGCCCGTGCCACATCTGCGGCCGTCACGGCCTCGATCGCGCGGGCGTAGCGCTCCGGGAAGTCCCAGCCGGCGCCGACGACCTCGAAGAAGGCGAGATACCACGCCTGGCGGGCGTTCGTGCGCCGGTCCATCGAGAGCTGACCCCGGACGTACGCCTTGGCGCGGGCCAGCTCCTCGGCGGTGACGGGCGCGGCTCGCGCGCGCTCGAGCTCGTGTAACACACCCGCCTCGGCCGCGGCGGCGTTCGCCGGCGCCGTCCCCAGGTAGGCCACGAAGAACGCTGGCCCGGTGCGGAACGGAGGGACCACCACGCCCGTCGAGTAGGCGAGCCCGCGGCGGTCGCGAAGCTCCACGAAGAGGCGGCCGGCCATGCCGCCACCGAGCGTCGCAGCGAGAATCCGAACCGCCGGGTAGAGAGAATCCGACAGCCCCGGCCCGAGATAGCCGACCAAAATCTGCGCTTGCTGGGCGCGACGCTCGATGATCCGGCGTTCGCCTGCTGGCTCGGGAACCGCGAGCGCGTCCTCGGCGTGCGGCGCCGAGCGAGCCATCCGGCCGAAGAGCCGCTCGGCGACCTTGATGACACGCCCCCGCTCCACCTGGCCACTCACCGCGAGCACCATCCGCTCCGGGCGATAGATCGCTCGGTAGTGCGCACGCAGCTCGTCACGCGTCAGCCGCTCGATGCTCTCCTTGTGGCCGAGGTAGTGCCGCCCGTAGGGATGAGGGCCGTAGAGGTCCCGGAGCACGGCGTCGAAGGTGAACGAAAAGGGCGCGTCCGCTCGGGATTTGATCTGGCCGAGGAGCAGCCGACGCTCTCTTTCGATCTCCTCCTGCTCCAACGCCGGCTCGAGGGCGGCCTCGGCAATCAGCGCGAGGAGCGTCTCCCAGTTGCGCGCCAGCGTCTGGCCCCGCACCTCCGCGGCCTCGACCTCACCACCCGCGTCGAGCGTGCCGCCGATGTCTTCATAGCTCGTGGCGAACTGCTCGGCCGTCCGCTTGGCCGTGCCGCGGAGCATCGCGCGATGGAGGAAGTTGGTGATGCCAGCGGTCGTCTCCGTCTCGAAGCGCGAGCCGGCCCGCACCTGGAGCGACACGGCGACCGCTGGGACCGCAGGGCTCTCGCGCACGAGCACCGTCATCCCGTTCGGGAGAACGTGTCGCGTGACCTGCGGCTCCTGGGCGGCGCCGCCGCCGGCCGCGAGGCCAATCGCGAGGACTGCCGATCCGAGCGACAGGCCGATCCGCCTCATCGAGCCGGCGGGACGAACGCGAGCCGCCCGTAGCGCTCGGGATCCAGGTAGCGCCGCGCCGCGAGGCGAACCTGCTCGGACGTGACCGATCGCACGCGGTCGATGTAGGCGAGCTCCTCGGCGAGCCGCCACACTGTCTCGGCGTGGCCGAGCAGGCGGGCCCGCCCCTCGGCGGTCTCGCTCCGGAAAGCATGCCCGGCCTCAGCCCGCGTGATCGCCCGGCGGAGCTCCGCGTCCGTCACCCCCTGCTCGCGCAGGCGCTGGACCTCCCTCAGGATTTCGGCCTCGGCGCGGGCAAGGTTCGGAGGCTCGAGCTGAGCCGTCACCATAATCACGCCACCAGCCTCGAGCGCCGTGTAGTCGGAGCCGACCGAATTGACGAGGGCGAGTCGCTCGCGGAGCGACAGAGGCAGGCGTGAGGACCGCGACTGACCGAGGATCGAGACGAGCAGATCGACGGCCGGAGTGTCGGCGTGATCGAGTCTCGGGCCGAGCCATCCCATGCCGAGGTATGCGAACGCTCCGGGCCGCGGGACGTCGACTCTTTTCGGCGTGAGGCTCGCGGGCGCGGAGCCGGGCAGGCGGTGGAACCCGCTGCGCGGCAGCCGGCCGAACGTTCGCTCCGCTGCCCTGAGTGTTTCGGTCGGGTTGACGGGACCGACGACCACCAGCGCGAACGACTCGGGGACGTAGTGGCGACGGTAGAAGGCCAGCAGCGTGTCGCGCGTGAGCTTCTGGATGATGTCGGCCGTACCGAGAACCGGGCGGCTGTAGGGATGGCTGCCGAACACCACGCCGTAGAGCTGACGGGCGAGATACCGTTGCGGACTGTCTTCGCTGAGCCGCATTTCCTCGAGCACGACTTTTTTCTCGAGCTCGAGCTCGGTCTCGTCGAGGATCGAGTTGACGCTGATGTCGGCGAGCATCTCGATGGTTGCCACCGCACGCGGCGCCGGCAACACCGCATGATAGAACGTGTAGTCGAGCGAGGTTCCAGCGTTCATCCGTCCGCCGACACCTTCGACATCCCGGTCCACGAAGCCCCGGGCGCGCGTGGTCGTACCCTTGAAGAGCATGTGCTCGAGGTAGTGGGCAAGGCCGAGCTCCAACGCGGCCTCGTCGCGGCCACCGGCACGTACCCACAGCTGTACTGCGACGACCTCGCTGGAGCGAAACTCCTGAATGATGACGCGGACGCCGTTCGGCAAAACGTGGCGGACGGGAGCCTGGATGACCGGAGAGGGTTGCGGGGAGCGTGCGAGGGTGCAGCCGCTCACGGGCAATCCGATGAGCAGGGCAAGCACGAGACCCCTCAGCAGGCGCATACGGTGAGTCAGGCTACCACAGGCCAGGGACACGGGCAGAATGCCGCACCCGGCTCACGGACCGGCTCGGGCACAACGCCCCGGGACCAGCTGGAGATTCGTGAATAAGTGGCTCATTTTTATGGTCCTACACGAGGTGTACGCCATGGCACCGCGGTTGCTATCCCTTCAATGTCAAGAGTTGAGGCGTCGGGTCTCTACCTCATTGGCGAGGGGGGTGACACAGACGGTAGACTGATCGTGTGGCTGACGCGGTAGATCCAACCACTTCGACAAACGAGAGGAAATGGAAAGACAGATGATCAAGAGATTCTTCGCGGCAATCATGAGCGTGGCAGTCTTCGCGGCGCTGGCGCCTGTCGCCGGAGCGCAGTCGCAGTGCCCGGCTGAGGTTGGCCAGGCTCAGGCGATGCTGCAGAAGGTTTCAAAGGTTCAGGAAGTCCAGGCGCCCCGGTCGCTGGCCGGTGCCCGCCAACAGGATGTTCAGGCTCCGCGTACGACTCAGGAAGTCCAGGCGCCCCGGTCGCTAGCCGGCGCCCGCCAGCAAGATGTTCAGGCTCCGCGCAGCAGCACGCAGGACGTCCAGGCCCCGCGCAGCAGCACCCAGGATGTCCAGGCTCCGCGTAGCAGCACCCAGGATGTCCAGGCTCCGCGCAGCAGCACCCAGGATGTCCAGGCTCCGCGCAGCAGCACCCAGGATGTCCAGGCCCCACGGAGCAGCACGCAGGACGTGCAGGCGCCCCGCTCGATCGCCGGTGCCAAGGCCAGCGGCGGCGACGCGATCAAGCTAGTCCGCGAGGCTGAGGCAGCTTGCAAGGCCGGGAAGATGGACACCGCGAAGGCGAAAGCCATCGAGGCGATCGGCCTGATGAAGTAACTTCCGAGGTGAAGTAGCTCCCGAGGCGGGAGCGACAAGGCTCCAGGGGTTGCCCCCTGGAGCCTTTGTTTTGTTCTTCTCGCAGTTTTTTTCGCAGGATAGAATCCCGGTCGATGCTCAAGTGGATCGCGAGCGTGCTTCTCCTCGCGGTTCCCGGGATTGCCGGTGGTGCGGAGCTGTCCGTTCAGGAGGCGCTGCTCCGCGCCAAGCCCGCCGTCGCGCTCGTCGTCTCGGAGGTCGCGGCCGAGGTCATGGTGATATGCCCGACCGGCGGCCAGCAACGCGTCATTCCCACGCCCTTTCGTGAGACCGGCACCGGGTGGTTCATCGCTCCGAACGGATGGATGATCACCAACGCTCACGTCGTCTCGCCTGCCCACCTGCCGCCGAAAGGAATCGCCCAGCAGCAAATCGAAGAGGGCGTGCGCGAGGCGTGTGGCGGCATCGACCAACAAGCGCTGTCGACGGTGATTGCCCGGGCGCAGGTCAAGCTCAACCCGTCGATCTCCGTGATCCTCTCGAATGGCATCCGACTGCCCGCGACGGTGGTTCGGTACAGCCCGCCGGTCGCCGGCGAGGGCATGTCGGGGCGCGACCTCGCGCTCTTGAAGCTCGACGCCGCCGACATGCCGTCGCTCACGCTTGGCGACTCGTCGAACGCGAAACTTGGCGACAAGCTCCACATCCTGGGCTTCCCGGGGATCGTGGTCAGCCACGAGCTGCTGAGTGCCTCGGCGCAGGTCGAGGCATCGGTGACAAGTGGCGCGATCTCCGGATTCAAGCAGGACATCGCCAACCAACCGGTGATCCAGACGGACGCCCCGGCGGCGTGGGGCAATAGCGGCGGGCCCGCCGTCGGCTCCCAGGGCGAGGTGCTCGGCGTCCTGACGTTCGTCACGCTCGAGTCCGGCGGCCAGGGCGGCATCGTCCAGGGGTTCAACTTCGTGATCCCGTCGGCCGCCATACGCGAGTTCCTGAAGAGTACCGAGGTCAGGCTCGACGAGACGAGCCGGTTCAACATGGCGTGGCACGCGGGGCTCGCGGACTACTTCGCCGGCAACTACTCGCGCGCCGAGAAGCACTTCGCCGAGGCCAACCGACTCCTGCCCGAGCTGCCTGATGTCCGCCGCATGACCGCCGAGGCGAAGAACCCGCCGGCCCGGCCCTTCCCATGGAGGACCGTGACGACGGTCCTGACGGTGGCGGTTCTCGGCGCCGGCGGTGGTCTCCTCGGCATGCGCTGGAAGCGCAACCGTTTCCGTATCCGTCCCTCGGAGGTGATGCGGCTCATCGAGATTTCCCCTGAGCAGCCGCCGATCATCCTCGATGTCCGCGACCGGGCCACGTACGCCAAGAGTCCCGTCAAGATCCCGGGCTCGCGTCACGTCACACCCGAAGAGCTCCAGGCGGGCACGAGCGCCCTCGACATCGAGGCGAGTCGCACGGTCGTCGCCTACTGCACCTGACCCGACGAAGCGACCAGCGCCCGGGTGGCGCGACAGCTGCGGGAGCTGGGTTACAGGGACGTGAGGATACTGAGGGGCGGGCTCAGCAGCTGGGCAAACGCCGGGCTGCCGCTCGAGCCGAAGCCTTCCGCCTAGGCGCCGCTCACCCGCCCGCCGGCCAGAAAGTGGACGTGCACGTGGTACACGACCTGGCCTCCCTCGGGCCCGCAGTTCACCCGCAGCCGATACCCGCGCTCGGCCAATCCCTGGGCCTCACCGATCGCGCGGGCCGCGAGAAGGCAGCGGCCGAGGACCTCGGCATCCTCGCGCTCCATCGCCATGATCGAGGTGATGTGGCGCTTGGGTACGATGAGGAGATGGACAGGCGCCTTCGGGTAGATGTCCTTGAAGGCCAGGACCGTATCGTCCTCGTACTCGATGTCCGCGTGACTCTCACGCGCGATGATGCGGCAGAAGGCGCAGTCCTTCACGGAGCTCCCCCACGGCTGCCTGCTATACTAATTCGGCCTGGATCAGGACTCGCAAAAGGAGCGCGGATGGGAACGTGTCCGAAGTGCAAGCTGAGGATTCGCAAGAACGGCAACCACGTCAAGCTCGGCTCCACCTGGTACCACAAGGCCTGCCCGCGCCGTCGAGCCGCCGCGGCCAGGACGTAACCCCCTCACCGCTCGGGTCCTCTCGAGCTCGTTGAGCCGAGAGCCGGCGGCTCACTCAGCCGCACCGTTTAGCCCGACGGCCAGCCGCGCACCCGCATCCCGGCGAACGGTGTGAAGTCTTGGGCCGAGCGGAGAACCTCGCGCGTCACGATCTGCTCGCGGTTCGGATCGATCACGCTCGCCAGCTCCGCGACCCGTATCAACTCTAGGCCGCGC
>Ga0210378_10000877_pt1 | contig 15827 bp, 14 predicted proteins | sample PLM1_60_b1redo_FD_155465 | JGI IMG/M metagenome (GOLD analysis project Ga0210378, IMG submission 155465) | Groundwater sediment microbial communities from an aquifer in East River, Colorado, USA - PLM1_60_b1 redo | ecosystem: Environmental > Terrestrial > Soil > Riparian zone | place: USA: East...
CAATACTTCTATAAAATTACTTTTCCATGAAAAACCAACATGAATTCCGAGTTTTAGTGCATTGTGTTATATTCAAATTTGATTTCAAATAAGCAAAGGAATTAATTTTGTTGGTTCACATTATATTTTTAATTGACGGAAAAGGAGTCTGATTTGGTAGAAAGAGCTAAAAAGATCCTAAATGATCGAAGGAACGAATTTCAAGAAAAATATGGAGTCGATCAGATGGGAGTAGGATACAAGACGGTGGGTGGAAAAATAACTGATAAAATCGCATTGGTGTTCTATGTTAAAAGAAAGAAACAAAAACCTGAATTGTCCTCCGATCAGATACCAGAAAGAATAGATGGAATTGCTACGGATGTGGTGGTTGTTCCCAAAGGTTTTGTTCCACGATAGGAGAATTAAATAATTATTGTTAGTGAAAATAACAAGACTGACAGATTAGCTTAACCTTCGAAAGTCATCATTTAATCTTAAATGGAGAAAGACGATATCACTTCTAAAATGGATTATTATAAATCATAATTTCGTATGAGAAAAATAATTAATTTAGTTATCAGCATCGTATCCTAATGAAGAGAAAAGACTTTCGGAGTATCTATAAGGTGATACAGACGCACAGGTCGGATCTAATATCAAGAAATAAAGTCAGAAGAACAGCCATAGGATATAAAATCAAGGATGGTAGAATAACTGATGAAGTAGGAATTCTTGTATTCGTAAGATCGAAACCAAGTATTCAGACATTACTAGATCAAAAGATTGAACCTGTTCCCAAGGAAATTGAAGGATACAAAACAGATGTAATAAATATGCCACTTGGATTCATGCCTAGAATAAGCAGGCTACTGACAGCCACAGTGCTTCCAGATGATTTAAGACATAGACCATTCTCTGGAGGTTGTGCCATCATAAATGCAAGAGGAGAGCCTGCGACAGGAACACTTGGCATAATTGTAAGAAAATCCAACTCGGATAAACTCTATGCAATAACCAACAACCATGTGGGCGCGAATGAGGACGTGGAAGGACTGGATCCGCCAGCAGCTAGCAAAGGAGATCCAATTACTCAGCCTGGAGCGCATGGAGGTGGTCATGACCCTGAAGACACCATAGCGTTGTTAGATAGTTGGAACAGAATGAAGCCAACCGCCCCAGCTAGTGTAAATCACTACGACTTTTCTATGTCAAAAATAACGACAGAAGCATTAGCGTTTGCCAAACCATACGAAGTAATGGAGCTAGGTTCAGTAAAGGGAGTAAAGGACATCAACTTAGGAGATTTAGTACTTAAGCGGGGACGTACAACAAGGAGAACGCTTGGAAGAGTTGTCGCAGTAGCAGTAGAAACATCTGTAGAGTACAGAGGCTTTCCATGCACCTTTGTTGATCAGGTCGTTATAGTTGGTGTTCCAGAATCAATGCCATTTTCATTAGCAGGAGATTCAGGAAGCGTGATTGTCAGTAAGCAAAATGACCCTACCACTCATGCACATGCTGTCCAAGCGTTACTCTTTGCAGGAGGAGAAACAGATGGAGGACTTGATTTCACCCTGGGAAGCCCAATCATGAAAATAGTTGAAGACTTTAATCTTGATATAGGAACTAATTGATCTCAAATCATATCCCAATTTTTTCTAGCTTAATGTGAAGTTCGAAGAGACCACTGGATAAGTCTTGTATTGTTTAGCCATTCCTACATATTATTTAGCGCCGACTCGAAAGGATAAGTCTTGGCTTTGGTTTACCAGAGATAAGTAATAAAAAATATTGTCGGTTCCGTCGGAATACGACTGAATATTATAGCGGAACTTTTTGAGGTTCGGAGGGATTAGTTCCGATATCTGTGCTAAAAGTAGTTCCTATATACCAGTAAAGACTAAGCTATAAAGGTTATCTGCGAAGTACTCCAGTTCTAACAAAAGAATCATAAAAAATAGTATAAAAAGAGTAAGAATATATCTATAATCAAAATAGGCTAGACTTCAGGGCGCAAGGTATTTAGTCTCTATGCAGGTAACAAAGTAATCCGGGTTATAGCCTTCATTTAAGGATTTATTAAGAAGCACTTTGGGGGCATAAACAGATCCGTACTGATGTATTTTTAATCTTAACCATTCTCTGATAGGCTTGAAATTACCCCTCCTGATTTCTTCCTCGTAATCCTCCAGATCTTTGCGCATCTTTGAAGCAATAATAGCTGAAACCAAGTTTCCCAAAGTGTAAGTTGGGAAATAGCCAAAGAGGCCACTGCTCCAATGTGTATCTTGAAGCACTCCCTGTGAATCCTTAGTTGGTCGCACTCCAAGCAGCTGCTCCATTCTATCGTTCCAGAATTCAGGAATCTCAGAGACACTGAGATCATCTCCAAATATTTTTTTCTCTATCTCATATCTTAATGCTATATGGAGATTGTAAGTAACTTCGTCGGCGTCAACTCGTATATAATCAGCGTTGACATTATTGAAATACAGGTACAACTCGTCATCTGTTGCTTGGTTTGCAAAACTTACTTGCTTTCTAATCAATGGAGCTATCAATTGAACAAAAGGCAGGCTTCTGCCCACAATATTCTCCCAAAACCTTGACTGAGATTCATGGAGCGCAAGCGAAGATCCGCCCTCAAGAGGAGTCACAGATAACGACTGATCGCATTGCAGATCATACAGGGCATGACCAGCTTCATGAATAGTACTACATATCGACTTTTTGAAATCAGTCCCTTCATATCGAGTAGTTATTCTGACGTCGTTGAGGCCCATAGTCTCAGTGAAAGGATGAGTAGATACATCCATTCTGAAACGTTTCGTGTCGTATTGCAGGAGAGTCAAAATACCATGATTGAGCTTATCAACTCTTTGGATATCATACTTTGATTTTCCAAGTTTACTCTCTTTGCAAAACGGGCTGCCTAAATCTACGAGTTTTTTCAGAATCTTCTGAAGACGCGGAGTCAACGCACCGAATACGTTATCCAGTTCATCTACTGTAAGCTCTTCTTCGAACGAATCCAAAAGCGCATCGTATGGATGCTTTTCATAACCTATTTTCTCAGCGATTTGCTTCTTTATCTCTATCATTTTCTTCAAGTGGGGTGCATACATCATGAAATCAGATTTTTCTCTCGCCACCCTCCATGTCATGTTGCCCCTTATTCTTTCCAGAGATTCTGCTTCTGTCAACTCTTTGGGTATCTTTATTTGCTTGGTTATTTCCCTGTTGAGTACTCGTACAATGCCCTTCTCTAAATCGCTAAGGCTCTCCAGTTTCTTCGCTGACTCAACAAGACCAACAAAATCTTTGTTTAGCAAAAGATCTTTATGCAGCAAGTGAAGTTGAGAATCGGCCACTGCTCTTTCTTCCGTGCCTTTCCTAGGCATATAAGTCTCAAAGTCCCAACCCATTAGAGAAATGGCATGATTTAGCGACCACATTGGTTTGTAAGCATCGAGGATCTGATTCATGACATGGTTCTCGCATCTCATGTGGTCACACCTGCCATGAACTCAACCGCATCGGTCTATTAATCATTGCTAGCTAGGATTGCATCTTTGAAAAATCAAGGTAATTGCATTAGAGTGAAAATCATATAGTTCAATGTCCTTGGCATGGTTCTAGATTTGATATTTGACTGGAAGACTTGAAGATATGTAGAATTAATAACAGGAAATTACGGGCGTAAGTGACTGCGGTATATCCAATGTAGATTCCTCGTCTGGATGAGCCTAGAGATTTACCTCACTTTATACATGTGTTTTTGAATAGTAGGGTGTACTAGATGGAAATATGAAAATTTCAGTAACACTAAAATCTGAATTACACCATGAGGGATTAATCATAAAATCACACACATTTTAATTTAAGATGTAACAAAACAGCTTTCATATTATTTTATAATTCCAACACGGATGTTTATATTCCAAGTAACTTCTCTTTTGTCAAGCTCATCTCCCCATAAATTTTTCATTTCAGATTTTACAAGATCCAAAGGATCTGATTTATTTTCAGAATAATACTTCTTTACTGATGACCAAGTTTGCATATAATTCCATAGTTGATGCAGATTCCAATAAAGTGTTGTTTTAAATGCAGGAACAGAAATTTCCTTAAATGGAAAAAGGATTGTTTTATATTTTTCTTTAACATATTTGATTTCCTTGTTCCAGTAACTACCAAGAATTTCACCGTCTACATCAAGCCTGTCGGTAAACTTATCTATTTGGGGATTTATCTTGTGCATTTCATAACTCCAAACTGCTATGATTCCATCTTTTTTTCCAACTCTTTTTACATTATAGTAAAATTTATCAAAATCAAACCAATGTAATGCTTGGGCTACAGTCACAATATCGACAGAATCATTGTCTAACTCTGCATTTTCAGCTGGAAATAGCTTCTAATCAATGTTTTCTCTCTGAAAGCCGTGTCGAATCTGATTCTTGCTGGCGTCACTTGCGATTACTTTTTTAAAATATTTGCTGAGTCCTATAGCTGCCTGTCCGTTTCCGGTAGCACAATCCCAAGCGAGATTTTTTTGGGGTGTTACTTTAGATAAGAATTCAAAAAGTGATTCAGGATAAGTTGGTCTCGAGAAAGAATATTCCTTTGATTGAGTAGAAAAATTATCTATAAATCCCTCGGACACTAGAATTGTTCATGCTTTCTAGTTATTATTCGTTCTTTTCTTTGCTATTACTAATTTGAAATCTCTTCAAAGAAACAAAATGCATAAGTCGCTATATCATACGCTAGGAACTGAAGCCGTCGGGATATGACTGAATATTCAATCGGAACCTAAAGTATTTCTAAAACTAGTATTTGTTAGACGTAAAAAAATGAAGCGTTATTTGAGCCCATCGAAAACCATATTGTTAACAGTACGGATCCAGTAACTAATTTTATTAGTCAGAAAATGCTAATTAGATCGTGAAAAAATTACTTGTTGCAATACCAGTTTCACCAATTCTGGTAGTCTTGTTCATTCCATTGATAACATCGCCCGCTTTGGCACAGTCTTGGTCAGAGGGAACGACTATGCCGACTGCAAGATCAGAAATTACTGCTACTAATATAGGAGATGATATTTATGTTCTCGGCGGGTTTGACGGATCCGGCAACGTCTTGGATGTTGTTGAAGTTTATAATGTCAAGAACAATTCTTGGGAATCAATAGCACCTCTACCGCAGCCGTTGCATCATACTGCTGCCGCGAGTTATGATGGAAAAATATACGTGGTAGGTGGATTTATCTCAAGAGAATGGATTCCAACCAATCAATTGTTCATCTATGATCCAATAAGGAATCAGTGGACAGAGGGTAAATCGATGCCTTCTCCCAGAGGTGCTTTGAATGCTTTGTTTGTTAAGGGGACTTTATATGCGGTAGGTGGGCAGGATCAAGCTAGAATTTTGAATATAAATGAAGCTTACGATCCACTCACAGATAGCTGGATCTCTAAAGCACCGATGATAACTGGGAGACATCATGCCGCGTCTACAACGGTTGACGACAAGATATATGTAATAGGTGGAAGAATAGCCGGTTCTTCTCCTTTGGTAAATGTAAATGTTAACGAAATGTATGATATCAAAACAGGAAAATGGACAGAGGTAGGATCCATGCCGTCGAAAAGGAGTGGAATTGCGGCTTCTGCAATAAATAATAGCTTCTTTGTTTTTGGAGGAGAGGATCTTACTAAGACATATAATAACAATGAAAAATATGATACTGAAGATGGTAAATGGACATCACAAGAACCTATGCCTAATTCACGTCATGGTTTGGCAGCCGTTTCAGTGGATAACAGAATTTTTGTAATTGGTGGAGGATCTTCACCTGGATTAAGTGTAAGTAATGTTAATGAGATCTACACAATAAAATAAGTTCAGCATAAGAGTTACTAATGCGTTGAGTTATAAAATTAATCAGTAGAACGAAATTGGTAGTTAAAACGCTAAAGGTTCTGGAATCAGCTATTTTTCAACTCAAATTAGCTAGTCTTCAGCCGTCGGTATGAGCAATGAAATTAGTCCTGTTACTGGATTCAGATACGTATTACGAATGAGATAGAATTAAAGTTTTCTCCTTTTCAACGAATTCAGGTTCGGCGGATCCGATTGAATATTCAATCGGAACTTTTTCTTATATTCTAAATGGTAAGTCGGTTCTATTGTTACTAACATAACTACAAGTTTACAGTATGTTAATTTATTTATTAATTACTTCTTGAGAAGAATTAAAGACAAATTAGTCTCTAGAAAAGGACTTGCCCTAAAGAAAATGGGAATCCTAATAAGGATGCAAAAGTGGAAATATTCCTAGATCAAGAGATCATCAGTATCTGATGTATGTCTAGTTATCAAAACCTAATAAGCACAGAATACTTTAATAGTATATTGCGGTAAGAAGCCTATGTCTACTAACACTGTTCATTTACATCGTGTACTTACAGCAAAGCCAGAGAAAATTTATCGTGCTTTTCTTGACCGTGATGCCATGGCTAAATGGTTACCACCCAATGGTTATACTTGCAGCGTTCATCATATGGATGCAAAGGTAGGAGGAACCTATAAGATGTCTTTTACAAACTTTACTACTCAAAAGAGCATGTCATTTGGTGGAGAATACCGCGAGCTGGTTGAAAACGAACGCTTACGTTATACGGATAATTTTGATGACCCAAACTTATCTGGAGAAATTCAAGTAACAGTAACCTTGAAGAAGGTTTCACTAGGAACAGAAATGACAATTGTGCAAGAAGGTTTGCCCACTGTCATTCCTCTTGAAGCGTGCTATGTAGGCTGGCAGCAATCACTGAATAATCTAGCAAAACTAGTTGAACCTGAAATCCCAGAGTAAAGTTAGATTTTCTAGAATGTTCATTCGGCCAAAATATTAAAAGTAATCAAGAGTTCGGACGTCGGGATTTGAACCCTGCATGTATTAGGGTTCTATTACTTGGTATTTATCTTTTAAATTCGATAACAATTGAGGATTCAGCCTGTGTGCAACTAGTTATTTATACACGCACAGACAGTATATCGTTATGAAAGTCCAAGCATATGCGGCTCATGAAGCAAGTGGAAAACTAGAATCATTTGAGTATGAATTAGGTTCTTTAAAACCTGATGAAGTAGAGATCGATGTAGAGTATTGTGGTATTTGCCATAGTGATTTGAGTATGCTTAAAAACGAATGGGGCTTTACAAGATACCCATTTGTGCCAGGACATGAAGCCATCGGCAAAGTGGCTGCGATTGGAAACATGGTGAATCATCTAGAAATTGGGCAATATGTAGGATTAGGCTGGCGATCTCGCTCTTGCCTAATATGTGACCAGTGCTTGAGCGGCCATCATAACCGTTGCTTGAAGGGAGAAGACGTGATGATTGGCAGACATGGAGCTTATGCAGATAAGGTACGCTGCCAAGCGTTATGGGCCTTTCCATTACCTAAGAATATTAACATCAAGACTGCCGGTCCATTATTTTGCGGTGGAATTACAGTCTTCAATCCGATTATCCAAAATAATATCAAACCTACAGATCATGTAGCTGTTGTGGGAATTGGTGGATTAGGACATATGGCTATTAAATTTCTTAATTCATGGGGCTGTGAGGTTACCGCTATATCTACCAATCCTAATAAAGAGAAGGAAGCACAACAGTTTGGAGCTGATCATTTCTTAAACTCAAAGTCTCCCGATGCTCTAAAACCATATTCAAATCAGTTCGATATGGTATTGGTTACTGCAAATGTGGACGTAGATTGGGATGCCTACATTAGTACACTTCACCCTGGTGGCAAGTTACATATTGTTGGAGCAGCTCCACAAGTAAAGGCAACTGTATTTCCATTAATTGCCGGTGAGAAATCTCTAGGTGGTTCACCTATAGGAGGTCCTGGCGAGATTCTAATGATGCTTGATTTTTGCAGTCGTCATGCAATTGAGCCAACAATAGAACAGTTTCCAATTACACGCGTTAATGATGCAATGGCACACCTTGAATCAGGCAAAGCACGTTATCGAATAGTCTTGCGTAACGATTTTTAATTTCTCAAGAAACGTCTGATATATTAGGATTCAAGTTTTTTTACAAATCGCAGTAAAGGATAATATTTTTGATATCCCTGCAGGTACATATAGAGGAATTGCTGACGGTTTCTTTGTATTCCTGAAGCCATTATCCGTGGGCAATCACGAATTACAGATAAAGACAAGTGTAACTAATCCCACGACTCCTTCTTACAATTACGCTTCAGAAGGAATATACAACCTAAAAATTAGCCCAAATTCACAGAATGAAACTAACATCAATCAAACCAATCAAGCTCCATCAAGTTGAATAACTTGAATTCTATTTTGCTGTACTTTTATTTTAGTAACATTATATTTCCTGAAGACGATAATTCACAAGTCATGTTATATTGGACCAGTGGGATTTGAACCTTACTGGCAAGAGGGTTCAACTATTTTCCTAAAATGGGGCCAGTGGTTTGTGAATCAAATTTGATCTCTAAAAGTGGACCAAGATTTATTCTAAAATGAATAATACATGAATAAAATAAATGGAGAAGTAATTTCTGAATTATTTATTTCCATTCCCACGTGTCATTAGAAAAATTCCCCTCAGCATCAATTTCGACCTCAAAAATTCCAACCAAGTTATTTAGGAATGCGATCTTACCATTTGATTGTGTACTATAGAATACTGACCCCCGCCAGCTTGTTCCACCTGAAGAAGTAATTCTTCCGAATGCCTCACCTGGACATGTGGGGAACTTATTGAATATTCAAACAGTGTATAGTTCTTCTACTGTTTTAATCTATGAGACCAGTACTTCATTTCTTTCTCTCTAGCTTTAGAACTAAATTACTCATACTTAAAGGCCGGCTTGGTTATATGCCAGTACGCATTATGGTATTGCTAATGTCTTATCAATATTATTGTTATTTCCCTTTATTATTTACCATTCAATCAAGGGTAAATTTGTTCGCCAGTATATCTATCTCTAATTATAATAGCTTTTGTAGGACATGTCTGAGCTGCAGCAAGTATTCTTTCAAAATCATCACCAGTTTCTGACTTCACCGTTACTTTTGGATTTATCATTTTGTCCTTGTCAACTACAAATACATTTGGTGCAAGCGTTTCACAACTTCCGAAAGCCATGCATAGTGCAGGTTCTATAATTATATGAAAACGACCTTTTGAGTTACCAAAGATATTTGTTGCCGATGATTTAACATCAGTTTCATCTCTATTATGTTTTTTTAGATAAGTATTATAATATTCATCATCACCGCTGGTAGGACCAAAATCAGAATAAACAGTATCACTACTATTAACATGAGAATAAGATGAGTACGATTGAGTTTGATCTTTTTTCTTAAGTGTCATATTCTTAATAATTGCCTTCTCATCATATTGTCTTCTTTTGTCTCTATCAGAAAGAACTTCAAAAGCAGCATTTATAATTTTAATAGTATTTTCAGAAAAAGGCGAACTATTTCTGTCGGGATGATATTTCAAAGCCAGACGCCTATATGCGGCTTTAATTTCTCGATATTTAGCATATTGAGATACTCCTAAAATTCTATAATAGTCTATAACATCATTATTTAGCATCGGAACAACCAGTACTAAATAGTGTTGTTTCTTTATTATACTTTGAGGCAAAAAACAACTAAGCACTGAAAGCAGACAAACATTTGATACTATGGAATCATTCAATCAACGCAAATTTCATACGAGTCAAGTTAAGAGTGAATTGGTTAAAGATTTATTTCAACAAAAAATGTGGAGTCGCTCTAGTCATTGCTGTAAATGTGTCCTTTGTCATTTTTCTTTTCATGCATTACTCCTTTCTAATTAATATTCTTGAATCTTTCGCATCAAGAAGCATATAATCTCCGGCCTTCAGTTTTAGGTCTGCCACCACTTGGGACGGAATAGTAATCATAAAGCTGTTCCCGATTTTACGTCATAAAATGAAACTCCTGCTCCTAAAAATTCAGAAAAAAGCATATTTGTCTTTAAAGTATTGTTAATATGGCTATCAGATAGACCGTTTTTCTTCATATAATCACAAAGTTCCGAAATCAATCTGGAATTTACACTATTAGAAAGTGATTCAATTTTAGTGATTGTTGTTGACAATTTGACTGGTATTGTTTTTACAACTCCAACTGTTCACGATATAACCTAATCAAGTATATGAACCCACTTTGTTAATGGACTGGGTGGGATTAGAATCCTCGGTTCGAACCTTCTCTTGGTCCGACTTCATTATGGTTTGCTACGTCATCACGATATAAAAATTTATTTTCTACGGGTTAAACTGTAATTTTCATTTTCCAATCTAAATCTGTATTTTACCATGACTAGATCCTCAGTAAGCAATCTTCTTTTTTGTAAGATTCTATGTTTCAATTGTCTGGTACAATGTATACATATTCCATTAGAAATGGTTCAAAGAAAACTCGAATCAATTGGCATCATCATAAATTTACAAAGGCTGATGGCTGAAAAATGACCAAGTTCCACTGCATAATTTGTGATAAAATCATTGCAAAGTATTCCCTTGTATCAGAACACATACAGAAGCATGTTAAAGAGAGGGTGAATAAAAAGGAATGAACGATATCCTTTATAGGTCCATATATGAAGACTGGAAGGACAAATTAGCAAAATGACCACTTATAGGGACTTCCGAGACTCATTATTAATGGTTCAAAATAGAAATAGACTTAATAATCTGTGATGCATTCGAAAGGTTTTTGTAAAATGTCCTCTTGCTTTCTGTGTACGTAAACACTAAAGAATCTTTGTCGGTTATTTTTGCAAGGACAATTAACATTTTTCCTGGCTTTCCTTTAATCTTTTCGTAATCAATCATATCGCTTGCAGATTGATAGCCTTGGATTAAGTATTTGTGTGGAAATTTACCGGTACTGTTGAAGAACATGTAGTCAACGCTAAGTTGGTCCTCGAGGTTTGTTAATGCCTTCGACGGGAGTACTGGCTTACCTGCGTTAGAGTCCAGTAACGAATCGTTTGGATCATAAATTACCGAAACCTTCGTTCTTGTTGAATTTGGATTTGGATTCGTAAGAATCGCTTCCGTAAAACCAGTAATATCATTATGCGTGGTATTAACGACCCAATTAGGAGGGTATAAAAAAGAAAATTTCTTCCCAGGGTCGTAATACCTTTTCCAATTTTCAATCTGTGCATTGCCCAATTGTAAATGACTAATCGAATAAATTGAAAAAATCAAAATAGATATGGACAAAATCCTGATGCCTGTCTTGAAAATCATTTAGATAAAATTACCACTTGGATAGTCACAAAGGACTAAAACAACGTCCTTTACTTGCATTGAATAGTACGGTACCATCTTAATCTAATGTGCATAATCGTATAAATAGAGTTTAAACTATCCTCATAGTAAGAATTTACAATATATCACTAAGAACAGAGGTCAGTATTGGCTTGCCCGATGCGAGCAATATGACGAATGCAGACAAATACTGATTCCCATCAGTCTTGAAGTGGTGTACTAAATTGACGGACTAGATAATAAACAATTATTTACTTTGTATTATATCAGAAGTTCTAGTTAAATTGCAAATTTTTTAATTTTTTATCTGAGTAGTAATTAAATAAAGTTTCATTTTCTAAATAATTACCTTAAATTGAAACAGACATCTTATTTAAGTGAACAGCAATACAATATATCTATATATTATGCACTAAGGTTTTTCAATATCTGATTCTTGAGAACCAATCAGAAAGTAAATTTTATTCGACTAAACATCTGTGTCCTGTCAATTTTAGTTGGCTTTCTGTTATTTCTTAGCATTGAACAATTTGACGCTGATCAGCATATATATGCACAGCCTGTGTCCGAAAGTGTAACAAAAGATAAAGTAGTAATTTTAAACTTTGATGATGGGCGTAAGACTCAGTTTACTCAAGCAAAACCAATACTTGACAAGTATGGCTTTAAGGCCACTTTCTATGTTGTATGCAACTATCTGGAAAATAAACCTGGTTATATGGATTGGAAGGAAGTGAAGCAATTGTATGAAGAAGGCAATGATATTGGTTCTCACAGCATGAGTCACGCTCATCTAGGTAATTTATCGAAGAAAGATGTTAAATTTCAGGTAGGTCAATCTAAGAAATGTCTAGAAGATCACGGGATTGATGTAACAAGTTTTGCCTACCCATTTAATGAAGGCTCAGACGATAAAAAAGTGATTAAGATTGTATCCAAATACTATGACTTGGCCAGGACTGCAGACAGTCCGATTACGTATTTGCATTGTGATGGTTGGAAAGATCAGTCAAATCAAAAGGACTGTAGAACTTATACTAAAAAAGATCTTACTTTTGCCAATAGATATTCAATTAGAGGCTGGAGTCATGACCAGTCGAGGTTAGTAAATTCATATTCGGACGATGAATTATTGAACAGATTTATTCAAGTTGTGAACAAGCAAACGGAGTATAATAAAGACGGAGTAATAAAAGCAATCCCAATAATCATATACCATAGAGCAGGTGACAAGGAGGCTGTTGATTACAATACCGATCCAAAACTTTTTGAAAAAGAAATGAAATACCTACATGATAATAATATTCGAGTTATAACTATGAAAGATCTTGGATTTGGCGCGAAAAGTAATTATTTATACATAAAATCCCAAAGTGAACCTCTTATTAGCAGTGGAGTAGCCTCGGTATCAAAAGACAAATAATCACGGTCATAATCCCATGCAGTATGCTGATTTATTCTGACTTAAAGAATGTACCCTTTTTTAGTAACTGTATGATTATTACAGAAAAGCGGGGTTTCACTCTTTTTCAGTTTTATAGTTCATAAGAAAACAGTTTTACCTGAAGGGAGGTTACAAAGCAGATTGAATGCAGACTTAGCCCTCCCTCCAGTTAATGAATTCGTAAATATGTATAAGCCGGTTGAGAATAAAAACTTTAATACAACATCTTTACCGTTACTTTGTACCAAAGTTGCAATTCCAGACAATCAAATTCTCCTGTAGTTAGAGGCTCGTACTATACCATTTATATACATCAAAACATTAAGTAACCGCACTACCTTTGAAAACTAAAGGGTACTTCACATTTGCTGCGCTTGCATTACTAATGACAAATATTTTTATTATGAGTGAAAATATCAGTTTTGTTTCTGGTTCTCTCGCACCAGTTACGTCACTACAAGGGATGCAACAGAGTTATCACTTTGTTAAAGAATGGGGTAGTAGGGGAACGGGCGATGGTGAATTTTTGCGCCCCCATGATCTAGAATTCGGTAAGGATGACAAATATTTATACGCTGTTGATAGAGATGGAAATCGTATACAGGTATTTGACAAGAATGGTACGTTTCTTTTCAAGTTCGGGAAGAAGGGACATGGAGATGGTGAATTTTTAGTGCCATATGGTTTAGACGTAGATGAAAAAGGAAATGTATGGGTAGCCGATAGGGGTAACCACAGAATTCAGCAATTTGACAGCAAAGGAAATTTCATTTTAAAATTTGGTAACACAGATGGGCATCCAAGTAATGCACCGGGAAAATTTGATAACCCGAGATTTGTAGAAGTAGACACGGCATTAAAATACGTCTATGTTGCAGACTCTAAAAATAATCGTATACAACAATTTGATATAAATGGGAACTTTGTGAGGATTATTGGTAAATCTGGAGATAAGCCCGGTGAGTTTAATCTTCCCACTACGATTGAGATCGACTCGAAAGGGAATTTTTTCGTAAATGAGAGGGGTAATGAACGTATCCAGAAATTTGATATTAATTGGAAACCCTTATTGTCTTGGGGAACCAAAGGATCCTCCGATAATGAGTTCTGTCATATGGAACATATCGCTCTCGATAAAAATGATAACGTTTACGTTACAGACCCTCAGTCAGACAAGGGATGTAGCAAGCAACCTCGTGTGCTAAAATTCGACAGCAACGGTAATTTTATAACAAAGTTTGGTTCCTACGGAACTGAACCAGGTCGGTTTATAGATCCAGAACAATTGGCAATTGACAATGAAGGTGATGTATATGTATCAGATCGAAGCAATAATGAAATACAAATATTCTCGCCTATCACTATAAGTTAGAATGGACATTCGCAAAAAGAAGATAAGTACTTTTCTTGTGTTGCTACGAATGAGTTAAATCCTCCAGAAGGAACTGAATGTGCGCATAAGATAACGAAAACAATTGGATATGCAAACAACCTATCGTACCTAGAGATGTAAACAAAAGAATCTCCGAACTCTCGATCACCATCTAGCGGGTTAAAGGTTCCTATTTTATCAATTCCTCCTCCGTACCTAAAGTAGTCGGCCCCTGGTCGCCTCTCAGTGTATCGTTACCAGGACCGCCATACAGTCGATCGTCACCTGCACCTCCATCTAAAATATCATTACCTAAACTGCCGTATAATACATCATTACCATCACGTCCGAAAAGTTTATCGCGACCATCTCCTCCGTTCAGTTCATCATTTCCGGGACCTCCATCCAAAGTATCGAAACCATCACCACCTGACAAATAGTCATTGCCATCTGAGCCGTTCAGAATATCGTTTCCCTGTTCTCCTTGTATTTTATCATTACCTTGAAGCCATCTATAATATCGTTTCCGTTATGTACCCGAATGTCGTCATCCTTTTCGGTTCCCTTAATGTTGTCAGGTCAGGTCCTGGTCCACCATTGATGTCGATCGCTGATGCAACTGAAATACTTGACATGAATGAAGGAAAGGATAATACAAACATCATGATAACTAACTTCCGAAACCAATTCTTCAATTCAAAATTATATCTGTTCAGATCGAGCCATTTTTTAACTTATTGGAAAGTCATTGTGCAAAGTTTATAGGCAATAGAGATATCTGTGAACTCATGTTACTTCACAAGAAAGTCCTTGGAATTATCATGATCGGGATTGTTTCCAGTCTCGTTTTGGCGGTCAGTATAGATTACAATCAAGTAAAAGCGGCAGTAGCAAAGCAACAGTTCAAAGCAAAACTAAAGGGAGAAAATGAGGTTCCTCCTGTCACTACTGATGCTGAGGGAAAGGTAAAACTAAAAGTAAAGGAATTAAATATCAAGTACAAACTTAACATTACAGGCATCACTGATGCAACAATGGCTCATATACATCAAGGAAAATCTGGAGAAAATGGCGAGCCTGTAGTTGACTTGCTTGCTGACGGCAATAAGCAAAAGACATCAAATGGCTTGTTTATAAATGGAAGTATTGTGGATTCGGGTCTCATAGGTCCCATGAAAGGAAAGACAATTTCAGACCTAGTCTCATCAATAAATGACGGAAATAATTATGTCAATGTTCATACTCAAGCGCATCCAGACGGCGAAATAAGAGGACAATTAGAACTATCTGGTTCAGCGAATATGACATCAGCCACTGGAAATGAAACAGACACAGACACAAATTCAGACACAGCAATAGTAACTCCTACGGAAGAGTAACTTATTTTGTCGATCGTTGCTAGTTGCTAGGAACTAGTTTCGGCTGTTTCATTTTATTTTTACTTTCTGGTCTGTATTTCCTGTGTTATGCCGAGGGTGTGGAAGATGGTCTTTTTAAGTCAAAAAACTTTCAAAAATTTAACTTTGTTACTGCCGGAGACTTTGGATGCGGCGATGAGTCTAATAGAACGATAGATGGAATGGTAAAGAAAAATCCAGAGTTAGTTATAGCACTAGGCGACCTTTCATATAATAAATCTGCTCAATGCTGGATAAATTCTGTTA
>Ga0210378_10000878_pt1 | contig 15821 bp, 15 predicted proteins | sample PLM1_60_b1redo_FD_155465 | JGI IMG/M metagenome (GOLD analysis project Ga0210378, IMG submission 155465) | Groundwater sediment microbial communities from an aquifer in East River, Colorado, USA - PLM1_60_b1 redo | ecosystem: Environmental > Terrestrial > Soil > Riparian zone | place: USA: East...
GCGCGCTGCCTCTCGGTGATCGCGACGACCGTCTCCGCTGCTGTACGTTCTACCGCGCTACCCTGCTTCGACGACGAAAGGGCGCGCCGTGGTCCAGGCCTACATCCTCATCCAAACAGAGGTCGGCAAAGCGGCCTCCGTCGCGAAGGCCATCGCCAACATCAAGGGCGTCGCCCAGGCCGAGGACGTCACCGGGCCGTACGACGTCATCGTCCGCGCCGAGGCCCGCAACGTGGACGAGCTCGGCAAGCTGGTGGTGGCCAAGGTGCAGTCGGTCGACGGCATCACCCGGACGCTCACCTGCCCTGTCGTCCACCTGTGAGCCAGGCTCGGCCATCGACCCGGTTCGCCGTCGCGCCGCCGCCGTCGCGACCGCCGTCGCGGTGCCGGTGACGGTCGTCCTGGTGCTGCTGGTCAACCGGTCCGCGCTGCGGGCGACGCTGCCGCCGAGCCCGACCGCCTCGGCCTCCCCGTCCGCGTCGAGCTCGCAACCGCCGAGTGGGGAGGCCAGGAGCGGGGAGCCGGCGCCGCCGCTGCCGCCGGTACTGGTGGCCGCGCCGCCGGCGTCGGCCGGTGCCGCACGATCCTGCCCGCGGTTCCTCGCCGCGCTTCCGCTCAGGCTGGCCGACCTCGCCGCCCGGCCGGTCGACTCGCCCTCGCCGTACGTCGCGGCCTGGGGCGAGCCTCCGGTGCTGCTGCGCTGCGGGGTGGCCCGCCCGCCCGGGTTCGCCGTCGGAGCGCAGACGATCGTGGTGAACGGGGTCACCTGGTTTCCCCAGCCGCGCGCCAACCGGACCGTCTGGACCGCGGTCGACCGACCTGTGTATATCGAGGTCTCGGTCCCCACCGGGTTCGCCAGCGGCCCGGTCGCGGTGCTGTCCACCCAGGTCGCCGCGACGCTGCGGGCGCAGCCACCCCGCCCGGGACGGTGACCCGCCCGGGACGGTGACTTGGGGGGACAGAACCTACCGGTGCAGCGCCGTCTGGACCAGCCGGTCGACCAGGGTGGGGTAGTCGACGCCGGAGGCCGCCCACATCCGCGGGAACATCGAGATCGGGGTGAACCCGGGCATCGTGTTCACCTCGTTGAGCACCAGCCGGCCACCGTCATCGACGAAGAAGTCGACCCGGGCCAGCCCGGCGCAGTCCAGCGCGGTGAACGCCCGGCAGGCCATGTCCTGCAGCTGCCGGGTCAGCCCCGCCGGCAGCCGTGCGGGAACGTCGAACTCGCAGGCCTCGTCGAGGTACTTCGCCTCGAAGTCGTACCAGTCATGGTCGCCGACGAGCCGGATCTCGGCCGGCACGCTGGCCTCCGGCGGCCCACCGTGCACGCCCTCCAGCACGCCGCACTCGACCTCGCGGCCGGGCACCGCCGACTCCACCAGGACCTTTGGATCCACGTCGCGGGCAGCCGCGACCGCCGCGTCCAACTCCGACCAGTCCGGGACCTTGGTGATGCCGATGCTGGACCCGGCCCTGGCCGGCTTGACGAACACCGGCAGCCCGAGCCGGTCCCGCTCGGCGGCCGGCAGCCGTCCGGTGCCCGGCCGCAGCACCGCGTACCGCCCCACCGGCAGGCCCTCGGCGCCCAACAGCTTCTTGGTGAACTCCTTGTCCATCGCCACCGCACTGGCCAGCACGCCGGAGCCGACATACGGCACGCCGGCCATTTCCAGCAGGCCCTGGATCGTGCCGTCCTCGCCGTACGCGCCGTGCAGCACCGGGAACACCACGTCGACGGTCCCGAGCACCCTGGCGCCGTCTCCCGGCTCGACCACCACCAGGCCGCCCGCCGTCGGGTCGCCCGGCAGCACGACCGCGGTGCCGGCGTCCACATGCGGCAGTGCGCGCCCGACGATCCGCAGCGAGTCAGGATCGCCGCCGGTCAGCACCCAGGCGCCCTTGGCCGTGATGCCGACCGGGACGACCTCGTACCGGTCGGGGTCGAGCGCGGCGAGCACACTGCCCGCGGAGACGCAGGAGATGGCGTGCTCGGTGCTGCGCCCGCCGAAGATGACGGCAACCCGGATCCGGCGATCGGACATGGGGGCACCCTACCGGGCGGTCTCCGGTGGCCGACCGGACCGCCCGGCCTCCGCCGCGGCGGCCGCCGCGAGGCCGGCGGTCACGTCGGCGACCAGGTCGGCGGTGTCTTCGCAACCGGCGGAGAGGCGGACGAAGCCGGGCGGCACCGCGTCGCCGCCCCAGCGGCCGCGGCGGTCGGCCGTGGTGTGCAGGCCGCCGAAGCTGGTCGCGTCCTCGACCAGCCGGACGGCGTGCAGGAACGCGGAGACCGCCGGCTGCGACGGCAGCGTGAACGACAGCACCCCGCCGAAGCGGCGCATCTGCCGGACCGCGACCGGGTGCGAGGGGTCGGTCGGCAGCCCGGGGTAGCGCACGGCGGCGACGACGTCCGGCCGGCTGGCCAGCAGGGCGGCGAGCGCGACCGCGTTCTGGGCCTGCCGGGCCAGCCGAAGGTCGAGCGTGCCGAGCGAGCGGTGCGCCAGCCACACCTCGAACGGGCCGGGAACCGCGCCGGTGAGCGTCCGCCACCGGCGTAGCGCCGCGACGCGGTCGGGGGCGCGGGCGGCGACGTGGCCGAGCACCAGGTCGCTGTGGCCGGTGACCGCCTTGGTGTCGCTGGCCACGGAGTAGTCGGCACCGAGCTCCAGCGGGCGCTGGCCCAGCGGCGTCGCGGTGGTGTTGTCCACTGCGACCGGTACGCCGTGCCGGTGCGCGACCTCGACGGCTGCGGCGATGTCCAGCACGTCCAGGGTGGGATTGCTGGGCGTCTCCAGCAGCAGCAGCGCCGCGCCGGTCACGTCCGGATCGGACAGCGGGTGGGTGGTGGGAACCAGCCGGACCGTCACCCCGAGCGGCGCGAGCCGTTCGGCGGCCAGGGCGCGCACGCTGTAGTACCCGTCCGCGGGCAGCACGACGGCGTCCCCGGACCCCACCGTGGTGAGCAGCACCGCGGTCACCGCCGCCATGCCAGAGGCGAACGCGACCGCGGCGCCGCCTTCGAGCTCGCCGATCGCGGCCTCGTACCAGCGCCACGTCGGGTTGTCCTCCCGCCCGTAGGTGTCCGACCCGGCGCCGGTGCCGTCGAGGTGGTACGGCGCGGCGAAGGTCGGCCCGGGCAGGAACGGCGCCCCCCGCTCGGCCGGTGGGTGTCCTGCGTGGACGCACCGGGTGCCGTCCCCGCGCTCGGTCAACCCCCGCTCATTCCGGCTGTTCGCTCTTCATGTCGCGCGCCATCAGGCTGCGCAGCATGTCCTGCGGGGTCATGTCGGAGTAGCAGACGTTCTCGACGGCCTCGGTGATCGGCACGTCCACGCCCGCCCGGCGAGCCAGCTCGAGCACCGAACGGCAGGACTTCACGCCCTCCGCGGTCTGCCGGGTCGCGGCCTGCGCCTGCGCCAGCGTCTCACCCCGCCCCATTCGCTCGCCGAACGTCCGGTTCCGGGACAGCGGCGAGCTGCAGGTCGCCACCAGGTCGCCCAGCCCGGCCAGACCGGCGAACGTCATCGGGTCGGCGCCGAGCGCCGCGCCGAGGCGGGCCGTCTCGGCCAGCCCGCGAGTGATCAGCGAGGCGCGGCTGTTGTCGCCGAATCCCATCCCCTCGGCCATCCCACAGGCCAGCGCGATGACGTTCTTCACCGCGCCGCCGAGCTCGCAGCCGACGACGTCGACGTTCGTGTAGGGCCGGAAGTACGGGGTGCTGCACGCCTTCTGCACCGCCGCCGCCCGGTCGTGGTCGGTGCAGGCCACCACGGTGGCGGCTGGCTGCTCCTCGGCGATCTCCCGAGCCAGGTTCGGCCCGGAGACCACCGCGACCCGGTCCGGCCGGGCGTCGGCGACCTCGCAGATGACCTCGCTCATCCGCTTCGCGCTGCCGAGCTCGACCCCCTTCATCAGGCTGACCAGGGTGGCGTCGGCCGGAACGCGGTCCGCCCACTCGGCGAGGTTCGACCGCAGTGTCTGGGAGGGCACCGCCAGCACCACGATCTGCGCGCCGTCCAGGGCCTCCTGCGCGTCGTGGGTGGCCTGCAGGGTGCGCGGCAGCGCGATGCCGGGCAGGTAGTCGGCGTTCTCGTGCCGGGCTCGGATCGCCTCGGCCAGCTCCGCCCGGCGGGCGCAGAGCACCACGTCCGCACCGGCGTCGGCGAGCACCTTGGCGAACGCGGTCCCCCACGACCCGGCGCCGAACACTGCCGCCCGGGTCACCGCGGCACCGCCGCACGCCAGCCGGTCACGCTGCCCGACCGTTCGCTCCTCGGCGGCGGCGCCGGTCCGGTCACGACGCCTCTTCCGCCGGCCCGGGCGCCTCCTGGCGCCAGAACGTGTGCGGCGGCGCCTGCCCGCGTACCTCCCCGAGCAGGTCCCGCACCGCTCCCATCAGCACGTCGGTCACCTCCCGGAGCAGTTCGGCGGTGACCGGACGACCGCGGTACGCCGACAGGTCGACCGGCGGGCCGGCCCGGCAGACCACCGTCTTGCGGGGCAGCAGCCGGATCTTCTTGGCATACCAGTCCACCGCGTCCTGCGGCCCCCACTGGGCCACCGGGATCACCGGGACGTCGGCGGCCAGCGCGAGCCGGGCGACCCCGGTCTTGCTCTGCATCGGCCACCAGTCCGGGTCGCGGGTGACGGTGCCCTCCGGGTAGATGCAGACGACCTCGCCCTGCTCCAGCGCGGCGACCGCGTCCCGCAGCGAGCTGCGCGCGTCTGCCGTACCGCGGTGCACCGGGATCTGGCCGGAGCCCCGCAGCACCGACCCGATGAGGACATAGTTGAACAGGCTGGCCTTGGCCAGGAACCGGGGGACTCGCTGGGCGTCCCAGACGAACCGGGCGAACGTCAGCGGGTCGATGTAGGAGATGTGGTTGGCCACCAGCAGCGCCCCGCCGGCCCGCGGGACGTGCTGCTGGCCCCGCCAGTGCAGCTTGAACAGCAGCGTGTCCACCGGGTAGATCGTCAGGACGGCGAGCCGCAGCCAGAACCCGACCTTCCCACGCCCACCGCGCCCCACTCGGCCACCTCCCCGTCCCGCGCGGCCGCCGTCCACCGCAGTCGCCGTCCGCCGCAGTCTGTCCTTCCCGCTCGGCCATGTCCACGCCCCCGCTGCGGCTCCGCCCCCGCGAACCCGGAACCGGCCCGCAGAGCCCGACCTGGCCGCCAGCCAGGGCGGAGTCCCCGCGCCGGCGAGCCGGGCGAAGCTCACCGCGCTCGGGGGGAACGCGGGGGGCGCGCCCCCCGCGTGGCAGTATCGGCATGGTCATGCGGTGGTCAGTGGTGGTTCCGGTGAAGCGGCTGCCGGAGGCCAAGACCCGGCTCTACGACCGGCGCCGCGGGCGGGCCGAGCACGCGGCGCTAGCGCTCGCGCTGGCCGTGGACACGGTGGCGGCCGCGGCGGCCTGCCCAGTGGTGGCCCGGGTGGTCGTGGTGACCGACGACCCCGACGCTGCCGCCGCCGCGGGCCGGCTCGGCGCGGTCGTGGTCGCCGACGAGCCGGGAGCCGGGCTCAACCCGGCGCTGGAGTACGGGGCCGCCCGAGCGCAGGCGCTGGCCGGCGGCGACGCGGTGGCCGTGCTGTCGTGCGACCTGCCCGCGCTGCGCCGGGCCGAGTTGGCCGCCGCGCTCCGGGCCGCCGCCGGGCACCCCCGCGCGTTCGTCGCCGACGCCGCCGGCGCCGGCACCACGCTGCTCACCGCCCTGCCCGGCACCCGGCTGAACCCCCGGTACGGCACCGGCTCCCGGCGGGCGCACCTGGCCTCCCGCGCGGTCGAGCTCGCCGGCGACTGGCCGTCACTGCGCCGAGACGTCGACACCGCCGAGGACCTCGCCGCCGCCGCGGTGCTCGGCCTCGGCCCGGCCACCCGAGCCTGGACCGACCGGTGCTGACCGCCCCGGCGGTCAGCACCGGGCTATCTTGCTCCGACCGGTTGCTGACCGCCTCGGCGGTCGGCACCGGGCTATCTTGCTTCCGCACGGCCGGCGCAGGCGTCCGACTAGGCTTCCGCGGGTGACCACCGCCGGGCGGGCCGTTCAGGCGACCGTCGCCACGTTCGACCCGGCCACCGGTGCCGGCACGGTCCTGCACGACGACGGCCGCCGCGAGTCGTTCGGCGCCGCCGCGTTCGCCGCCGGTGGCCTGCGCCTGCTGCGGTTGGGTCAGCGAGTGCGGCTGGAGTATGACGACGACGACCGGGTCGTCCGGATCACCATCTTCACGCTGCCCTGAGCAGGAGCGTTCCGGGGGCGCACCAACCGGCGGGCTGGGTCATGATGGCTGCATGAGTGTGGAGAGTGACGCCACGAGTCCGGCCCGCGCCCGGATCGAGCGGGACGACATGGTGCCGGACGACCTCGGCATCGCGCCGCCACCCGATGCGCCGCTGCCGCCTGACCGGTTCGCCAACCGGGAAATGTCCTGGCTGGACTTCAACGCCCGGGTGCTGGCGCAGGCGGAGGACCGGCGCCTGCCACTGCTGGAGCGGCTGAAGTTCCTGGCCATCTTCGCGAACAACCTGGACGAGTTCTACATGGTGCGGGTCGCCGGACTGAAGCGGCGCCAGGACATGGGGCTGTCCATCCGCGCCTCGGACGGCCTCACCCCGCGCGAGACGCTCGGCCTGATCGCCGCGCGCACCCAGGAACTGGTGCAGCGGCTGGCCCGCTGCTGGCTGGACGACGTGGCGCCGGCGCTGGACGCCAAGGGCATCCGCATCGTGCACTGGGAGGGGCTCGACCCGGCCGAGCGCGACCGGCTGGCCGACTACTTCCGGTCCCAGGTCTTTCCGGTCCTGACGCCGCTGGCGGTGGACCCGGCGCACCCGTTCCCGTATATCAGCGGGCTCTCGCTGAACCTCGCGGTGATCGTCCGCGACCCGGACATCGACGTCGAGCGGTTCGCCCGGGTCAAGGTGCCGAACAACGTGCAGCGGTTCGTCCGGGTGAAGGACGCCGAGGCCGACGAGGCGTTCCTGCCGCTGGAGGAGCTCATCGCGGCGCACCTGTCGCTGCTGTTCCCCGGGATGGAAGTCGTCGAGCACCACCTGTTCCGGGTCACCCGCAACGCCGACATCGAGGTCGAGGAGGACCGCGACGAGGACCTGCTGCAGGCGCTGGAACGCGAACTGCTGCGCCGGAAGTTCGGGCCGGCGGTCCGGCTCGAGGTCACCGACACGATGAACCCGCGGGTGCTCGACCTGCTCGTCGAGGAGATCGTGGTGAGCCGGTCGGACGTGCTGGAGGTGCCCGGGCTGCTCGACCTGGCCTCGCTGTGGCAGGTGTACGACGAGGTGGACCGGCCGGACCTGAAGTACCGCCCGTTCGTCCCGTCCACCCACCCCAGGTTCGCCGAGGGCGAGGTCGCCAAGAGTGTCTTCGCGACCCTGCGCGACGGCGACGTGCTGGTGCACCACCCCTACGAGTCCTTCTCCACCAGCGTGCAGCGGTTCATCGAGCAGGCCGCGACCGACCCGAACGTGCTGGCGATCAAGCACACGCTGTACCGCACCTCCGGCGACTCGCCCATCGTGGACGCGCTGATCGACGCGGCCGAGGAGGGCAAGCAGGTCGTGGTGCTCGTCGAGATCAAGGCGCGGTTCGACGAGCAGGCCAACATCCGCTGGGCCAGGGCGCTGGAGCGAGCCGGCTGCCACGTGGTGTACGGGCTGGTCGGGCTCAAGACGCACTGCAAGACGCTGCTGGTGGTACGCCAGGAGGCCGGCACGATCCGGCGGTACTGCCACATCGGCACCGGCAACTACAACAACAAGACGGCCCGGCTGTACGAGGACCTCGGGCTGTTCACCGCCGACCCGCACGTGGGCGCGGACCTCACCGACCTGTTCAACGTGCTGACCGGCTACTCGCGACAGACCGACTACCGCTCGCTGCTGGTCGCCCCGCACCGGCTGCGGCGGGGCATCATCGAGCGGGTCGACCGGGAGATCGAGCACGCCCGGGCCGGCCGGCCGGCCCGGATCCGCATCAAGATCAACCATCTGGTGGACGAGGAGACGATCGACGCGCTGTACCGCGCCTCGCAGGGCGGCGTCCGGGTCGACCTGCTGGTCCGCACGTTCTGCACGATCCGGGCTGGGGTCAAGGGCCTGTCGGAGAACATCAGGGTGCGCTCGATCCTCGGCCGGTTCCTGGAACACTCCCGGATCGTGAGCGTAGAGAATGCCGGCGACCCGGAGTACTGGATCGGCAGCTCCGACCTCATGCACCGCAACCTCGACCGCCGGATCGAGGTGATGGTCCGGGTCACCGACCCGATCGCCCGCTCGCACATGGAGGGCATGCTCGATCTGGCCTTCGCCGACGACATCGCGGCCTGGGAGTTGCAGCCGGACGGGACGTGGCGGCGCAACGCCGGCGCGCCCGGCTCGCCGCTGCGCGACTACCAGGAGGAGCTCATGCGCCGGCACGCGAGCCGGAGCGAGTGAGGGGGTCATGATCGAAGACGAGATCAAGCTCGCCGTACACGGCCCGTTCGTGCTGCCGGACCTCGTCGACCCCGACCGCGGAGTGCTCGCCGTCGAGCCGGCCGGTTCCCGGACGCTGCGGGCGACCTACTGGGACACCCAAGACCTTCGGCTGGTCCGCAACGGGGTGACGCTGCGGCACCGCACCGGTGAGGACGGCCCGCCATGGCAGCTCAAGCTGCCGGTGCCGGGCTCGCCCGGGGTACGGGAAGAACTGGCCGCGCCCGGTGGGGCGCGCGAGGTGCCCGCGCCGCTGCGGGCCCTGGTGACCGGTTGGGCCCGGGCGGGCGTGCTGGTTCCGGTGGCGACGCTGCATACCGACCGCAAGGTCTACCGGGTGCTCGGCGCCCCCGGCGACAGCGGGGGGGCCGCGGAAGCGGTCGCCGAACCGGCGGAACGGGCCGGCGCCGCCGGCTCCGCCGAACCGGGCAGGGTGCCGCCCGCGGCGGACGGGACTCCCGAGCCGGGCACCACAGGCGCCGCCGAGCCGGGCCCCGGGGCTGAGCCGGGCACCGCCGCTGAGCCGGGCACCGGCGCTGAGCCGGGCTCGGCCGCTGAGCCGGGCTCGGCCGCCGAGCCGGTCGAGCGGGCCGAACTCGTCGACGACACGGTGTCCGTGCTCGACCATCGCCGGGTGGTCGCACGGTTCCGGGAGATCGAGGTCGAGCGGCGGGCCGCCGACGACGCCACGATGCGCTGGCTGCGCGATCGGCTGGTGGCGGCCGGCGCGGTGGAGGGCGCCTTCACGCCGAAGGTCGTGCACGCGCTCGGTCCACTCGCGACGGAGCCGAGCGAACTGCCGGAGCCGCCCGACTTGTCCGGCAAGTCGACCGCCGGCGAGGTGGTCCGCTACTCGCTGGCGACGGGCGTGCGCCGGCTCGTCGCGCACGACGCTCCGGTGCGCCGCCATGCGCCGGATGCGGTGCACCAGATGCGGGTGGCCTGCCGGCGGCTGCGCAGCGACCTCCGTACGTTCGCGCCGCTGGTCGACCCCGACTGGGCGGGTGGGCTGCGGGATGAGCTGAAATGGCTCGGCGGTTCGCTGGGTGCGGCCCGCGACCTGGAAGTACAGCGGGAGCGGATCGCCCGGGCCGCTCAGGCGGATCCGGTGGCGCCGGTGGACGCCCCCGCGGTCGGTCGGATCGACGCCGTCCTCGCCGATCGCGAGAAGCACGCGCTGGCCGAGGTGGAGGCGGCGCTGGCCGCGGACCGGTACGCGCAGCTGCTGGAGCGCGTCGTCGAAGCCGCGCGGCATCCCGCCCTCCGGCCGGAGGCCGACCTGCCGGCGGAGAAGGTGTTGACCCCGCTGGTCGCGAAGGCGTGGCGGAAGCTCGAGCGGGCCGTCAAGAAACTCCAGCCGTACGGGCCCGACCACGACTGGCACGAGGTGCGGATCAAAGCCAAGCGGGCCCGGTACGCGGCGGAGGCTGCGGCTCCGGCGCTCGGGTCCGCGGCGAAGTGGCTGGGATCCGCGGCGTCGTCGCTGCAGGACCTGCTCGGCGACCACCAGGACGCCGTGGTCGCCGCCGACACGCTGCTCGGCATCGCCGCCGAGCACCCGGACGACCTACAACTGGCGGTGACGTGCGGCCGGCTCGTGGAGCGGGAACGAGCGGACGTGCGTCGGGTGCGCGCGGAGTTCCCGGCGGCATGGAAGAAGGCGCGCCGGCGCAAGAACACCCGGTGGTTGCGCCGATGACTGACGGCGTGACGATCCACGCCGCCGGGGGCCTGCTCTGGCGGCGCTCCGGCAGCCGGATCGAGATCGCGATCGTGCACCGCCCGAAGTACGACGACTGGTCGTTCCCGAAAGGCAAGCTGCATCCGGGCGAGGTGCCGCTGCTGGCCGCCTGCCGTGAGGTGGTCGAGGAGACCGGGGTACGCCCGGTGGTCGGCCGCCCGCTGCCGACCCAGGAGTACCGACTCGGGCCGGACCGGAAGACCGTGCGGTACTGGGAGATGACGCCCGCGGACGATCCCGCCGCGCCCGCGCCCAGCCCGCTCGGCGACGATCCGGCCGGCACCGCGCCGGACACCGTTCCGGCACCGCGCCGGGGTGGTGTGCGTGCCGAGGCCGGTGCCGGACTCGGCGGCCGGAGCCTGGCTGCGGACCCGGCCGGGACCGCCGCCGGCGGGGCCGAGCCGGGGCGGCCGGCCGCGGGCGTCGCCACCAGCGTCGGGAGGGCCTCCGAGGTCGACGTGGTGCGGTGGCTGCGGCCGGAGGAGGCGGCGACCTGGCTCAGCTACGACCGAGACCGCGAACTGCTGCGGGCGTTCCTCTCCCTGCCGGCCACGGACGCCTTGGTACTCCTGCTGCGCCACGCCGAGGCCGGCGAGCGGTCGGCATGGTCGGGCGACGACCGGCTGCGGCCGCTCGACGCCACCGGCGTCGCGCAGGCTCAGCTGCTGCGGGCGCTGGCCTGGTTCGGCCCGCACCGGGTGTTCTCTGCCGACCGGGTGCGCTGCGTGCAGACGGTCGCCCCACTCGCTGCGGACCTGGGCGTTCCGGTGGAGACCGAGCCGGCCCTGGGCGAGGACGCCTACCGGGCCAAGCCCGATCGGGGGGTGCGCCGGATCCGGGAGATCGCGCGGTCCCGGATGCGCGCGGTCGTGTGCAGCCAGGGCGAGGTGATCCCGGATCTGGTGAGCCGGCTGGCCGCCGAGGACGGGCTGGCCTTGGGACGGGTCTCGGCCCGCAAGGGCAGCGTGTGGGCCCTGTCCTTGATGGACGGTCGGCTGGTGGCCGCGCACCACTACCCGGATCTCTGCTAGGCGCGATACGGCCGGGGTCGGTGCCGCCATGCACCGACCCCGGCCGAGGCCTGCTGACGCCTGGCTTGCTAGGCCTTCTTGGCTGGAGCCCTCCTCGTCGTGGTCCTCGGTGCCGTGGTCTTGCTGGCCTTGGCGGCCGTGCTCTTCGCGGCGGCCGCCGTCTTTGCCGCCTTGGCCGGCGTGGCCTTCGAGGACTTGGCCGTCTTGCTCGCGGTCGCCTTCGGCAGCTTCTTGGCGCCGCTCACCACGTCCTTGAACTCCTGGCCCGGGCGGAAAGCCGGCACCGAGGTCTTCTTGACCCGTACCTTCTCTCCGGTGGCCGGGTTGCGCGCCATGCGAGCCGCCCGTTCGCGCTTCTCGAAGACGCCGAAGCCGGTGATCGCGACCTTCTCGCCCTTCTGCACGGTGCGGTAGACCGTGTCGAGGAACGCCTCGACGCTCGCCTGCGCCCGCTTCTTGTCGTTGTCGAGCCGCTCGGAGAGCGCCTCGACTAGCTGAGCCTTGTTCACCTGTCCTCCTACAGGGCCGTCGTCGGCCATTCAGCCGTCTGTGCGGAACGGTAGGCGTGCGAGCGCTCACGTTCAATGTTATGACCCAAGGAATTCTCTTGTGTCGCAGTAGTTTTTTGCCGGGCGCCGGTCGGATCGGCCGCTACAGCGCCCAGATCGCCTCCTGGATGCGGCCCTCGAGCCGGGCGCGGAGGCTGCCCGCGGTCCGTCGCGGTCAGCTCGCGGGGGAGGCCGCGGCCCTCGCCGGCGGCGCCGTGTCCGGCAGCCAGCCGGGCCTGCGGACCTCGTAGCGGGCGATCTCCTCGCCGTGCTGCAGCGTGAGACCGATGTCGTCGTAGCCGTTGAGCAGCCGCCAACGGGTGTGGTCGTCGAGCTCGAACGGCACCGAGACGTCGTCGTACCGGATCTCGCGGGCGACCAGGTCGACGGTGACCTCGGCGGCCGCGTCCCGGTCCGCCCGCGCCCACAGGTCTTCGACGACCCGGTCCGGGACGACGACGGTGAGCAGGCCGGCCTTCAGCGAGTTGCCCCGGAAGATGTCGCCGAACCGGGGGGAGAGAACGGCCTGGAAGCCGAAGTCCTGCAGCGCCCAGACCGCATGCTCCCGGGACGAGCCGGTGCCGAAGTCCGGGCCGGCGACGAGCACCGTCGCGCCCGCGTATTCGGCACGGTTCAGCACGAAGTCCGGGTCGGCGGCGCGCCAGGCCGCGAACAGGCCGTCGCCGAACCCGGTGCGGGTGACCCGCTTGAGGTACTCGGCCGGGATGATCTGGTCGGTGTCGACGTCGCTGTGCCGCAGCGGGGCGACGCGGCCGGTGTGCGTGCTGAACTTCTCCACAGTGGACTCTCCGGGGCGTCGATCCGGGCCGTCCGGGCCATCCGGGCGGGACGGCGGGACGAGGGACGGGAGCGGTCAGGCGAGGTCGTCCGGGCTGGCCAGGCGGCCGGCCACGGCGGTCGCGGCGGCGACCGGCGGCGAGACGAGGTGGGTGCGGCCGCCCTTGCCCTGGCGGCCCTCGAAGTTGCGGTTGGACGTCGACGCGGACCGCTCGCCCGGCCGCAGTTGGTCGGGGTTCATCCCCAGGCACATCGAGCAGCCCGCGCTGCGCCACTCCGCCCCGGCCGCCGTGAACACCTCGTCCAGCCCTTCCAGCTCGGCCTGCTCCTTGACCCGCATCGAGCCGGGAACCACGAGCATGCGCACCCCGTCGGCCACCCGGCGGCCGCGGAGCACCGCTGCGGCGGCCCGCAGGTCCTCCAGCCGACCGTTGGTGCAGGAGCCGACGAACACGGTGTCGACCCGGATGTCGCGCAGCCGGGTGCCGGCGGTCAGCCCCATGTAGGTCAGCGCCTTGTGGGCGGCGGCGCGCTGCCCGGGGTCGGCGAACGAGTCGGGGTCGGGCACGACCGCGCCGAGCGGGGCGCCCTGACCGGGGTTGGTGCCCCAGGTGACGTGCGGCGTGAGCGCCGCCGCGTCGAGCACCACCTCGCGATCGAAGCTCGCGCCGCGCTCGGTGCGCAGCGTCCGCCAGTGCGCCAGCGCCTCGTCCCAGTCCGAGCCGGACGGGGCGTGCTGGCGGTCCTTCAGGTAGCCGAACGTCGTCTCGTCGGGGGCGATCATCCCGGCCCGGGCGCCGGCCTCGATGGTCATGTTGCACATCGTCATGCGTGCCTCCATCGACATGGCTTCGACCGCGCCGCCGCGGTATTCCACCATGTGGCCCTGGCCGCCGCCGGTGCCGATCCGGGAGATCAGCGCCAGGATGACGTCCTTCGCGGTGACGCCCGCGGGAAGCTGGCCGGTGACCGTCACCGCCATCGTCTTCAGTGGACGCAGCGGGAGCGTCTGGGTGGCCAGCACGTGCTCGACCTCGCTGGTGCCGATCCCGAAGGCGAGCGCGCCGAACGCGCCGTGGGTGCTGGTGTGCGAGTCGCCGCAGACGATCGTCATTCCCGGCTGGGTGAGCCCGAGCTGCGGGCCGATGACGTGCACGATGCCCTGCTCGCGGTCCCCCATCGGGTGCAGCCGCACGCCGAACTCGGCACAGTTGCGGCGCAGCGTCTCGACCTGCGTGCGGGAGACCGGGTCGGCGATCGGCAGGTCGATGCCCAGCGTGGGTACGTTGTGGTCCTCGGTCGCGATGGTGAGGTCGGGGCGGCGGACCCGGCGCCCGGCCAGCCGCAGGCCGTCGAACGCCTGCGGGCTGGTGACCTCGTGCACCAGGTGCAGGTCGACGTAGAGCAGGTCCGGCTCGCCTGCCGCCCGCCGCACCACGTGCGACTCCCACAGTTTCTCCGCGAGTGTGCCGCTCATGTGTCCTCGTCTCGCTATGTGGGACGGTAGTATTGCGCTGTGGGACAGTCTAGCGGGGTCGGCGTTCTGGACAAGGTGGTTCTGGTGCTCGAGTCGGCTGCCCGGTCGCCGCTCGGGCTGGGGGACCTGGTCGCGACGACCGGGCTGCCGCGAGCTACCGCGCACCGGTTGGCGGTCGCGCTGGAGAGCCACCGGATGCTCGTCCGGGACCCGGCCGGCCGGTGGGCGCCGGGACCGCGGCTGGCCGAGTTGGCCCAGTCGGCTCCCGATCCGCTGCTCGCCATCGCCGGTCCGGTGCTGGCCCGGTTGCGCGACCGCAGCGGCGAAAGCGCGCAGCTGTACCGGCGGTCCGGCGACGAGCGGGTGTGCGTAGCCGCCGCCGAACGGGCCACCGGCCTGCGCACCACGGTGGCCGTGGGCGCCCGGATGCCGATGACGGCCGGCTCGGGAGCCCAGGTGCTGGCGGCCTGGGCAGCCCAGGACGACCAAGCCGCGGTCCTCGCCTCGGCCCGGTTCGGCGCCCGGACGCTCGCAGAGGTACGCCGCCGCGGCTGGGCGTTCAGCATCGCCCAGCGCGAAGCCGGCGTCGCCTCCGTGTCGGCCCCGGTACGGGACCGGTCCGGCCAGGTCGTGGCGGCCATCTCGGTTTCCGGCCCGGTGGAGCGGCTCGGCAGGCGCCCGGGCCCGCGGTTCGCTCCCCTGGTTACCGCTGCCGCCGCCGCGCTCAGCGCACGCCTCTGAGGTCGCGCCGTCCGGCCCGGAAAATATGTAATTGTTGTTCTTGAGACAACCCTAACTTGTAATAGGCAAAAGCACTACAGCGCTTTCTGGTCTAGACTTCCTGACCTGCTCTGATGAGCCGATCGTCATCGTTTGATTACGGAAAGTAATTCACCCGCTTGATACGGCACCGTTGGCACGGGAAGCCTCTAATGTCTCCCCGTTCGCGATCGCATGTGCAGCTTCTGCTGCGCTGGCCTCGATGTTGGGAGAGTCATGCTCATCGCTCGGCGGTTCGCCGCTGCGCTGGCAGTGGTCGGCGCGGGAGTTCTTGCCTACGCCGTTCCGGTGTCCGCGTCGTCCCACCCGACGCATGAGAGCGAGTGTGTAGACGGCATCCACCGGGACAACCTGATCGCCCACATAGAGGCCGCGACCGGAGACGGCACTGTGCGGGGCAAGGCTCCGCTGTGCGAGCCGGTCGACATCCTGCTGTCGATCTACAAGGTGCCGGACACCTGGGACGGGAGCGGGTTCAACGGCACCGCTGTCCCGCAGCACGTTATCCAGACGGACCGGGGCACGCTGGCGGCCGGCGAGACTCTGACGCTGCACGTAGACCTGCCGGCGTGCGGCAACGTGCAGGCAGATCTGTACTACCCGCCCGAGATCACCGACGTCGACATCAACGGCACCGGCCCCCGTTTCATCGCCGGCTTCATCTGGTCGATCGGCGGTCCGCCCGGCCATCCGGCGGAATGCGCCCCGCCGACAACGAGCCCCACCAGCCCACCGCCGACCAGCCCGCCCGTGACGTCGCCGTCGAGCCCACCGCCGGCCAGCCCGCCCGTGACGTCGCCGTCGAGCCCACCGCCGGCCAGGCCGCCCGTGACGTCGCCGTCGAGCACGGTGCCCGTTCCGACTGAGACCACGACCGGCCCGCCGCCCATCGGGCAGCCCATCCCGGTGCCGCCGCCGGCAGTGGCACCGCCACCTCCGCCGCAGAAG
>Ga0210378_10000880_pt1 | contig 15808 bp, 14 predicted proteins | sample PLM1_60_b1redo_FD_155465 | JGI IMG/M metagenome (GOLD analysis project Ga0210378, IMG submission 155465) | Groundwater sediment microbial communities from an aquifer in East River, Colorado, USA - PLM1_60_b1 redo | ecosystem: Environmental > Terrestrial > Soil > Riparian zone | place: USA: East...
ATGACCGAGCGCAGGTCGGCGTAGGGCTTGGCGAACTTCGGATACCGCCCCATCCCGAGCCCGAGCAGGTCGGTGAGCACCAGTACCTGCCCATCGCAGCCGGGCCCGGCCCCGATGCCGATCGTTGGGACCGAGACGGCCTCCGTGATCTGGCTTGCCAGGGCCGCGGGGATGCCCTCCAACACAAGGGAGAAGACACCGGACTTCTCGAGGCCGTGCGCCCCGTCCAGGAGCCGGCGCGCATCCTCGTCGCTCCTTCCCTGCACCCGGTAGCCCCCCATGGCATGGACCGATTGCGGTGTGAGCCCCAGGTGCCCCATGACGGGAATGCCACGCTCCACCAGTGCCCCGGCCAGTTCGAGCATGGGTCCCTCGACCTTGACGGCGTGGGCCCCACCCTCTTTAAGGAACCGACCAGCGTTCCTGATGCCATCCTCGATTGACGTCTGGTAGGAGAGGAATGGCATGTCGCCCACGATGAGGGCGTTCCTGACTCCGCGCGCCACCGCCCTCGTGTGGTGGAGCATCTCCTCCATGGTGACCGGGAGGGTCGTCTCGTAGCCCAGCACGTTCTGGGCTAGCGAATCCCCAACCAGAATGACAGGCACGCCGGCCTCGTCGATGATCCTTGCGGTGGGGAAGTCGTAGGCGGTGAGCATGATGAACCGCTCGCCGCTCTCCTTGAATGCCCGGAGGTCCCGGACGGTGATGGACATGGGCTCGCGCCTCCTTTCGAGTGCACGGCACTTGATCGGGCTCAAGTGTAACTCCGGCTCGCCGGTTGGTGGGAGTGTCAGACCCCCCGGGTAGCATGCTCAGCGGCTGGTACGATTGGAGCTCCTCTCCTGCTCCCCATGGGGGGCCGTCCAGTCCAGAGGAGGTGGAATGCGGAGGTACGAGATCATGCTCATCCTGCCTCCCGATGCCGACGACAAGGTCATCGGGGGTGCGACCGATCGTATCGCGCAGATCCTCGCGGAACGAGGGGGCGAGATCGTCAAGGTCGATCGCTGGGGCAGGCGCCGGCTCTCATACGAGATCAACCGGCAGGCCGAGGGTTTCTACGTCGTCGTCGAATGCCAGGCCGATCCGACCGCCATAAGAGAGTTGGACCGAGTCCTGACCCTCGCCGACGAGGTGATCCGCTTCAAGGTAGTGGTTCGGGCAGCGTGAGCCGCCGGCTTCGGCGGCATGGATCTTCCCCTCTCCCGGCAGGCCATCGGCCGAGAGACGGTAGCTATCGAGGGTGGTGAGAGAGATGGCTCAAGACAACCAGGTCGTGATAGTAGGGAACCTGACCAGGGACCCGGAACTCAGGTATACGCCGAGTGGCGCCGCGCTGGTGAAGTTCGGCGTCGCGGTGAGCCGTCGGATCAAGGACGATGCGACGGGGCAGTGGAAGGACGCCGATACGTCCTTCTTCGACGTGACCGCTTGGCGTTCGCTGGCGGAGAACGTCGCCGAGACATTGACGCAGGGAACCCGGGTCGTCGTGGTTGGACGGCTTCGGACGAACACATGGGAGACACCGGAGGGCGACAAGCGCTCCAAGGTCGAGATCGAGGCCGAGGAGATCGGTCCCTCCCTCAAGTGGGCAAGCGCCAAGGTCGAGAAGCAGGGCCGGTCAGCCGCCCAGTCCGACTGGAACGCGAGTGTGGCGGTCGGAGCGGGCGGGCCTCAGGAGGAGACGCCGCTGGATGGCTAAGGAAAGGCGCAAGCCGCGCAGGGAGAAGGAGGAGAAGGGCTGGCAGAAGAAGCTCAAGAAGAAGTACTGCATCTTCTGCAAGGACAAGGTCGCCTACGTCGACTTCAAGGACGTCCAGCTCCTTCGCAAGTTCATATCCGACAGGGGGAAGATCAGGGCTCGCCGGGTCACGGGCAACTGTGCCCAACACCAGCGTGATGTGGCCACGGCGGTTAAGAACGCCCGGGAGATGGCCTTGCTGCCCTACACGGCCCGATGAAGGTGATCTTGCAGCGCGAGGTCGACAAGCTCGGGGCACCGGGGGACGTCGTAATCGTCGCAGACGGGTTCGCCCGGAACTACCTGATACCCCGCGGGCTCGCCGCCCCGGCGGCGAAGGGGGCCGTAAGACACGCCGATCGGCTGAAACGCACCCATGAGGAGCGGGTCCGCCGCGACGTGGAAGAAGCGAGGGCCATCGCTGAGCGGCTATCCGCGTCTCCGCTTCGAATGCCTGCGAGAGCTGGTGAGGAGGGACGTTTGTTCGGCAGCATCACAGTCTCAGACGTAGCCGATGCCGTGGAAGAGGTCCTTGGGTCGCCGATCGACAGGAAGCGCCTGCACCTCGCGGAGCCGATCCGGAGCGTCGGGACTCACGAAGTCGTATTGCACCTGCACCCGGAGGTCACCGCGACCGTCACAATCGAAGTCGTCCCGAAGTAGCAGACGACGGGGCATATGCGCAGGTAGATACCTGTCGGTGCCGCTCCTTAGACTATCGAACATGTGTTCGCGAGAAAGTGGCGAACTGGTTTCGTCGGCTGTCTTAGCTGGTACCGGCCCTATCCACAGCTCATCCAACGGCTATGCCTCTAGCTACGCACGCCGGGTCACCGGTAAGGTGCGCGCTCAAAGCATTACGCAAGGGGGGGCATTTGGCGAGGACGGCTGAAGAAGCCAGACGAACGCGTCCCGAACGCGTCCCGCCCCACAATATGGAGGCGGAGGAGTCAGTCCTCGGCTCGATGATGCTCTCCGGTGAGGCCATAGCGTCTGTGGTCGAGCTCGTTAGATCGGCGGACTTCTATCGACCTGCCCACCAGCGCGTCTTCGATGCCATCTACTCGGTCTACGGGCGAGGGGAGCCCGTCGACGCCATCACCGTTGTGGAGGAACTCAGGCGGCGAAAGGCGCTGGACGAGGTGGGTGGCGCGCTATACGTCTTCAACCTAGTGGAGTCGGTAGCCACACCGGCCAGTGCGCCGTACTACGCGCGAATCGTTGCCGACCATGCTCTGCTGCGGAGGCTCATCGAGGCTGCCTCCCGCATCATGTCTCGAGCCTACGGGATCCCGGACGACCCTCGGAAGGCCGCAGACGAGGCGGAAGGCCTCATCTACGCGGTCTCCCGGCAGGATGAGCAGGATCAAGTTGTGATCATGCGGGACCTCGTTGACGAGAGCATGGCCGCCCTCGAACACATCCAGCAGCGAGACAGCCCCTTCGCAGGCGTTCCGACTGGCTTCGTGGATCTGGACACCCTCCTGTCGGGACTGCAACGAGGCAACCTGATCGTCGTTGCAGCTCGACCTGGAGTTGGGAAGTCCTCCTTCGTGACGAACGTCGCCAGGAATGTCGCGATAGACGCCGGCAAAGGCGTGGCCATGTTCTCCCTGGAGATGTCGCGATTCGAGATAGGGATGCGCCTACTGTGCGGGGAAGCCCGTGTGCCGTGGGAGAAGGTCCGTTCCGGACGCGTCGCCACGGAGGAGTGGACCCGCATTGTCGAGGCGGCAGAGGTCCTTCACGAGGCGCCGCTGTTCATCGTGGACTCGGGGAACATAACTATCGTCGATATCAGAGCCAAGGCTCGCCGGCTCAAGTCCCGTCACGAGCTCGGCCTGATCATCGTGGACTACCTTCAGCTCATGTCGGGACACATCCGGACGGAGAATCGCCAACAAGAGATCGCCGAGATCAGCAGGTCGCTCAAGCTGCTCGCCAAAGAGCTGGACGTGCCGGTGATAGCCGTCTCGCAGCTGAATCGCGATCCTGAGCGCCGGCAGGACAAGAGGCCACAACTCTCCGACCTGAGGGAGAGCGGTGCGATCGAACAGGACTCCGACATCGTCATGTTCATCCACCGGGAGGACTCCGACGATCCCCAGGTGAAGGGGAAGGCGGACATCATCGTGGCAAAACACCGAAACGGCCCCACCAGCACGATCCCAGTCACGTTCCTCCCGCACCTCACTCAGTTCCGTAACTTCGCTCGCGGGAGCTAGCGAAGCGGCTGCCGGATAGGCTGGCGGGCATGACCCAGCCGCCAACCCCGACCGCCGTTGCCGAGATCTACAGACGACTGGCGAAGCGCTTCGGCCCCCTGGATCCGCCTCGCCGGCTGGAGCCAATGGACGAGCTGATCCTCACCGTCCTCTCCCAGAACACCAGCGACGTCAACCGGGATCGGGCCTACGCCTCGATGAGGTCACGGTATCCCACCTGGGAGTCGCTTTCCGCCGCCAGGGTCGGGGAGCTTGCCGCTGCGATCCGGCCCGGCGGCCTGTCCAAGACCAAGGGGCCGCGCATCCTCGCGATCCTGGCCGAGATACGACAGCGCGAGGGTGGTTCGCTCGACCTCTCCTGGATGCACCGGTCGACCGCCCCTCGGGTCCGCGCCTACCTGGAGTCACTTCCCGGCGTCGGCCCCAAGACGGCGGCCTGCGTCCTCGCCTTCTCTCTGGGCCGCCCGGCGCTGCCCGTCGACACTCACGTTCACAGGGTGGCGACGCGTCTGGGCTTTCTTGAGGCCCGGACAGGTTCGACTCGAGCCCACGCGATCCTGGCCGCCGTGGTCCCGCCTCGCCTCCGCATCCGGATGCACGTCGGCATGATCCGGCTCGGTCGAGCCATCTGCCGTGCCGGAAGGCCAGCTTGCGAGATCTGTCCCCTGCGCGACCTATGCCCGACAGCCCCCTACATCCTCGGGTCCAGGTAGATCGCAACCCGGGGGGCCGTGGCCGCCGGGATGTGGGTATCGGCCAAGACTGCCCGGAACTTTACGGTCAGGCGGCAGGTAACCACGGACAGCGGTCTGCTCTTCGACTGGCTAGGGGAGATGTAGATCCGACCGCAAAGACCCCGTTCAAGCCTACGCAAGCGCCCAGCCAAACAGGTCTTCGCTCTCTGAGCTGTCCCGGACGCCGCGGCTGTCCTGGGTCCAGAGCTGGTCGTCGGGGGAATCCGCCTGGAGGCCGTCGGGTCCCCCGTACAAGACGTTGACGGCCCCCTCATCGAACATCGTCTGGTTGTCCGCCACATCCTCGTGCGGGACTCCCACGGCCAGGTCGGCTCGTCCGTCGCCGTTCCAATCACCGGCACCTACCGCCAGTCCGAAGTCATCGAGGGGCTCCGCCTCATCCTGGACCCCGGTGCTGTCCTGGGTCCAGAACTGGGCCGCGGGGGAGGTCGCTTGAAGCCCGAGCGGGCCTCCATACAGGACGTTGACGGCCCCCTCACGGGTGCTGACGGAAGCGAGGCTTTCATCGGGTACCCCCACCGCTAGGTCGGGGAAGCCGTCTCCGTTGAAGTCCTGGGCGGCCAGGGACCAGCCGAACTCGTCGGCCTCTTCCAGGGTCCCCGGCACCCCGGGGGAGCCCTGGGACCACACCTGGTCATCCGGCGAGTCCGCCTGCAAGCCGACAGCCGATCCGTACAGGACGCTCACCCCCCCCGCAGACGGGAAGTTGGTCCCCACGCCCTCCTGGGGGACGCCCACGGCCAGATCCGCGAACCCGTCAGAGTTGAAGTCCCCCGAGGTCATGGCGTACCCGAAGTAGTCATACGCTTCCGCGGTGTCCTTGACCCCGGGGCTGTCCTGGCTCCAGAACTGCTCCGCCGGGGCGATCGTCTGCAGGCCTCCCGGCGAGCCGTAGAGCACGTTCGCCGCGCCTTCGTTGTTGTTGACGACGAGGTCCTCGAAGGGGACGCCTGCGGCCAGGTCGGCGAACCCGTCAGTGTTGAAGTCCCCGGAGGTCAGGGAGTAGCCGAACTGATCGTTCGATTCAGCGGCATCCTCCACTCCCGGGCTGTCCTGGGTCCAGAACTGATCGTCCGGTGAGTGAGCCTGCAGGCCGGCGGCCGAGCCGTACAGGACGTTCACCGCCCCCGCGAAGCCCACGGCGCCCAAATGCTCATGGGGCACGCCGATGGCCAGATCGTCATACCCGTCCCCATCAAAGTCGCCCGACGTCAAGGAGGATCCGAACCCATCGTTCCCCTCCGATGAGTCCTTAACCCCAGGGCTGTCCTGGGTCCAGAACTCATCGTCGGGTGAGGTAGCCTGCAGCCCGTTGAACGAGCCGTACAGGACGTTCACCGCCCCGGCGTTCACGTCCTCACTTACCGCTCCGATGGCCAGGTCCGTGAACCCGTCCCCGTTGAAGTCGTCGGTGGTCATCGAGGACCCAAAGGAGTCCCCAGCCTCCGCCGCATCTTTCACTCCAGGGCTGTCCTGGGTCCAGAGCTGGTTGAGGGGGGACCGCGCTTGAAGGCCGCGGACCGAGCCGTACAGGGCGTTCACCGCCCCGGCCCCCGAGATGAATCCCACGCTCTCCCCGCGAACCCCGATAGCCAGGTCGGCGAACCCGTCCCCGTTGAAGTCGACAAGGGCAGGGCCGGGGATCGCTGACCGCGCCGGAGCGGCGCCAGAAGCCGCAGCCAGGCCCGAGGGGACCGAGCACAGGAAGACGGTGGCAATGGTCAGCGAGGCACTGAGTCGATGCATCGTGAGCAAGTGCACCTTCTATTGCCCCTGGGGGCCAGCCAGGGAAGCCCCGTCAGCGCAGACGGCCAGCATACAACGAAGGTTTGGGGTGCAGGATCATGTGACGTCGGAACGTCGCGCATCACCGGGGTGCGGCACGATGTCCCGAGACATCAGACCGGAGCGGATGAGGGGAATCGAACCCCCGTCTCAAGCTTGGGAAGCTTGCGTTCTACCATTGAACCACATCCGCGGATCGCCCCGGATTCTAGCAAGGCCTTCCCGCACAGCGGCCCATAGGTACAACGAAGCCCGGAGTCCAGGCCGCAAGATCCCTTGTAGTACGCTCCTGTGCATGACGCTCGCCAGTCGCTTCGAGGAGTTCGCCCGGGACGCGCCTTCACGCGGCTGACCCTCCAGGCATGCCAAGCCCCTTCGGCCGCCTCGTTCTTATCGCCAACCCGGCGGCCGGAGGTGGGCGAGTCGCGGATGAGCTCCCGAAGATCGAGGGCGAACTCCGGTCTCGAGGGCTGGAGCATCGAACGATCAGGACCGCGGGCCCTGGAGACGCGACGCGCGAAGCACGCGAGGCTCTGCTGAATGGCGATCGATTCCTGGTAGCCGTCGGGGGCGACGGGACCGTCAACGAAGTAGTGAACGGCATGCTCGAGGACTCCGGGCCGGTAACGCAGGACGCGGTCCTGGGGGTCATCGCCGCCGGGTCGGGGTGCGATTTCGTTCGGACATTCGGGCTTCCGGAAGACTCGATCCGGGCCTGCGGGCATCTGGAAGGATCGAATCTCTTCCCAATCGACGCCGGCAAGGTCACGTACACGTGCCCGGACGGGTCGCGCGCCACGCGGTTCTTCGCCAACATCGCCGAGGTCGGCCTTGGCGCCGTCGTGGTGGCCCGCTCCGCCGGGCTGCCCAAGAGGCTGGGGCGGTCGAGGTATTTCTTCGGCTTCTGGCTGACCCTTCCGAGGTTCAGGCCGGCCAAGGTGGCACTGCGATCCGAGCGAAGGACGTTCGAGGGTCGAGCACACAACGTGGTGGTGGCCAACTGCCAGTACTACGGCGGTGGCATGCGGATCTCCCCGCGATCGTGGCCGGGCGACGGGTACCTGGATCTATTGATCATGGTTGGCCCCAAGTCCGACGCCTTCACCATGCTGCCGAAGATCTACCGGGGCGAGCATTTGCCACACAGGAACGTGGTGGAGCTTCGCACGCGGGCCTTCAGCATGGAATCGGAGCGGCCCCTCGCGATCGAGGCTGACGGCGAGATCCTCGGGACCACCCCGGCAGAGTTCGAGGTCGTCCCCCAGCCGATCCGACTGAAAATCTGAACGTCAGCCGCCGGCGCTCTCCGGGCGGCGGGCGGCCCGGCGGGCGAGCTCTCTTCCAAGCGCCGCGATGGCCTCGGCCCTGACTACCGGAGCGAGATCGCTCGAGGCCACGCGCATGAGCTCCCAGATCGCCCGTGACCCGCCCAACCGAGCGATTGCGCGGACGGCCTCCCGGCGCACAACGGGCTCATCGTCCTCAAGGGCCGCCACGCACATCCCGAGCGCGTCCGGGTCCGTGGGTGCGTTCGAGAGGCCCGCCGCGCGCGCCCTGGGGTCATGGGACGCGAGCGCGTGCCTGAGCTCCGCGAGCCTCAGCTCGCGGGCGAGCGGGTCATCGCCCCTTGGCATGCTTGGCAGAGCCTACGTACCCCACCCGGGGGAGGCATCCGCCGAAGGGGCCGAGTCCTGTTCCGACTTCGGACCTAACCCTCTGTTTGATCCTCGCGAGTCTCGTCGAACACACGGACGTCCCCGGCTGCGGGCGGCACGCTGCCCAGCAGCCGCAACGCCTCTTCGGCGGCGGCGGCTACCTGGGCGACCGGATCGGTCAGAAACACCCGTCGGAGAGGCCTGACTGCTCGCTCGTCGCCGCTGGCTCCGAGCAGGCGGACCACCTCCGACCGAACTGCCACGTCCGGATCCGCCAGGGCCGAGAGCAGGGCTTCAACTGCTACCGGCCCGCCCATGGCCCCGAGGACCAGCACAGACCTCAGCCGCTCTGCCGGGTCGATGGATGACAGACCATCGACGAATCGATCCGGACCGACCATCTCGGCCAGAAGCGAACCGGCCGGATCGCCCGTCCCGGGTGCCCCCGTGCCGGCGGCTTCGAGCAGCGGCTCTATCGCCGTTTCACCCATTCGCCGAAGGACCTCCCCGGCCGCCCTGCGGATGTCCGGCGTCGCGAGAGCGGCCACGAGCCGCCGGGCGACCTCAGGGGAACGCCAGTTGGCGAGGGCGTCTGCGGCCATGTTCCGAACGCGCACCTCTGGATCCTTCAGCGCCCCTATCAGGATGTTCGGGACCATGTCATCGTCCACCAGGCCCAGCGCCTTCACCGCCTCGACCCGGACTTCCGCGTGTGGGTCGTAAAGGGACCTGGCCAGCGACGCCACGGCCGCGGGCGAGCGGATCGTAGACATTGCCGCCGCCGCCATGCGCCTGACGAGCGGGTCCGGGTCGTCCAACGCCTTCTCCACGGCTTCGGCACCACCGCGAGTGCCGGCCCTCACAGCGAGCTCTACGGCCTGGGCCCGAGCCCCGGGGTCCGGCTCCTTCGCGGCCGCCTCGGCGATGCTCGCCAGGCGGTGAGGGCCGCCCCGCTCGATAGCCGCGACAACCTCCTCGCGCTTGCCGGGAGGGCCGTTCGCGGCGGCGGCCCAAGCCTTGAGGAGCAATCGGTCGGGAAGCGTCACCAGGTGCACCACCGCCGCGTGCCAAACACGCCCGTCGTCGTCCGAGAGCGCCATCATCACCAGCTCCGCATCGTCCTCGGATTTGCCCGGATCAAGGGCTTCCACAGCAGAGGCCCTGACGTCCGGATCCGCGTCCTCCATCGCTCTCGTAAGGGCGGCAAGGCGAGTCGCCCCGCCAGCCCGCACGACCGCGTTCAGGGCCGCGGCCCTCACGGCCGCCGAGGAGTCGGCCACCAGTCGCTCCTGGGCGAAAGCCAGATCCGCGGGATCGCCGGTCTCGGCGAGCGACTCGAGCACTGCCATCCTGACCGACCCGGCCGTGTCATGGAGGAGGTCGGTCAGTGGCGCCTTGACCGCGCGTCCTCCAAGCTCCCACCCGATGCGGACCGCCGTTGGACGGGTGTGCCCCGGCACGTTACGAACCAGCCTCAGGATGTCATCACCCGAGAGCCGAAACGAGGCAAGGGCATGAATGAAAGGCCCTCGGGCCTCGGGTGGGACCGATGCGGCGCGGCGAAGCAGCTCCTCCGCACGTGAGGCCATCTCCAGGCTCGACGCCGCCAGCGCCGCGCTCCGCGCCTGCTCCGCCGATCCCTCGCTCAGCGCCCTTGACGCCCAGTCCGCAATCCAGTCCGAGGGCATGGCCGTCAAGACAGTGTGCGCCTGCAATCGCACGGCGTCGTCGGGATCAGCCAGGGAGGCCGCTATGGAGTCCAGGACCTCCTCGTCGGAGACGTCACTCGCGCCGGATTCGCCCCTAATCGATCCCATGCCTGCCACACGAGACTCGGACGCCAGAGCGGACAGGAGATCCGCGGCCCTGGCAGCATGTCGTCGCATCTCGTCCGAAGGGTCGTTCAACATGGCTGAGACCGCGCGGAGAGAGGAGGGGCTGCCTTCGGCCAGCAGCACGCGCGCGGCGCCCAGCCGGGAGGGGCCGGCGCTCCTCAGCGCATCCACCACGCGCTCTGGCCCAGAGGCACGCGCGATGGCGGCGAGGGCTTCTTCTTCCGCTCCGGCAGGCGCCGGGTCCATACGGCCCACGGCCGACAGGAATAGGGCCAGCTCCGGATCACGCACCCCTCGTGCGATGATCGGGCCTGAGTCCAGGGCGGCGCGCCTTGTGATTGGCCACCCCCGCTCAGCCACGAGGGGAAGGATCCAGCGCGCGACCCGGGGACCTTGACGGGCGGCGGACCTCACTACGGCTGCCCGAACCTCGTCGTCCGGATCGTGAAGAGCACGTGAGAGCGCGGCGATGCCCATCCCTGCCGCGTCCGCGGCCAGGACCTCGGCTGCCAGCCGGCGCAGGCCCGGGTCTGGGTCCTCCAACAGGATGCGGATCACGAGTGCGCGTTCCCCGGGCCTCGGGCCCGCATCGAGCATGCCCGTCAGGGCGGCGCGGCGCATCTCGGGCGCGGCATCGAGCGGGCGAACCGGACCAGGACGACGAATGCTGACCCTGCCTGCCGGCGACATGCGCCGCCGTTCGGGCGAGGCGAAGGCGTGCCCTATGGCGTCCAGGATCGCCCCGGCCGGCGCGTTCTCCTGCTGCTGGCTGGAATATCCACCGTATGGGCGGGCATCATCGCTTGGAGGACCGGCCCCCCGGGAAGTCATGCGGGCAATTAACCAGCAATACGCTCGAAGCTGCAACGGCCGAAAGGCCCGGTGGACAGTTACTGCTTATGACCCAGCGGTTTTGTCAAGCGCGCCGGGGGCCGCCGTTCGAATTGTTTATCCCCATCCTGAGCGAGTTCAGTCCCGGAGGGGCCCCCACGCCCATGGCCACGGCAGCCATGGCCGCCTGGGTACGGTTCGTCACGCCAAGCTTGCGGAAGACGGCGGCCAGGTGGGCTTTCACCGTCTTCTCGGAGAGGAACAGCTGTCGTGCGATCTCGCGGTTGCTGTGTCCCTGTGAAAGCAGCTGCAAGACGTCCGATTCCCGTCGGGTGAGGCCCGCGTCGGGCATGGATCCCTCTCCGCCCGAGGATTCGTCTGGGATGCTGGGCCCCTCGAACAGGTTTCTCACGGCGCGGGGCGACAAGACGTTCCCCGCCCCGGACAACGCGACCAGAATGGCCTGGGCGAGGTCCTCGGGGGTGGTGTCCTTCAACAGGTATCCGGCCGCGCCCTCGGCGAGCGCTGCCTTCACGTACTCCCCGTTGTCGTAGCTCGAGAGCATGATCACCGGCAAGCTCGGCCACGACGAGCGGATCTCTCGTAGCAGCTCCAGGCCGTCCCGCCCGGGCATTCGGATGTCTACCAGGGCCACGTCGTGGGGCTGAACCGCGAGTTGCTCGACGGCCTCGTCTGCGCTTCCTGCCTCGCTTACCTCGGCGTTCTCGACGCACGTAGTCACCAGGTGCGCGAGCCCCCGCCTGACCAGCGTGTGGTCGTCGACCAGGAGGATCCTCACGAGGCGACCTTCTCGATCGGAATCGTGGCGATGACGCGGGTGCCCCTGCCATGTCTCGACTCGATACGGAGCTTGCCGCCGACCTCGCTGACCCGTCTCCTGAGCATATCGAGGCCCAGGTGGTGGTCTAGCCTTGCGGCCGCCTCCTCATCGCGAGAGAAACCCCGTCCCCCATCTCCGACCATTACGGCGAGCTCGCCCTCGTTCGCGGTGAGGCGCACGGTCACGTTCGTCCCGCTTGCGTGCTTGGCCGCGTTCGCGAGCGCCTCGCGGATCACGACGTAGGCGACCGACAGGATTCGAGGTGGGACGAGTCCCAAGTCTCCTTCCACGGCGACCCTCGCGGGCAGCTTCCAGCGCCTGACCACATCCTCGACGTAGCGAGTGAGCGGCTCGTCCGGCTGCCGATCGTCGGGATCCGTGGGAGGGGAGAGGTCAAACAGGATCCCGCGGAGCTCCGCCAGGGCCTTTCGAATCTCGGTCTTGGACGTCTCGAGGACGGAGACCGCTTCGGCTGGGTTCCGCTCTATCCGCTTGCGCAGCGCTTCGAGCTCCAGGACCGCTCCGGCCACGGTCTGAGTCAGCCCATCGTGCAAGGCATATGCCATTCGCACCCGCTCGCGGTCGAGGATCGAAGATACAGCCTGCTGACGAACCTGGAGCGCCGTCCTGGCGATAGAGACGGCGCGGGCCGCTACGGCCATCGAGACCGGCGAGAGGGCCGGGCCTTCGGTCCACCCGGCCAGCAGGATCTCCAATCCCTCGTGGGCCCTACCGAAGGCACCGACGAACGCGCGGGAGCTCACTCCAAGCGCCACCGCGAGGCCGCGGAGCGCGTCCTCCGACAGGGAAGGCTCCAGTTCCGGATCGAGTTTCGATGCAACGTCCTTCGAGAGCCGCTTGGGCCAGATCGCGGGCGAGGACAGCACCTCGAGGTCCGCCCCCTTCTCGCTCACCAGGAAGATCTCATCGGACCGGAGGGCCTGGCGGGCATGTTCGACCAGTTGCTCAGCGGTTGCCCCGCGGGCCGCGACGATCGTCTGGCACGCGGTAAACAGCCGATCAAGCGTGGCAACCTCCTCGTGGGACCGGAGGGCGCCGTCGGCGGGCCACGAAGGTCCGGACAGTGTGGCGACCAGGCTCAGATAGGGTCGCGCCCGTTCGATCCATCCGCCCGCCCTGGAGGGCTTGCCAGAGTCGAGCAACACACGCCCCCCTTCCGGAAGGGGAAGGCTTGCAACGCTGGCGCATCCAAGACGAGCGAGACGGGGCCCGAAGCCCGGTACGGTCCGTGAGTCGGCGTACTCAGCCGCCATCGGCGTGCCCTCGAGGATCGCGGGATCGAGCACTGCATGCCACGGGCGGGTCGGTCCATCCCTCTCCAGGAGCTGCCAACCGTTTGAGCCGGGAACGAATACCGACGCGGTCTCGAATCCCAGGTCGTCGCGGAGTCCGGCCAGCGCGTCGGCGAGCTTAGATCCGGCAGGGTCCTTTGGTTGCGGGCTAGAAGTCCGATTGCTCGTCGTTCCGGCGCCGCTGATGCTTCCTTGAGCCATATGAGACTCGGCCTCCCGCTCGCTCTGATCGCCACCGGCGAGCGGCCGCAAACGAAAGCCTCCCGACCCCCTCAACTCGATGGGGGAAGGTGCTTCCGGCGGTCGGCCCGGAGGCTGTCTCTTGTCATAGGGTACAGCAGAGGGACCCAAATTCTAGGCCCCGATCGTCTCGATGCAAGGAGCCTCGTGCAGGGATCGCATACGCACGAATATCGGTCGAAAGTCGGATGCTCTTGAACCCTTTGACGGGGATGCTGACGCGAGAGCCCAAAACGACGGTTAGGTCGAAGAGATATGGGTGGTTCGCTCGGTCTCAGCGCCCGTGGATTCCGCGACTAGCTGGGCGACGTCGAGTACCTTCAGGTCCTCGCCCTTCGCCTTCGCCCCGTCGTCAAGCATGATCAAGCAGTACGGGCAGGCGACCCCTATCGTGCTTGCTCCCGTGGAGAGCGCCTCCTCGGTCCGTTCGATGTTTACTCGCTTGCCGATGCGCTCCTCCAGCCACATGCGGGATCCTCCGGCCCCACAGCAGAAGCCGCGCTCCCGGTGCCTGGGCATCTCCCTCGAGACGAGGCCAGGAATCGCATTCAAGACGTCCCGGGGCGCGTTGTACACGTCGTTGTGCCGGCCCAGGTAACAGGGATCGTGGTACGTCAGGACCTCGTCGATCTCCTCGGTCGGCTGGAGCCGTCCCTCGGCTATGAGACGGGCGAACAGCTCCGTGTGGTGGAGGACCTCGTAGGTCCCCCCGAAGTCGGGATATTCGTTCCTGAGGGTATTGAAGCAGTGAGGACAGTTGACGACGATCTTGCGAACCCCCTTGCCGGAGAGCGTCGCGATGTTCCGCGTGGCCAGGTCCTGGAATAGATACTCGTTCCCCAAGCGCCTGGCAGGATCGCCGGTGCAGAGCTCCTGTGGGCCCAGGATGGCAAATGGGATCGAGGCCTTCTGCAGAACCCGAACTACCGCCCGAGAGACCCTCTTGGCTCTGTCGTCGAAGGAGCCGGCGCACCCTACCCAGTAGAGATACTCGGGGGCTTGGCCGTCCGCGAGGATCTGAACGCCCATGTCCTCTGCCCAGGCCCCCCGCTCTGCCTGCGGCGCTCCCCACGGGTTGGAGGACCCTTCCAGGTTGCGAAGGAGCGAAGCGGCCTCCTGCGGGAACCGCGATTCGCCCATCACCAGGTTGCGGCGCATGTCGATGATGTGATCGATGTGCTCGATGTCGACAGGGCACTCCTGCATGCACGCCCCGCATGTCGTGCAGTCCCAAATGACCTCGTCCTCTATGACGTTGGGGTTGAGCGGCTCCCTCTCAGGGTCCAGTCCCTTCTTATTCGCGGCGAGGATCTCCGGTCCCTTCTCGAAGAGATGGTCGCGAAGGTTCATGACAATCAGCTTGGGAGACAGAGGTTTTCCGGTGTTCCAGGCCGGACAGACGTTCTGGCAGCGCCCGCACTCCGTGCAGGAGTAAAGGTCCAGCAACTCCTTCCAGGTCAGGTCCTGGACCGTGGCGGCGCCAAGTCGGACGTCGCCCTCTCCCATCCGCTCGAGGTCGATGTGGAGGGGCCGGAGCCTCCCGCGGGCCTTGGTGCTCGCGAAGAACACGTTGATCTCCGACACGATGATGTGCAGGTGTTTCGAATACGGGATGTAGGCCAGGAATCCCAGGATCAAAAGGATGTGCGCCCAGAGGAAGACGCCCTCGAACAGGTCCTGGGAACCGTGGCTCATGTGGCGAAAGAGCGGCGCGAACAGGTTGGATACGGGCGTCCAATCGGCCGGCGATTCGTTCACTCCAAGGGCGATCCGGGAGGCGTTCAGGAAGACGAGCGTGAACATGATCCCGAGGATCGCCAGGAGGATGAAATCCGCCTCTTCCATGTGGCTGCCCTTGAACCGCTCCGGGCGTTGGACCTTGCGGATGAAGACCGCGATCCCCACTCCAACCGTCACCAGAACGGAGAACAGATCCTGGAGCAGCCCCAGCCAGCCGGTCCTTCCCACCACCGGGATGGCGAAGTTCCGTTGAAAGACCTCTCCGAATGCTTCGACGATCGTGGTGAGCAGCACGAGGAATCCCCAGAAGATGAACGCGTGCATGATTCCTGGGACGAATCTCTGCAGTAGCTTGCGCTGGCCGAGAACGACCACCGTCTCCTGCCGGATCCGCTTCGGGAGATCTCCCGAGCGCTCGGCCGGCTGGCCGAGCATGACGAACCTCCGAAGCTGGTCCGCGCGCCGCGAGAAGAGGCCGAAAGCCAGGCCGACGGCCGCGAGCAGGAAGGCTGGACCGACCACATCGAGGGAGGCGAGCACCGCCGGGCGAGTCTATTGTCGGTGCGCGAACCGACGCAACCGGGACGCGCTATCCGGCGTTGGCACCCATCGAGTCGTCGCCCTCGTCGCCGCCGCCGTAGCCCGCGCCGTAGAGAAGCGGGGGTTCGGGCTCGTCCTCCCACCCTACCGCGGCTTCGTTCGCCGCCTCAGATTCCTCCTGCTCTAGACCAGAGGGGGTAAGCAGGAGCGGTGGGTTCCACGCGCTGGCGAGGTCGCCCAGATCGCCATCCAGCGAGGAGATGGCGTCGGCCATGGGGGCCAACGCCTGCCGGATGCGCTCGGG
>Ga0210378_10000882_pt1 | contig 15796 bp, 14 predicted proteins | sample PLM1_60_b1redo_FD_155465 | JGI IMG/M metagenome (GOLD analysis project Ga0210378, IMG submission 155465) | Groundwater sediment microbial communities from an aquifer in East River, Colorado, USA - PLM1_60_b1 redo | ecosystem: Environmental > Terrestrial > Soil > Riparian zone | place: USA: East...
CTGGACCACTGCGAGGCAAGCCTGGTCCGCTACACCCCGCCCGCGACATCGGTAGCGCTGCCGGGGGCCGAGCGCGCGGAGGAGGTCCTCCGGTGAGCGTTCTCGAGCTGCGTGACGTCCATCGGGTCCACGGCACCGGTGGGACCGCGGTGCACGCGCTGCGCGGCGTGTCGCTGGCTGTCGCGCCGGGCGGTGATGGGGCCGTCCGGGTCGGGCAAGTCCACGCTGCTCAACCTCGCCGGCGGGCTCGACCGGCCCAGCCAGGGTGAGGTGGTCGTGGACGGTACCGTGCTGGCCGGGTGCAGCCGCCGGGCTCTTGCCGCCCTGCGCCGTCGCCGGGTCGGCTACGTCTTCCAGGACCTGAATCTGCTGCCCAGCCTCACCGCGGCGGAGAACGTGGCGCTGCCGCTGGAGCTCGACGGGGTGCGGCTACGACAGGCGCGGCAGCTGGCGGTCGCGGCGCTGACCGAGGTGGACCTCGACGGCTACGGCCCGCGCTTCCCCGACGAGATGTCCGGCGGGCAGCAGCAGCGGGTGGCGATCGCCCGGGCGCTGGTCGGCCAGCGCCGGCTCGTGCTGGCCGACGAGCCGACCGGCGCACTGGACTCGCAGACCGGCGAGGCGGTGCTGCGCCTGTTGCGGTCCAAGGTGGACGGTGGCGCGGCCGGGGTACTGGTCACGCACGACGCCCGGCACGCGGCCTGGGCTGACCGGGTGGTGTTCCTGCGCGACGGCGTCATCGTCGACACGTCCGGGCCGCTCGACCAGGCCGACGAACTGCTGACGACGCCCAGAGGTACCGCATGACGGGCTGGCGTACCGCGCTGCGGGTGGCCCGGCGCGAGGCGAGGCGCGCCAGGGGTCGCTCGGCGCTGATCGTCGCGATGATCGCGCTGCCGGTGGCGGCGCTGGCGTTCGGGGCGGTCAGCCAGGACACGTTCACGCTCACGCCGGGCGAGCGGGCGAACCGGCTGATGGGTACCTCACAGGCGGCGATGATCTGGGAGCACGGCGGCCCGGTGTACCAGGAACCGGCCAAGCTGCTGTTCATGCCCGTCGGTGCCGCGCCGTCGGACCCGCCCAAGCCGACCGTGGAGCGGCTGCTGGCCTTCCTGCCGCCCGGCAGCCGGGCCATCAGCGACCAGACGGGCCGGGTGAGCGTACGCACGGCGGACGGGGTCGGCACCGTCAACGCCCGGATGCTCGACTACGCCGACCCGCTGGCGCGCGGGATCCTCCGCCCGCTGTCCGGCCGCGCGCCGGCGAGCGCGGGCGAGGTGGCCCTGACGCCGGCCGCGGCGCGCCGGCTGGACACGGGCCTGGGCGGCACGGTGCGCCTCGCCGACCGCAGCCGCACCTTCCGAGTGGTGGGCACCGTCGAGGACCCCACCGACCTGGCGGCTACGACGCTCGTCCTGCCCGCCGGCACGGTCGCGCCGCAGCGCGTGACCTGGCTCGTGGCCACGCCGGACCCGCTGACCTGGGCGCAAGTCAAGCAGCTCAACACCCACGGGGTGGTCGCGGTCTCCCGGTACGTGCTGGCACACCCGCCTAGCGAGGACGAGCGGTACCCCAACTTCGCGATCGGCGAGGGGCCGCCGCTGGCCGTGTTCGTGCTCGTCGGCGGGCTGGCGATGCTGGAGATCGTTCTGCTGGCCGGGTCGGCGTTCGCGGTCGGCGCGCGCCGCCGCCGTCACGACCTGGCGCTGGTTGCCGCCGCCGGGGGTACCCCGGCACACGTGCGCCGGATCGTGCTGGCCGACGGTGTGGTGCTCGGGGTGGCCGCGGCGGCCGTCGGTGTCGCGCTGGGCGTGGCGACCGCCGCGGCGGGCCGGCCGCTGATCGAGTACCTCGCACACGTGCGGTCCGGCGGCTTCCGGGTGTTCCCTGTGGCGCTGGCCGTCCTTGCCGGGCTGGCCGTGGCCGCTGGCGCGCTGGCCGCGCTGGTGCCGGCGTGGATCGCGTCCCGGCAGGACGTGGTGACCGCGCTGGCCGGCCGGCGCGGGATCATCCGGTCCCGGCGGCGCTGGATGGTGCTGGGCGTGGGGCTCGCCGCCGCGGGCGCCGTCACCGCGGCAGTCGGTGCGTGGCGCACCCAGGAGGCGCTCATCCTCGCCGGGCTGGTCGCCGTCGAGCTGGGACTGGTGCTGTGCACGCCCGCCATCGTCGGGCTGGTGACGCGGCTGGGCCGCTTCCTGCCGCTCGCGCCGCGGATCGCGCTGCGCGACACGTCCCGCAACCGCACCGCCGCGGCACCAGCGATCGCGGCCGTGATGGCCGCGGTCATCGGCAGCCTCGCCGTCGCCGTCGTGCTCACCGCGACCGACACGCGCGCCCGGGAGAACTACCGGCCGCTGGGCCGGCAGGGGACCGTGTACGTCTACGCCCCGCAGCCACGGAACGGCCCCTCAGGCGGCACACCGACCCCTGACGTGGTCGCCGCCCTGCGCAGCACCATGCCGGTAGAGGAAATCCACCAGATCAGCGGGACGTCGTGCGGCGGCGCACCCTGCCTCCTCATCCAGCAGGCGCCCACCGGGCGCGCGTGCCTGTACGCGCGCTCCACGCTTAGGCGCGAGCCGACCGGCGCCGAGCAGCACGCCGCCCGGCGCGACGCGCGCTGCGACGGCGTCAACAGCGACTACCGCTACTTCGGCGGGGCGTTCGGCTCCGACGTGGGCATGTCGCTCATCATCGACCCGGCCGCCGTCGGTGCGCTGATCGACATGACGCCCGAGGACGCCGACCAGGCCGCCACCGCCCTGCGCGCCGGAGCCGTCGTCATCGACAACCCGCGCTACCTGGACAACGGCCAGGTGACGCTGGCCATCGAGATGATCGGCCAGAGAAGGCAGACCCGGACGATCAGCGTGCCCGGCTTCGCGCCCGCGCACCGCCCGCGGGCACCCATCACCCTGCTGACCAGCCAGACGGCCCGGACTCTCGGGTTGAGCCCCTCGGCGCTGGTGACGCTGGCCACTACCAGCCGCATGCCGACGACCGCCGAGCAGGACCGGTTGCAGGCCGCGGTCGGCAACGGGTACGAGGTGAAGGTCGAGCGCAGTCCGGAGCCGAACAACGCGGCGCTGCTGGTCCTGGCCATCGTCGCCGCCGTCATCGCGCTCGGCGCCGCCGCGGTCGCGACCGGCCTGGCCGCCGCCGACGGCCGCGCGGATCTTGCCACGCTGGCCGCGGTGGGCGCCTCCCCCCGGGTGCGGCGGGCGCTGTCGCTGAGCCAGGCCGGCGTGATCGCCGGACTCGGATCGCTGCTCGGTACCGTCGCGGGGCTGGGCGCCGCCACGGCCGTGCTCGCCGCGCTCAACCGGGGATACGCCGACGTCTGGCCGGCCCCCACCGCGTACCCGATCACGGTGCCCTGGCTCAATGTGGGCCTCGCGCTCCTCGCCGTACCGGTGGTCGCGATGCTCGGCGCGGGCCTGCTCACCCGGTCCCGGCTCCCGATCGAGCGCCGTCTCTAGGGGGTAGCACGCCCGGTGCCGATCCGGCTCTCGGTCGACCTCGGCACCACACACGATCCTGCGCCAAGTCTCTAAGTAGCCGCGGAGCGCGCGGCCCGTTAAGTACGGACCGTGCGTCGGGTCCGCCCTCCGGGCGTGGTGCTCACTCGTGCAGGGATGTCCCGTCTCTGGACGGACGGTGGCGGGCGGTCCGTGATTCATCGCATTCCAGATCGACTCGCCTTCAAGAGGTCCCGGCGACCAGACCGGTGGGTTACCGTGCATCCTGGAGAACACCTGATCGGGAAGCGACCGATGCTCGACTTGAATAGCCTTGATCTGGACGAGATCGCCACCGCGCTGGCGGACCAGACCGCGTACGAGCACCGATGGCTGATCAACCCGGAGACCGGTGAGATTGTCTTCTGGACGGCGGACTGCGGGATCGACGGCCAGACGCCCGTCGACCTCGACGAGCTGGATTTGCTCTGGATCGCGCCACTACCGTCCTACGTCTGGTACCAGGACATGGCCGACTTCGCCGACGGGGTCAGCGATGAGCGAGCCGGGCGGAGGCTGGCGCGGGCCATCCGGGGTAAGGGCGCCTTCCGTCGGTTCAAGGACGAACTGCACGAGGAGGATCCGCATCTGCTACCGGTGTGGCACGCCTTCCGCGCCGCACGCGCCGAGCGCCGCGCGGTCCAGTGGCTCGTCGACAACTCCCTCGTGGACGACGACGAGGCCGCACGCTTCCTGACCAACCACCCGGACCCTGACCTGGCCTGACCAACACCGCACGAAACGTGTGTCGGATTCACGGATTCGGGTTCCCGACCGCGGCCGTACACGCGACGATCGGCTGATCGCCGACGACCTGCATCACGATGCCCGTCGGTGCCCTCCGGCAACCACCTAACCGCGGCGGAGACCGCCCGACCTGGCCGGATTTCCCGCTGCCGCTGGCGCGACATCGGCTTCCGCCGGCTGGGCACGGGTTATTCGTTCGGTGTTCGGGTCGTCGTTGAGGTTCGAGGGCAGCAGGACCAGCAGCATGCGACGTAAATCCGCCTGCTCCGCCGGGGTCAGCAACCGAAGGAACCGACGCTCGATCGCCGCTCCGGTCTTGGTCAGGTCCCTAACCACGTCGTGCCCTGACTCGGTCAAGGAAAGGACCCGCCGGCGTCGGTCGGTGGGATCGATCTCGCGGGTCAGGAGGCCGCCTTCGGCCAAGAAATCGATCACGGGGACGGCGTTGCGCGGGTCGATCCCGACCAAAGCACTGAATTGTTGTTGGCCGACTGGGCCTTTCTCCGCCAGGGCCATCAGCATTCCGTAGTGGTGCGGGGTCAGGCCCCGTTCAGCGAGCATCCGTGCCCAGTGGTGACGGGCGACCGCTCCGGTCCGCGCCAGCTCAGTCCGGACCAGGCCGCCACGACCCCCGTCCATCTGGCCACATCGCCCGAAGTGGTCGACGTGACGGGCGGCTACTTCGTGAAATGCCGGCTGAGCAACCCAAGCGATCTAGCCCGCGACCGCGCCCTCGCCGAGCAGCTTTGGGACCTCAGCGAAAACTTGTAGCGGCGAACGGACAATAACCAGTACCCGTTGAACACCGACCCCATACTGGCCTGATGCGGCAGCGCGCAGGACGGCGACTGGCTCGGTTGGGATGGGGCGCGCGCGGCCTGCCGTCGAACTGGGCACCGATCTTCTGGCTGTACCGCTTCGTGCGCGACGCCATCCAGGAGCGCAGGAAGCCACCCCGGTTCCCACTCGGCTGACACCGCGCCAGGTGTCACAGAAATGTCAGTACTCCGGTGCAACGAGATCGAGACACCCGAGCACCCGAGGCGGGCACCGACTCTACTGTGGTCGCATGCCCTTGACGCAACCGTCGGACGACGTCCCCGATGAGCCCTACGTGGCCGTCGGTGTTCGGGCGACCTACGACGCAGTGGCGCGCGCCTACGACACCCAGCTCGGTGACGAACTCGACGGCAAGCCATTGGACCGTGCCCTGCTGGAAGGGTTCATCGAACTTGCCGGAGTGGGCACGATCGCCGATGTGGGATGCGGCCCCGGGCATGTCACTCGCTTCCTCGCGGCACGGCACCCCGACGTCATCGGCATTGACCTATCGCCTCGCATGATCGAGATCGCCCGCGAGCGAGCACCGGCGTTGGCGTTCGCCGTGGGATCGATGACGAAACTCCCCGCTGCTGACGACGCATGGTCGGGCGCCATCGCGCTGTACTCGATAATCCACCTCACGGCAGACGAAAGAGCCATGACCTGCCGCGAGTTCGCCCGGACAGTGCGCCTTGGAGGCTGGCTGCTCGTCGCGTTCCACATCGACAGCCCGGACTTCGCCGCCGGCGACGTAAACCACCTCACTGACTGGTTCGGCGAACCCGTCAGCCTCGACGCGTTCTTCCTCGAACCCGCCGACGTCATCCGAGACATGGAAGCCGCAGGATTCACCATCATGTCAACCCTCGTCCGGCAACCCTGGCCCGACGTGGAGTACCCCAGTCGGCGCTCCTACATCCTTGCGCAGCGGCGCTGACCAGATGATCTGCCCGTGCGCCCAGGCGAGCGAATGCACTCTATGCCGCGACGTCCTCGCATTGCGGAGGATCTCGCGCCTCTCGCTGCCGGTAACGCGGCTACGGGAAGGCTCGCCGCGCATCGGTGCTGTGGGACGCGGGTGCTACGTTCCAGCCATGAGCCGACGAGTGCCCTTCACGGGTGGCGAGAAGGAGAGCCTGCACGTCAGCCTCGACCGGCACCGCGATGTGGTGCTGTGGAAGCTCGGCGGCCTCGACGACGAACAGCTGCGACGGCCGATGACCCCGTCCGGCACGAACCTGCTGGGCCTGGTTAAGCACCTGGCATCCGTCGAATACGGGTGGTTCTGTGAGACCTTCGGACGCCCGTCCGAGGCGGTCCCGTTCGACCCCGCTGACCCGGACGCCGACATGCGCGCGGCACCGCACGAGACCACCGCCGACATCGTGGCGCTCTACGGCCGCGCGCGGGCCGCGGCCGACAGCGTGATCGAGGAGCTGGGAATCGAGGACGTCGGCACAGCGTGGTACGGCGACACCGTGTCCATGCGCTGGGTGCTCATTCACATGATTGAGGACACCGCCCGGCATGCCGGCCACATGGACATCCTGCGCGAGCTCATCGACGGGCAGACCGGCGACCACCCTCAGGACTGACATCACAGGCGGTCAGCCCGCGCCCCATGGAAGGTCCGGATCTGCCACAGGTCGCGCGGCTCTGCCCTGTAACGCGACGCTGCCCGCGCCTACGACACCGCCCTCGACCAACTCACCAGACAAGCCGCCCTCGCCGCCTGAAACTTGACCCGATCACGACGACTCGTCGTCCAAGCCCTCAGTGTGTGCCCACCGCTGAGCTTACGATTCTGATTGTGACCCCCGAGGTTGTTTTCTACACCCGCCCGCGCTGCCCCTACAGCTTCCGCCTACGCCGCGCGCTGCGCCGACGGGGGCTCCCGTTCCGCGAGGTCAACATCTGGCGAGACGCCACCGCGGCCGCTGCTGTCCGCGGCGTCGCCGACGGCAACGAGACCGTACCGACTGTCCATGTCGGCGACCGCTGGCTGGTCAACCCGACGGCCGACGACGTCTGCGCGGCAGCCGGGTACCAAACGCCGGACCGACCGCCTGGCAGGGGACTGCTGACCCGGCTACGCGGCCGAACCTGACAGGCCTCGGAGTCGGAACGTAGCGCCGACTGGTAAGCCCTGCACGGCGGGCCCCGGGACCCTCAGGGTGCCTCACCTGGCCACCGTGTCGAAGTCATGTGCCGACCCGTTCGGCTAGGAAGTCTTCCCAGGTCCGGTGGCCTACGGCTTGCTCGGGTGCCAGGTTAGCGCCGGCCCGGAACGCGCGGGCGGCCTTGCCTGGCTGCCGGAACGGCACGACGGGGCGGTGTCGGTGTCTGGCCCGCAGGTATCCGCGGAGCAGGTCGGCTATGCGGTATACCCGCGGCCCGCCCATGTCCGGCACCAGGCCGGCGGGCTTGTCGAGGGCAAGCTCAGCGAGCCGGGCCGCCACCTCGGCGGCGTCGATCGGCTGGAACCGGACGCCGGCCGGGGCCGGTATCACGGGCAGCTTCGCCATCTGCTGTGCCACCGTCAGGATCCCGTCGTGAAACTGGGTGGCGCGCAGCGTCGTGAAGGGCACGCCGGAGTCGGCCACGATCCGTTCTGCGGCCAGCTTGGACCCGAAGTAGCCGAACATGGCGCGGTCGACGCGGCTGACGATCGGGATGCGGTCCGCGCCGACGACCGAGATGTACACCAGATGTCGCGTGCCCGCCGGCGATGCCGCCCGTACCAGGTTCCGGGCCTTGTCCTCGTCGCCCTTGGCGCTGCCCGCGCAGTGCACGATGATCCCGGCCCCGTCCACCGCGGGTTCGATCCCTTCGCCGGTGGCCAGGTCGCCGGTCACGAACTCGATGCCATCCCCGCCTTCGTGGCGGTGCCGGCTGAGCACCCGCACGTCACAGCCGGCGTCTCGCAGCCGCGCGACGACGAGCCGCCCGAGCGTGCCAGTGCCGCCGGTGACCAGAACGGGCGCTGTCACGGCACGTCCTCAGGTTTGGTCTGCCACTGCATGATTGCTCTCTTCCAGAGGGCTCGGTGTCTGTGTGGCTCATGCCGTCTGCCCTCGCTGGTCGCGGTGATGGCCCGTGGTCACCCCCTAAGACGACACAGGCCGTCCCGCTGTGACCGCCTCCCCGGCACGCCTCAGGCCATCGCCTGCGAACAGCCCAGCCGACGGGCTCTGGACCGGGACGTCGATCGGTGCCTGTCACAGATCGTGGAGCTATCTCGTCTCCACTAGGACCGGCACGAGCGGAAGGATGCTGATGCCCGAGAACAGCACAGCTGGCACCGACGAGTTCGTGGCCCTGCGTTCACTGCTGTTCTCCCTCGCCTACCGGATGACCGGCAGCGTCACCGACGCCGAGGACATCGTCTCCGAGGCCTACCTGCGCCTGCGTCGCGCTCAAGCGGCCGGTACGCAGATCAGCTCGCTCAAGACCTACCTGTCCTCGGTGGTCACCCGGTTGAGCATCGACCATCTTCGCTCGGCCCGAATGCGGCGCGAAGCCTACGTCGGCCCCTGGCTGCCCGAACCGCTCGTCCAAACCGAGAGCACACCGGAGTTCGAGCGGGTCGAGTTGGCCGACACCCTCTCGATGGCCTTCCTCGTCCTCCTGGAAACGCTCAGCCCGACTGAGCGGGCGGTGTTCCTGCTCCGCGAGGTGTTCGAGTTCGACTACCCGCAGATCTCCGGCATCCTCGACAAGACAGAACCGCACTGCCGGCAGCTGATGCGCCGAGCCCGGCAACACGTCGAGGCCCGCAAACCCCGCTTCGATACCCGCGATCAGGAGCGCGACGAACTCGCCGCCCGATTCTTCACCGCTCTCCAGGACGGCGACCTCGACCCTCTCATCACGATGCTCGCCGCCGACGTCGTCGCCTACGGCGACGGTGGCGGCAACGGCCCGTCGCTGCCACGCCCGATCAACGGCCGAGACAAGGTGCTGCGGCTGCTGACAGCGGTCAGCCACGCCGCCCGGGAATTCGACCTGCACTTCGAACAAGTGCCGGTCAATGGGCAGCCCGGCGCGCTGTTCCTCGACGCCGACAGACGGCTGTTGAACGTCCTGGCCCTCGACATCCTCGACGGCACCATCCAAGCCGTCCGCGCAGTCGTCAACCCCGACAAACTCCACCACCTCGGCCAGCTGATCACCGCCGACCACCCGCTGCGCGGCGGAAGACGTCCCGACCCATCACGCGGCACCCGGGGATGATCCGATCGGGCAGGTGGGCGCTGCCCGGCTCGCCGGGGAAGACGGCGACGGCCTTCATGACACGTTCTCTTTCTTGGTCCGGTGGTCGGCTTCGTTGATCGCCCAGGCCGCGTTGACCAGGCCGATATGGCTGAACGCCTGCGGAAAGTTGCCCAGCAGCTCGCCGGTGCCGGGATCGATCTCCTCGGCCATCAGCCCGACGTCGGTGACGTAGCCGACCGCCCGTTCGAACACCTCCCGCGCCCGGTCGACCTGCCCAGCCATTGCGAGCGCCTGGGCCAGCCAGAACGTGCACAGCAGGAACGTGCCCTCCTCGCCGGCCAGGCCGTCCACGCCGCCCTCGGTGCGGTACCGGTAGACCAGGCCACGGGAGTCGGTGAGCCGGTCGGCGATGGCCTCGATGGTGGCGCGCATCCGCGGGTCGTCGGCGGGCAGGAACCCGACGATCAGCAGCATCAGGTTCGACGCGTCCAGCGCGTCCGAGCCGAAGTACTGGGTGAACGCGCCCGCGGACTCGTTCCAGCCCTTGCGGATTACCGTCTCCCGGATCTCGTCCTGGGCCGCCTTCCAGGCGTCGACCTTGTGGGCGGCGTTCAGCCGGCCAGCCAGCTTGATCGCCCGATCCAGCGCCACCCAGCACATCACCTTCGAGTACAGGAAATGCCGTGGCTCGCCGCGCACCTCCCAGATGCCCTGGTCGGTCTCCCGCCACCGCTCGGCGGCGGTGTCGGCCAGCGCGACCAGGAAGGCCCGCATGTCGTCGTCCACCGCGCTGATCTGGTCGGCCAGCCGGTGGGCCGCACCCAGCAGCTCGCCGTACACGTCGATCTGTTGCTGGCTCCAGGCGGCGTTGCCGACCCGTACGGGCCGGCTGTCCCGCCAGCCGCGCAGGTGCGGCAGGGTCCGCTCGGTTAGGTCGTGCTCACCGCCGACCCCGAACATGATCTGCAGCGGGGTGCCGGGGCCTACCGCAGCGGCCGCCGCGGTAGTCATGAACGCGAAGAAGTCGCTGGCCTCGTCCGGGCAGGCGGCCACCCACAGCGCCTCCATCGTGAAGCTCGCGTCGCGCACCCACGAGTACCGGTAGTCCCAGTTGCGTTCGCCGCCGACACCTTCCGGCAACGAGGTCGTCGCGGCGGCCACGATCGCGCCGCTGGGCTGGAAGGTCAGCCCCTGCAACACCCGGCCGCTGTGATGCACCAGATCGCGCCACGGCCCCTCGTAGTTCTGGTGCAGCTGCGACCAGGACCGCCACGCGTCGACGGTGCCGGCGAGCCGGTCGGCGATCTCGCCCTGGCTCCAGATCCGGGCCGGCTGCTCCTCCAGCGTCGACCGGTGCAGCGCGAACCGGACGGTCTCGCCAGCACGCAAACGGATGCGGGCAGCCGCCGTGGAGTCTTCGATCGCCATGGGCACCGGACTGGACAGCACCAGCCACTCGGCGCCACCCCGAGCAGTCACTCCCCCGTCCACTGTGGACAGCAGTGGCTGAATCAGGCCATACTCCGGTCGGGGCCGATAGGAGACCTCGATGTTGCCCTCGCCCTCGACGCACGATACCGACCGCATCAGCAGATGCGGCGCGCCAGCGCCGAGGGCGTGGCCTCGATTGTCCGCGCCCATCGCAAGGGCGTCGGTCACCACAACAGCGCCGGTCGGGGTGCGGAACGTGATCTCCAGAACAAGGGTGCGGTCCACATAGCGCCGGCTGGTGGTGTATTCACCAGCTGGGCGGATCGACCAGTGCCCCGCCGCGTCGTCGAGCAGCCGGCCAAAGACTGACGGGCTGTCGAAACGCGGGAAGCACAGCCAGTCCACCGACCCGTCTACCGTGATCAGGGCGGCGGAGTGGCAGTCGGACAACAGCGCGTGTGCGGCAATCGGAACACTGCTCATGCCAGGTAGTCTCCGTTTCCCGCCGCACAGTTACACGTCCCCTCCACCGCGGCGACAGGCCGATACGGACACATCGCACGCCGACTCCCCGTCGCGCCGCGGGCCAACGTTAATCGTCAGTTACCGGCGTGCGCAGGCCTGCCAGCAGCACGTCGACGTACGACTGCGCGGCGGACGAGCGTTCGCCGGGGACAAGTCGGACCGCGTACTCCACACCGCAGACGAGGCGCTCCACATCGTCAAGCGTGACGCCCGGGCGGACGACTCCGGCGGCTTGAGCGCGCTCGAGCAGACCTTGCGCGCTGGACCAGATTTCGGCCTTCCGGTCACGCACATCCGAGGTCGCGTCGTCCACCGACATGAGCACCTCGGCCAGCCCCACCTCGGCCAGCTGCAACGTGAGTCCCGACCGGATCAGCGCATCGAACGCCTCGCCCGGGTCGTCGAGCTCCGCCGCCGCTCGGATCGTTTCGAGCAGCTGGCCCAGCGGGTCGACGGCGAGCGCCTCTTGCAGCGCTCGGCGAGTAGGGAAATGCCGGTAGACCGTACCGACGCCTACACCAACCTCGCGGGCGAGGTCGTTCAGAGCCAGCGTCGCGTCGCCGGCCGCGAGGTGGGCGCGGGCGGCGGCGATGATACGCGCTCGGTTGCGGTGAGCATCCGCCCGCTGTGTCGGTTGGCCGCCGGTCGTTGCCGTCACAACCCCATCCTACTCAGACGGATAGCTCATCCGCTTATGCTACGGTCCTGAGTATCCGGATGAGCTATCCGCTTATGGGGCGGTGCGCTGACCGGCGGTCGGATGGAGACACACCATGAGCAGCGTCGCCCCTACCTGGGATCCGGTCCACCTGCCCTCGCAAGCGGACAAGACCTTCGTCGTGACCGGTGGCAACGCCGGCATCGGATACTTCATCAGCGAGCAGCTGGCGAGGGCCGGCGCTCACGTCGTCATCGCGTCGCGCAACGCAGAAAAAGCGGCGGCAGCGCAGCGGGCCATCGTCGGACAAGTGCCCCGCGCGTCCGTCAGCTTCATTCGATTTGATCTTTCATCGCTTGCCGGAGTAGCCGAGTCCGCAGCGAAAATCTCGGCGCTGGACCGCATCGATGGAATCATCGAGAACGCGGCTGTCATGTCGATGCCCACGCGAGGCAGCACCACGCAGGACGGCTTCGAACTCATGGTTGGGGCGACATACCTCGGCAACTTCGCGCTCAGCGCGTTGGTCCTGCCGGCACTCGCGCGCACAGCGGGCAGCCGCCTCGTGACCACTGGCAGCGGACTGGTCGACCGCGCCGACACCGACCTTTCGAATCTCACCGCGCCGCTTTCGCGCGGGCCGAAGTTCCTGGCCGCCGGCAAGGCGTACCAGAAAGCCAAGACCGCAGTCGAGGTGTTCACCTACGAACTCGACCGGCGACTGCGCGAAGCACACCTTGACGTCGCCGCGATCGTGTCACGACCCGGAATGGCGCACGATTCGAAAAGCTCAGAGCGGCCCGGAGTATTGGCCCATAAGCGTGGCCAGCGATTCCGGGAGCCGCTATGGGCGCTCATCGGCCAGAGCAAAGAATCAGCGGCCTGGCCAGCGGTTCGGGCGGCAATCGACGCCGGCGCCGAAAGCGGGCAACTGTGGACGCCGCTCACCAGCGTCAAGGGCGTGCCAACTCGAAGTGAACCGTCGCCGCCTCTACTCGACCCCGAGCGGGGCCGAAGCGCCCGGGAGATCTTGTTCCGCAGCCGCATGAACTTCGATCCGCGCAACGTGAACTGGCCCAGGTCGACGGCGTAGGAGGCGCCGAGCTGGTTCACCGCAAAGCCGTGCTCGGCGTACCGCTCGGCGTCGGCGCGCTGGAGCTGGATCGCCACCACCCGGCGCCGCTGGCCGGCGGCGAACTCGAGGAACCGGGTCAGCAGCCGGGTGTAGTCAGCGGCGGGAGCGAACGGGCCGGCGAACTGCACCAGGTGCCTACCGGAGCGGCGGTACGTGATCACCCCGTCCAGCCCCGGCGCGGTGAAGTACTCGTTTCCGTCGTTGAGGGCGAGGAACGCGCTCGGGTTCTCGCCATAGGCTTCGATCGCGTCAAGCACTGAGGGCACCGCTGACCCTCTCCGCTGCTGCCTCCCGGGCGGTCGCGGCCGGCGAGCCCGCGTAGTCGCGCTCGAACGCTGCGAACGCCGCGTGCGTCGCGGGCTCGAAGGCGACCCCGAACGGCTTGAGGGTGTTGCCGAACAGCGCCCGGTCGCCGAGCAGGTGGATCGGGACGGCCAGCAGCGCCCACTCGGGCTGCACGAGCAGGCACCACAGACCCACCATCGCCGCGCCGGTGACCAGGCTGTGGGCGGTGTTGTAGGCGACGTAGTACCCCCGCGGGATCCGCCGGGTAGCGCTGCGGCGGAATGCGATCGCGCCGGGGAGGTACCCGACCACGTCGATGACGAGGAAGAACGCTACGAACACTGGCCACCGGATGTCGGGCAGGTGCAGCAGCGCGAGGGTGACCGAAACGCCGAGCGCGACCAGCCACTCCAGCCGCGCGAGCGCGAACGTGGTCCTAGTCTCGAAGCGGTTGTGACTGTCCAAGGTTCCCCTCCATGGCGTCTCGATAGGTATTACGGACGAGGTGGGCCGGCCCCTCGCTGAATCACGCCGGATCCGCGAACCCCATGTAGGCCATCCGGCTCTGCTGCATCTCCATGGACCAGGTGAGTCCCTGCTGGATCCGCTCGTCGACCGTGGTGTCGATCAGCCGGCGACCTGGCCAGATCTCGTAGCCGCCGACCACGTCGGCGTGCTGCTCCAGCCCTTGCTGGAACAGCTCCTCGCGGCGCTGGAGCATGTCCAGCACCGGCACCGACACCCACAGTTGCTGGCCCCTGGCGATCAGGTCGTTGAGGCGCGGCTTGTCCTCCGGGTGCGCAAGCAGGTACCGGCGCACGATGTTGCTGCCGACGGTGAGGTGCCGGATCTCGTCGATGCCGGCGCCGCGCTCGATCTCGGACGCAGCCGGATCGAGCACCCGCCACTTCCGCTCGCTCAGCTCGGCGGCCGGGGCCAGCACACCCTCGACGAGCACGGTCAGCAGGATGACGCCACCGATGAAGTCCCGGCTCTCCCGCATCGGCCGGGCGAACTCCTCCAGCGGCTCCAGCACCTGCGCGATGTCCGCGCCGGACTCCTTCGCAATGGTTTCGAAGACGTCCTCCTCGGGCACGCCTAGCTCGACCAGGTGGCCGCGGAACACCCGCGCGTGGCGCGCCTCGTCGATGAGCTGGGTGGCGTAGAACTCCATCGTGAAGATGTCCGGCGCGAGGTCGACCAGGTCGGACAGCGCCCGGGTGGCCTTCTCCTCGGCGACCGACCGGAACCCCAGCTCGCTGACGAGCGCGGATCGCAACGGGCCGGGCGCGCGCATGTAGTCAGGCACGGCCGCCTCCGGCGTGTGCCCACGAACCAGGCCCTGCAGCGTGCCCTGCGCGACGGCCGAGAGCCAGTACTCCAGGTTGCAGATCTCGGGTGTGAGTTCCAGGCTCATGGCGCCCTCGACCAGGTTCGGGGCGGAGCTCCAGCCGGCCTCGGGCGGCGTGGACGGAACTGCGGTCATCGTCTCTCCTCTGTGGCTGGTGAAGGCCGTGGCCTTGGTACGTGGACGCGGCGGACTGCACTGACTCAGGCGGCCATGGCCCGCTCGTAGATCGCCCGCAGCCGGGCTCTGCCGCGGGTGAACGCCCGCTCCGCCGACTTCGTGGAGATGCCCAGCCTGCCGGCCGCTTCAGCGGTGCTCAGACCACGTGCGCGGGCGAGCATGACCTCGCGTTCGCGCCCCCGCAGCGACCGGACCTGCGCCATCATCCAGCGACCGATGTCGTGCTCGCAGACGATCTCTTCCGGCCCGACCGACCGTTCGGTGACCGCGTTGCGCAGTCGCAGCCGTTGCTGCCGGCTGGAGTCCCGGTAGTAGTCGATGCACAGGCGCAGCGCGGTTGTGGTGAGGAAGGCGCCGATCCTGCGTTCGTCGAGGCGGTCGAAGTTCGCCGCGCGCAGCAGCGTCTCCTGCACGCAGTCCTCGGCGTCATGGGCGTTCGCGAGCCTGCTCCTGGCCAGGCGGCGGAGCCGTTCGCTGTGCGGGACAAGAAGTTCCCAGCGCCTTGCGTTCCGATCGAGCGTCTCGGTCGTCATCGGAGTTCCTTGTCACGACCGGCGGTGACGCGCCCGACCGCAGCGTCGGCGACGGCCAGCGGGTCTCCGCACCCGGACCGGGTATTGCTGATTCATATGAGCCCCCGCTCGAATAACGCAATACAGACAGAGCCACCACCTCGCGCAAGGCAAAGCGCGGCTCGTAAGGATCAGTTCTTAAGCTGCCGGCATGGGCGGTGCAGCGCATGAATGCACCGGTCAACCCGGCTCACATACCGATGGTATGTAAGTCGCCTAGGGGGTCAATGGACTAAAGGGCAATCTCTTGGACGCTATCGCGTTTCTGACAACGGTTTGCGGAATTACGCACCCTGAGAAAGCGGCCTGGCACCGACATCCGAGGTAAGCTGCCGACATTGTCACGGACGCACGTAATGT
>Ga0210378_10000884_pt1 | contig 15778 bp, 15 predicted proteins | sample PLM1_60_b1redo_FD_155465 | JGI IMG/M metagenome (GOLD analysis project Ga0210378, IMG submission 155465) | Groundwater sediment microbial communities from an aquifer in East River, Colorado, USA - PLM1_60_b1 redo | ecosystem: Environmental > Terrestrial > Soil > Riparian zone | place: USA: East...
TTAGAAGGAGGCCGGCATGTCCACCACCCCGCTCTCCCGCCACACCGGGCCGACCGGCCTGCTGCGGGCCGACCCGGCCCGGCAGGCGTTCTGGCTGCTGCGCACGGTCTTCACGGTGGCGCCGATCGCTTTCGGCCTGGACAAGTTCGCCAACCTGCTGACCGACTGGCCGCGCTACCTCGCGCCGGTGCTCAACGACATCGTCCCTGGCACCGCCCAGCAGGCCATGTACGCGGTGGGGGTCGTCGAGATCATCGCCGGGCTTGTGGTGGCACTCCGGCCGTGGTACGGCGGCCTGCTGGTGGCCGCCTGGCTGGCCGGCATCATCGCCAACCTGCTGCTGATCCCCGGCTACTACGACGTCGCGCTGCGCGACTTCGGCCTGCTCACCGCCGCGCTCGCGCTGTCCCGCCTCGCCGCCGCGGACGAACGCGGCCGAAGCGACAGCCGGTGAGCGCCACTCCGGCCAGCGCCGCCCAGCCAGCCGCCGCCGATGCCGCTGCCCCGGCGGCCACCGACGACCCGGCGCCGGCCGCGGCGAGGCGGCTGCGGGTGCTGCACGGCCGGCGGGCGCCGGACCGGGAAGCGGCCCGCCGCGCAGTCGCCGACCTACTGATAGCGCTGGGCCGGGACCCCGCCGACCCGCATCTGGCCGATACGCCGAAGCGGGTCGCCGACGCCTACGGCGAGTTGCTCAGCCCGCCCGCGTTCAACCTCACCACGTTCCCGAACGACGAGGGCTACGACGAACTGGTGCTGGCCCGCGGCATCCCGGTGCACTCACTGTGCGAGCACCACCTGCTGCCGTTCCACGGTGTCGCGCACGTCGGCTACCTGCCCGGCGGCCGGATCCTGGGCCTGTCCAAGCTGGCCCGGGTGGTGCAGCACTTCGCCCGCGACCTGCAGGTCCAGGAACGGCTGACCAAACAGGTCGCCGACTGGCTGGCCGAGCACCTGGCCGCCAGGGGCGTCGGCGTGCTGATCGAGGCCGACCACCTGTGCGTCTCCCTGCGAGGGGTACGCGCCGCAGGGTCGCGCACGATCACCTTGGCGCTGCACGGCGTACTCCGGGAGGACCCCCGGTCCCGGCAGGAGTTCTTCGCGCTGGCCGGCGTCCGGACCTGACCCGATCGATTCGACTCAACCGACAGGAGCCGCAGCATGTCCCCGCAGCAGACGTTCGTCATCGTCGGCGCCGGCCGCGAGATCACCCTCGGCGGCGGCGACCGCGTCGGCTACGACAGGCTGCTGCTGGCCACCGGCTCCAGGCCGCGCCGGCTGGCCGTGCCCGGCGCCGACCTGGACGGGGTGCACTACCTGCGCCAGGTCGAGGACGCCGACCGGCTGCAGGCCGCGCTGACCGGCGGCGGCCGGCGGGTCGTCGTCATCGGCGGCGGCTGGATCGGCCTGGAGGTGGCGGCGGCCGCCCGCGGGCACGCCAACGAGGTCACCCTGGTGGAGCCGCAGCCCACGCCGTTGCACGCCGTGCTCAGCGCCGAGCTGGGCGGGATGTTCGCCGAACTGCACCGCGAGCACGGCGTCGACCTGCGACTGCGCACCGGGGTACGGGAGATCACCGGCTCGGCCGGCCGGATCACCGCCGTGATCACCCACGCCGGCGACGAACTGCCCGCCGACCTGGCGGTCGTCGGCGTCGGCATCCACCCCAACGTCGAACTCGCCCAGACGGCCGGGCTGACCGTCGACAACGGGATCGTCACCGACCAGGCGCTGCGCACCACCGCCCCCGACGTATACGCCGCCGGCGACGTCGCCAACGCCTACCATCCCCGCCTCGGCCTCCACCTGCGGGTCGAACACTGGGCCAACGCGCTGCACGGCGGCCCAGCCGCGGCCCGGTCGATGCTCGGCCAGCGGGTCACCTACGACCGGGTCCCGTACTTCTTCACCGACCAGTACGACCTCGGCATGGAGTACTCCGGTCACACCGCCGCCGGCGGCTGGGACCGGCTCGTCTACCGCGGCGACCGCCCCGGCCGCCAGTTCATCGCGTTCCGGCTGGCCGCCGGTCGGGTGGTCGCCGGGATGAACGTCAACATCTGGGACGTCACCCCGGCGATCCAGGAGCTGATCCGCTCCGAGCAGCCCGTCGACCCCGACCGGCTAGCCGACCCCGACCTGCCCCTCGACGACATGGCACCGCAAGGTGTCCGGCCGGGGCGACAGCCATGACCAGGCTGCGGCGGCTACAGCAGGCCGGCGTGTCCATCTGGCTCGACACGCTGTCCCGCGACCTGCTCGACACCGGCGACTTCCAACGGCTGGTCGACCGCGGCGTCACCGGAGCAACCTCCAACCCGACGATCTTCGCCGTCGCCATCACCAGGGCGGCCGCCTACGACGGGCAACTGGCCGACCTCGCAGCCCGCGGCATCAACGACCCCCGGGAACTGTTCTTCGCCGTCGCGCTGGACGATGTTCGCGCCGCCGCCGCCCAACTACGCCCCGCATACGACCAGACCGGCGGCCGCGACGGCTACGTTTCCTTCGAATGCACCCCGGACGTGGCCGACGACACCACGGCCACCGTCGAGCAGGCCTGGGACCTGTGGACCCGACTCAACCTACCCAACGTGATGATCAAAGTGCCGGCCACCCCGGCCGGCGTCCCTGCCGTCGAGGAACTCACCGCCCGCGGTGTCAACGTCAACATCACCCTGCTCTTCGCCCTGCCGCGCTACCACCAGGTGATCAACGCCTACATCAACGGCCTGCGCCGGCGGGCACAACGCGGCGACCCGATCGACCGGGTCGCCTCGGTCGCATCGTTCTTCGTCTCCCGGGTCGACACCAAGGCCGACGCAGATCTCCCGGCCGAATCACCGCTCCGCGGCACCGCGGCCATCACCAACGCCCGCCTGGCATACCGGCTGCACCAACAACAGTTCAACGGCCCCCGCTGGCAGTCGCTGGCCGCCGACGGCGCCCGCAGCCAGCGGCCGCTGTGGGCCAGCACCGGCACCAAGAACCCCGCATACTCCGACGTCCGATACATCGAAGGGCTGATCGCCGCCGGCGTCGTCAACACCATGCCGCTGGCCACCCTCGAGGCGTTCGACCACCACGGCAACCCCGAAGCCCCGCCGATCGACCCATCCGACACCGCCGACAACCGCACCGCCGCGGCTCTGCGCGCGACCGGCCTCGACCTGGACCGCATCACCGCCGACCTGGAGCGCGAAGGCGTGCAGGCGTTCGCCCGCTCCTACCACCAACTGATCACCTGCATCCAGGACAAGACGTACGCCCTGACCCGATAGCCCGACGCCGCGCACCCACCGCCGCCGCCGCAAACACCCACCATGGTTCATCCGAGCGGGCCGCCCCAGACGCTCCGGCTCAGGCGGCTGCCGGCCCGAGCCCGGCACGCGATGTCCTCCAACCGAGCGTTGATAAACACAATGGGGACCGAAAGGGACCGGCCGAAGGACTCTGCCCAGTCGAATCGAAATGCTTGCCGCAAAATCGGCGCATCGGCATGCCAGCCAGGTGAGTTGCCTGACGCTACCCAACCGCACATCGGCAGAGTCGGGTACGCGAGCTCTCCCACGCTGCTGGGCTGGACATCTACGGGCTGCAACGCTCGTCACTGAGCGTCACCGCCAACCTTCGCGCCGGCCACCTTTGCTGGCCCGCTGTCCCAACTACGACGGCGCGGCCCGGCCTGACTCTCCGACACAGACCGCCGGGCCTCCAACCGGTAGGCCCCGCCCAGCCTCGGCGGCACAGTGGCACCCAGACGAACCCGGCCTTCTCAGCGGCTCGCGACCCGGCCTTCTTGCTTGCCGACGGACAGGCGCATCCCGAGGGTCCCGGAGGCGGGTGTGCCAGGCTCTGCTGGTGGATGACGCGGACTGGGGGCGGCGGCTGGGGCTGCTGTGGACGTCGATCGACGACCGGAGCGAGGACGAGTTCCTGGCGGCGATGGCGAGACTGGTTGCCGAGTTGCCGGGGGACGACCCGGTCGGCCTGTTCGAGCACGCCTCCGCGCTCGACTCGACCGGGCACCCGGACCTCGCCGTGCCACGGTACCGGCGGGCGCTGGAGCGGGGCCTGTCCGGGCAGCGCCGTCGTCGGGCGGTGATCCAGCTGGCCAGCTCGCTGCGCAACCTCGGCCAGGCCGAGGAGAGCGTCGCGCTGCTGACCGCTGAGCTCGACGCGGGTTCGGACGACCTCGACGACGCCGTGCGCGCCTTCCTCACCCTCGCGCTGACCAGCGTCGGCCGGGAGCGCGAGGCCGTGTCGGTGGCCTTGACGGCGTTGGCTCCGCATCTCACGCGGTACAACCGTTCCCTCGCGGCCTACGCCAGCCAGATCGTCTGATCATCGCCGCCGCCTACCTGCGGCTGTCAGCTCATCGCTGAAGGGCGGCTGGCCTCCCGGCAAGGTGAACGGTAGCGGTGACACGGCCGAGGTAGCGCGAGTCGTCTTCCCCAGGCGTCCGGACAAGAACCCCTCCCGGAGCTTCCAGGGCGGCGAGGGTGCCGGTGAGGTGGCTGATGAGGAGGTCGGGGTCGGCCTGCCAGCAGGCGTTGAGGTCGTTGTGTCGGCCGGGTGGTGTGATCCGGGCGGGGGGCGCGGGTGCAGCCGCGGCGCCGGCTCGGGGTGGACCCGGAGCCGGTTCGCCGCCGCCCGGGACCTGGCGCCGCTGTGGGTGTCCCGACCTGCCGCGGGCCGGCTGGTGCTGGGCCGGGTCGGCCGGCGGCTGGTGGCCACCGAGGACCGCGGCCGGCCGCTGGACCCGGCGGTGCCGCGGTGGCTGCGCCGGGCGGCGGTACGGCGGCGGGGGCAGCGCGGCGCGGTGGTGGTGGTCGGCCCGTCGCAGTGCGGGAAGACCGCAGCGCTGGCCGTTCCGGCGATCCTGGAGTGGGCCGGGCTGGTGGTCGCGCTGTCGGTGAAGAGCGACCTGATGGCCGCCACCATCGCCCGCCGCCGGCGGCTGGGCGGCGTGCGGGTGTTCGACCCGGCCGACGTGACCGTCGAGCCGTCGACCTCGTGGTCGCCGCTGCGGGAGGCGCAGACCCTCGGCGGGGCGCGGCGGGCGGCCCGGTCGATCGCGAACGCCACCGACTGGACCGGCCGGTCCGGCGAGATGGGCTTCTGGGTGGCCGCGGCCGAGGACCTGCTGGCGGTGCTGTTCTGGGCCGCCGCCCGCACCGGCCTGCCGATGGCCGCCCCGGTGGCCTGAGTGACCGGGATGGACTAGCACGGCCTCCGCCAGCTCATCGTCCGGCTGGCCGCCGCCGCCGAGCAGGCCGGGGAGGGCCGGCCGGTGCTGGGCATGTTCGACGCGGTCTGGAAGTCGGACTTCCGGCTGGTCTCCTCGGTCTACCTGACCGCCCGGCAGATGGTCCGCCCCTGGCAGGAGCCGGCGGTGGAGGCCACCGCCGCCGAGGCGCGGGTGGACCTGGACTGGCTGCTGGACCGCGGCCCGGGGCGGGGACGCGGCGAACACGTTGTACCTGTGCGCCGACCTCGACGACGCCGAGCGGCTCGCCCCGGTCCTCGGCGGCCTGGTCGACGACCTGTTCCAGCAGGCCTACGCCAGGGTCGGCAAGCGGAACGCGGCGCTGGACCCGGGCCTGCTGGTGGTCATCGACGAGGCCGGCAACTGGCCGATGCGGAACCTGCCCGGCCGGAGCGGCGCCCGCCGGATGGGCGCCGACCGGGACCGGCGGCTGGCCGAGGCGCACGACCTGCTCGTCCCCGCGGTCGGGAAGCTGGCCAGCACCCAGGACTGGCTCACCGTGCTGGACGTCTCCCGCCGGCTGCCGAACTACAGCACCAACAACTGCCTGCTGCTGATGGTCCAGGGCGCCGAGGGCCTGGTGATGGGCTACCAGGCCTGGCGGCGCATCCCGGCCCGGGACGGCGGCCACTGCCAGGTCCGCCGCGGCGCGAAGGGCCTGGCCATCCTCGCCCCGGTCACCCGCACCGTGGTCGGCGGCGGCGCCGGGGAGCCGGACGAGGTGGCTCACCGGGGACACCCCGGGACTGTCACCGCGAGCACAGCGGGATCGATGGCAGCGGGGCACTGTGGTCTTGGTCGGGCCGGAGCCAGGCATCAGGCCCTCTTGGACCACCTGTGACGGAGGCTCGCATGGACCAGGCGGCGGTAGCACCCGATGGTGACGGTGTTAGAGACATGCCGGCCGGCGCGCAGGCTCGTCACCGCCGATCGATCGTTCCCCAGGAGCAGCACCTGCAGGCGCGGGCCCGCCGGGCGCTGGCCCAGCTGAGCCCCCAGCATCGAGCGGTTGTGCTGGAGGTGTGCCTCCGGGGACGCACCGCGGTCGACGCGGCGGCGGCACTCGACATCCCGGTCAGCGTCCTGAAAGCCCGGCTGACCCACGCCCTGCGCGCCTTCCGGGAGTGCCTGGCCTAGGGCCTGTCCCTGTCCCGTGGATCTTGGTTGATGCGGGCGGCGTCCAGGCGGCGATCCGGCAATCTCGGCCTCGTGCTGGTCCTCGCCGCCGCCGCAAGCCCGCTGCCCGCCCGCCGCGGGCGCGGCTCACCGCGCGAGACACGCTCGGCTGGGAACGACTTGCCGAATTTCGTGTAGAAGTCGCGCCCAATCTGCAACGATCGGGCCGTTCCGTGACCGGTCGTCATGTGCTTCGGGGAGCGTGCCGGGCGGCTGGCCGGGTGGCTGGGGGAGGAAACGTGCGGCGTCTGCGGATGACGGCTCGGCGGCTCGGCGGAAGTGCAGCGGGGGTGATCGTCCTCGTCGGGTTGTTCGCGGCGCCGAGCGGCGCCGCCAGCCCGGTGGTGCCCTCCATCTCGGACCTCGTTCCGAGCGTGGTAACGGACGGCAGGCCGGTCGGTTTCGTGACCGGTGGCAGGAAGGCGCTCTACACCGCCGCGTGGACGAACCAGAGCAACGCCACGCTCACCAACATCTTGATCAGGATCACGTTGCCGCCAGGCTCGACCGTGCTGTCGGCGGACCCGGACGTTTGCACCGCCCCGGCGCCGCCGAGCCCGACCGATCCGGTCGTCGTCTCCTGCCCGCGGGACAACCTGCGCAGCGGCAACACCTTCGCCCAGCGGATCTTCTTCCAGACGGCGGCGGTGGCTGCCGAGACGCAGTTCGTCGTCATGTCGTTATTGCAGGGCGACGAGCAGGTGAGCGACCCCAATAAGGCGCATAACGACACATTCTCGGCTCCGGATCGGCCAGTCAGGATCCTGCCCACTTCGGCGGACGCCGCGGGCGGCTGCATCCAGACCGGGGACGCCGCACTCGCGACCCAGAGCGGGCTGAGCTCGACGAACCCGCTCATCACGGCGGCCAGCCTGACCGGGCCGACGGGCCTGTTCTGCACGCCCGTGACGCTCGTCGAGCAGCATAGGTCGAGCCCAACCGAGGGCTGCGGTGCCGGCGCCACCTGCACGATCGACATTGCCGTCAGCTTCGTGGCGCCGCCGGCACCGTCCTCGGCGATCCAGCTGACCTTCACATTCATCGCCAACAACAGGAACCTGACCTGGTACAAGAACACGGTTCCGGTCGCCGACTGCCTGGGGGCAACCCGGCTGCCGGATGACCTCGACGCCTGCGTGAACAGCAGGTCCAAGCTGGGCTCGATGGCCGTCTCCCTCGGCGTCCTGTGGGGAGGCGGACCCGATCCGAGCTGGACGGGCTAGCCAGCGCTAGCCCTCTGCGGCGAGCGAGTGGATGATCGCCGCCGCCCGGGCGGCGGCGATCACGTTCCCTTTCTCCTCATAGAGGCCCTTCGCCTCCACCGCGACCACCCGCGCCTCGTCGAGCCGCGCTGAGCGGCGCAGCACCTCGGCCAGGTCGAGCAGCGCATCCGCCTGCCACCCGGGGGCGTCGGTGGTCCGGATCAGTCGGACGGCCTCGCGGGCGAGCTGCTCCGCCTCCTCGAAACGGTCGCGGCCGGCGAGCACCTTCGCCCGCACGGCGCGCCACAGCGCCTGTGCTTCCACGTCGTCCGCCGCGGCGATCTCCTCCGCGGTCCGGCTGATCTCCTCGGCCTCGTCCGTCCGCCCCTGCGCGTACATGACCTGAGCGAGCAGCCCCGCGATCGGCGGCAGCAGGTACTTCTCGCCCAGCCCCGTCAGCGTGTCGTTGGCCTGGCGCAGCTCTGCCTCGGCCGTCTCGAGATCCCCGGCGAGGAGCTCGATCCGGGCGCAGTGCATCGCCGTCGAAGCCGCGAGCACGATGATGCCCAGGTCGTCGAGCAGCGTGCGAGCCGTCAGCCGCAGCTCGCGCGCCCGGTCGAAGTCGCCCTGCATCGCCCGGAGTTGGGCGAGCGAGCACAGGACCAGCGCCTCGCTCTGGCGGTCGTTCAGGCCCTCCGCCGCCAGCCGCTCGCAGTGTTCGATCGCCTCGGCGGCCGGCGTGGGCCCGTAGAGCGCCGCGAGAGTGTAGGCAGAGGCCATCCGCGCCTCCTGCCGGGCGTCCTTCGCCCGCCGGGCGTGCGTGACGGCCTCCTGCACGGCCGCGGCGGCCTCGCCGTACCGGGCGACCGAACCGTGCACGAACCCGAGCATCCGCCAGGCCTTGGCCAGCTCGGCGTCGGCGCGCTGCTCCTGCAGCATCGGGATGAGGCGGTCCGCCTCCCGCGACACCTCCTCCCGCCAACGCTCGAGGTTCTCCTCGACGTGGTGGCGCACCAGGAGCCGGGTGAAGATCGCGTCGGCGTGCAGCCGTGGCTGGTCGCGGGTGAGCTCGACCGCCTCGTCGAGGAACAGGATCGCCCAGGGGAACTCGCCGATCTCCATCAGCGCCTCGCCCAGGCTCGGCAGCAGCCCGAGCCGGGTCGGGTGGTCGGCCGGCAGCAGCGCGGCCGCGCGGCGCAGCAGGTTCGCGGCGGCGGACATGTCGGCACGGGCGAACGCCCGGCGGCCGGCCGAGCCGAGCCGCTCGGCCGCCCGAACGCCCAGCGCGCGGCCGTGCTCGTCGAGCGGGCCCAACTCGGACAGGTAGCCGTGCGCCTGCTCGAGGTGGTAGCCGAGGATCTCCTCGAGCTCGACACCCCGGTCGCGTTCCCCTTTCACCGCCTCCACCCAGTCGGCGAACCGCTCATGCAGGGCGGCGCGGGTTCGTTTGAGCAAGCCGTGGTAGGCCGCGTCCCGGATCAGAATGTGGTGGAAACGGAACCACAGGTCGTCGTCGAGCGCTGGGCTGCGTTCGGCCTCGATCAGCTGCTTGCCCTGCAGCGAGCCGAGGTGGACCGCCACGGCATCCCGCAGCGGCTCGGCGACGAGCGCGCCTACGGCTGCCGTCTGGAAGACGCCGCCGACCACCGCCGCGGGCTCGATCACCGACCTCTCCTCGCGGCCGAGCAGGTCGAGGCGGGACGAGAGCAGGGCCTGGATCGTCGGCGGCACGGCGAGCTGGGTGAGGTCGCGGGCGCGAACCCACCGCCCGTCGTCCCGGCGCAGGTAGCCGTCGTCGATCAGCATCGACAGCAACTGCTCGGCGAACAGCGGGTTGCCGTCCGATGCCGAAACGACCGCCTCCCGCACCCGCTCGTCGATCTTCGCGTCGCCGAGCAGGTTGTCGACCAGGAGCCCGCTCTGCTCCCGGGAGAGCGCCTCGAGCTCGATGACGCTGGCGCCCTTCCGGTCCAGCCACCCTGGGTGGCGCTCGACGAGGTCCGGGCGCGCCGCGCAGACGAGCAGCAGCGGTGCGTCGGAGGCGGTCCCGGCGACCCGCTCGACGAGGTCCAGCAGCGCCGGTTCGGCCCAGTGGATGTCCTCGAAGACGACGACCAGGGGACGGCGGCGGGCGACGTGCTGGAGCAGCTTGCGGGTGCCCCAGTAGACCTCCTCGAGCGGGAACTGCCGCACCGACAGGCCGACCGCGGAGGCAACCCGGTCTGCCGCCGCGGCGGCGGTGTCCTCCCCCAGCACGGCCAGGAGCTTTGCCCGCGCGCTGTCCGGCGAGTCCTCCCCGCCGATCTCCGCCAGCTGGCGAACTATCTCCACCAGCGGCCAGAACGTGATCCCTCTGCCGTAGGCGAGGCAGCGGCCGCGCACGACCCGCGCCTCGTCGCCGACCACCCGCATGAACTCCTCGATCAGGCGCGACTTGCCGAGCCCCGCCTCGCCGACGATGGTGACCAGCGCGCACGAGCGGGTCGACACGGCCAGCTCGAACTCCTGGATCAGCCGCGCCGACTCGAGGGCGCGGCCGACGATCTGCGTGCTGCGGGCATCGACGACGGTCTGGTCCACCTCGTGCACGGCGAGCAGGCGGTACGCCGGCACCGGCTCCCGCTTTCCCTTCAGCGTCAACGGCCCCACTGGCTCGACCTCGACCCGGCGGCGGACCAGGCGGTAGGTCGGCTCGCCGATCAGCACCTGCATCCCGGGCGCCGCCTGCTCGAGCCGAGCGGCGACGTTGATGACATCGCCGGTGGCGAGTCGCTGCCCGGCGCTCGGGTCGCCGGCCACGACCTCGCCCGTGTTGACACCGATCCGGTTCGTGAGCCGGACCCCCCACTGCGCCTCGATTTCCTGGTTCAGCGTGCCGAGCGCCTGCTGCATGTCCGCCGCGGCGCGCACCGCACGAAGCGCGTCGTCCTCATGCACGCGCGGCAGGCCGAACACGGCCATGATCGCGTCGCCGATGTACTTCTCGACGACACCGCCATGCCGTTCGAGGACACCCCGCATCTCGGCGAAGTAGCGGTTCATCAGCTCGCGGAGCGACTCCGAGTCGACGTCCTCGCCGAGGCTCGTCCAGTCCTGCAGGTCGGAGAAGACGATCGTGACGGTCTTGCGGACCTCCTGCGACGGCAGCAGCGGGCCGAGCGCCGTCCCGCAGAATCCACACAGCCGGAAGCGGTCGGAGTTTTCCTCTCCACAGTTGGGGCAGATGCGCACGAACTCACAGTACGTGGGAGCGCCACCGGACAGAAAGTTGCCGGGAGCCGAGCGAGCAGGCGGACCCCGGTCACTCGGTCGGCGCGTTCGCCTGGGCCGCCCACACGGACGGGTACAGGACGTGCAGCGGCGGCGTCGACCGGGCCTCGGCAACCCATCGCGCGTTACGCCTGAGGATGGAAACGTACCCAGGGTCGCCGACGCGGCGGCTGATCGACACAAGCCGGGAGAGCCCCTTGCGGATACCGATGCGGGACACAATTGCCTCCGACGCCAACTGGCTTCGAACCCCGTCCGGCCCGAATGCCGACCGGATGCGGAGTTAGAGAAGCCGCTGGCCGACCAAATACGCGCCGGCTTGCAGAAATTGGCCGGGGGCGGGCCAGCAGCCCCAGCCGCCAGCTCGCACTCGATTCAGTCCACCAAAACCATCACAATCCGACACGCTTGCGGAGCCCCGCGACATCTCGGATCACGATCGCGTGGTCCTGCAGGGCGATGAGGCCCCTGGCCGCCAGCGCCTGGAGCGCGCGGTTCACCGCGGGTCGAGAGGCGCCGATCATCGCGGCGAGGTCGGACTGGGTCAGCCGCCGGTCCAGGACGCCGTCCTGCTCCCGACCGTACTTCTCCGCGAGCTGCAGCAGGAGTTTCGCCAGCCGCCCGGCAAGATCGAGGAACACCAGGTCGCCGGCCTGTTCGGTGAGCCGCCGCACGAGCTGGCCGAGCATGCGCAGGAACTCGTCGGCCAACCCGGGATGCCGGCGCATCAGTGCCAGGAGCTGCGTCCTGAGCAGCATGAAGACGTACGTGGGTTCGACGGCGACGACCGAGGCGGACCGGGGTGCTCCGTCCAGGAGCGCCAGCTCGCCGAAGACCTCCGCGCTGCCCTGCGTGCGGAGCACGATCTCGTCGCCGCGTTCAGAGGTGAGGACGACCTTCACCAGGCCCTCCACCACGACGTACAGCCGGTCTCCGGGATCACCCTGGTAGCAGATGATCTGGCCCGGGGCGTATCTCCGCGTGGGCCCCGCCTGGACCGTCGCCAGGACGCCCTCCTCGCCGAGCACCTGGAACAGCGGGATCGTCTGCAGCACGGAGGCGATCCGTCGGGTGTCGGGCGACACCACACCACCGGCCTCGGTGCCGGAGTCCGTTGCCATACACGAACTGTAGGGCCGATGCCGCGCCTGCTGCAGGGGTCGTGACGAGGTCGCCACCGGCGGGGGCCTGATGCAAGGACACGCGCCTGCTGTCACCGCCGGCACAGCGGGGTCGGTACCACGGCGGCACTGTCGTCTCGGGGTGGTGCCGGGCCCGGTTGGCCGGGTCCGCGGGGCGGGGGGAGGCTCTCATGCAACAGACGACAACGTCAGCCGTTGCCGGCGACGTCGTGCAGTTGGTCGCGGCGGCCCGAAACGGCGATGCGAACGCCTGGCGCGCACTGGTCGCCCGCTACAGCGGGATGCTGCGGGCCAAGTGCCGCTCGTACCGGCTCAGCAACGAGGATGTGAACGACGTCGTCCAGACGACCTGGCTGCTCGCTGTACAACACATCGGACAGCTCAGGAGCGACGACCACGTGGGTGGCTGGCTCGCCACGATAGCGGAGCGGGAATGCCTCAAGGTGGTGCGGCGACGGAGCAGGGAGACCGTATCGGGCGACCTGGCCGAGATGGATCTTCCCGGTGTTCAGACGCCGAGTCCGGAGCGGGAGATCGCGCGGTCCTGGCTGACCCGGGTTCTGCCCACGCTCGTCGGCCAACTGTCGGCGTCCCAGCAGGTGTTGTTCAAGGCGCTCACCGGGATGCCGGAGCCACATTATGCCGACGTCGCTCGGATGACCGGCCGACCGCTGGGCAGCATCGGCCCGAGCCGGGCGCGCTGCTTGGCCCGGCTCCGCGTCCTGCTCGAGGATCGCGAGATCGACGCCGGATTCCTGAACTGATCGCGGGAGCCCGCCGGTGGTTCGGTGCGCGACGTCAGGGCACGGTCGAGGCGGGCTCACGCGCTGGCCATGCCGCCGTTCGAGGGATCGGGCCGGGTCGGAGTCTGCCTGGAGGCGCGGTAGCCAGCTGCTGTTCGCACCGCCAGTTCCGCGGCGACCAGGTCGTCCAGGGCGGCGCGGGCGGCGGCGGGCGGCCAGCGGTACGCCCGGGCAAGCTCCTCCGGCGCCGCCTCGACCATGGTGTCGAGGAAGCGGGCGGTGGCGTAGCGGTGATCCGCGCCGCCGCCGACGTCGAAGCGCCGGCAGGTCAGGTCGATGACGGCTGCCGGCCAGCCGCTGCGCTGCTCGTGGACACCGGCCGTGGTCACCAACAGGTGGCGGTGCAACTCGTGGATCGCGCGGTCGTAGCGGCCGCGATGCCCGACCAACGCCCGCAGCGCCGACGACGGCAGCGGGCCGGCCCGAAGAGCCTCGGCGATTCGCTGCGCCTCCGGCGGCAGCGAGACGGCTCGGTGGTCGTCAGGCTCGCCGCGGCCGGGGTAGAGCGCGGCCAGGACGGGTGGCGAGAGCAGCGATGCGCGCTGGTGCAGGAACCGGCCGTACCAGGCCAGTCCTGCTTCGGGCAGCAGGTCCTTCCAGGTCCACACCATCGATTCGGCGGGGCCCATTCCGTGGGCGAACGGAGCGGCCTCGGGTCCCGCGACCGCCTCCCACAACGACGGTGCCGTCGGCCGGTCGGTCGGGAACAGCAGGGCGAAGCCGACGTCGTCGACGAAGCGCGCCGCCTCCTTGGCCGAGCGCAGCCGCCGGGCGGGCAGCCAGCGCCCGCCGCGGGCGCCGGCCAGAGCCAACCCCTCGTCACCGGCCATACCCACGCACCGTACCGGCGCCCGGCCGCCGGTATGCCGAACGCGCGCCGACGGATCTACCGCATCAGCCATCGGGACCGGACTGGTCACCAGACTGGTCACCAGCACGAAGGAGAAACATGAACAGCCTGCGGCCGTACCGGTACCGAGGCGGCGGCCGGAAACGACCGGCACCCGGCATCATCGAGCGATTCGGCCGGCGCCGGCATTGGCAGCAGAAAGGTCCGCCGCCCCGGGCGGCGGCTCGCCGCGGTGGCCGAGCAGATGCGGGGCGGATCCGGCCGCTAGGATGGCTACCCTTCGGGCATCGGTCAGGGAGCGGAGCCACTGTGGACGACACCAAGGTGCTGACGGATCTCAACCTGCAGTTCGTCGACGCGTTTCGAAAGGGCTCCTGGGAGCTGCTCGAACCGATCCTTTCGCCGTCCTTCTCCTATCTCGACGGCGCCACCGGCGAAGTCTGGGACATGGACAGGTACATCGCGGACCTGCGCGGCAACCCGGTGCCGACGATCGGGATCGACCAGGTGGTCGTGCACATCGACGGCGACGTCGCGGTGGTGTCCGCCCGGAGCTTCGCCAGGCCCGGGAAGTTCAACCGGTACGTCGACACCTACGCGCGCCGCGAGAACGGCTGGGTCTGCGTGCACGCCTGCGTCTGGCCGCTGCAGTAGCCCTCGGTGGACCGGCGGATTCCGGCTGCGGAGCGAACTTGGCCGACGACTCGTCGCCCTGCCACCGGCAGCCGCCGCCAGCGGATCCAGGTCGCCCGGACCAGGGGGTGTCCCGTGGGTCTTGGTGCGCCGCCGAAGATCCACGGGACACCCCCTAATCGGCGCACCGCGGGCGGCGACTGCGGCGCCGCGACCGGGGCACTGGGTCCAACCGAGCGGCCTGCCGCAGCGCCCGGCTCGTGCTGCGCATTCCGGCCGACCGACCCGATCGGCGTTCGGCTGGACCGGGAGCGCGTCCATGCGGCAGCAATGCTCACGGACCGCTGCATTGGCCGCCAAATGGGCGATCAAACGTATTGCTGCCATCACCCAAGTGGGTCTGATCCGGTCAGCCGGTCACCCATAGTGTGTGACGCCTCGGCAGATCCGTCATGGAGGTAGCGGGTGAAGGACGTGCCATTGCACCCGTCGGGCCCCGGCCGGACCTTCACTGCCCCTTGCGAGCCGCTGAGATGGCCCTCCGGCCGGGTGGCCGCACGACCTGTCGGCTGCCGGCCTCATGCCTCGACGTCGGGAATTCGACCGGAAGGAAGCAGTCCATGTTCCTAGCACGACGGTCCATTCGGCTCGCGGCCGCATTGGTGGGCTGCGGCACGCTCGCGTTAGCGGGTGCGAGCGCGGCCGGAGCGAGCAGTCCGGCCGGGGCGGCAGCCGCACAGGCACCCACCAAGGGCGGCAAGATCCCGGTCATTTCGGTCGACATGACGAACGACGGCGGATTCTCGCTGCCGGGGACCGTGCGTGCCGGCCTGGTCACCTTCCTGGTGACGTCCCCTGAGGACGTCTTCCACGCACTGCAGGGCGTCCGCGTCAACCCTGGCTTCACAGTGGACGACATCGTCCACGACCTGACCCTGGGCCTGTCGGAGGACCCGGCGGACAATGCGCTGGGGCATCAGCTGCTGCTCCAGCAGGCCGTGCTGGTCGGCGCCGCGGTGACCGCCCCCGACGGCCCGATCTCGGTTACCGTGCAGCTGGAGCCGGCCACGTACTACTTCCTCGACCTCAACGACTTCTTCATTGGCGTGACCCCGCGGGTGCACACCCTCGTCGCGCGCGGCGCCATGGTCGGCAGTGGCCTGCCGGCGTACGACACCGTCATCACGGCGGCGATGGCCGCCGACGACATGCCGATCTTCCAGAACGTCCCGGCGACGCTCCGTCACGACGGCACGTTCCTCTTCGTCAACGCCTCCGACGAGCTCCACGAGGCGGTCTTCCGGCCTACCCGGGACGGCATCACCGACCAGTACATCACCGACTTCTACGACGCCGTCGTCAGCGGCGACCCGCTGCCGGCTTCGCCGTGGATCGGCCGCCAGCGCGGCCTGCAGGCCATCTCGCCCAACCGT
>Ga0210378_10000885_pt1 | contig 15763 bp, 16 predicted proteins | sample PLM1_60_b1redo_FD_155465 | JGI IMG/M metagenome (GOLD analysis project Ga0210378, IMG submission 155465) | Groundwater sediment microbial communities from an aquifer in East River, Colorado, USA - PLM1_60_b1 redo | ecosystem: Environmental > Terrestrial > Soil > Riparian zone | place: USA: East...
GGCCGAGCTGTGGTGGTTCGCATGGGCCTTCCTCATCGCCAGCGCGGGCTCGGCGATCGTCGCCGCGCTGAACGCGTTGTTCGGCCTCCCCGACGGGGCGTCCTCGCTCCTGTGGTGGCTGTTCGCCGCCGCGAGCACGGCGTTCACCGTCGGCCTGCTCGCGGGGCTCGCGAAGACCGGGACCGAACGACCTCCGTTCTGAGCGCGTCCTCCGTCGCCTACAGCGGCACAAGGTCAACTCCACCCTGATCGAAGCGACCTCCGTACGCAAACGAGAGGGCGCGTGCCTGGGCCCTCTCGTTCGGTCCGATCCTTCGCGCTACGGTCAGTGCATGTGTCCGGGACCGCCGGCGGCGGCGGGCTCCTCTTCCTCGGGCTTCTCCACCACGGCGCTCTCGACGGTGATGACGATCGCCGCGATCGAGGCCGCGTTCTGCAACGCCGAGCGCGTGACCTTCGCGGGGTCGAGGATGCCGGTCTTGAACATGTCGACCCATTCTCCGATCGCGGCGTCGTAGCCGCGCGAATCGCCCTCGGTGCGGATCCGCTCGACGATCACGGCGCCCTCGGCGCCGGCGTTGTCGGCGATCAGGCGCGCGGGCTCGGAAAGCGAGTCCCGGACGATCCTCGCTCCGGTCGCCTCGTCGCCGGTGAGGTCGATCTTGTCGAGCGCGGCCTCGGCGCGGATGAGCGCCACGCCGCCGCCGGACACGATCCCCTCCTCGATGGCCGCCCGCGTCGCGGACAACGCGTCCTCGATCCGGTGCTTCTTCTCCTTCAGCTCGACCTCGGTGGCGGCTCCCACCTTGACGACCGCGACGCCACCCGCCAGCTTGGCGAGCCGCTCCTGGAGCTTCTCGCGATCCCAGTCGGAGTCGGTCTTCTCGATCTCGGCCTTGATCTGGTTGATGCGGCCCTTGACCGCGTCTTGGGCGCCTGCGCCCTCAACGATCGTCGTGTCGTCCTTCGTCACGACGATCTTTCGCGCGCTCCCGAGCAGCTCGAGCCCGACGTTCTCGAGCTTCAGGCCGACCTCCTCGCTGATGACCTCGGCGCCGGTCAGGGTCGCGATGTCCTGCAGCATGGCCTTGCGCCGATCGCCGAAACCCGGGGCCTTGACCGCGACGACGTTGAACGTGCCACGGATCTTGTTGACGACGAGGGTGGCGAGCGCCTCTCCCTCGACGTCCTCGGCGACCACGAGCAGTGGGCGACCGGCCTGGAGCACCTTCTCCAGAAGGGGGAGCAGCTCCTGGACGCTGCCGATCTTCTTGTTCACGAGGGCGATGTACGGCTCCTCGAGCACCGCTTCCATGCGCTCCTGGTCGGTGACGAAGTACGGCGAGATGTAGCCCTTGTCGAACTGCATCCCCTCGACGAACTCCAGCTCCATGCCGAAGGTGTTCGACTCCTCCACCGTCACGACGCCGTCCTTGCCGACCTTGTCGAGCGCCTCGGCGAGCACGTCGCCGATCGCGGGATCGGCCGCGGAGATCGAGGCGACGTTCGAGATGTCCTCGCGCGAGCCGACGTCCTTGGCCTGGTCCTTGATCGCGTCGACGGCCACCGTGACGGCCTTCTCGATGCCGCGCTTGAGGGCCATCGGGTTCGCGCCGGCCGCGACGTTGCGCATCCCGCGATGGACCATCGCTCGGGCGAGCACGGTCGCCGTCGTGGTGCCGTCACCGGCGACGTCGTTCGTCTTGGTGGCGACCTCCTTGGCGAGCTGCGCGCCCATGTTCTCCCACGGGTCCTCGAGCTCGACCTCCTTCGCGATCGTGACGCCGTCGTTGGTGATCGTGGGCGCACCCCACTTCTTGTCCAGAACCACGTTGTGGCCCTTCGGGCCGAGCGTGAGGGCGACCGTGTCGGCCAGCTTGTTCACGCCGGCCTCGAGCGAACGACGGGCATCCTCGCTGAACTTCAAGAGCTTGCTTGTCATGAGACCTCCTCGGTGACAGAACGGGGGCCGGCCGATTCACGGCCCGCCCCCGCCCCGAACGTCTTCCGATTACTTCGCGATGATGGCCAGCACGTCGCGAGCCGACAGGATCAGGTACTCGTCGCCCTCGACCTTGACCTCGGTGCCGCCGTACTTCGAGTAGATGACGATGTCGCCGACGGCGACGTCGAGAGGAACCCGCTGCCCCTCCTCGAACCGCCCGGGTCCTACCGCCACCACGGAGCCCTCCTGTGGCTTCTCCTTGGCGGTGTCGGGGATCACGATGCCCGAGACCGTCTTCTCTTCCTCTTCACCGGGCTTGACGACGATCCGGTCTTCCAGGGGCTTCAGGTTGAAGTCCTTCTTGGCCATGCCTTCCCTCCCTTTCTGCGATTGGCTCCTGCGGCCGGCTCCCGCCGTTCGCATCCAAAGACAATTAGCACTCTCGGGTTGAGAGTGCTAAGAGCATACTAAGCCGTCAGCCGAGGGTCAACGGGACGGTTCGATGAGCGAGCATCTCCCCCGCGACGCGCTCCGGACGGCTGCCTACGGGAAGCGGCGAGGACCCGGGCCGTCGGGCACGTGGTGGCTCAGCCGGCTCTTCCGCTTCGAGACGAAGTCGTAGCCGGCATCCACGAGCCGGGTGAGCCGGAGGGCACGGCAGAGCCTCCCGAACCATCCGGTCCACCCGAGCCGTTCCAGGACGTCGACCACCGCCGGTCCTCCCGAGCGTCGGCTCCCGTCGGGCATGACCAGGTGCCAGACCGCGACGCGCTCGGGCATGGGAATGACCTCCATGAACGGTCTGGCGTCGTCGTCCCAGATCGAGAGGTATGCGAGCGCATCGTCGCGGTCGAGGCGGTCGACGATCCGTGCCACCCACCGGCAGAACTGGCACCCGCCGTTGTAGAGCAGGAGCGGCCGAACGAGCCGTGGGGTCCCGGCGCCGACCGGCGCGGCCGGTGGATCTCGATCCTCAGCCATCGTCGCCCCCACCTTCGAACGTGACCAGGTGTCGCACGCGCAGGTCTTCAAGGAATGCCTCGATGTCCCGATCGAGCTCGGGCGGGGGGTCCTCGACCCGCTCACTCAACGATCGCATCAAGACGCCGAACGTCGTTCCCTCGCCGAGCAGGGCCCAGACGAGCGCGCCGATGGGGTTCACGCCGTGGTACTGAGCGGTCTCGAGATGCAGGAGGACGCCGGAGCCCTCGGCGAGCTCCTGGTACGCCACCCCGTCGTTCGGACGGATCATCGTCGTGGGCTCCATCAGTAGAGCCCCAACGTTCCAAGGCGCCGCTCGCGGCGAAGCGCTGCCCGGAACGCCCAGATGCTCGCGAGCACGAAAGCGATCGCGATCGGGAGCAGCATGAGGAACTGCGGGAGGACGTCCCGGTACCCCGCCGTCCCGAGCAGCGCCGATCGAATCCCGTTCAGGGCGATGGTGACGGGGTTCGCGCTGGCCAGCGGTTGCAGCCATGACGGGAGCACCCCGATCGGGACGTAGGTCACCGACAGGACGGCGAAGGCCACGCCGGCGAAACCGACCACGAGCCCACCTTTGCGGAACGTCAGCACGCCGGCCGCGCTAATGATGCCGAGTCCCCACACGAGTGGGCCGAACGCCAACAGGACGAGGGCGGCTGGGCCCAGCCCGGTCCACGTGTAGTGCGCGCCGAACAGCACCGAGACCAGCACGAGAAAGACGGTCATCCGAAGGGGCACGTACAACATGTCATACGCAGCGAGCCCGAACTGAAGGGTGGTCGGCGCGGTCGGGGACGCTACGAGCGCCTCCAGCGTCCCATACAGCTGTTCGGTCCTAACCGCGGCGGTAACCGTCAAGAGCCCGACGGAGAGCACCGACGTGAGCGCGATCCCGATCGATACGAACTCGATGTATGACACCTGAGAGCCGCCGAACTGTTCCAGCGTCGACGGGCTCACCATCCGACCGATGAAGTAGAAGACGACGATCTGGCCGATCATCGAGAGCGAGTCAGAGACGAACACGAGCGGGTAGCTCAGGGCCTCCTGAAGGTCGCGCCGGACGAAGGTCGGCAGCTTGCGGATCTCCGACAGGAGCACCGACGAGCGCCCGGACGCGACCTCCGCCATCCTCAGGTCTCCGGGTCGGTCAGGGACAGGAACGCCTCCTCGATATCGGAGCGTTCCTCTCGGCAGGCGAGCACGTCGATCCCGGTCCGCATGAGTGCCCCAAGGGCACGCCCGAGCGTCACGCCGTCCTCGAGCGCCATCACGTAGTGCCCGCCTTCGGCCTCGGCGGTCGGCGCGATCCGACCGAGCCCCTCTACGGCCGCCCGGGCCCTCGGGACGATCCCGCCTTCCGAGCCGCTTCCTGCCGAACGCTCGTCCCGGAGCTGAACGAGGTATCGACGCGGAGGCGAGGTCGTCATGAACGCCGTCACGGATCCGTCGAATCTGACCTCGCCACGGTTCAGCAACGTCACGTGGTCGGCGAATCCTCGGATCTCGTCGAGTCGCTGTGTCGCCCATAGGACGGCCGTGCCGTCATCGGCGGCACGGCGGATCAACCCACGGATACGCTGCGCGCCCTGCGGGTCCAGATCGTGCGTCGCCTCGTCGATCAGCAGGATCGGCCGGGGCGCGAGCAGCGCCCTGGCCACCGAGAGTCGCTTCTGCATGCCGTGGGAGTACAGACCAACCCGCCGGTTGCCGGCCTCCTCCAGGCCGACAGCGGCGAAGCACTCGCGCGCGCGCGACTTGGCCTGTCTGCGGTCGAGCCCGTAGAGCCGGGCGAAGAAGATCAGGTTCTCGGTTCCGGAGATCCGCAGGTAGAAGGATCGGTCCCCGGACGCCGTCATTCCGACCGACGTGCGGTACGCGCGGGAGGTCCGCTGGATGGTGGGATCGCCCTTGATCACCACGGCGCCGGCGTCGGGGTCAACCAGGCCCGCGAGGATCCGGAGCAACGTGGTCTTCCCGGCGCCGTTGGGACCGAGGAGCGCATGCACGGTTCCGTAGCGAAGCCGCATGGATGCGTCCCGGAGCGCCTGCGTCGTGCGGAATCGCCGGGAGATGCTTCGTACCTCGACGGCGACTCTCGCCTCGTCGGCGTCTCGATCCGGGGAGCGTACGATCCCGGTCCTCAGCGTCATCTCCATGCGTCTCTCCGGGCTCGTCCGCCTCATCCCTGGCTGACGAAGGCGTGGATGGCCGCGAGGTCTCTCGCCCACATGAGATCCCGCATCTTGAAGTCCTCGTCGGCCAGACGCTTTTCCAAGAGCTCGTAGTCGACTCCCTCCACCCGCACCGGCGTGTCCACTAGCCATCGCCGGAGGGCCGGGTAGTCGATCCGATCCATCATCGAATCGTTGAAGAGGGTCTTGCCTTTCCGGTCGACGATGACGTCGGGAACACGACCCCTCAGGAGGTTTCGGACCATGGCCTTGTTCCTCTCGTCGGGGAACTTCGTCTCGGCTCGCAGGCTGAGGAAGAACTCCCAAAGGTCCACGTCCGCCCACGGGCGGCGCACCCTCACGCCGCACAGTTCCTGGACGATATCGTCGGCCTCCACGCTGAGCCCAGGCCCCTTGAATCCGGCGAGTTGGTAGACACGCCAGCGGTTCCGAAGGGGAACTCGCACCGGCTCGTAGTTCGGCATCTCGTCGAGCTGGGGCGTGTCCAGCCAGTCGGGGATGCTCGGATCGTCTCGGGGACGCAGCCGCCGGTACGCACGCTCCACCGAAAGAGGAACGAACGCCCCGGCGGCCTGCCTGGCAAGCGAACCGCGGCCGATGCCCTTCGTCCTCATCCCCTTGATCTGAGCCCACGCCGCCCCGAACCGGGCGTGCCCGAGCAGGTATGGAACGAGGTGGTCGCGCTGGGCGGTGAGGCCCTCGGCGATCTCGCCGCTCAAGAGCGTCAGAAACCCCAGCTCCCGAGCCAGCTCGTAGTGCTCGCGGGCATCGCCGATCATGATCTGTGGGACGGGCCCGTCGAGGACCCTGACCCACTCGTCGACCCCCTCCACGAGAGGTGCGTCTTGCCGAACGACGTGCAACGACAGCCCCAGCTGTCGGACGACCTCCTCCACGTACTCGAGCTCGTCCACCGCCGGCAGGTGAGGGTAGGTAGTCGTGATTGCGGCGAGCGGCTCTCCCGTGCGGCGAAGGTGCTCGGGGGCGCCGTAGGCCGCGATCGCTGGCGAGTCGATGCCTCCGGAGAGCGAGACCACGTCGCCACGGCCCGTCAAGGTGCGGGCGACCGCCTGCGTCATCAGCTCGTCGAAGCGCTCCTTAAGCTCGCCCTGCGAGTAGCGGGCCGTCTCCAGCAGCCGCTCGGGATGCCAGTATCGGCGGCGTCGCACGGCGCCCGAGGCGGCGGACAGGACGGTCATCTTCGGCAGCCGTGAGACCCCCCGCACGGCACACGGCGTCTCATCGTCGATCTCCCGATGGAAGATGGCCGTGGCAACATCCAGGTCGGGCTGCCACGGGATACCGGCGGCGGCCACGACCTGCTTCGCTTCGGTCGCGACATAGATCGCCTCGCGTTCCGCCCGGTAGAAGAGGGTGCCGAACCCGAGATGGTCCCGGAAGCACCACAGACGGCTGCCGTCGCTCACGATCACGGCGAATGCGCCGCGGAGCACCTCCGGGGTCCAATCCCCGTATCGCCGGAACAGGGCCAGCACCAGGTCGGCGCTCGATGTCCCGCTCTCGATTCCTTGGCGCCGAAGATCGGCGATCAGTTCGGGCAGGTTGTCGATGCTTCCGCGGACCGCCGCGACGAAACCATCGGCCTCAGCGATGGTCGTGTCTGGCCACTCATCGGACGCGGACGCTCCGATTGCGAACCGCGAGACCGCGTGCGTCCGGATCTTCGACCCTCGATGGGGCGCGGCTCGCAAGCCCCGCTCCACCGCAGAGGTCTCTGGGGGATGTGCGTACGAAAGGATCGCTGCGATCGAGCCCAACGAGATTCCGCTCCAGTCTAGCGTGGGCCGTTAGGCACGCAACGGCTGCCACCGGATAGAGGCGAGGTGCGCAACAGTCTCATCCGAGACTGGATCGGCTGAAGTCCGCTCGCCCTTGAACACACCAAAACGGGACGGCGTGGCCGTCCCGGTCGCCGCACTACCGCAGTCCGGGTGTACCCGCGCCGTCCGCGGCGCGGGCCGCGGACAGGCGAGCAGTCAGTCAGAGCAGGAGCATTCGCCGAACTTGTCGAGCTCGCAGCTCCGAAAGTCCCCGACCTTGGGCCCAACGCCACCACACCTGGTGAACGTGTGGTCGGCGATCGAACCGTAGTCCACGATCTCCGGCTTCTCGTACTTCATCGTGCTCCTCCCTAGTCGGCTGAGCAGCCTCTTCGTCCTTGCTGCTTTATACCGGGACGGAGTGGTCGGAGCAACCCCGCCCACGCACCAAGTTTCCTACACCATCGGCAGTACGACCCCCGGCCGGCCCCGGCTCATTCGGGCCCTATACTCAGCCCACGCAGACGAACAACGCTCCCCCCGGCGTCCAGGCCCTGGCCGCGCACGGCTTCGAGGTGCGGTCGGATCTTGCCTTCCGGCTGCTGAGGCCGACAACGGCCCTCGGTCGTCGTCTCATCGTCGCGGAGCACGACCGGGGCGAACCCGACGTGGGGCCCGAACCGCTGCTCTCGTGGGATGCGCGGCCCGACAACCCATTCGCCAGGAAGATCTACGAGCTGGATGGGGGCTTCGCGGTCTGGCACGAGGGCGCAGGCTGGTTCCTCGTGGATCCGGACCGATCGTCGATCGCGGTCCCTCCGCACCCAGAAGAGCTCCGCCGCGAGGAGCGCACCCTGGGGCTCCCGACGGCGCTGTGCGCGATCCGCGGTGGGGACCTCGTGCTCCACGGCTCCGCCGTGGACGTGGAAGGCTCGGCGGTCCTGTTCTGCGCTCCAGGGCATTTCGGCAAGACCACGCTCGCGGGCGCCTTTCTCCAGGCTGGTCACCGGCTGCTCTCCGACGACATGAGTTGCTGCCGTCTCGAGCCGGAGCCCTCGATGCTGCCCGGACCCGCCATTCTGCGGGTCAGGAAGGACGTCTTCGGCCGGCTCGAGTTCCCCGGCACGGATTGCGTCGCGGAGGACGAACACAAAGCGCATCTCATGCTCGGATCCTCCGCGCGAGGCTCAGGCTCGCCGATTCCCATCAAGGCGGTCGTCTTCCTGCGCGAGGCGTCGCTGCGGCGTTTGGAGGGTCGTTCGACCATCTACCGGGTGCCGGCGCCCGAGGCCCTTCCCAACCTGTGGTCCGTCGCCTTCCGGCTACCCAACAGCGCGGAGCCGACGTTCCAGAAGGTCGCCGCCCTTGCGGGCCGGGTGCCGGTCTGGGAGATGTACCGTCCGACCAGCTTCGACGGGCTGCCGGAGGTCGTCGAGCTCGTCGTCTCGACCTGCCTGCCGGAGGATTGATCGAGGGGGCGATCGTTGAGGTCGCCCCGCAGCGCGAAGCGGGCGTGCGTCCGCTGTTGCCAACACCGCCCAGAGCAGGGAACGAGCGCTGGCCGCCACGACCTCCTCGTCCGCCGCGACGAGCCCGGACGGCGGTCGATGCGATGGCGGCGACGAGATGCCGCATCCGGGCGCTCGATGCCAGGCCCCGGGAAGATGCCCCAGCGCGAACCTACGTCTCGAGCACAGGGCTCACGATCGCCCTCCGCTGAGGGTTGGCGTCGGTTCCGTTCCCGCCGCGGCGGCTCGAAGCCCTGGAAGCCGGGATGTGGCTAGCGCGCAGGAAGGTCGGCTCCGTTCCTGATTCCCGATCCCGACGCGCGCGCCTCTGCTTCCTCGCCGTGGGGTCCGCCGTTCCGGTCACCTCCAACGGATGTAGCAGAGGAATCCGGCACGGCACCTCTCTGGCCGTAACCTGGGGTCGCGTGGCGGCGGGCTCGGATCGCTCGGAATATCCGCCGATGCCAGGGCTCGTCTGACCGGATCCTCGGCGCCGATCGCCTTCGCGATGTCCCAGACCCTCTGCCAAGACCGAACCGCGTCGGCACCCACGGCCAGGTCCTGTGTCCACGACGCGTAGCGGTGGGGTCCGCGGATGGTGAGCCGTGCCGCCTGGGTCGCCAGGAACACGACGAGGGGTTCCATCTCCGGCTGCAGGAACCCGTGCGGACCTCGAGCCGCCCCGGCCCACAGCGCTCGCTCGAGCGATGGGAGCCGTGGCAGCGGGAACGGGGCACCGGTATCCCCCACATCAGGTCGATGCCGAGGCGGTCGTCGTACAGGTAGGCGGCCGTGCGGAAGATCCGCCACGGCCAGCGATCGCCGAGCTTGAATCGCCAACCGGTCCCCTCGAGGATCCTCCGGCTCAGCGGAGCATCTTCCGGCCGCACCAGAAGCACCATCTCGTGGCTCGGGTGGCGATGCGCCGAGTGCGGCTGCTGACGCGCGGCTGGTGACGTCGAGGGCCGGCGCGCGCCACGGCTCGCCCTCGATCAGCGCGGTGGCGGCCGCCGACTCGCTCGCCAATCTGTGGTCGATACGCTTCACGCTGCCGACGGCCGGCGGGCGTCAGCGGACCTTCGAGAAGGCCGCCGCGCTGGCCGGCAGCGTCGCGACGTTCGAGATGTATCGCCCGGCGTCGTTCGACGATCTGTCCGAAGCCGTGGAGCTCGTGGCATCGACCTGCATGCGCAGCGAGTGAGCGCGAGGAAGGACTTCAGCTGACCCGAGGGTGGACGACCGGCATCCACCTCTGCGATCCGGGAACTTCCGGCATCCCGACAGGCAGACCCCCCATCACGCCTACCCGGGCCCTGAATCAGGCCTATCCGAAGATCCTGTTTTCGGTCTGGATGAACGGCTTTGTGAAGTAGTGCCAGAGGTGGGACTGCGCTGGCCCAGCAGCAACACCTACTCGATGTCCTCTGCGTTGCGCTCAGCGGCCGGTATCAAACGGGGCCCTATCCACTCAACTGGTTGTGAGGGGCCGTCTCCAGCGCATTTGACTCAGACGAGGCTCGTGATAGGGTTCGCCCCCGTGCTGGTCCGCCGCGCGCCCGTTTGGCTGCTCGTTCTCCTCGTATCGGGCGCATCACTCGGACTCACGCCGTCGGTCGCGCGCGCACGCGGAGCGAGAAACTGTGACGTCCGAGTGCGTCCGCGAGTCTCGCTCAGTGACGTCATGTCCCGGCATGGTCCGGGAACGACTTACTGCCTGGCTCGCGGGACGTTCCGCGTGACCAGCACGATCGAGACGGACAACGGCGACAGAGTGATCGGTGCAGGCCGGAACGCCACGTTCATCGACGGGTCGGGTTTGCCGCGGACTGCAGAGGGCATCTTCCTTACGGACACCAAAACCTACTTCGCAGACTTCGACATCTCCGGCGCGCCGACCCCGCAGGCCGGAAGCGGCGTGTACTGCACCGACCGATCGAACTGCGGGAAGGCGTTCTCGATCCGGGGGTCCAGCCTGACCGTCCAGTCCATCGACTGTCACGACAACGGCGGCAACTGCATCGGGGGAGGAGGGAGCACCGAGGTGTCGGTGGACGACCTCGACTGCTGGAACAACGGCAACGCGTACTCGATGACCTCGTCCTTCGTCTACGCGGCCTGTATCAAGCGGGCCGCGGTGTACGCCGCGCCGGGCGGCACGACCGTCACCAACTCCTCCATCCACGGCAACCCGTGGGTCGGCATCTGGTGCGACCACTGCAAGAACGGGCTGTTCGACATCGAGAGCAACCGGTTCGTCAACAACGGCCTCGCGGGGATCGAGTGGGAGATGTCCGGCGGGTGGACCACGGACGATCGCGCGGTGATCAGGAACAACCTCTTCCGAGGAAACAACGCGCTGGCCGCCTCGTACTCGGCGGGGATGCACGTCTCCACCGCCAACGACATCACGATCTCGGGCAACACGTTCCGCAGGAACGTCGTGGCCGGGGTGAGCATCATCTTCGCGCCGAGCCGCAACCCGCCTCAGCCCGATGCACGGGGGGTGGTGGTGCAGAGCAACACGATGAACGGCGACCTCGTCGGCGGGTGCGATCTCCGGGGTGTGACCTGCGGGAACAACGCCTGAGCCTGCATGGGACAATCGGGCGACGCACCGCCGGATTATGGAGCCCGGGCACATGCAAATCACGCCAAGGAACAGGCGGCTACCTCCCCAGCCGCGTCGTTTCGCGTTCCGACCCGAGTGGCTGCCCCTCGTGCTGGCCCCCCTGGTGGCCTGGTGGGCGGGATCCGCCGTCGCGGCGGGCGGGATGCGTGCGGTCCTGGCCATCGCGGTGGGGTGCGCGGCGGGAGGAGCGACGTTGGTCGCTAGTCTCCCCCGCGACCGCCTGAGGGCGGACTTCGCCGCAGTCGAACTCCCTGTGCTGCTCATCTTGCTGAGCGAGCTCGTGTTCCGGCAGCGCGACGCCGAGTCCCTGGCCAGCAATCCCCTGGACCCGGCCGGCCTGTTCCGAGTCGCGTGCACCGGCCTGGCCCTCCTCCTGGGCATCCTCGCTCTCACGTCTCCCGCCAGCGGCGTGGAGAAGCGCATCACGACGAGGCCGTTCCGCCTGTACTGCCTCTACGTCGTCGTGGTCTTCGTCGGAGCCCCCCTCTCCATCAACCTCCCCCTCACGGCCTACCGCGGGGTGGAGTTGCTCGTCGGCGTCGTCGTCGTCGCCGGCGCCTATCGGCATGTCGGGAAGGAGTCGACGGAACGGATCCTGGCGCTCCTGTACTGGTTCACCGTCGCCTCGGCCGTCCTCCTCTGGCTCGGTGCCCTGATCGTCCCGGGGAGCGCATTCAGCTCCGTCGACAGCCCCTTCCCGGTGCAGCTCCAGGGCGTCTTCCCGGTGGTCTCGTCGAACGGCGCGGGTCTGCTGGGGGCGACGATCGCCCTGTGGTCGTTGGCCAAGCTCCTGTCGCCCCAGGACCGTGGCTCCGTCGGCCGGCGTACCCTCGTCATCCTTACGGCGCTGGGGTTCGCGACCCTGGCGCTGGCGCAGTATCGAACCGGGTTCATCGCGGCCGGGGCCGGACTGCTGGTTCTCCTCGCGCTCCGGAACCGAGCCGCAGCCTTCTGGGTCGTCATGGCCGGGATCCTGGTGGCGACACTGTGGGGGCCTGCGATCGGCCGGATCGCTTCACCCCTGTGGCAACGAGGTGCGAACGCGGAGGTCCTCAGCGACCTCTCCGGCAGGCTCACGTACTGGGATAACGCCTTGCCCGTGTGGAAGGAGTCGCCGTTGTTCGGTCGCGGACTTCTCACTGCCTCTCGATTCGAGGTCCTAGCGAAGCTGGGGGCCACGTACACGTCGGGCATCCACGGGACATGGGTCGAGGCCCTCGTGGGCACGGGCCTGATCGGCCTCAGCCTCCTCGCGGCTTCGTTCCTGCTCACGAGCGTCCGCGCACTCAAGGAGGCGGTTCGACCCGGTGGGCTGGTCGTCCCCCTGATCCTGCTCACGATCCTCGCGGTACGCAGCATCACGGGAACGACGTTCGAGATCGCCGGTAGCGGCTCCCTTCAGTTGATGACGATCGCGCTCCTCCTTCGCGACCCGCCGATGCTGGGGCGACGCGATCGCGCCTCCGCGGGAAGCATCGCCTCCCGCGCCTGAGGCCGACGTGCGGGTCCTCATCATCCATTCCCGGTACCTGTCCGGACCTGCCTCGGGCGAGAACGCCGTGGTTCGGGACGAGGCGAGGCTGCTCACGCAAGCGGGGCACCGTGTCGAAGTCTGGGAACCGACGCCGCGGCGAGTCAATGGCATCGGGCTCTTGGGGACCGGGATCCATGCGACCTGGTCCCCGGAGGCCGTCGCCCGGGTACGCCGGATGGCGCACGAGATGAGTGCGGAGGTTGTCCACATCCACAACCTGTTCCCCACGCTCTCGCCGGCGGTGCTGCGAGCCGCTACGGATCAGGGGGCGGCTCCGGTCATGACCCTGCACAACTACCGTCTGATGTGCCTGCCCTCGACGTTCCTCCGGGACGGCGGGATCTGCGAGGATTGTCTGGGCAGAACCCCGTGGCCGGGCGTGATCCATCGGTGCTACCGCGGCTCGCTGCTGGGCAGCGCGGCGATGGCGGCGTCTCTGTCCGTGCATCGAGCGCTCCGGACGTTCGAGCGCATCGCTCTCTACCTCCCCGTGAGCGAGTTCGTCCGCCGCAAGTACGTCGAAGCCGGCTTCCCCCCCGAGCGATTGCGCGTGAAATCCAACTTCGCGTGGCCCACGGCCCGACGCGAGGGCCCTGGCGATCACTTCTTGTTCCTCGGTCGGCTCTCACCCGAGAAGGGCCTCCAGACCCTCGTGTCGGCCTGGAGGAACACCCCCGCCAAGCTCCTGGTTGTCGGCGACGGCCCGGAGGCGAGTGGCCTTCGCGCCGCCGCCGGACCGAACGTCGAGTTCGCAGGCCCGGTTCCGCAGACGCAGGTGGCCGAGATCCTGCGAGGAGCGAGGGCCCTCTTCCTGCCGTCGATCTGGTACGAGGCTCAGCCTCGCGTGATCCTGGAAGCGTATGCGGCCGGGGTCCCGGTGGTAGCGAGCCGCATCGGAGGGCTCCCGGACCTCGTCGTGGAGGGAGGATCCGGGTTGCTGGTACCCCCGAACGACCCGGACGCTTGGGCTCGAGCGGCCGAGCGGCTCCTCGATGACCAGGAGACTGAGCGGTTCGGGGCCGGTGCATACCGATTGTGGGAGGAGCGGTATAGCCCGGAGCGAGCGATCGGCGACCTCGAAGATGCGTACGGAGAAGCGCTGTTGCGACGTTGAGGACGGCACCTCCAGTCTCGTTACTCGCCGTGACATGACGAGGACGTCTTCAATGTGCCGACAAGACCGTTGCGCGTAGACCTATAGCCCTCAGGGCCTGCTCTATCTCGGGCCGGTACGCGGGATTCGTGATGATTACCGCCCTGATGTCACGCCCACGCAGGTCATCCGGGCGGCTTATGCGGTGCCCGGTGGGAAGGAAGTGACCGTGCTTGCCCGGATTGAGGTCTACGACCGCCGCGATCCGGCGATGCTTGTCGACCGCATTCAGGAAGGCGAGCCCCTTCGCGCCAGCCCCCCAGAGGACACAGTGCTCGTATCCCACTGAGTCGATCCGCTCGTGCCACTCGATCATCATGGCCTTGTGGTTCTCATGGAAGGCGGTCAAGATTTCCCGCTCACGATGCAACCCCATCCCGGTGAACATGATCTGATCCGGCGTCGGCACGTTCACACCGCGTTCGAGAGCGGGGTACTGGCCCTCGAAGGTGCGAACGAGGCGCAGGAGCCTGAAACCCGCCCGGATGGCGAGGCGGGCGAGGGGCGTGGCGGAGAAGTAGGAGACGTGCGGATAGTGACAGTTCCATGGTGAGCGCTCGGAGTCGTAGATGGCGTCGGGCACCTCGATGTAGCTACGTACGCGTCTGATCCCGCACGCGCGACGGAGGCCGGAGAGGAAACCCAACGGATCCGGTACGTGCTCCAGGACATGACGCGCGACGAAGAAGTCGAAGGGGGGGGTGGTCGTCCCAGGGCATGTAGTCACGCACGAACGTGACGGCGGAATCCTCAACGTCGCCGGCGTAGCTCCGGTCGAAGCCGATGCCGCGGCACCCTGCAGCTCTGCACAGCTCGACGAGGAAATGACCCTTGCCGCACCCCAGTTCAGCGACCTGCCTCCCATCCAGGCCGTAGTCCCGCGCTAGGCGTTGCGCGAGATCGCTCGCATACACCTGAAACGTGCGGGAGTGATGAAGCGTGTTGTCGTAGTCGACGTCGTAGTCGATCAGCGATTCGTCGAACGCGATGTTGTATACGAGACAGCAGGCGGGCCAGAAGGCGAGCTCCATCGGAGCCGCCCGCGAGGCAAGTGCGTCCGCACGTCTTTCGAATGTCACACCGGAGAGGACGGGGACCAGACCGAGATCTGCGAGCGGTTGCATCTCTGATGCGGCACAAGCCACGCAGGCACGCATCACATGGGCCTGAGGACTTGCTTCCGGCGTCAACGACTTGAGGGTAGCCATATCGATCCACGGGGCCGATCCGACCGGATGTTTCCGATCGACGCGGATCTCAATCTTCCTCCATCGCCCCACGGAGGGGGCACCCTCCGCGAGGACCCGTAGGTCGCCAAGATGCGAGCATGCCGCGCGAACATTGACCTCCACCTGCGAGGCAACAAAGGACAACTTCCTCCGCAGAGGTCGAGCGATCGCCGGCCTCCGCTTTCGATCCGGCTCGAGGGATCAGGGAGCGAGATACGTCGAGCCGGTCGCGGTCTCGGGAGTCGCATCGGCTCCCGAGATCGGCGCCGGTGACGCTGTGGATCGTGGTACTCGCAGAACTCCCCACACGAGGGTGAGGCTGGAGATGAGGGCCACGACGGCGGTTCCCCACGCCGCTCCGATCAGGCCGTACTCGGCCGCGCTGGCCACGACGATGCCCAGCCCGACGATGGTGACGGCGAGTCGAGAGAGCAGGAGGAATGGGCCCCGCTGCTGAGCCTTTAGCAAGAGGGGGAATCCGACGCCCACCGCAGAGAACACCTGACTCACCGCGATCGCCGGGACGAGATCGCGGTACGGCTTAAAGGACGTGCCGAACAGGAGCGGTAGGAGCCGCCATCCTCCGAGCAACAGGGCGGTGAAGAACACCAGGGAGGCGGCGACGGCGATCCCAGATAACTGGGTGGCCAGAGCCCTCGCCCGGCGGAACGACACGGCGTAGGCGCGGGCGACCGCCGGGAGCCCGGGAAGGGAGATTGCGGGACCGATCAGGCTGAGCGGCGCGAAGAGCGACACGACTGCCCGGAAGCCTCCCAAGGCGCGTGTACCAACGATCCCCGCCAAC
>Ga0210378_10000886_pt1 | contig 15758 bp, 15 predicted proteins | sample PLM1_60_b1redo_FD_155465 | JGI IMG/M metagenome (GOLD analysis project Ga0210378, IMG submission 155465) | Groundwater sediment microbial communities from an aquifer in East River, Colorado, USA - PLM1_60_b1 redo | ecosystem: Environmental > Terrestrial > Soil > Riparian zone | place: USA: East...
AGGGCGATCGGATAGCGGTACTCGATTCCGCCGTGTCTCGCGTCGAACAGCTCGAAGAACACATCTTTCGCGCCCGCCGCCGTAACCCCCAGTCGAAATGCCTCGGCTCCTAGGTCGAGGTACCACTCGTCCTTTTCCCCGGCATCTATGTAGATAGCCTTCAGGGAACGCAGGGCATCGGCCCGAGCCGGGTCGCGGGCCATCCGTACCGGATCCAGCGCCAACCACCTCTCCCACACGTCTGTGATCAGTTCGCCCGTGGCCGAGTCGAAGGGGAGCCTGACCCTGCCGTCCTGGTCAGTCGAGTAACAGGCCGCCATACACCACTGGTTCAGCAATGCGCCGTCGCTTTCCTTGGTGAAAGCCGGCCGGCTCCTGAAGTCAGCCCAGAACTTCTCGTACGACCCTTCGTAAAGGTCCCGCAGGGCACGAGCGCAATCCCGCATCTCGGGTAGGTAGCAGACTTCAAAGAGGGCATCGCCCGCGTGCGTGGCCAGGCCTCCCCACAGGTCGGGGCGGAGCATCGGGGTGATCATCGCGCCGTAGCCGCCGCTCGACTTCCCGGCGATGCCGCGATGAGCCCGGGCGGCGAGCGTGCGGTAGCTGGCGTCCACCCACGCAACGACCTCGTCGCACAGGTAGGTGTGATACCGCCCCGTTCCGGGGGAGTCCAGGAACTGCGAGCCGCCGAGCGAGGTCCAGCAGTCCACCCATACAACGATGCAGGGTGGAGCTGTACCCGAGGCGAAGAGCTCGTCGGTTAGCTCCGGGAAGTTCCTTCTGAAGGCTGTTCGGTTCCGCCACATATCTAGCTGGCCAGTGAGTCCCTGGATCACGTAGACGGATGGGTAACGCCGCTCGGGTTCCTGATCGTAACCCGGCGGTAGATAGACCCACAGAGGCCGTATGTGCGGGTCACCGAGCGCGTTGCCCTCGAGCGCCTTGCTCTCGAAGCTAATCTCGTCGAAGCGCCCCGCCAGTTCGACTGACCACGGCAGCATCGCCGGATGCTACCAACTGTGCGTCCCACCGGACGAAGCGGCCGGCCGTATCATCGAGCCGATGTCCGTGGACGTCATCGGGATCGGCCTGGCTGGAGGGCAGGGCATGCGAGCCCGGCCGCTCACCCTCAAGGCGCCCGGTTACCTCAGGTCCAAGGCGGCCATGGCCTTCCTCGGGCGGCGGTTGATCCGTTGGGTCCTCCAGATCCTCTCCACGGAAGGCATCAAGCAGTACTATCTCATCGCTCACGGCAAGGAGAACCGCTACCAGATCAAGGTGCTGATCGGCTACGGCGAGGAATTCGGGGTCGACGTCATGTACTCGCCAGTCAAGTTCGACGCCCTAACCACCGGAAGCGCGGACTCAGCCCTCCGCATGCTCGACTACTGGGAGCTGGCGGGGACCGGTCTGATCTTCCCCACGGACTCCCTGATCGACTTCGACCTGGAGCCTATGCTCCAGACCCACCGTGACAAGGGCGCAGTGGTGACGATCGCGGCGATGACGCGGGCGCCCGCCGAGGTCGCCGAGAAGTACGGGGTCATGCTCACGGATCCGGAGGCCAGGGTGCTCTCCTTCGTGGAGAAGCCGTCGCTCGCGGAGATCAAGGATTACTTCGGGACCCGCGACCAGCGGGAGTTCGACCGCCTGCCGCTACTCACTAATGCCGGCTTCTACATGATCGACGTCGACGCGTTGCGGGCAGTGGCCGGTCACCATCAGGTCGCCGAGATGCGCAGGCGTCGGCTCGACTTCGGCAAGGACCTGCTGCCCTGGCTGGTGGAGAACGGGTACCCTGTCTTCGCGCACCCCGTCCGCCGGATCGGCGACCTTGGGAACGTCCAGGACTACATCGACACCATGGTCGACGTGCTGCATGGGCACTTCGAATCCGTTGTCCGGCTAATGGGCCCGCCCTTCGATCCCGAGCGGAACGTGTGGATCGCGCCCGAGTCGCTACAGATGAGGGACTCGGAGACGCGCAGGACCCTCGAGGAAAAGCTGGCCGAAGGGATGGTCACGATCGGGCCGGCTGTCCGGATCGGACGCTATTGCGAGATTGGGCCGGGGGTGGTCATCACGGAGTCGAACCTGGACGACGATGTCGAGGTCCGTTCAGGCGCATACATATCCCGCTCGCAGGTCAGGGACGGCGCGATAATCGGCCCCAGAGCCACGATCCGAAGGACGGTCGTCGGCTCGATGTCCGAAATCAGGAGTGACCCGCGCAACCCGACGGTGCTCGAGAACTACGTCGGGCTAGGTGACGAGGTGGTGGTCTACGCGGGCGTGCGGCTGTCGGGAGACGTGTCGGTCTACCCCAGACTGAAGATCCCGGCCGGGATACGCGTGCCCCCGGGTTCGGAGATCACCGGGCCCGCCGACGTCCTCAGGTACCTGTAGCCGCTTCATCAGCTTCGGTAGCATGGCGGCCATGCGGATCGGTTTGGCGTTGCCTCACTACGACTATTCGTTCCCCGACCATCAGCCGCTCGCTTGGCCGCGGCTGCTCGACGCGGCTAAGCGGGCCGAGGCCCTCGGGTTCGACTCCGTCTGGGTCTCCGACCATTTCTTCGCCAACCTCGGCCGGTACGGGGGTCCCGACGAGCCAGTGGGGACCATCGAGCCCTTCACCGCTCTCGCCGCGCTGGCCACGGCGACCGAACGAGTCCGGCTCGGCACCCTAGTGGCCTGCGCGCCCTTCCGCCACGTGGCGCACGTGGCCAAGATGTCGACATCGATCGACCTGCTGTCCGGAGGGCGGTTCGAGCTTGGGATTGGCGCCGGCTGGTACGAGCGAGAGTTCGAAGCCTTTGGCTATCCGTTCGGCACGATCGGCGATCGATTCTCGATGCTGGAGGAGTCGGTCGAGGTGCTTGCTCGCTTGTTCCGCGAGGAGCCCGTCACCTTCAACGGACGCTTCGTGCGGCTGGACGGCGCGTACAACCGGCCTCTCCCGGCGCAGTCCGGCGGCCCCCCTGTCTGGGTGGGGGGCAAGGGGGGCGACCGTCTGATGAGGTTGGTCGCCAAGCACGCCGCGGGCTGGAACTCGGTGTGGCGATGGTCGTTCGACGCCTTCGCCGATAGGGTCGGGGCCCTCAGGCAAGCCTGCGAGGTCGAAGGGCGGGATCCTGCGAGCGCCCGCGTGTCGCTGGGCCTCTACACGCTGGTTGGGGAGGATAAGCCAGACCTGGTGGCCAGGTTTCGAGCGCTACAGCGCTGGACGCCGGGCGGAGCCCTCGACGGAATGCTTCTCGATGACTACATGCGCGAGACGCTCGCCGGCACCCCGGAGGCCTGTCTGGAGCGGCTCGCCCGGCTGGCGGAACTCGGCGTGGAGGAGTTCATCGTCTCGGCCGCATCGCTCCCATTCGCCGTCTACGACTGGTCGGAGATCGAGCTGATCGCCGAGGCGATCCTTCCGGCCGCCGGGGGTCTGTAGTGTGGATTACCTTGAGGCGGCGCTCACCGTCCTGAGCGAGGAGGGTAAGGCTCTCCACTGGACCGTGATCCAGGACCTGGCGCTTCGGCGAGGCTACCTGGATCCCTTCACCCAGAAGGACATCCGCAGGCACCTGGTGGCGGCGCTTTCCGCTGCCGCGAGCAAGGGCAAGTTGACGAAACTTTCCAAGGGGGTCTACGAGCTCCCCGGTTAGAGGGCTATCGATTCGTCCTTCACATCGACGGCGTCGAGGAAGCTCCACCAGGCCTCAAGCGCCGCTGACGTGGCCCGGATGACCTCGGCCTTTTCCTGTGGAGTGGCCTGGCCCACGATGCGACGTTCGGCCTCTGAGTGCTCGACGTCGAGGGTCGAATGCACGTCGAAGAAAGCCAGGGTGCGTTCGTCCGAAATCCCGTACCAGCGCTTGAGTCCTTCGATCTTGGCCTGGGCGACCGGAGGCACCTGGCGCTCATAGGCGTATACGGCAGCCACCCCGGCCGTGACGGGCGCCGTGCTCACGACGCTGCCGTAGGTGTCCAGCAAGGCGCCGGTAGCGGCGTTCCAGGTGGCTGACATGACGTCCTGGCGCGCCACCCCGAGGCCCTCCGCAAATCGCAGCCAGAGCTCTCGATGGTTGGCCTCGCCGTGCTCCTCGTCCCACAGGTTCTCCAGAAGGGAGGCTCGGACGTCGGGCCTGTCGCTACGGGAGTGAAGGGCGGAAAGGAACCGGGGGAAATTTGATTCGAACGCGTGATACTGACGGGCATACTCCTGGAGGTTCTGGGTGGGGAGGGTACCGGCGACCCACTTCGTGTAGAAGGAGTGCCTGAGCAGGTGGCGGTCTTCGATCATTGCGTCGATGCGGTCGAGCAGCTCCATGCGGATCCTCCCCTTGGTCGTGTCGATAGGCAGCCTGCCAGGAACCGAGGATCGTGACAACTCGCCTAGCGGTACTCGATCATCGAGAACTTCATCAGCTTCTCGAAGGCGTGGCGGGCCTCTATTCGCCTGATCGTACCCGAACGGGACCGCATCACGATCGACTCGGTGACAGCGCCGGCCTCGGTTGTCCGTACTCCACGAAGCAACGCACCGTTAGTGACGCCGGTCGCCGCGACGAAAACGTCTTGACCAGCCACCAGGCGGTCGGTCGTCAGGACCTCGTCGATGTCGTATCCGGCCTCGAGCAGCTTCTTGCGCTCCTCGTCGTTGCGGGGCCAGAGCTTGCCCTGCATCCCGCCCCCCAGGCATTTGAGGGCAGCGGCCGAGATCACGCCCTCGGGCGTGCCGCCAACACCCATAAGGAGATCTACCCCGGTGCCGACCTCAGCGGCGGCGATCGCGGGGGCAACGTCCCCGTCGGTGATCAGCATGACCTTCGCCCCAGACTCTCGCAGCCCCTTGATCAGATCCTGATGGCGGTCGCGGTCGAGCACGACCACCGCCACCTCCTCGGGGCGGATACCCTTGGCCTTCGCCACGCTCCGGACGTTCTCTCCCGGAGGGGCGGTGATGTCCAGCACACCCGCCACGTCGGGCCCTCCCGCGATCTTGTCCATGTAGACGGCGGCGCCGGGGAAGAACATGGTTCCGCGCTCGGCTACCGCTACCACTGAGATCGCGTTCGGTTGGCCCAGGCTGGTGAGCCGGGTGCCCTCCAGCGGGTCAACGGCGACGTCGACCATCGGCGGCCGGCCGTTCCCCACCCGCTCGCCGTTGTAGAGCATCGGAGCCTTGTCCTTCTCTCCCTCTCCGATGACCACCACGCCGTCCATCGAAACCGTATCCAGCATGAGTCGCATTGCGTCGACAGCGGCCTGGTCGGCGGCCTCCTTGTCTCCGCGCCCTACCCATCGCGCCGCCGCCAGGGCAGCCGCCTCGGTCACCCGGACAAGCTCGAGCGCGAGGTTGCGGTCCGGCGCACCGGCGGGCACGCCTTCGTCTTCGGCGGCGGTCGGCTTGGCGGTATCGGCTCGGTCGCTCATGGCCTTATCCTTTCAAGCAGTCAAACACGCTGGGGGCAGGGGCGGATTCGAACAGGATCCTGTGGATCTGGTCAAGGAAAGGAAGGTCCAGGCCCTTACTAGCGGCCAGCCGACGCGTCTCCCGGGCGGCGTCCACGCCCTCCACCGTCATGCCTCGCTTCTCGAGGTCGGCCAAGGCGATCCCTGGCCGGGCCCCTTCGCCGACCAACTCCCCGTACAGACGGTTCCGCCCTCCCAGGCTCGTAACGAGGGTGTCGCCGAGGCCGGCCAAGCCGCTGACGGTCTCCTGCCGGCCGCCCAGGGCGACCACCAGCTCGGTCATCTCTCGGAAGGCCTGAGTGAACAGGGCCGCCTTCGCGTTCCGGTAGTCGATGCCGGAGAGCTTCCCGATTCCGTCGATGATCCCCATTCCGATCGCGGCGACGTTCTTGGACACTGTGCAGTACTCCACACCGGTGATGTCGTCAGTCACCGACACGTGGTAGGTCTTGGAACGGAAGGCGTCGGCAGCTTCTTCGGCGGCCTCCAGATGTGGCGCCGCGAACACCGAGGCTGTCGGCAGGCCTTCGGCCACCTCGGGCGCCAGGGCCGGTCCGCCGACAGAGACCACGCGCTCGTGCCCGATCTCCTCCGAGTAGACCTCGGACATGCGCCGTCCCGTGCCGGGCTCAAGCCCCTTGGCCACGCCAACCGCCAGCGGGAGATGGCCGCCCGCGTCCATGACGATCCGGGCGAGGGTGCGGGCGCCCCCCGAGTGCGCCCCCATTACCGCCAGGTCGATGCCAGTTGCAGCGTCGTCCAGGTCCTCCGGCCCCAAGATCTGGAGGGACTCGGGGAGATGTTCCGGAAGAGCCGGGTGCCTACGATCCTCGTTTAGGGCTATGAGGACACCGGCGTCGAACTCGCTCGCCCAAAGGACTGTGTGGTGGCCTCGTCGCGCCAGGTGCATCGCGATGGCCGTACCCATCGCTCCCGCCCCGAAGACAGTCGCTCTGGCCATCGGGCGCAGGATATCGAACCCGGCGAGTTCAGACTCGGACGGCCCCGTTCCTCACGGCGAAGGCCACGGCCTCCAGCTTCGAGTGGACGCCAAGCTTCCCCAGGATGTTCCGGACGTGCGTCTGCGCCGTCTGTGGGCTGATGAAGAGCCTCGAGCCTATGTCGTCGTTCCGCAGCCCTTCGGCCAGCAGGTCGAGGACCTCGCGCTCGCGATCCGTCAGCAGTTCGAGGAGCGCTTGGGCGTCGCGGCGCGCCTCGCGCTCCTTGGCGACGAGCGGCAGGAGCCTGGCAAGCACCCCGGGATCGATCAGCATCTCACCGCCCGCGGCCGCCTTGACCGCGGCAAGGAATTCGTCGACACCCTCGGTCTTGCGGAGGAACCCGGATGCGCCGGCCTCGACGGCCTCCACAAGCAGATGCTCGTCCTCGTGGGCCGTCATGACTACCACGTGCGTGTCCGGCGCCTGAGACTTGATCTGCCGGGTAGCCTCTATGCCGCTCATCTGGCCCTTGAACTCGACATCCATGAGGACCACGTCGGGGTGGAAGTGAGCGGCCAGCTGTACGGCCTCGTCGGGAGAGTGGACCGGCCGGCCGAGCAGCTCCAGGCCCGGATCCTCCTGCACGACGGCCCTTAGGGTATCGGTCAAGATCCGGTGGTCGTCGCAGATGAGGATCCGGACGCGTCCTGGCAGACCTTTGACTTCATCCATTGCTCTTAACCTCGGCTTGTTCGGCCTCCATCCTAATGTTAGGTATGGATCATTCCCTGGAAGCAGGGAGGCTACCATTGCGCCCGATGCGGAAGCCTGAATCTCCGAGAGACATCCGGGACGTCCAGGTCATCAAGCACGACCGGGCCTTCTTCGTGTCCGACTCCCTCGGTGAAGTGCCGGAGGACAAGCAGACTGCGCTCGGCCTCTACTTTCGCGACACGCGGTTCCTCTCGCGGCTCGAGCTCTCCGTCGATGACCTCCCGCCGATACTCCTTCACTCCTCCGCGGAGCGGAATTATCTGCAGGTCGCCTTTCTGGCGTTCCCTCTGCCGACGGCGGATCCTGAAGCGATAGCTGGAGAGGAATACGTGGGCGTATCCCGCCGGCGGGTCATTTGCGGCTCGCTCACCGAGCAGATAGAAGTGACGAACGTTGGAAGGGCAAAGCGCGTGGTCGCCCTCACTGTGGACTTCGATGCCGACTTCCTGGACGTTCTCGAGTTGCGGGGATGGAGCCGGGCGAACACGCAACCTGCCCAGGTCCTGCCACCCCAGGCCAGCCGTAACTCGGTGACGCTCGGATCGCGGGGCGCGGACGGATGGGTGCGAACCACCACTCTCCGATTCTCGCCGGCCCCGGAGACCCTCACGTCCACGCGCGCGGCTTTCGAGCTCACCCTGGAGCCCGGCCAGGCCTCCGAGATCACGATAGAGATCACTCCGGAAGTGGGTTCAGTGCGTCCCACTCGCCTGGCCTATAGGGAGGCGGTGCTGCACCTCGAGCAGCAATACACGCAATGGCGGAAGCGCTGTACCCGTTTCCGCACGAACAACCAGCAGCTCGCCCGCTTCTTGGAACGCGCGACCATGGATCTGCGGATGCTCCTCTCGGAAGCCGAACACGGAGAGTCGTACATCGACGCAGGATTGCCCTGGTACGGGACGCTCTTCGGCAGGGATTCGATCCTCACCGCCTACGAGTGCCTGGGGCTGAACCCCGACCTATCCTGGACAGTCTTGAGGACACTTGCGGGCCTGCAGGGAACGGGAGAGAACGCGGGCGAGGACGAGGAGCCGGGCAAGATCCTGCACGAGCTTCGGGCCGGCGAGCTTGCGGGCGCCGGCGAGGTCCCAGCTGCTTCCTTCGCCTCGGTCGACTCCACCCCGCTCTGGCTGGTCCTGTTCACATACGCGTATGCGTGGACGGGGGACCTCGCGGCCGTTCGTTCGCTCTGGGCGAACGCGCTTGCGGCGCTGGCGTGGATCGACGGGTATGGCGACCTGGACGGCGACGGTTACGTGGAGTACCAGGCTCGCGGCCCGGGCGGCGTCCAGAACCAGGGGTGGAAGGACTCGGGCGGCGCCATCGCGAATCCGGACGGCGGGGAGGTCCACGGCCCCATTGCGCTCGTGGAGGTGCAGGGCTACGTCTATCAGGCAAAGTCGCGAATGGCCCTCCTGGCCGACGAGCTTGGGGCCCTCGATCTCGCGGAGCGCCTCCGCACCGACGCCGCCCTGCTCAAGCAGCGGTTCAATGAGGACTTCTGGTTGGAGGAGGAGGGCACATTCGCCCTGGCCTTGGACGGGGACAAGCGGAAGGTCGAGACCGTCGCCTCGAACGCAGGGCACACGCTCTGGTCAGGGATCGCCGACGCGGAAAAGGCGGCGCGAGTGGCCAAGCGGATGCTCTCTCCCCGGCTCTCGTCAGGGTGGGGCATCCGTACCCTAGCGGCAGGCCAGCGCCCCTACGATCCTCTCGGCTACCACACCGGTTCGGTCTGGCCACACGACAACGCTCTTATCGCGCACGGGCTCAAGCGGTACGGGTTCGACGAGGACGCTGGCAGGGCCGTCGAACAGCTGTTCGCCGCGGGGTTGTACTTTCCCTTGGGGCGGTTTCCCGAGCTCTTCTGCGGCTTCTCCCGAGAAGAGGCCCCGGTGCCGGTCGAGCACCCGCTGGCTTGCCGGCCCCAGGCCTGGGCGGTGGGAGCCCCTCTACTGATGCTCAGGTCCTTCGCGGGGCTCACGGCCGACGCGCCGAACGGCGCGCTTACCCTGGTCAGGCCCGAGCTGCCGGTCTGGCTCGACCGCCTGGAGATGATCGGGATGCGGGTAGGTCAGGCCCGAGTGGACCTCACTCTCTCGAACTATGACGGCGTGACTGCGGTCCAGGTTGCCCGCAAAGAGGGAGACCTGGATGTGGTGATCCGGCAATGAGCGAGACGCCGCCCGCCACGCCGCTCACGGTGGACGACTACGAGTCGGCCGCCCGCGAGCGTCTCCCGCAGATGGTCTTCGACTACTTCGCCGGCGGGGCCGGAAACGAATGGACGCTGACGGAGAACCGGCGGGCATTCGACAGGTGGGTCTTCAGGCCGCGGGTCTTGGTGGACGTTTCCCAGGTAGATCTGCGGACGACCGTTCTTGGGCAAGAGGTTCCGTTCCCCATCCTTCTGGCTCCCACCGCGTTCCAGAAGATGGCCCATCCGGAAGGTGAACGCGCCACGGCTCGGGCCGCGGCTGGGCTGGGGGCACTCATGGTCCTTTCGACGATCGCCACGACCGGGCTGGAGGAGGTCGCCGAGACGGGCGTCCCGAGGTGGTTTCAGCTCTACGTGCTGAAGGACAGGAGCCTCACGGCCACGCTTGTTTCCCGGGCCGAGGCGGCCGGATATGGAGCCCTCGTGCTGACGGTGGATACGCCCAGGCTGGGACGCAGGTTCCGGGACGAACGGAACAGCTTCACCCTTCCTCCGGGGATCAGCATGGCTAACCTCGAGGGTATGGACCTTCCCGTGGCGGAAGGATCGAGCCTGTTCGCCTTCATCCTCGAGCGGCACGACCCCAGCCTGACCTGGGATGACGTGGCCTGGCTCCGTTCGCTCTCCTCCCTTCCGGTGGTACTGAAGGGGGTTATGACGGCGGAGGACGCGCGCCTCGCGGTCGAGGCGGGTGTGGAGGCCGTGATCGTGTCGAATCACGGCGGGCGACAGCTGGACGGTGTGCCTGGGACCCTTGACGCGTTGCCGGAGGTGGTGGAGGCCGCCGGAGGGCGCCTCGAGGTGTTCCTCGACGGCGGCATCAGGCGAGGGGCGGACGTTCTGAAGGCCCTTGCCCTGGGCGCCGGCGCCGTGATGATCGGGCGGGCTTATCTCTGGGGTCTGGCCGCGGACGGCGAGGACGGCGTCCGCAGGGTCCTGGAGATGCTCAGGGACGAGCTCCTCCTTGCCATGGCTCTGGCGGGGGTGACGAGTTCGCGCAAGATAGAGCGTTCGCTGGTGGCGCCTGTGGCGGCACTGGGCCGAAAGGACTGACATGACAGCAGGCCATCATTCGATCCCTCCACGATTCGAGCCACCACCCCGCCTACTGATGGCCCCTGGTCCGAGCGCAGTGCACCCCCGAGTGCTGGCCGCCATGTCGCGGCCGGTGATCGGTCACCTGGATCCCGCGACCATGCAGATGCTGGACGACATCAAATCCATGCTTCGAGTGGTCTTCCAGACCGAGAACGAACTGACCTTCCCTGTATCGGGCACCGGGACCGCCGGGATGGAATGCGCGCTCCTGAACGTGATCGAGCCAGGTGATCTTGCCGTGGTCGTGGTCAGCGGGGCCTTCGCCGAGCGGATGCGGGAGATCGCCATCCGTTGCGGAGCTCAAGTCGAGACGGTGGGCGGCAGGTGGGCCGAGCCTGTATCTGCCCAGGAGATAGCCGCCGTCCTCAAGAGGCACCCCGAGGCGAAGCTCGTCTCCGTTGTACACGCAGAGACCTCGACGGGACTGCTCCAGCCCATCGAGGAGATCGGGGAGGTCTGTCGCTCCCGCGGGGCCCTGCTGGTCGTGGACGCGGTGGCCTCCCTGGGCGGGATCCCGGTGGATGTGGACGGCTGGGGGATCGATGTCTGCTACTCGGGGTCGCAGAAGTGCCTATCGGCTCCGCCCGGCCTCGCACCGATCACGTTCTCGCCTCGCGCGGTCTCGGTGCGGGAGCAGCGATCCGGTCCGGCCCGTTCCTTCTATCTGGACGCGTTGTTCATCTGGAAGTATCTGGGGACCGAGCGCGTCTATCACCATACGGCCCCCATTTCGATGCTCTACGCGTTGCACGAGGCCCTTCGGATCGTCTTGGAGGAAGGCCTGGAGGCGCGCTGGAGGCGCCACGACGAGATCGGAGCCGAGGCGCTGGCGGCGCTGGAGGATCGGGGCTTCCGGCCGGTCCCTCCTCCAGGCTACCGGCTGCCACAGGTGATCTGCGTCAGCCTGCCCGACGCGATCGTGGACGAAAAAGTGGCGCGCACGCGTTTGCGTGAGGAGTTCGGGATCGAGGTCGCCGGTGGGTTGGGCGAGTTCGACGGCAAGGTCTGGCGGCTCGGCGTGATGGGCGAGTCCTGCAACCGCGACTACGTCAAGGCGCTCCTGGCCGCGATCGACCAGATAATTGGCGTTTGAACGGAGGTTCGGTGAAGAACGCGAAGGCAATGGCCGCTCGGATGACCGAGCCGTGGAGTCCTCTCGTTGTGGCCGGAGCGAACGGATATGTGCTGAAGGTCGTGCGGCTCGACGGGGCATTCCCATGGCATGTCCACGAGAACGAGGACGAGCTGTTCTACTGCCTGGAGGGCTCGTTCCGGATCGAGCGGGACTGGGCCCCCCCGGCGGTCATGCGGGAGGGAGATGCGCTCACGGTGCAGGCGGGCAGCCGCCACCGCCCGGTGGCGGATCAGCCCGCGGTCGCCCTGCTGTTCGAACGGGCCGAGACGAAACAGTACGGTGACTCCGGCCATTAGAGCGGAGGCGGAACTCCACCCCTGTGAGAACATATCCGGCCCGTGGCCGGAATAGATCTGCACACTCACACCGTGTACTCGGACGGCACATTCAGCCCGCGCGAGCTGGTGACGCTTGCCGTCGAGAGGGGTCTCGACGTTCTCGCCGTTACCGACCACGACACCACTGATGGGCTTGCTGAGGCCAAGGAGGCGGGGGCCGATCTGGCCATCCAGATAGTCGCCGGCATAGAGCTCTCAACTGTGCGAGAGGGCGAGGGAGTCCACATCCTCTGCTACTTCATGGATCAGGCGAACCCCGAGTTCGTGGCTGAGCTCGCCCGCCTGCGAGAAGACCGATTCTCCCGTGGGGAGCGCATGGTCAGCAGGCTTCAAGAGCTGGGCTACCCGATCACCTTCGAACGAGTTCGTGAGATCGCCCGGGGCGGGAACATCATCCGGCCCCACGTCGCCCAGGCCCTGGTCGAAGCCGGTGTCGTGTCGTCGGTCAAGGACGCATTCTCCGACGAGCTGATCGGATCCGGGGGGCGTGCCTACTTCGAGAAGCACGCGCTCCATCCGCTCGAGGCCGTGGCCCTGATCCACAGGGCGGGAGGGGCCTGCGTTCTGGCCCATCCTGGCACCTGGAGGGAGGCCTCTCCGGTACCCGACGCGCTCATCGACGAGCTCTCGGCCGGAGGCCTGGACGGGATCGAGGCGTCGCACCCGGAGCATGCGCCCGAGGTCGAGGCCCGCTACGTAACCATGGCGAAGGAACGCGGACTCATCTGGACGGGTTCGTCGGACTGCCACGGTACCCGCTACGAGCCCGTGCGCCTTGGGATGCGTACGACCGACCCGGAGCAGTTCGAAAGGCTGAAGGCCCGCGTCGTCGAGCGCGGCGGGCGCAACCTCTGAATTCCCTCCACGCCTCCCGGCTTGCACTCCTGGACCGGCAAGTGGTATCGAGTGAACCAAATGCGCATCGACAGCGAGTTCACGGTCAAGGCGCCGATCGAGGTCGTGTGGGCACACCTGCTCGACGTCGAGAGGATCGCACCATGCATGCCCGGCGCCCAGCTCACGGAAGTGGTCGACGACCACACCTGGAAGGGCAAGACCAACATCAAGATCGGGCCCGTCTCGCTCTCGTTCGCCGGAACCGTGGAGCTCCACGAGCGTGACGATTCCGCTCATCGGGTGGTGCTCAAGGCGCAGGGCATGGAGCAAAGAGGCAAGGGCGCCGCCTCCGCCTCGGTCGTCTCCTACCTTCAGGGAGTGGACGACGGAACCAAGGTCGTCATGGAGACCGACCTCTCAATCAGCGGCGCCGTCGCCCAGTACGGCCGCGGGATGATCCTCGACATCTCACAGCGAATGACCAGAGAGTTCGCGGAGTGCCTGGAGTCGAACCTGGCGGGCGCATCAGCTTCGGACGTGAGCACGGCGCAGGCCGGAGAGGGTGCCCTGGCTTCTCAAGCACCGGTCGCGCCGGTCCGGCCGGTCAGGGGCCTGCGGCTTGGTGTCTGGGCCTTCTGGAGGGCCATCGCACGGTTCGTGCGCCGGCTCTTCGGCAGAAAGGAGGCCTGAGGCGCCGGAACCAGTGTGCGCAGTTTGACCTTCCGTAGAGGGCGGCGTACAACGGATCGCGCCCTTGGGGATCGACTCTCCTTAGGAGGTTGCTGATGCTCCCGGCACGTTTCGAGTACCACCGGCCAGAGACACTGGATGAAGCGCTGGCGCTTCTCGACCAGTACGGGGACGACGCGAAGGTGCTGGCCGGTGGCATGAGCTTCATCCCTCTGATGAAGCTACGTTTTGCCTCCCCCGGGCACGTCGTCGACATCAATCGCATCCCTGGCCTGTCGGGCATCTCGGAGGATGGTGGCTGGCTTCGTGTTGGAGCTTTGGCCCGCCACAATGAGATCGCCCGCTCCGATCTCGTCAAGGCCCGATATCCGGCTATGGCCACCGCCGCCCCGTTGATCTCCGACCCGCTCGTTCGCAACCTGGGCACCATCGGCGGCTCTCTTGCCCATGCCGACCCGGCTGGAGATTGGGGTTCGGTCGTGCTGGCGATGGGAGGGCAGGTGGTGGCTCGAAGCTCTGCCGGCGAAAGGGTGGTCGATATCGATGACCTGTTCCAGACCACCTTCTTGACGACGCTGCAGCCCAACGAGGTCATCACCGAGGTGCGGGTGCCGGTCGCTCAGGCGCGTTCGGGCGGCACGTACCTGAAGCTCGAACGCAAAGTAGGTGACTTTGCCACAGTCGGCGTGGCCGTGCAGCTCGGGCTGGACGACGGGCGCGTGGCGAGCGCGGGGATCGGGCTCACTTCGGTGGGACCTCGGAACATCAAGGCCACCGAGGCCGAAGCGAGCCTGGCCGGCAATGAGCCCAACGAAGCCGCCTTCGCCGAGGCTGCGCGTCTGGCCGCCGCGGCCGCCAGGCCCGTGACCGACCTGCGGGGCAGCGTCGACTACAAGCGGAACGTGGTGGAGGTCTTCGTGCGCCGCGGCCTGGCCCGCGCGCTCGAGATGGCCAGGGCAGGTTGAGGAGGGAGCGATGCAGATCACGGTCACCATTAACGGCACGGAACGAACCGCCGATGTGGAACCGCGCTTGTTGCTCGTCCACCTGCTCCGTGAGGTTCTCGGCCTGACCGGCACGCACGTCGGCTGCGACACTACGAACTGCGGCGCCTGCACGGTGCTGCTGGACGGTGTCCCGGTGAAGTCATGCACCATGTTCGGGGTCCAGGCCGATGGCCGTTCGATCACCACCGTTGAGGGTCTGGGGAACGGCGGCCTTCACCCCATCCAGGCCGCCTTCAAGGAAGAGCACGGCCTTCAGTGCGGCTTCTGCACTCCCGGCATGATGATGACCGGCGCCGCCTTGTTGGAGGAGAACCCCAACCCGACAGAGGACGAGGTCCGGTGGGCCATCTCCGGGAACATCTGCAGGTGCACCGGCTACATGAACATCGTCAAGGCGATCCAGACAGCGGGCCAGGCGCTCGCGCACAAGGAGAGTTGACCGTGGCTACGGAGGCGACCGAGATCCGAGGGGTCGGGCACAACGTCAAGCGCGTGGAGGACGACCGGTTCATCCGGGGCAAGGGAAATTACATCGAGGACATCAACCTCCCCGGTATGCTCCACATGGCCATCCTGCGGAGCCCTCTCGCCCACGCGAGGATCAACGCGATCGATACGTCGCGGGCCGCGGCCTTGCCCGGGGTCGTCGCGGTGGTCACGGGCGAGCTGATGGCAGCGCACAACCTGGCCTGGATGCCAACCCTCTCATACGACACACAGGCGGTCCTCGCCACCGACAAGGTTCGCTTCCAGGGCCAGGAGGTGGCCGCGGTCATCGCCGAGGATCCCTACGTTGCCAAGGACGCCCTCGAGCTGATCGACGTCGACTACGAGCCCCTGGAGGCGATCGTCGCGCCCCAACGCGCTCTCCAGCCGGGCGCGCCAGTCATCAGGACCGACAAGGAGGGAGTCACCGACAACCACATCTACCACTGGGAGACGGGCGACAAGGAGGCGACGGACAGGGCCTTCGCCGATGCGGATGTCGTCGTGGAGCTCGACACCTTCTACCCGAGGTGCCACCCTGCGCCGCTGGAGACCTGCGGATGCGTGGCCGACATCAACCCGGCCACAGGGCAGGCGACGATCTACATGACCTCACAGGCCCCTCACGCGATCCGCACCGTGTTCGCGCTGGTCGCCGGCCTTCCCGAGGAGAAGATCAGGATCGTCTCGCCCGACATCGGCGGCGGCTTCGGCAACAAGGTCCCGGTCTACCCCGGCTATGTCGTGGCTACCGCCGCGTCG
>Ga0210378_10000887_pt1 | contig 15743 bp, 15 predicted proteins | sample PLM1_60_b1redo_FD_155465 | JGI IMG/M metagenome (GOLD analysis project Ga0210378, IMG submission 155465) | Groundwater sediment microbial communities from an aquifer in East River, Colorado, USA - PLM1_60_b1 redo | ecosystem: Environmental > Terrestrial > Soil > Riparian zone | place: USA: East...
CGCGTCGTCACCCCGGGGCCGGCCAACATCTGATACCCGGAAACCCGAGTGCCGGCACGTCGACGTCGGCCCACGACCTCGGTCCGGCCATGGAACGGCCGTGCGCTCATTGCTCGGGCCCCCTAGGGATAGGTTTCGCCGTCTGATAGGGCCGGTATGGTTGGTCGTCCCAGTAGGCGATGTTGCTCTGCTTGCCGCGCACCCAGGCGCGCAGCCAATTGTTGCCGGCCAGTTCACCGCACAGGAACGCGGTGCGGAACTGGGTCTTGGCCGCCGGTACGAGGCCGAGGTCACGGGAGGCCTCGCCGAGAATTGCGCGCAGCAGGCCGGCCACCAGATAGAGGTCGCTGGACTGGTCGGGACGTTGGCGGCCTTCCAATAGTTCGAATGCCCGGTTCCGCAACTCCCGAACCTCGACGAAGGTCGGGTAGACGGGACGGTTGCCGTAGTTGGTGGCGATGCGTTCGATGTCGGCGCGGAACTGCTCCAAGGTGTGCGGCCCGACATTGCTCTGCTCGGCGAACTGCCCGAAGCGGGCTGACTCAGCGGCGGACATGGCGATCTCCCTCTCCAATGCCAGCGAACTGGCCGGGTCGGTGGGCGGGCGGACGTCCTGTCGCGCAACGACGGCATCCACGCTGGAAACGGGTCTCGGCGGGCCGAACAGGCTCTCGGCGGGCTCACCGAACATCTGGTCCAGCACCCGGCAGGCCGACAGGTGCGGCAACCCGTCCAGCCGGCCGGCGAACCAGCGTCGAACCTGCCGGTCGGAGACGGTCAACGGCGCGCTCTGCCCGGCGTCGGCCAGCCGGCGCGCCGTCGCCGCGTACAGTTTGCGGAATCCGGCGACTGTCAGCCGCGACTGCTGGGCCAACTGCTCCAGCCGCGTCTGCGGATACGGCATCGAACCGGCCACGCCTCACCCCTCGTCGCCCCGTGGTGCATCCCGGGCTCGCCACCGAGGCTAGGCGATACCCGGCGTGATCAGACGCTCACACGGCGAGAAGGCCGGGAGATGGCCGGCGGATGTCCGGTTGACGCTTATCCAGGACGGACGGCGGCGATCCGACTGGCAACGGCATGTAGATGTCCGATCACTGTCCGTTGATGACAACAGGCTGAGGAAACCGCGTCAGTACCGGCTGGGGAGACCGTCACGTCGTGATCGACCGTCGACGGCGCGGGTGAACGGCATGCCTCGAGTGTCCTGGGTGCTGGCACCGGACCTGATGATCGCCTGCGCGCTGCTCGCCGGGTACGCGTGGCTGGCGGTGCTGTCGGTGCGGGTGCGGGCGGTGCATCGACGGCTGGCGGCGCACGTCTGTGGGGAGGGCCACCGATGTGCACGCCATCGGGTCGCCGCGGCCGAGATTCTGCGTCGCGAGCAAGCCCGCCGGGCAGGAGAGGCGGCCGAGCGCACCGAGCCCATTCCGGCAGTCGAGCACCGGCACGAACGCGAAGAAGGACGATGACCAGATCCAGGAACGCGTGGGCGCCGGTGTACCGGTTGCTGCTCAAGTCGCAGTGGCGCGGCGAGGGTGTGCCGACCTGCGTGGTGGCCGGACCGAACCGGCACCGGGCCTGGCTGTATGTGCACGCCGCGACTCCGACCGTCCTGCGGCTGCACCCGCAGGTGGTTCGGTTCCTGCTGGACGCGTTGCGTGAGCTGCGGGCGCCGACGGGCGGCGCCACGGCCTGTTGGCGGCTGGCCAGAGACACGTCGATCTCGTATCCGGAGTGCGTCGTGATCCGGTACGGCGATCGGGCCTGGCTACACCTGTTCGCGGCGACGCCGAGCGCTGTACAGCTCGCGCCGCCCGTCGTCGAGTTCCTCGTGGACGCCTTGACCGAGCTGCCGACGCTGATAGAAGCGGCCGATGAGGCCAGCTCGCCGTCAGCCGGAGCGTAGGATCACGCAGTTGCTCGTCGGGCTGGGCCGCAATGAGTTTGCTGATGGCCCTAACCGCCGGCGCGATCGCCGTGGCGGCCGCTCACCGAAGTCATCGACCGGCTCTCGACGGGCGGGGCCACCAGCCGGTACACACCGGGCGAGGTCGTTGGTGACCCCGCCCGGTGTCCATCGGGCGGGGTCACCAACCGGTGCGCGCCGGAGCGCCCTACCGAGCCGTCCCCGCTGGAATGCCCGGTCGGCCCGTACCCGCCAGGGCGGGACATCGACCCGTACGCCCGGGGGCGGTTCACCGGCCCGTACGCGCCGGAGTGGACTGTCGACCGGTATGCCCCAGTGTGGCTCGTCGACCCGTTACCGGCCGGCTGACCGGCGAGCAGGGCGGCGACCGGCATCAGGGCGCGCTGCCGGCGGCGCAACCGGTGCCGGCCATGGGTAAGCGGTTGGGCGTGCTGCCAGCCGATGGCGGCGGGCACCGCGACCAGCAGGCCGGCGGCCCCGGCCAGCGCGATCGTGGCGGTCACCGACCCGATGCGATCCGCGACGACGCCTCCGGCCAGCACGCCGAGGCCCTGCGACGCGATCAGGCCGCTGCGGGTGATGCCGTAGGCCTTGCCGCGCTGCGCGTCCGGCACGAGCTGCATGAACGTGGCGGTCGCGGTGACCTGGTAAGCGGCGAACACGCCGGACAGCGCCAGCAGCACCACCGCCGCGGGAAGCCGCGGGGCCGCGGCGTAGCCCAGCAGCGGAAGCAGGGTGGCCACCGCCAGCGGCCCCAGCAGCCGCAGCCGGATGTCGTTCGCGACGAGCCGGACCATGAGGAAAGCGCCAACCACCATGGCGGCCGACTCGACCGCGAGCAGCCAACCGACGGCCGTCGGCCCGGCGCCCACCGAGCTGGCGAACGGCACCATGAGCGCCTCGGGCACCACGGCGAAGCCGGCGAGCCAGATCAGACCAACCAGCGAGCGCAGCCCGGTGTCCCGCCAGATCAGCACGGCGGCCTGCCACAGACTTGAACCACCGGAACCACCGGAACCACCGGAACCGCCGGAGCCACCGGGACCGGTGGCGGGGCCGGTCCTGGCGGCGGCCGGGCGGTGCTCGACCCCGAACCGGATCACGACGGCGGCGAGCACGAACGTCAGTGCGTCGATGGCCAGCGCCTTGGACACGCCGAAGGTGGCGACGGCCACGCCACCGAACGCGAGCCCGACCAACATGCCCACCTGCCGGGTGATCTGCCGCAGCGCCTGCCCGGCCTGGTATGCCTCGCCGGAGAGCATCACCGGCAGCATCGCGGCCTGTGCGGCCATGAACGGCGCCTGCGCGAACTGCACGGCCACGATCAGCGCGAACAGCACGGCCGTCGAGGTGCCGGGGAACGCCATCAGCGCGACTAACACCGCCTGCAGCGCCGCGCACGCCACCATCACCGCCCGCCGCGGGAAGGCGTCGGCCAGCCCGGACAGCAGCGGGCCGGAGATTAGCGCCGGCAGCAGCATGGCCGCGTAGCTCACCGCCGTCAGCCCGGCGGACCCGGTCCGGGTGTACACCACTACGGACACCGCGACCTTGGCGAGCTGGTCGCCGGCAACGGACTGCGCCTCGGCGGCCCACAGCGCGCGGAATTCACCGACCGCCAGGGCGGCGGTGAAAACCGTGTGCCGACTACGAGTCACGGCCCTCCATGGCGGCGCCAAGCCCTGGGAAACGTCCCACGGTATGGCGAATCGCCGAAGCATGACAGCCCTTGCCTCAGCAACACCCGAATGGCCGTCGGCCCGTAGCTCAGCGTGATCAGACGCTGGGGCGCAGGCGGGCCGCCACGCGGTGGGAGCTGACCTGGGCGCCAGCGGCCGGGCAACGAGCCGGCCAACATATGACAGCCTGGTGGGGTGGCCACGCCAGCGCAGGCCTACGCCGCCGCGCGTAGCAGGGCGCGCTATCCCAGACTGACCGAGTTCACCGGGCGGCTGCCCTTCGAGCTGGACGAGTTCCAGGTCACGGCGTGCAGCGCGCTGGAGCAGGGCCACGGAGTGCTGGTGTGCGCGCCGACCGGGGCGGGCAAGACCGTGGTCGGCGAGTTCGCGGTACACCTTGCCCTTGCCGAGGGCCGCAAGTGCTTCTACACCACGCCGATCAAGGCGCTGTCCAACCAGAAGTACGCCGACCTGGTCGCGGTGCACGGCGCCGGCGCGGTGGGGCTGCTGACCGGGGACACCTCGATCAACGGGAACGCCCAGATCGTGGTGATGACCACCGAGGTGCTGCGCAACATGCTCTACGCCGAGTCGGCCACTGTGGACGGCCTCGGGTACGTCGTGATGGACGAGGTGCACTACCTCGCCGACAAGTTCCGCGGCGCGGTGTGGGAGGAGGTCATCCTGCACCTGCCGCAGCACGTGCGGCTGGCCAGCCTGAGTGCCACCGTGAGCAACGCCGAGGAGTTCGGCGAGTGGCTGGTCACGGTGCGCGGGGACACCACTGTGGTGGTCGACGAGCACCGCCCGGTGCCGCTGTGGCAGCACATGCTGGTCGGCTCGCGGATGTTCGACCTGTTCGGCGGCGAGACCGTCGGGCGCGACGGCGCCGGCGAGCTGCGCATCGACCCGACCCTGCTCAAGTACACCGAGGAGGTGCAGCGGCACATCTCGCCGTGGGCCCGCGGACGGCGAGGCACCACCGTGCGGGGGTTCCGGCCGCCGTCCCGGGTCGACGTGGTGGAGCGACTGGACCGGGCCGCGTTGCTGCCCGCGATCACCTTCATCTTCTCCCGCGCCGGCTGCGACGCCGCCGTCACCCAGTGCGTACGCGCCGGGGTGCAGCTCACCACCCCGCAGGAGACCGCGGAGATCCGCCGCATCGTGGACGCCATGACCCGCGAGCTGCCGGAGGCCGACCTCGCCGTGCTCGGCTACTGGGAGTGGCGCGAGGCGCTGGAGCGAGGCATCGCCGCGCACCACGCCGGGCTGCTACCCGCGTTCAAGCAGACCGTCGAGGAGCTGTTCGTCCGCGGCCTTGTGAAGACCGTGTTCGCCACCGAGACGCTCGCGCTCGGCATCAACATGCCGGCCCGCACGGTCGTGCTCGAGCGGCTGGTGAAGTTCAACGGCGAGGCGCACGTCGAGCTGACCCCCGGCGAGTACACCCAGCTCACCGGCCGCGCCGGGCGGCGAGGCATCGACGTCGAGGGCCACGCCGTCGTGGTCTGGCAGCCCGGGATGGACCCCGACCAGGTCGCCGGCCTGGCGTCCACCCGCACCTACCCGCTGCGGTCATCCTTCCGGCCGGGCTACAACATGGCCGTCAACCTGGTCGCCAGGCTCGGCGCCGAGCAGGCCAGGCAGATCCTGGAGCAGTCGTTCGCGCAGTTCCAGGCCGACCGATCGGTGGTAGGGCTGGCGCGCAGGATCGAGCGCAACCTGGAGGCGCTCGCCGGCTACGCCGAGTCCATGGACTGCCACCTCGGCGCGTTCCTCGAGTACGCGGCGCTGCGCCGCAAGATCGCGGACCGGGAGCGGGTGCTGGCCCGCTCGGCCAGCACGCAGCGCTGGGCGGAGTCCGCGAAGGCACTGACCACGCTGCAACGCGGCGACGTGATCGCCGTGCCCGGCGGCCGGCGCTCCGGGCTCGCGGTCGTGCTCGACCCAGGGCTGGAGCCCGACGGCGAGGCGCGCCCGCTGGTGCTCACCGAGGACCGCTGGGCCGGCCGGCTGACCGCGAGCGACTTCCCCTCGCCGGTGCAGGTGCTCGGCCGGATGCGGCTGCCGCGGCGGGTTGAGCACCGGGTGCCGCGGGTCCGGCGCGACCTGGCGTCCTCGCTGCGCAACACCGGCATCGTCGCGCCGTCCCGCGCCAGGCGGCGGGCGGACGCCGCGGACGACGCCGAGCTGGCCGCGCTGCGCAGGGCGCTGCGCGCGCACCCCTGCCACGGCTGCGCCGACCGCGAGGAGCACGCCCGGTGGGCCGAGCGGCACATCCGCCTGCTCAAGGAGACCGAGCAGCTCCAGCAGCGCGTCGCGGCCACCACCCACTCGCTGGCCCGCGCGTTCGACCGGATCCGCGCGCTGCTCACCGAGCGCGGCTACCTCGGGCCGGGCGACACCGTCACCGACCACGGCCGGACCCTGGCCCGGCTGTACAGCGAGTCCGACCTGCTGGCCGCGGAGTGCCTGCGAGCCGGGGTGTGGGACGACCTCGATGCCCCGTCGCTGGCTGCGGTGGTGTCGGCACTGGTGTTCGAGTCGCGGCGGGACGTCACCGGCGCGCCGCGGGTGCCCGGCGGTCCGGTCACCGACGCCCTCGCGCACACCGTGCGCATCTGGGCCGGCCTTGAGGAGGACGAGCGGCGGCACCGGGTCGAGCGCACCCGCGAGCCCGACCTCGGGTTCGCCTGGCCGGTGTACCGCTGGGCCCGCGGCGAGTCCCTGACCGCGGTGCTCACCGCCGCCGAGCAGAACGGTCAGGAGCTGTCCGCAGGCGACTTCGTCCGGTGGTGCCGCCAGGTGATCGACCTGCTCGACCAGCTCCGCGTCGTGCCCGGTGTGGCAGCCTGCGTCGGGGCGGCCGCCGAGCGGGCGATCGCCTCGCTGCGCCGCGGCGTGGTGGCGTTGGGTACCTGACATCTGGGCACCCGACATCGCGCTGTGGTTTGATCGCGCCGAAGGCACCCGTCCCCCGGAGGCACACCATGTCCAGCCCGTACGGTCCCGACGGCGACGACGAACCGCAGCGGGGCCAGCAGCAACCGGAGTACGGGTCGGGCAGCGAGGGTCAGCAGCCGTCCTACGGCGGGTACTACGGCCAGCCGGGCCAACCGGGCCAGCAAGGCCAACCGGGCCAACCGGGGCAGCCGGGCCAGCCGTACGGCGAGCAGCCCTATGGCCAGCCGGGACAGCCTTACAGTGGGCAGACCTACGGTCAGCCGGGGCAGTACGGCCAGCCGGGCCAGCCCGGCCAGTACGGCCAGCCGGGGCAGTACGGGCAAGCGGGCCAGCAGTACGGCCAACCAGGCCAGCAGTACGGCCAGCCGGGCCAGCCGTGGCAGTACCCGCAGACCGGCTACCCGCCGCCCGCACCACCGGCGAAGAAGAAGCGGTCGGCGCTGCCGTGGATCCTGCTCGTGGTCGGCGTGCTGCTGGTCGCCGGCGTGGTGGTGGTCGTGCTCGCCGCCAGCGGCACTCTCGGCAAGACCACGTTCGACAACGTGGCCGTGCAGGACGGCGTCAAGAAGATCCTCACGGAGAACTACAAGAAGAACGTCACGACGGTGACCTGCCCGGCCGGCCAGGAGGTCAAGACCGGCAGGACGTTCACCTGCACCGCCAACGTCGACGGGCAGGACCGCCAGGTCACCGTCACGGTCAAGACCGACGCCGGCGAGTACGAGGTCGGCGAGCCGAAGTAGCTGCGCCGTATCTCGTTCGCGAACTGCCGGTCGCGGCGGGCACCATGGGCACGTGATCGACGTCAAGACGCTGGAGGCCGACGACCTCCGGGCCGCCCACACCCTCTTCCGCGCGGCCATGCACCACCCGCCGGCCGACGACGCCCGCTGGCAGCTGGCCGGCGGGTCCTTCCAGCCCGGCCGCACGTTCGGCGGCTACTCCGGCGGCACGCTGGTCGGCACCACCATGTCCACGCTGATGCCGATGACGGTGCCGGGTGGCACCGTGCTGCCGTCCGCGGCCGTCACCAGGGTCGGCGTGCGCGCCGACCACACCCGTCGCGGCGCGCTGACCGCCCTGATGCGCGAGCAGCTCGCCTCGTTCGCGGCAGCCGGCGAGCCGATCGCCTCGCTGCGCGCGTCCGAGTACCCGATCTACGGCCGGTTCGGCTACGGCGTCGCGACCCGCGGCCAGGAGGTCACGGTGGACGTGCGGCGCGCCGCGTTCCATCCGGGCGCCCCGGCGTCCGGGCAGGTACGGCTCGTCGACAGGGCCGACATGATGACCGTGCTGCCCGAGGTCTACCGGCGGATCGGGCCCCGCCGTCCCGGCCGGCTGGAACGCGACCTGCAGTGGTGGCGGCTCAACATCGAACGGCCCGGCCGCGACGACGAGCTCGTGGTCGCCGCGGTGCACACCGGGCCGGACGGCGACGACGGCTTCGTGGTCTACCACGCGGAGAGCAAGCCGACGGCCGAGAACCCGTGGTTCACCATGCTGCGGGTCGACGACCTGCACGCCGCCGGCACGGCGGCGACCGCGGCGCTGTGGCGGTTCGTGCTCGGCGTCGACATCATCGACCAGGTCAAGGCGTGGCTGCGGCCGCTGGACGAGCCGCTGCAGCTGCTGCTCGCCGACCCGAGGTCCGTCGTCGCCCAGCTCGACGACGAGGCGTGGCTGCGGCTGGTCGACGTGCCGGCCGCGCTGTCCGCGCGGGCCTGGGCCGGCTCTGACGGCGTGGTCCTCGGCGTGCGGGACGCGCTGCTGCCGGCCAACACCGGCGGCTACCTGATCACGCCCGACGGGGTGGGCCGGGTGGACGAGCAGCCGCAGCTCGAGTGCGACGTCGCGGTCGCCGGCCGGCTGTACCTCGGCGACGTCGCGCCGTCCGCCCTGGCCGCCACCGGCTGGCTCACCGTGCACGACCCGGCGGCGCTGCCGGCCGCCGACGCGCTGTTCGCCACCGGCCAGGTGCCCTGGTCCGGCACGTTCTTCTGACGGCCTCCCCGGCGGGGCTGGATGGACCATTTCACCAATAGAAGCGTGCAAATGGTCCATCCACCCCAGGAGCACCCACGGGGCTCAGCGGGCGGCCGCGGCGAGGGCCTCGGCCAGGCGCCGCACCGCGCCGGCGATGCCCCACCGCTGGCCGAGGGCGGCCAGCTCCTCCGGGTCGTCCGGCACGGGCGGCAGCCGGTCCGGCCCGGACAGCGCCACCGGGGCGTCGACGGCGGCGCGCACCACGCCGGGCGCCACCGCGAGGTACTCCCGCGCCGCGGCCAGCTTGGCGCGGACGCCGCCGGACAGCCTGCGGTCGCCTGGGTCGTCCAGCGCTGCCATCAGCTCCTCGAACGAGCCGAACCGCGAGACCACGGTGGCCGCGGTCTTCTCGCCGACGCCGGCCACCCCTGGCAGCCCGTCGGACGGGTCACCGCGGAGCACGGCCAGGTCCACGTAGGCGTCCCCGGCGCGGGAGGCCGGCAGCCCGTACCGCTGCGCCAGCTCGGCCGGCCCGTACAGGGTGGCCTTCGCCAGCCCTCGGCCGATGTAGCGCACCCGCACCGCGGTCGGCTCGTCGCGGACCACCTGGAACAGGTCGCGGTCGCCGGAGACCACCTCGACCGGGTCGGTCCGCTCCCGGGCGCACAGCGCGCCGATCACGTCGTCGGCCTCGTACCCGTCCGCGCCGGCCCTGGTGATTCCGGCCGCGCGCAGCACCTCCAGCAGGATCGGCACCTGGAGCTCCAGCGCAGGGGGGACGATCTCCATCTTGCCGTCCGGGGCCAGCCGGTGCGCCTTGTACGCCGGCAGCGCCTGCACCCGGAACGCGGGCCGCCAGTCCAGGTCGAGGCAGGCGACCAGCCGCGTCGGCTTCGCCAGCTCGATCACGTACGCCACCATCTCGGTGAACCCGCGGACGGCGTTGACCGGTGTGCCGTCCGGCGCCCTGATCGTGTCGGGCACGCCGAAGAACGCGCGGAAGTACAGGCTCGCCGAGTCCAACAGCACCAGCATGGGAGTGCAGCCTACGGCTGCCCGTGAGTGGTAAATGGTGTCAGAGCACCACTTACCACTCACGACATGCCCTCAGCCGTAGGCTGCGGGCATGTCCCATGCCGTCGCCGGCCGGCTCGCCCGCGCCACCGCCGCCACCGCCGGGTCCGGCCTGGACGCGCTGCTGATCACGCCGAGCGCGGACCTGCGCTACCTGATCGGCGTGCCGTACGACGCGCATGCCGGCGTGAGCGAGCGGCTGACCTGCCTGGTGCTGCGCGGCAGCGGCGAGCCGGTGTTGGTGGTTCCGCGGCTGGAGCGGCCGGGCTACCAGGGCATCGGGCTCGACGAGCTCGGCGTCGAGCTGGCCGACTGGGTGGACGGCGACGACCCGTACGCGCTGGTCACCGGCCTGCTGGGCGGCGCACCCCGTGCCGTCGCGGTGTCCGACACGATGCCGGCGGCGCACGTGCTCGGCCTGCGGGCCGCGCTGCCGGACACCGAGCAGCGGCTCGCCGGGCCGGTGCTGCGCGAGCTGCGGATGCGCAAGGACGCCGCCGAGGTCGCTGCGCTGCGCAAGGCCGGCGCGGCCATCGACCGGGTGCACGCCAGGATGTCCGACCTCGCCAAGCCCGGCCGCACCGAGGCCGAGGTGGCGGGCGCGATCGCGGTGGCCATCGTGGAGGAGGGCCACGTCGCAGCGTCGTTCGTGATCGTCGGCTCCGGCCCGAACGGGGCCAGCCCGCACCACTCGGTCTCCGACCGCATGATCGAGCCAGGGGACGTCGTGGTGGTGGACATCGGCGGCCCGATGCCGGAGGGCTACTACTCGGACAGCACCCGCACGTACTGCGTCGGCGGCGAGCCGACCGCCGAGGTACGCGACACCTACGCGGTGCTGCACGAGGCGCAACGCGCCGCCGTCGCCATGATCCGGCCGGGGGTGAGCGCCGAGCGGGTGGACGGATGCGCGCGCACGATCATCGCCGACGCCGGCTTCGGGGAATACTTCGTGCACCGCACCGGCCACGGCATCGGCCTTGACGTGCACGAGGAGCCCTACATCGTGGCCGGCAACGACCTCGCGCTCGAGCCGGGCATGGCGTTCAGCGTCGAGCCGGGCATCTACCTGCCCGGCCGCTGGGGCGCGCGGATCGAGGACATCGTCGTGGTCACCGAGGACGGCTGCGAGCCGCTCAACAGACGGCCGCACGAACTGGTGTCGCTGTGAGTACGGCCGACCGCGGCGGCCTCACCGAGATCGACCAGGCCATCGTCCGCGAGCTCGCCTCGGACGGCCGGTGCAGCTTCACCGACCTCGCCGAGCGGGTCGGGCTCTCGGTGTCCGCCGTGCACCAGCGGGTGCGGCGGCTGGAGCAGCGTGGCGTGCTGCGCGGGTACGCGGCTCGGTTGGACGGCGAGCAGATCGGCCTGCCGCTGACCGCGTTCGTCTCGCTCACCCCGATCGACCCCGCCGCCCCCGACGACTACCCGCAGCGCGTCGAGCACCTGCGGCAGGTCGAGGCGTGCTACTCGGTCGCCGGCGACGAGTCGTACATCGTCAAGGTGCGGGTCGCCACGCCGGCCGAACTGGAGAACCTGCTGCGCCAGATCCGCGAGGCCGCGCACGTGTCCACCAGGACAACCGTGGTGCTGTCCACGCCGTTCGAGGACCGGCCGCCGGCCGTCTGAGGGTGCATCCGTGCTGATCAGGCGTGCCGCGGACGGGGAATGGCCGCGGATCTGGCCGCTGTGGCACCGGGTCGTGGCCGCCGGCGACACGTACATGTGGTCGCCGGACACCGACGAGCCGACCGCCCGGACGCTGTGGATGCAGCCGCCACCCGCCGTGGTGTACCTGGCCGAGGCCGGCGCGGACGTCGTGGGCACGGCCGTGCTCAAGCCGAACAACACCGGCCTCGGCGACCACGTCGCCAACGCCTCCTTCATGGTCCACCCCGACCAGGCCGGCCGTGGCATCGGTCGCCGGCTGGCCGAGCACGTCCTCGCCGAGGCCTCCGCCGCCGGCTACCGGGCCATGCAGTTCAACGCGGTCGTCGAGACCAACACCGCCGCCGTCGCCCTGTGGACCTCCCTCGGCTTCCGGACGCTGGCCACCGTGCCGGCCGCGTTCCGGCACACCACCCTCGGCCCGGTCGGCCTGCACGTCATGTACCGCGAGCTGTAGCGAGGACCGTGATGAGAAAGATCATCTTAATGATGTCGGTGTCCGTCGATGGGTTCATCGAGGGACCGCAGCGCCAGATCGACTGGCACCTGGTCGACGACGAGCTGCACAGCCACTTCAACGAGCAGCTCGCCGTGATGGGCGCATTCCTGAACGGGCGCGTCACCTATGAGCTCATGGCCGAGTTCTGGCCGACCGCCGACTCCGACCCCTCGAGTACCGCACCCATGGTCGAGTTCGCCCGCATCTGGCGGGACATGCCCAAGATCGTGTTCTCCCGGACCCTTGAGCGGGCGGACTGGAACACCACCGTCGTGCGGGACGTCGTCGTCGAGGAGATCATGGCGCTCAAGGCGCAGCCGGGCGGGGATCTGGGGCTCGGTGGTGCCGATCTCGCCGCGGCGTTCATGCGGCACGACCTGATCGACGAGTACCGCCTCTACGTCCATCCGGTCCTCATCGGACGGGGCAAACCGCTGTTCCCGGCATCGGACGCGACGACCGATCTCCGGCTCGCCGAGACCCGTGCCTTCGGCAACGGCGTCGTGCTGCTCCGTTACCAGCGCACCGAGGCCTCCTCGCCGGGATGATCTTCACGGCGTGGACCTCGACGCCGCCTACCACGGCTCGCCACCGGGCGGGCTTGCGCTGGCGCAGCGGCACGCCGAGAGCTTGGCTCGCCGTACGCAGGATGGCCCGCCTCGGCATCAACGCCCCGCTCACCTCCAGTGCCGGCCGTCTCTTCGACGCCGTTGCGGCCCTGCTCGGCGTCCGGGACGAGGTGAGCTACGAGGGCCAGGCAGCCATCGAGCTCGAACAGCTGGCGGACCCGGCGCAGACCGCTGCTTACGAGGTGACGGTGGCCCCGACGCCCGGCGAGGCGGTGCTGGTGCACGGCGCCGACCTGGTCCGCGCCGTGCTCGACGACCTGCGATCCGGCCGTCCCCGCGAGCTGGTCGGCGCCCGCTTCCACAACGCGGTGAGCTCCGCCATCGTGCGCACCTGCGACCTGCTCCGCGAGGTGACCGGCCTCGGCACGGTGGCCCTGTCCGGCGGTGTGTTCCAGAACGTGCTCCTGCTCGACCGCTGCTCCGACGGCCTGCACACCGCCGGCTTCCGCGTGCTCGTGTACCACCGGGTGCCACCCAACGACGGTGGCACCAGCCTCGGGCAGGCCGCCGTGGTCGCTGCACAGGACCGCGCTGCGGCATTTATTAGGTTTTGCTTATATAAGTACAACATGGTATCTTCGGCTCGTGCACGCGTTCGATGTGCTCGGCGACCCGGTGCGACGCCGGATCCTCGAACTGCTCGCCGACGGTGAGCTGGCCTCCGGTGCGATCTGCGCCGTCGTCCGGGAGGAGTTCGGGATCTCCCAGCCGGCCGTGTCCCAGCACCTCAAGGTGCTGCGCGACGGCGGCTTCGCCGCGGTACGGCCGGCGGGCGCGCGGCGGCTCTACGCGGTGCGGCACGAGCCCCTTCAGGACGTCGACGCGTGGCTGGACCGTTTCCGGCGCTTCTGGACGCCCCACCTCGACGCCCTGGCCACGGAGCTGGCCAGGGGCAGGCGTGCGCGCCGCCTCGGCGATACCGACCAGGAACCAGACCAGAGGAGAACACCATGATCGACGTCAGCCACCAGATCAGCGCCGTGCGGCGACGGGTCGGCACCCGGACGCTGGAGGCCGGCGAAGCGCGCATCGTGACGATCGGCCAGACCTACCCGGCCGACCTCGACGACCTCTGGGACGCCTGCACGAACGCGGAGCGCATTCCCCGGTGGTTCCTGCCCATCACCGGCGAGCTGCGTCCCGGCGGCCGGTACCAGCTTCAGGGCAACGCCGGCGGAACGATCGAGCGGTGCGACCCTCCGAAGAGCTTCGCCGCGACCTGGGAATTCGGCGGGGAGGTGACCTGGATCGAGGTCCGGCTGTCGACCGAACCGGACGGTGGCACCCGGTTCGAGCTCGAGCACACCGCGCACGTCGACGATCGGTGGGCCGAGTTCGGTCCGGGCGCGGTCGGCGTCGGCTGGGACCTCGCACTCATTGGCCTGGCGATCCACCTCGCCTCCGAACAGGCCGTCGACCCGCGGGAAAGCGCCGCATGGGCCGCGTCGGAGGAGGGCCGCCAGTTCATGACGCTCAGCAGTGAGCGGTGGTACAAGGCGAGCGTCGCGGCCGGCACCGAGGAGGCCGCCGCCAGGGCCGCCGCGGACCGAACCACGGCCGCCTACACCGCGACCGCCCCCTGAGGCACGGTCCCGCACCAGCCGGACGGCTCCTGAGGCACGCGTTAAGGCCGCTCGCCGCGCAGCGCCGTAAGGATGGCGTCCAGCTTGGTGCCCTGCTCGCGCTGGCTTTCAGCCAGCTCGCGTTGGCTCTCAGCCAGCCCGCGCTGGCCTTCTTCCAGCCCGCGCTGGCCTTCTTCCAGCCCGCGTTGGCCGTCTTCCAGCCGATGCTGGCCTTCTTCCAGCCGATCCAGCCTGCCGACGGACAGGTCAAGAGCCGTCTGGATCTCCTCCAGCCGGTTGCCGTGCCGCCGCTGGGTCAGCGCGATTTTGGACACGGTCTCCCTGGTGGCGTCGAGCTTCTTGTCCGCGGCATCGAGCAGCTCGAACACGTCGTCCACGTCATGACGGAGCTGGCTGACGCGGTGCTGCATCTCGGGCGAGGCCATGGGCGGCAGCCTACCGGCTGGGTCTGACAGCGCCGATGGCTCGACCGGGGGTCGAGCCCTAACAGATGCGGGGGAGGCCGACGAGCATGTCCACGATGCGGGTGCCGCCGAAGCCGGCGTTGAGCAGCACCAGCCCCGGCGGGTCGTCGGCGATCGTGCTCCTCGACCACGACGGCGACCCCGGCGTCGCGTGCCACCTCGTTGAGGATGGTGGCGACGCCGCCGCGGGTGGCGTCGCGCATGGCGCGCAGCGACGGGCCGAGCTCCAGCAGCCGCGCGCCACGCCGCAGGCGCGGATGCGTGCGCCGGTCAGGCGGCCGCGGTGGCCCGTTCTGACCACCAGCGCCGGCCGGTGTCCGGCAGCGTGCCGATCGGGTCGTAGTACGGGTAACGGCGGCTCAGCGCGTCCGGGTCGTGCAGTTCGATGCCGGTGCGGTAGTTCTTCGTCCAGTACGAGATGCCCCGCTCGCGGTCGTACTCCCCGTACTGGTGCACCCAGCGCTTGCCGACGTAGGGCACGTCGCACACGATCCGTGGCGTCGCGTAGCCGGGCAGGTAGCCCATGATGGCGTGCTGCAGCTCCTGCGCCTCCCATACTGCGACCCGCCAGTGCTCCGCGTTCGGGATCATGTCGCACATGTAGAAGTAGTACGGCAGGATGTTCGCCTCGCCCTGCAGCGCGAAGCAGAGATCGAGCAGCGCCTCCGGGGTGGCGTTCACGCCGCGCATGAGCACGCCCTGGTTGCGCACGTCGCGCACGCCGATCTCCAGCGCGGTCCTGGCCGCCTCGGCCACCAGCGGGGTGACCGACTGGACATGGTTGACGTGGGTGTGGATGGCCAGGTTGACCCCGCGGCGCAGCGCCGTGTGGGCCACCCGCTCCAGGCCCTCGACCACCCTGGGTTGCAACCAGTGCTGCGGCAGCCCGGCGAGCGCCTTGGTGGCCAGCCGGATGTCGCGCACGGTGTCGATGTCCAGCAGCCGCATCAGGAACGACTCGAGCTGCGGCCACGGCACATTGGCCACGTCACCGCCGGAGACCACGACGTCGCGCACGCCCGGAGCGCCCTTCAGGTAGTCGATCATGGCCTGCTGCCGGTCGACGGGCTTGAGCAGCAGCTTGTGCTTCTCGACCGCCGGGGTGGAGTTGCCGACAAGGTCCATCCGCGTGCAGTGTCCGCAGTACTGTGGGCAGGTCGACACCAGCTCGGCGAGCACCTTGGTCGGGTAGCGGTGGGTCAACCCCTCGACGACCCACATCTCGGCCTCGTGCAGCGAGTCGCGGCTGGAGTGCGGGTGGTTG
>Ga0210378_10000888_pt1 | contig 15730 bp, 17 predicted proteins | sample PLM1_60_b1redo_FD_155465 | JGI IMG/M metagenome (GOLD analysis project Ga0210378, IMG submission 155465) | Groundwater sediment microbial communities from an aquifer in East River, Colorado, USA - PLM1_60_b1 redo | ecosystem: Environmental > Terrestrial > Soil > Riparian zone | place: USA: East...
AGCGGTATCCGGACTACGCGGAAGGCCAGCTCGCGAAGATCCGCTCGCACGTCGTCTCGCGGGCCAGCTGCGCGGTCGTCGCGCGGGAGCTCGGCCTGGGAGAGCGGTTGGCGGACGGAGGCGCCGCAGTCCCCCGCGAGGAGCTCGACAGGCTGGCCCGGAACCGGAACGTCCTGGCCGCCTTGCTCGAGGCCGCGCTCGGCGCCCTCTTCCTGGAGAAGGGCTTCGAGCGGATCGAGCCGGCGATCGTCGAAGCTTTCGCCGGCCGTATCGAGTACGCGCTGACGACCTACGTGGATCACAAGACCGAGCTGCAGGAGGCGCTGGCGCGCGCCGGGAGCGGTGTCACGTACACGGTGCTGGACGTCGAGGGCCCTCCTCATGACCGCACGTTCACGTCCGCCGCGGTGGTCGACAGCGTCGAGCTCGGAGTGGGGAAGGGCGCGTCGAAGAAGGCCGCCGAGCAGGAAGCCGCGCGTCAGGCGCTCGCCAAGCTCGCCGAGGCTTCCGGCGCTGCTGAGGCGGCGTCCTAGCCCCGCGTCAAACTTCGATCCCGCGTGCACCTGCGAGCGATCAAGCTGCGCGGCTTCAAGTCGTTTCCCGACCCTGTCGAGGTGCGCCTCGAGCCGGGCGTCGCCGTCGTCGTCGGCCCGAACGGCTCTGGTAAGTCGAACATCTCCGACGCCATCCTCTGGGCCGCGGGCAGCCTGAGCCCGAGCGAGCTGCGCGCCGAGAAGCCCGACGACGTGCTCTTCGCCGGCGCGAAGGGGCGGTCGCCTGGCGACTTCTGTGAGGTCGAGCTCGTGTTCGACAACGAGGACGGGGCGCTCGCCGAGCTGCCCTTCAGCGAGGTCTCGATCGCCCGCCGGCTGCATCGCGGCGGCGAGGGTCAGTACCTCCTGAACGGCGCGACCGTGCGCCGCACCGATGTCGTCGAGCTCCTGGCCGACGTGGGTCTGGGGGGCTCGATGGGCTCGATCATCAGCCAGGGCCGGGTCGAGGAGATCCTCGGGTCGAAGCCCGACGAGCGGCGTCTCCTCGTCGAAGAGGCCGCAGGGCTCGGCAAGTTCAAGCGCCGGCGGCACCGCGCCGAGCTGAAGCTCGCGCGCGTGGCGACCGAGGTCGAGCGGGCCCGCGATCTCGAGGCCGAGGTCAAGAAGCGGCTGCGGCCGCTCGCCTTGCAGGCCACCGCGGCCGATCGCGCGGAGAAGCTCCGCGGCGAGATCGCCGCGATCCAGGCGCGGGTCGCGCAGCTCGAGCTCGACGAGGTCGAGTCGCGCCGCGTGAGCGCCGACGAGCGGCGGTCCGCCGCGGCGCTGGCCCGCCGGCGAACCGACGCTGAGCTCGAGGCCCTCCTGCGTGAGCGCGACCGCGTCGAGGGCGAGCTGGTCGGCGCTGCCGGGAGCCGCGAGGAGGCGACCGCGGCTCTCTATCGCCTGCGCAGCGCGACGGAGCGAGTGGAGCTGAGACGCGAGAGCGCAGAGGCTCTCGCCGAACGACTCCGGTCCCAGCCCATCCGCCTACGCTCACCCGAGCGGGAGCGCCTTCGCGAGGAGGCGCGGCTCGGACGCGAACGGCTCGTGGCGCTCGAGCGGGCCTTGGCGGAGCTCGAGGGGCTGCCACCCGCAGCACGCGCACTCGCCGAGCAGGGCGAGCCGCTCGTCCTCTCCTCGTTGGAAGTCTCCGAGGGTGACGAGCGCGCGGTGGCCGCTGCGCTTGCCTGGCGCACTGCCGCGATTGTGGCTTCGGACGCTCGCTCCGCCCTGGCGCTTCTGGAGCGGGCGCGTGCCGCCGGCCTGGGCAACCTCGGTGTCGTCGTCGGCGGGACGACGCCCAAGGCGCCGATCGTCGAGAAGGAACAGCTGCTGAGCGTGCAGGAGCTGTCGGTCACGCGGGAGGGATTCGCGTACGACCCGACCCGCGGTGAGCTCTGGTACGCCGGCGAGGCCGCCGAGGCCGTGCTGCTCGAGCTCGATGCTCGCAGGCGGGCCCTCGAGGCGGAGATCGCCGCGCTCGAAGAGCGGGCAGAGCGGGCGGTCGCGCAGCCGGTCGAGGCTCCGACCGAGCTCGTGGCCGCGGCGGAGCGGCTGGCGAGCATCCTGGCCGCTGCCGTTAGAGATGCCACCAGGCCCGAGCCGGCTCTTCGCGGCCGCGCAGACGCGCGGGGCGAGCGCGCGCGTGAGCTCGGCGGCGAGCTGCGGGAGCTGGGCGGGCGCGAGGCTGAGTTGCGCCGCGCAGCCGCCGAGGCCGGGGAACGAGCATCGGCAATCGACGTCGAGCTGGCGACGATCGCCGCCGAGACCAAGGAGCTCGAGCGGCGCATGGCGGAGGCCGGCGCCGACCCCGCCGAGGGCGATGACCTCGAAGAGCTGACCACGAAGCTTGATCGGCTGGAGCGCAGGCGCGAGAGCCTCGGGAGCGTCAACCCACTCGCCAAAGAGGAGTACGAGCGCGAGAAGGAGCGCCTGACCGAGCTCGCCGAGCAGCGGGCCGACCTCGAGCAGAGCCTCACCGAGCTCGCCGAGCTGCGAAGCGAGCTCACCGAGACCGTCGAGCGTCGGTTTGCCGAGACCTTCTCCGCCGTCGAGCATCATTTTGCCGAGGTCGCGGGCACGCTGTTCCCCGGTGGGGAGGGCCGGCTGCGGCTGACCGAGCCCGAGCAGGAGGGCGAAGACGAGGACGTCGAGCCGGGGATCGAGATCGAGCTGCGCCCCGTCGGCAAGCGTGTGACGCGGCTGTCACTCCTCTCGGGCGGCGAGAAGGCCCTCGGCGCGATCTCGTTCCTCTTCGCCCTGTTCCTGGCTCGGCCGCACCCCTTCTATCTCCTCGACGAGGTCGAGGCCGCGCTCGACGATACGAACATCGGCCGCTTCGTCGACCTGTTGCGGCGCTACTCGGACAGCGCGCAGTTCATCGTGGTCACGCACCAGAAGCGGACGATGGAAGCCGCAGACGTCCTCTACGGCGTGACGATGGGCGGCGAAGGCGTCTCACAGGTCGTCTCGCGGCGGTTGCCTCGCGAAGACGCGGTCGCCGTCTCAGCCTGACGCCTTTGCCGCGCACCTTGAACGTCTTCCCATGTGGCCGTGAAACGCGGCTGACGGCCAGCCGACCCGGCCAATACCACCACGTCCGGTGCCAGGCACCGGACATGGCTCATGCCCGGCACCGGCCACGTCTTCACGTGCCATGTGGCTAACGTGCCCCGATGGCACGAAGCTGGGCCGAGCTCCTCGGTGACGACGAGGGCGTGCAGGAGACCGAGGAGGAGCGCGAAGGCTTCTTCGGGCGCCTGCGCGATTCGCTGGGCAAGAGCCGGCGGGCGCTCACCGACCAGCTCGCCGAAGCGGCCTTCGACTCAGGCGACGCGAAAGCCTGGGAGCGGCTCGAGGAGGCGCTGATCGCCGCCGACGTGGGAGTTCCGGCCACCGCCGAGCTCGTCAGGCGGCTGGAGGCACGTGGTGTGGCCGGCGACCTGACCCAGGCCCTCGTCGAGGAAGCGACAGAGCTGCTCGGCGAGCCCGGGACGATCAACGTCCAGGAACGGCCGACCGTGATCCTCGTCGTCGGCGTCAACGGGACGGGCAAGACGACGACCATCGGGAAGCTCGCGCACCATCTGCACGAGCACGGGCGCTCGGTGCTCGTGGCGGCGGCCGACACGTTCCGAGCGGCGGCCGAGGAGCAGCTCGAGATCTGGGCCGACCGTGCCGGCGCCGACTTCGTCGGCTCAGCCCGGGGCGGGGACCCGGCGGCGGTTGCGTACGACGCTATCGAGGCGGCGACGGCGAGAGGTCGGGACGTGGCGATCATCGACACCGCCGGGCGCCTGCACACCCAGGCGAACCTGATGGAGGAGCTGGCGAAGGTGCGACGCGTGATCGAGGGGAGGCTAGAAGGCGCCCCACATGAGACCCTGCTCGTCATCGACGCGACCACCGGCCAGAACGGCGTCCGCCAGGCGCAGCAGTTCAGCGAGGCCGTCCAGGTGTCCGCCGTCGCGCTCACGAAGCTCGACGGCTCGGCGAAGGGCGGTGTCGCGCTGGCGATCGCCCACGAGCTGGGACTGCCGGTCAAGCTGATCGGCGTCGGCGAAGGGATCGAGGACCTAAGGCCCTTCGACCCCGAGGCTTTCGCTCAGGCTCTGATCGCCGGCTAGCTATCTCCTTCGAAAGCCGCGCCGTGCGCCGGCCTCTCGAGCCTGAACGCGATGTTCATCGTCACCCGGTACTCGGTGATGACGCCCCCCTCGACCACTGTGGTCATGGACACGACATCAGCGCCCGTGATGTTGCGAAGCGTCTTCGCCGCCTCCTGGACCGCGTTTGCCGCGGCTTGGGCAAAGCTCTCGGGCGATGAGCCGATGATCTGGACGACTTTTGCGACTGACATTCTCCCGCTCCTTTCCTCGATCTGAGCGGCGGACAATACGCCGTCTACAACTCCGTCTCGCGAGGAACGTACGGCTCGAACTGCGGTTCGAGCCTGGAGCGGCCCGAGGAATGGCCGCACCCGCAGACCGCGAGAGCGGACTCTTCGATTCCGTCGAGCCCGAGACGGTCGTCGATGTTCTTGTCGTTGATCACGTTCGTGAAAAACGTGCCGAGACCGAGGTCGGCGCCTACGAGGTACAGGGTTTGGCTGAGGTGGGCGGCGTCCATGAGCAGTGTCGCGTAGGCGGTCGGGTGCTCCCTGTACTTCCAGAAGCTGCGTCGGAAGCGGGCGGTCAGGACGAAGGCCACAGCTGCTGAGGCGAAGTAGACCTGTCCCGCGGTAAAAGTGGCGAGCTCGTCACGCGCGTCCCCCTCGGTGAGCTCGACGACCGGCTCGAGCGCATGGTCGCGCACCGAGTAGTGGTAAAGACCGGGAGCCAAGCCGTCGACATGACGTACGAGCGGGTAGGCCTCGACCGGATGGAGCGAGCCTGCGGAAGGGCTGCCCTTCTTCAGGACCGCGATCTCGGGGTGGAGGCGCGCGTAGCCCCGGCACCCGAACACCTCGTACAGGAGGGCGGCGAGCTGCTCCAATGTCAAGGGCCGGGAGCGGTCGAAGCCGCGCGTGGTTTTCCGAGCCGCGAGTGCGTCATAGAGGCTGCCCTGCCGGGGGGCGAGCGGCAGGTCAACACGGGCGCCGTCCTGCTGTGCAGAGTGGAAGGCGGGCGGCGGAGGGCCGTGACGATCCACGAAGCGCCCAGCGGCCGCATCCGAGGCGGTGGCGATCTCGCCGAACTCCTCGAGATCGTCGGCGTCGAGTCGGAGGTCCCCGCCGCGAGCCCGCGTCGCGAAGTGGTAGACCGCTGCAGCGGGGAGCCACCCGAGGTCGGCCAGCTGCTCGTCGCGTCTACGTAAGCCGGCGAGCGGCTCGGCCACGTCGGCAGAGAGCAGGAGGCCGCGCTTACAGAGGAAAGTGATCAGACCGTCGTCGTCGACGTCGATCCACCGTCTCTGCGGCACCGAAAAGAGATACGCGAGCGCATCGCGGGCGATCGCCTCGGTCTTGCCGGTCAGCGCAGACGTTATGAGTGGTGCGTCGCCCTCGCCGTGGACAGCGAGGAAGGCCGTTCTGCGAACCCGCGCCAGTGCCTAGGGCTCGGTGCCCACGAAGTGCACGCCGTGTGACGGACCAGTCGGCCCCGGCGGCTTCGGCTTCGGCTCCGGCTTCGGCTTGTCCGCCTCGAATCCTACGAAGTTCACCGAGTGCGGCGGCGCCGGCTCGTCCGGCGGCGTCGGCTCCGGCTGGGGCGGCGGCTCGGGCTCCGGCGACGGCGGCTCCGGGTCGTGCTGTACGCGGGTGCCCATGGCATTCCTCCTTTAGAAGACCCCGGGGTGCCGAACCTAGCGCGTTGCCGCCAATGAGGCAAGCGCCTGCAGCGCTCGGTCCCTCGCGACGATGTGCCCTTTCTCGTCATAGAGCTCGACTGCGCGTTCGAGCTCGGCGGCAGCTCCCGGGTCGTTTCCTCCGATACGGAGTGTCTCGGCGAGGGCCGAGTGAGCACCAGCCTGCATGACGGGAGAGTCGGTTCCCTCCGCGAGCTTCACCGCCTCGCGAGCGATCTCCTCGGCACGCACGAGCTCTCCTCTCCGGGCGACGGCCATGGCCCGGGTCCCCCGCAGGATGAGATGGGACATGACGTCCTCCGGGGCAGCGTTTGCCTCGCTCAGGTCGGCCAGCCGTTCCGCTTCGTCGAAATCACCCCGCGCGTACACGGTCGCAGCCAGGAGAGCAACGACTGTCGAAAACGAGCTCTTCTCACCCATTTCCGCCAGCGTCTGGTAGCCGGCACGCAGCTCGGCTTCGGCAGCTTCGAGGTCACCCGCGAGCGACTCGATGATGCCGCCGGCCTGAGCGAGGACGGCGATCCACAGCCGATGACCGAGATCCTCGAACAGCTCCTGGCCTTGCCGGTAGAGCAAGCGCGCCTGGTCGAAGTTCCCGAGCATCGCGTGGAGCTCGCCGATGACGACGAGCGTGCGGCCCACGATCGTCTGGTCACTGCGCACCTCTTCGAGGATTTGCTCGCAGCGGACGAGCGCCTCGGGCACGGGCGTCGCGCCTTCTAGCAAGATGACCGGCAGCGAGCCCAGCAACCGCGTTGCCAACCGGGGGTCCTCCGCGCGGCGAGCGTGGACGAGGGCCTGTTCGAGGGTCGCGCCTCGCTCCCCCCAGCGGGAAGCCAGCCAGTGGACATCGCTGAGCCGCAACCAGGCCTGGGCCAGGCCTGCCTCGTCTCCGAGACGTTCGAAGACCTCAATTGCCCGCTCGGCAATTGTCGTCAGCTCGTCGGAGGCGCGGGCTGGATCGAGCCGGATCCGGATGGGACCGAGGGCGAGCAGGGCGTGAAGTTCCAACCGCTCGTCGCCAACCGCAAGCGCCGTCTCGATCGCGTGCGTCAGCAGACCCTCGGCGCGGGTCAGCTCACCGATATCGGCTGTGGCCGTGGCCAGATCGGGGGCGAGCTCCAGCCGGGCGCGATCGTCGTCGAGCAGGAGCAGGGTGGCTCTCGTCAACAGCCCGACCGCCGCAGGCATGTCGCCGCGTGCAAACGCCCGCCGGCCGGCTGACGCGAGGAGAGCGGCCGCACGGGAGGCGAGCTCCTCTGTGCGCCCGTCACCGGGCGCGAGCACTGCTCGATAGCGGTGCGCCTGTTCGAGGTGGTAGCCGAGGATTTCCTCGTACTCGCGCAGTCGATCGCGGCGCGCTTCAGCCAGCCAGTCGGCGAGGCTCTCGTGCAACTCGGCGCGTCGCTCTTTCGCGAGCCCCTGATAGGCCGCGTCGCGGATGAGAATGTGCCGAAAGCGGTAAGCCTCGTCGCTTGCTCGGTCGGGCAGAACGAGATCCCTGCGCTCTAGTGCCTCGAGGAGATCTTCGAGCGCCGCGTCCGGCGCCAAACCGGCCAGGGCCTCGCGCGAAAAGGTCTTTCCGATCACTGCCGCCCGCTCGAGAAGGTCGCGCTCGTCCGCTTCCAACCGGTCGATCCGGGCAGCCAGCAGCGCGTGGATGGTGGGGGGCGCCTCGACTGCGTCGAGCCCTTCGGAGCGCGTCCAGCGTTCCCCGTCCTGCTGCAGGCGTCCCTGGTCGACGAGCATCGACAGCATCTCCTCGACGAAGAGTGGGTTCCCCTCACCTGCCTCTTGCAGCATGCGGCGGACGTCGTCCGTCACCTCGCCCTCCCCCAGCAGGTGGTCGATCAGCTGTTCGACGTCGGCGTCGCGAAGCGCCTCGAGCTGGATCGAAGTCGCATTCAGCTTGCCGCCGCCCCAGGAAGGCCGCTCATCGAGGAGGTCTGGGCGAGCGAGACAGACCAGGAGGATTGGAGCGCCTCGGGTCTTGTCGACGACATGGTCGACGAGGTCGAGGAATGTGGCCTCGCCCCACTGCACGTCGTCGAAGACGACGACGAGCGGGGCATCCTGGGCGAGCGATTCGAGCAGCTTGCGCACGGCCCAAAACGTCTCCTCGCTCGTCGTGGTGCCTTCGCCGAGCCCGGTAGCGGCCGCGAGTCGCTCGACGATCAGGTCTTGCTCGGGGTCGTCCTGTACCAGGTCGGCGAGCTTGGCCCAGGCCTCCTCGGCGGAGTCGCGAGCCGAGATCCCGCCCGCGCCTCGCACGAGCTCTGTCAGCGGAAGAAAGGTGATGCCCTCGCCATAGGGCACGCAGCGGCCGATGAGCACGCGAGCCTCGTCGCCCAGTTCGGTTACGAGCTCGTTCACGAGTCGGGACTTTCCGATCCCTGCCGTCCCGAGAACGGTGAACAGGTGGCAGGCTCGCTCGTCGACGGCGCGTCGGAATGCCTGATCCAGCAACATCAACTCGCGCTCTCGGCCGACGAGCGGCGAGTCGAGGCGGCGCGCGAAGGCGGGAGCGCCGGTGACGACGCCGAGGAGGCGCCAGGCCCGCGTCGGTCCCCTGCCCTTGAGCTCGAGCGGCTCGAGCGGCTCGACGAGCACGGCGTCCCGGACGAGCCGGTACGTCGCGGCGCCGATCAGGATCTCGCCGGAGCTCGCAATCGCTTCGAGCCGTTGGGCGACGACGACCGCCTCCCCTGTCGCGAACGACTGCCCCTCCGAAGGGTCCCCGGAGACGACCTCTCCCGTATCGATGCCGGTCCGAAAGCCGAGCTCGATCCCGAACTGGGCTTTCAGCTCGACGTTCAGGCGGGAGATGGCCTCACGGAGCTCCGATGCGGCCCGCACCGCTCTGAGCGCGTCGTCCTCATGGACTGTCGGGATGCCGAAGACGGCCATGACCGCGTCTCCGATGAACTTCTCGACCGTGCCCCCGTGCCGCTCGAGGACCCGGCTGACCTCGATGAAGTAGCGCGAGAGCACGCGGCGATAGGTCTCTGCGTCGAGCTGTTGGCCGAGCGGCGTCGAGTCGATGAGGTCGGAGAAGACGACGGTCACCGTCTTGCGCATCTCCCGGGTGGGGGTGAGCGGCTTGCCGCAGGAGTTGCAGAACCGGGCGTGGGCCGGATTCGCCTCGCCACAGCTAGGACAGGCGACCATGTCCCCTCCGAGGATAGGACGAAACATGCCTCTAAGTACACTGTCGCGCTCGTGTTCGACACCCTCTCAGACCGGCTCCAGAGCGCTCTCGGCGAGGTCCGCGGCCGGGGCAAGCTCGACGAGGAATCGGTCTCGAAGGCGATGCGCGAGGTCCGTCTCGCGCTACTCGAAGCGGACGTCAACTTCAAGGTCGTCAAGGACTTCGTCGAGCGCGTGAAGGCGCGCTCGCTTGGCCTGGAGATGACGAAGGGCCTCACCCCCGGCCAGCAGGTCGTGAAGATCGTCCACGAGGAGCTGACCGAGTTGATGGGGAGCGGAGGCTCCAAGATCGCCTTCGCGGGGCGGCCTCCGACCGTGATCCTGCTCGCCGGCCTCCAGGGAGCGGGCAAGACGACCGCGGCCGCGAAGCTTGCGCTCCTGTTGCGGAAAGAGGGGCATGCGCCGGCCCTCGTCGCCGCCGACCTCCAGCGGCCCGCCGCCGTCGACCAGCTCCAGCAGCTCGGACGCCAGCTGCAGATCCCGGTCTTCACGGGGTCTGACCCCGTGGCGGCGGTCACCGAAGGCATCGAGCAGTCGAAGCAGCAGGGCCGCGACGTCGTCATCCTCGACACCGCGGGCCGCCTGCACGTGGACGAGCCGCTGATGGAGGAGCTCGCGGCCGTGCGCAAGGCGGCCAAGCCCACCAACGTCCTGCTCGTGCTCGACGCGATGACCGGCCAGGAAGCGGTTTCCGTCGCCGAAGCCTTCCACGAGCGCGTCGCGTTCGACGGCGTCATCCTCACGAAGCTCGACGGCGACGCGCGCGGCGGTGCGGCTCTCTCTGTGCGAGCGGTCACCGGCAAGCCCGTGAAGCTCGCGTCCATCGGCGAGAAGCTGGACCAGTTCGAGTACTTCCACCCGGACCGGATGGCCTCGCGCATCCTGGGCATGGGCGACGTTCTGACCCTGATCGAGAAGGCCGAAGCGGCCGTCGAGGTGGACGAGCAGGAACGCCTCGAGCGCCAGATGCTCGCGGGCGAGTTTACGTTCGACGACTTCCTCGCCAGCTTTCGAATGCTGCGCAAGATGGGGCCCCTGAAGGGAGTCCTCTCAATGGTGCCCGGCATGGGAAAGCAGCTTCAGGGCCTCGACATCGATGAGTCGCAGATGGGCCGGACCGAGGCGATCGTGCTCTCGATGACCCCGCAGGAGAGGCGGATGCCGCACCTGATCGACGGGTCGCGCCGGAAGCGTATCGCCGCCGGAAGCGGGTCGACGATCCAGCAGGTGAACCAGCTGATCTCGGCCCGCAAGCAGATGCAGAAGATGATGAAGCAGATGAAGAAAGGCAAAATGCCGGGGATTCCCCAGGAATTGCTCCAGCAGGCGCAACAACAACAAAGGAGATAAGGCTTGGCAGTACGTATGAGGTTGACCCGAGTGGGGTCGAAGAAGAACCCGATCTACCGGGTCGTGGTCGCCGACTCGCGCTCTCCGCGCGACGGCCGGTTCATCGAGATCGTGGGGCGCTACAACCCGCAGACGGAGCCGTCCCTGATCGACTTCGACGAGGACCGCGTGAAGGAGTGGCTCTCGAAGGGGGCGCAACCGTCGAACACGGTCTCGCGTCTGCTGAAGATCGCGAACATCGGTGGCTGAGCTGCTCGCCTACCTGGCTCGGCAACTCGTCGACGAGCCCGACGCGGTCTCGGTCGAGGAGGTCGAGCGCGAGGGCGCGATCGTCCTGATGCTCACCGTCGCCAAGGACGACATCGGCAAGGTGATCGGCCGCCAGGGGCGCCTCGCCCGGGCGCTCCGCGCCATCGTGCGCGCCAGCGGCGCCCATTCGCACCGACGCGTCCTGCTCGAGATCGTCGAATAAGTGCCCCTTCCGGTGGTGCGCCCCCGCTTCCGGGGGTCGATGAGCAAGCCAGGCAAGGACGCAGGGAGCGTGCAGGCTGGTTCGCCTGCGCGCGACGGAGGACGCCGCATGGCGCCGCTCAGCGGCCGCCGGAAGTGATGGGCTCACTGCCGGAAGGGGCACCATTGCGGGTCGCTGCGCTGTACGACGCGCACGGCAACATGCCGGCGCTCGAGGCCGTCCTGGCGGAGGTCGAGCGCGAGGGCGTCGACGCGATCGTCTTCGGCGGCGACCTCGCCTCGGGTCCGCTTCCGCGCGAGACCGTCGAGCTGGCCCGTTCGCTCGACGCTGTCTTCATCCGCGGCAACGCCGACCGGCTCGACTCGGAGGCGATGAGCCCCGAGTGGGGGGCGGCGGGCCGCTGGGTCATGGCGCAGCTCGACGAGGAGCAGATCGCGTGGCTGGCGAACCTCGATTTCTCAGCGGCGATCGACGACACGCTCTACGTCCATGCGACACCGCAGGACGACGAGACGGTCGTCACCGAGCTCACCTCCGACGAGCGCCTGGCCGAGCTCCTGGCCGAGGTCGAGCAGCCGCTCGTCGTCGCGGGCCACACGCATATGCAGCTCGACCGCCGCGTGGGCGACAAGCGCTTCGTCAACGCCGGCAGCGTGGGCATGCCCTACGAGCGCGAGCCCGGCGCCTACTGGGCGCTGATCGGAGACGACGTCGAGCTGAGGCGGACCGAGTACGACCTGGAGCGCGCCGCGGCTGCGATCCGAGCCTCCGGGCACCCGCTGGCCGAGGAGCTCGCCGCTGAGAACGTCCTGACGATCCCGTCTCGGGAAGAAGCCCTCGCTGCTTTTGGCGGCTGACCTCGTCACGGTGGGCCGCGTCGGCAAGCCACACGGCCTTCGGGGCGCCTTCGTGGTCGAGCGCGGGAGCGAGGATCCCGACCGGTTCGCCGTCGGCGCAACGGTGCTGGTTGACGGCACCTCGGCCCAGATCGTGGAGTCGAAGCGCGCCGGCGGCCGCCCGGTGATCCGCCTCGACCGCGAGGTTCCGCGCGGCGCCGAGCTCCAGGTCGACCGGGCCGAGCTGCCGCAGCCCGAAGACGGCTCGTACTACGTCTTCCAACTCGTCGGCCTCGCCGTCGAGGAGGAGGGCGGGCGCGAGCTGGGCCACGTCTCCGAGGTCACGCCGGGGCCCGCGAACGACGTGCTCGAGCTCGACACCGGCCTCGCGCTCCCACTCGTCGACGCCTGCGTGCAGGAGGTCGATCTGGACTCGGGTCGAATCCTGGTGCGACGCGGCTTCGCAGGTGCTGAGTAACCTCAAGCTTCTTTGCAGATCGATGTCTTTACCCTCGTCCCCCATGCGTTTGCCTGGCTCTGTGAGCAGCGCCCGCTTGCAGCCGTGCTCGGCTCCGAGCTCGAGCTGCGCCTGCTCAACTACCGCGAGACGACGCCGCTCACGGGCGGCCAGGTCGACGATGAGCCCTACGGGGGCGGCGCCGGCATGGTGTTGCGGGTCGACACCGTCGCGGCCGCTCTCGACGCGACCTACGGCGGGCCGCCGGAGCACCGCGTGATCGCCCTGACGCCACAGGGGCGCCAGCTCGACCAGCCGCTGGTCGAGGAGCTCGCGGCCGAGGAGCGACTGACGATCCTCTCCGCGCGGTTCGAGGGCTTCGACGAGCGCATCGTCGAGCACCTGGCGACGGACGCGGTGTCGATCGGCCCGTACGTTCTGTCCGGCGGGGAATTGCCGGCCATGGTCCTGGTGGACGCGATCGCGCGCCGCCTGCCCGGGGCGCTGAGCGAGGGCTCCGCCGACGAAGAGACGTTCTCCGCCGAGCTCGAGGGTGGGTTCGAATACCCGCACTACACGCGGCCCGCCGAGTTCCGCGGGTGGAAGGTGCCCGACGTCCTGCTCTCCGGCGACCATGCCCGGATCGCCGAGTGGCGGCGCGAGCAGAGCCGGGCGAGGACGGTTCGATGAGGAACCCGATCGACTACCTCACCCGCGGCCTCCCGCGCGAATGGCGCGTCGCCATCGACTGGGTGGTCACGATCGTCGGCGCCGTTCTGATCGTCCTCGGCATCAAGGCCTATGTCGTGAACCCGTACCGGATCCCGTCCTCGTCGATGGAGCCGACTCTGCATTGCGCGATGCCGGGCGCCGGCTGCGAGTCGGGCCGTTTCTCCGACCGCGTCCTGGCGAACCGCTTCATCTACCGCTTCCGCGACCCCAAGCGCGGCGAGATCGTCGTCTTCAAGACGCCCCCGCGTGCGAGGGCGCAGTGCGGCGCAGGCGGGACGTTCGTCAAGCGCCTGGTCGGGCTTCCGGGCGACCGCTGGCGCGAGCAGAACGGCGACATCTACATCAACGGCCGCAAGCTGAAGGAGCCGTACATCCCCGCGGACCGGCGAGACGCCGACACGCTTCCCGAGCGGACGATTCCGAAGGACAGCTACCTGATGCTCGGCGATAATCGCCAGTCGTCTTGCGACTCACGGCGCTGGGGCTACGTCCCGCGGGCGAACCTGATCGGGCCCGTGTTCGCCGTCTACTTCCCGCCGAAGCGGATCGCCCTCTTCTGAGCCCATGTCGCGGCTGCTGCGCCTCCTGCTGATCGTTCTCTCGATCGTGGGCGTGCTCCTCGTCCTCGTCGCGATCACCTCCAAGCTGTACCGGATCCCGACCTCGTCGATGGAGCCGACACTCCACTGTCCAAAGAGTGGAAACCCCGGCTGCCTCGGCGACGAACCCGACCGGATCGCGATCTCCAAGGTTGTCTACGAGGTGCGGGACCCGAAGCGGGGTGACATCGTTGCGTACAGGCTTCCGCAGCGGGCCGCGGAGCGCTGTCGCGCTCCGGCCGGGTCGACGTTCGTGCACCGGATCATCGGCGTTCCCGGCGAGAGCGTCGCGATCCGGAGCGGCGTGGTGTTCGTCGACGGCCGCAGGCTCACGGAGTCGTACATCGAAGCGGGCCGGCGTGACCGCGACTCGTCTCCTGCCCGTGCGGTCTCGAAGGACCAGTACTTCGTTCTGGGCGACAACCGGAAGCAGTCGTGCGATTCGAGGGTCTGGGGCCTGGTTCCGCGGGATCGCCTGATCGGGCCGAAGATCGCCACCTACTGGCCCTGGGACCGGATTTCGATCCGCTAGCATGCCGACGGCCCGTCGGGCCATTCCTCGCCATGACGAACCCCATCGAGCTACTCGAGCAGCGCCAACTGCGGTCCGACCTCCCCGCCTTCAAGGCGGGCGACACCGTGCGCGTGCACTTCCAGGTGATCGAGGGCCAGCGCCGCCGCGTCCAGGTCTTCGAGGGCATCGTCATCAAGCGTCAGGGCTCAGGCGTGCGCGAGACGTTCACCGTGCGGAAGCAGTCGTTCGGAGTGGGCGTCGAGCGGACCTTCCCGCTCCATTCGCCGAAGATCGAGAAGATCGAGGTGCAGGCGATCGGGGACGTCAACCGGGCCAAGCTGTACTACCTACGCGAGAAAGTGGGAAAGAAGGCGCGCGTCCGCGAGCAGCAGCACACCCGGGCGGTATCCTCGCCCGGTGCCGCCGCCGGAGCGCCAGAGCAGCCTGACGCCGTCGCCGAGCCTGCCGAAGATCATTCGGAGGCCGAGGTCGGCGACGAGCAGGTCGCCGAAGCTTCTGTCGACGAGGAGCGGAGCTAGGCTCCTTCGCTTCGACCGCGCGCTGGGCGTGCGGTACGTCGCCGGCGCGGACGAAGCCGGTCGTGGGTCACTGGCGGGGCCGCTCGTCGTCGGGGGCGTCTTGCTCGATTACGCGTGCTTGCGCGACCACGCAGTTCGGCCACTCGCTCGCCTGAACGATTCGAAGCAGGTGGCGCCCGAGGATCGCGAGGAGCTCTTCCGCGCGGTGATGGGGTGTGCAACGCGGGTCTCCGTCCAGGTGATCTCGCCCGGCGAGATCGACCGCGAGGGCCTGCACCGCTCGAATCTCGCCGGGCTGCGGCGCGCGCTCGCGGCGCTGACCCCGCCTGCCGAGGCCTGTCTCGTCGACGGCTTCCGGCTGGGGCCGGCAGCGCCGGAGCACCACGCGGTGATCGACGGCGACGAGCGCAGCGCCGCGATCGCGGCGGCGTCGATCGTGGCGAAGGTCGTCCGCGACCGTTACATGCGTCGAGCCGACGCGCTCTATCCGCAGTTCGGCTTCCGCTCCCACGTCGGGTACATCACGCCCTCACACTCGGCGCTCGTCCGGCGGCACGGGCCGTCGGAGATCCACCGGCGTTCCTTCCAGGCGCTCTGCTACCTAAGTGAAGAAGAGGCGGCCGCCCGGCTCAGCGCGTAGCACTCGGGCGCGGGGCGGGGAGGCCGAGCGGCGCGCGAGGTGGCGCTACCGCCTGCGCGGCTATCGAGTGCTGGCGACAAACGCGTGGGTCGGGGGGTACGAGCTCGATCTCGTCCTGCGCCGCGGGCGGACGGTGGTCTTCTGTGAGGTCAAGTCGAAGGGCGGGGAAGGGCTCGGCGACCCGCTGGAGATGGTGACGGTCGAGAAGCAACGCCGCATCACGCAGGCCGCAGCGGCCTGGCTGGCCGAGCATCCCGAGCACGCGGGTCTCGAAGTTCGCCTCGACGTCCTCGGCGTGAGCGCCGGGCGAGTCGAGCACCTGAGACAGGCGTTCTAGCCCGCGCGTCGAAACCGGGGCCGAGATGGCCCCGACGCAGGAAGCGCTCTACCGCAACATCGACCTCGACCTCTCCTGGTCGGAGCGCGATCTCCCCGAGCGTGAGCGGACGAAGCACGTCCACCGGTTGCACCCATACCTCGGGAAGTTCGTGCCCCAGCTCGTCGAGGCGCTTCTGACACGCCACCTGCCGCAGGCGCGAACGGTGCG
>Ga0210378_10000889_pt1 | contig 15727 bp, 14 predicted proteins | sample PLM1_60_b1redo_FD_155465 | JGI IMG/M metagenome (GOLD analysis project Ga0210378, IMG submission 155465) | Groundwater sediment microbial communities from an aquifer in East River, Colorado, USA - PLM1_60_b1 redo | ecosystem: Environmental > Terrestrial > Soil > Riparian zone | place: USA: East...
GGGTAGCGGCCGGCGCGCTTCAGCTCGCCGCGCCAATGCTCGTAGACGACGCGGGTCATCCAGTGGTACTCGTCCGGTGTCATCTTCGCGGCGACGAAGGCATCGAGCTCGACGGTCACCATGTCGCTGACGCCTTCGATGATGCCGGGAACCTCCTTCAGCTCTTCGAGCGAGCGAACCTCCTTGTGGGGCAGGCGGTCGAGGTGGGGATCGGACGTTCGGCGGGCGGTGTCCACGCGCTGCCTGACCGCGAAGAATCGATCCAGCTGCTCCGCCGTCAGCGTCTCGGCGGCGGGCCGTCAGCCGACGACCTCCACCCGCACGCGGCCGGTCCCGGGGCCGATGAGGCCGATCGTGCGGGCCGCCGCTCGCGAAACGTCGATGATGCGCCCCTTGTGGTTGGGGAAGCGGTCGTTGATCCGCAGCACGACGCTGCGGCGGGTGGAGAGCAGCGTGACCCTCACGCGCGTACCGAAAGCGAAGCTGGCGTGGGCGGCGGTGAGGGCCTCCTGGTCGTAGACCTCCCCGTTCGAGGTCCGGTTCCCGTGGTAACCGGGACCGTACCAGGACGCTACGCCTTCCTCGACGAGACCGACCGGCGGCGCGTACGAGGCCGGGAAACGGTAGCGGGGCGCGCAGCCCGAGAGGAGGGCGGCGGCGAGGAGCGCTGCTCCCCAGACCCTCATGAAACGGTGTGCACCCGGATCATGTTGGTGGTGCCGGCGGTGTGGCTCTGCCCGCCGAGCATGAGGACGACGTCCCCGGGACGGACCAGCTCCTTGCGCTTCAGGAGGGCCTCCGCGTCGAGCACCATCTCGTCGGTCGTCCGCGCCACGCGCGACTTCAGCGGTACCACGCCCCACCACAACGCCAGCCGGCGGTATGTGTCCTCGTCGTAGGTGATGGCCGCGATGGGCGAGCCGGGCCGGTACATCGAGACGAGGCACGCCGTGGAGCCCGAGGCGGTGAAGGCCACGATGAGCTTGCACTCCAGCTCCTCGGCCACCATCGCCGCGACCCGGGCGAGGCTGCGGGCGACGATGCGCGTGGGATTGCCGCTGGCGCGGCGCCGGACCGGGTCGCGGTGGCTGAGATGCTCCTCGGTGTAGACGGCGATGCGGGCCATCGTCTCCACGGACTCCACCGGGTAGCGCCCGAGGGCGGTCTCCGCGGACAGCATCACGGCGTCGGTACCGTCCACGATCGCATTGGCCACGTCGGAGGCCTCCGCCCGCGTCGGCCGCGGGTTGTCGACCATGCTCTCCAGCATCTGGGTCGCCGTGATGACGGCCTTGCCCGCGGCGTTGGCGGTCTGGATGATCCGCTTCTGGAGGGTGGGCACTTCCTCGGTGGGCAGCTCCACTCCCAGGTCGCCCCGGGCGACCATCACGCCGTCGGCCGCGGCCACGATCGCGTTCAGGTCGTCCACCGCCTCGCGCTTCTCGATCTTCGCGATGACCGGCGCCGAGCCGCCCAGGTCGGCGATGGCGGACCGCGCCTGCTCCACGTCGGCGGCCTGGCGCACGAACGAGATCGCGACGTAGTCGACGTCGTTCTTGATCCCGAGCGCCAGGTCGCGCTTGTCCTTCTCCGTGAGCGCCGGAGCGGAGATCTTCACGCCGGGCAGGTTCATGCCTTTGTTGGGCCGGAGGAGGCCGCCGTGCGCCACCTCGCACTCCACCTCGTCGTCCACGACCCGGATCACCCTCAGCTCCAGGTTGCCGTCGTCGAGGAGGATGCGGTCGCCGGGAGAGACGTCCCGGGGCAGCGCGTCGTAGGTCGTGGAGATCCTCGAGGCGTCGCCCTCGACGCTCTCGTCGGTCGTGATCACGAGCCGGGCCCCGTCGGGCAGCAGCACCGGCAGGCCGCCGCGGAGCCGGCCCGTCCGGATCTTGGGGCCGGCGAGGTCCTGAAGCACCGCGATGGGGCGATCGAGCTGGTGGGAGATCTCCCGGACCGTGCGCATCACCTGGAGGTGCTCTTCGGGCTCGCCGTGGGAGAAGTTGAGCCGGACCACGTCGATGCCGGCCCGGGCGAGCCGCTCCAGCACCGGCCGCTCGCGGGAGGCGGGGCCGATGGTGGCCACGATCTTGGTGCGCCGCATCTCCAGAGAGTATAATCCGCGGCCATATCCGCGCTCCCATTTCTGGTGGTACAACCCTGAAATGCTGCCCAACTACGTCCCCATCCTGATCCTCGGCGCGGTCGCCCTCGGGTTCTCGGTGTTCACGCTCGTCTTGTCCAACATGCTGGGACGGCCGCGTCCCAACGCGGCCAAGAGCGAGACCTACGAGTGCGGCATGCCGCCCATCGGGACGGCGCGCGAGCGCTTCCCGATCAAGTTCTACCTCGTGTGCATGATCTTCATCCTGTTCGACGTGGACGCCGCGTTCTTCTACCCCTGGGCCCTGGTCTTCCGTGAGCTGGGGGTATTCGGCTTCGTGGAGATGCTCGTCTTCGTCCTCCTCCTCGGCAGCGGCTTCGTGTACGCCTGGCGGGTGGGGGCCCTGGACTGGTAGGCATGGAACTCAGCCCCGACCGCAAGAAGAAGTTCGAGGAGATCCTCGCGCGCTATCCGGTGAAGCGCTCGGCCCTGCTTCCGCTCCTGCACCTGCTGCAGGACCAGGAGGGCTGGCTCTCGACGGAGGCCCTCGAGTACGCCGCGTCCCTGCTCGGCCTCAGTCCGGCCCAGGTCCATGACGCCGCCACCTACTACACGATGTACCGGTTCAAGCCCGAAGGGCGGCACCACCTCGAGTTCTGCACCAACCTCTCGTGCGCGCTGTACGGCGCGGACGAGCTGATCGCGGAGACGTGCCGGCGGCTCGGGGTGAAGGAGGGGGAGACCACCGCCGACGGCAACTTCACCGTCCACCGGGTGGAGTGCCTGGCCGCGTGCGGGGGGGGACCCGCGGTGCAGGTCGACGGCCGCTGGGTGGAGAACGTCACCGCGGCCGACCTCGACCCGATCCTCTCCGGGAAGCTCACCCGCCGGCCGTTCGATTGGCCGAAGAGTCCCGGCGAGGCCGTGATCCTTCGCAACGTGTGGAAGCCGAACTCCGCCTCGATCGACGTGTACAAGGCGGGCGGCGGCTACGCGAAGCTCAAGGACCATCTCTCGATGAAGCCGGAGGACATCGTCGAGACCGTCAAGAAGTCGATCCTTCGGGGCCGGGGCGGGGCCGGGTTCCCCACCGGGATGAAGTGGGGCTTCCTGCCCAAGGACAACCCCAAGCCGCGCTACCTCTGCGTCAACGCCGACGAGAGCGAGCCGGGGACGTTCAAGGACCGGCTCATCATCGAAAACGATCCTCATCAGCTCATCGAGGCGTGCGTCATCTCCACCCACGCGATCCGCTCCAAGGTCTGCTACATCTACATCCGGGGCGAGTTCCACGAGGGCATCCAGATCCTCGAGAAGGCGGTGGCGGAGGCCTATGCCGCCGGCTTCGCGGGCAAGAACATCCTCGGCACCGGTGTCGACGTCGACGTCTACGTTCACGGCGGGGCCGGCGCCTACGAGTGCGGGGAGGAGACGGCCCTGCTCGAGAGCCTGGAGGGCAAGCGGGGCCAGCCGCGCCTCAAGCCCCCCTTCCCGGCCACGCACGGCCTGTACGGCTGCCCGACCATCGTCAACAACGTCGAGACGATCGCCTGCGTGACCCTCATCCTCGAGCGCGGCGCGGAGTGGTTCGCCGCCCAGGGCACCGAGAAGAACGGCGGGCCCAAGCTCTATTGCGTGAGCGGCCACGTGAAGCGCCCCGGCACCTACGAGGCGCCGATGGGGAAGATCACCCTGCGGCAGCTCATCTACGACGCCGGCTACGGCGGCGGGATGCGCGAGGGTCGGAAGCTGCGGGCGGTGGTCCCGGGCGGCTCGTCCACCCCGGTCCTCACCGACACCGAGATCGACGTGGCCATGGATTTCGACAGCCTGGCCAAGGCGGGCTCGATGCTGGGCTCGGCGGGCACCATCGTCATGGACGACTCGACGTGCATGGTGTGGATGGCGCGCAAGCTGACCTACTTCTACAAGCACGAGTCCTGCGGCAAGTGCTCGCCGTGCCGGGAGGGGACGGGCTGGATGCTGCGGCTCCTCGACCGCATCGAGGAGGGCGCGGGCGTCGAGCGCGACCTGGACATCCTCTGGGAAGTGTGCGACTCCATCGCGGGCAAGACGCTGTGCCCGTTCGGCGACGCCGCCATCGCGCCGCCGCAGTCCACGCTCAAGAAGTTCCGGGACGAGTACGAGTACCACATCCGGGAGAAGGGCTGCTGGCGCCGGGTCGCCAAGACCTTCGCCGAAGCCCAGGCCCTCGCCGGCCAGGCGGTGACGGCGAAATGACGCCGGTACAAGAGCAGCTGCTGATCGCCACCATCAAGGTCGTGGTCTTCTTCAACGTGCTGTTGGGGCTGTTCTCGTTCATGACCTACGTGGAGCGGCGGCTGCTGGCCTTCATGCAGTTCCGGCTGGGGCCGAACCGCGTGGGGCCCTTCGGCCTCCTCCAGCCCGTGGCCGACGGCATCAAGCTCTTCTTCAAGGAAGAGGTCATGCCGGAGGGGGCGAACAAGTGGCTGTTCGTGGCCGCGCCCGCGCTCGCGATCGTCACCGCCTTCCTCTCGATCGCCGTCGTCCCCTTCGGCGGGACCGTGCACCTGTTCGGCCGCGACATTCCCTTGCAGATCGCCGACCTCGACGTGGGAGTGCTCTTCCTCTTCGCCATCTCCTCGCTCGGCGTCTACGGGATCGTCATGGCCGGCTGGGCGGCCAACAACAAGTTCACGCTCCTCGGGGGCCTGCGCTCGTCCGCCCAGATGTTCTCCTACGAGCTGGCGCTGGGGATGTCGTGGGTCGGGGCGATCATGATCGCCGGCTCCTTGCGCATCTCGGACATCGTGGAGAGCCAGGCGGGCTGGTTCATCCCGAACTGGAACTTCTTCCGGCAGGCGCCGGGATTCCTCGTCTACCTGGTCGCGGCCACCGCGGAGGTGAACCGCACGCCTTTCGACCTGCCCGAAGCGGAGACGGAGCTGGTGGCCGGCTTCCACACCGAATACTCCTCGATGCGATTCGCCCTGCTCCAGATGGCGGAGTACGTGAACATGATCACGGTGGCGGCGGTGGGGGCCAGCCTCTTCTTCGGCGGCTGGCTGGCGCCGGTGCCCGCGCTCCAGCGCGTCCTCGGCTACGACATCGGCCTGCTATGGTTCCTGCTCAAGATGGGCGCCGGGCTCTTCTTCTTCGTCTGGCTGCGCGGCACGCTGCCCCGGTTCCGGTACGACCAGCTCATGCACTTCGGCTGGAAGGTGCTGGTGCCGCTGGCCGCGCTCAACATCCTCTCCACCGCGGCCTGGATCGCATTCACGTAATGCTGGACACGATCATCGCGCACTCCGACCAGGTCGTGTTCTACTTCTTCGCCGCGACCGCCCTGCTCTCGGCGCTGGTGGTGGTCGGGCAGCGGCACCCGACCTACAGCGCCTTCGCCCTCATCGTCACCCTCTGCTCGCTCTCCGCGGTGTTCGGCCTGCTCGGCTCGCCCTTCATCGCCGTCCTGCAGGTCGTGGTGTACGCGGGCGCCATCATGGTGCTTTTCCTCTTCGTCCTGATGCTCCTCAACGTCAAGCGCGAGGAGCGGGTTGCGGGCGGCGGCTGGGCGCTGAAGGTGACGGCTTTCGCCCTCGGCGCGGTGCTGGTGGTCCAGGTGGGGTCGGTGCTGACGGCGGCGGCGCGGGCGCCGGCCGCTCCCGGGTTCAACGCCTCGACCCCGTACGTGGCCCGCCTTCTCTTCTCGCCCACATACCTCTACGTATTCGAAGCGACCTCGATCCTGATCCTGGCCGCGCTCGTGGGGGCCGTGGTCCTGGCCAAGAGCGACCCATGAGCGCCCGCAGACGAGGTGAATTGACTCTATGACGGGGGGGGCGGACCTCGTCACTCCCGCGCTCCTCCTGAGCCTGGGGCTCTTCGTCATCGGCGTGGTGGGGGTCTTCCTCCGCCGCAACATCATCACCGTGTTCATGTGCCTGGAGCTGATGCTGAACGCGGTCAACCTGGCGTTCGTGGCCTTCAGCCGGTGGCGAGGGACGCTCGACGGCCAGGTCCTGGTCTTCTTCGTGCTCACGGTGGCGGCGGCGGAGGCGGCGGTGGGGCTGGCGATCATCATCGCCGGCCAGCGCCACAAGGACACGCTCGACGTGGACTCCTTCAACCTCCTGAAGTGGTAGAGATGGCGAGGATCTTCAGCATGGACGTCATCCCCTTCCTCGCCCTCTTCCTGCCCCTGGGCGGGTTCCTCGCGCTGTCGCTCTTCGAGCAGGGCATCCGGCGCGACAAGGAGGAGCGGGGAGCGGGGATTCTCGCCTGCACGCTGGTGGTGCTGTCGTTCTTCTGCGCGGTATGGGTGGCCCTGCACGTGGGGGAGTCGGCCCGGGCCATGGCCGAGTTCCGCGTGCACTTCAACCTGCCCCCGCGGGCCAGCCCCTACCTGCCGTACCAGCCCTGGATCGGGCTGGACTGGATCAACGTGTCCGGCGTCCACATCCCGTTCGCGCTCCTCATGGACCGCCTGACCTCGGTCATGATCCTCGTGGTGACGGGGGTCGGCTCGCTCATCCACATCTACTCGCTGGGCTACATGGCCCACGACGAGGATCGCGTCCGCTACTTCTCCTACCTGAACCTCTTCACGTTCTTCATGCTCCTCCTGGTCATGGCGGGCAACCTGCCCCTCATGTTCATCGGCTGGGAGGGCGTGGGCTTGTGCTCCTACCTGCTGATCGGCTTCTGGTACAAGAAGAAGAGCGCGGCCGACGCCGGCAAGAAGGCATTCATCGTGAACCGGATCGGGGACGCCGGCCTGATCCTCGGGATGATCGCCGCGTTCCACTACTTCGGCACGCTCGACACGTTCGGGCTCACGGAAGGGGCGAACTCGCTGGCGCCCGAGAAGTGGGGCGAGTTCGGCCGCCTCACGGTAGTGGCGCTCCTGCTCTTCGTCGGGGCGTGCGGCAAGAGCGCCCAGATCCCGCTCCACGTCTGGCTGCCCGACGCGATGGAAGGCCCCACCCCCGTCTCCGCCCTCATCCACGCCGCGACGATGGTGACCGCGGGCGTGTACCTGGTGGCGCGGCTGGGCCCGGTCTACGCGCATTCGGAGACGGCCATGGCCGTGGTGGCGGTCGTCGGCACCGCGACCGCGCTCATGGCCGCGACCGTCGCGCTCGTCCAGACCGACATCAAGAAGGTCCTCGCCTGGTCGACGATCAGCCAGCTCGGCTACATGTTCCTGGCCTGCGGCGTGGGCGCCTTCGGCGTGGCGATCTTCCACCTCTTCACCCACGCTTTCTTCAAGGCGCTGCTCTTCCTCGGCTCCGGCTCCGTCATCCACGCGATGAGCGGCGAGCAGGACATGAGGAAGATGGGCGGGCTCCGGCGGCGCATCCCGTGGACGTTCGGGACCTTCGTCGTCGGGACCCTCGCCATCGCGGGCATCCCGCCCCTGGCCGGTTACTTCAGCAAGGACGCCATCCTGGCGAGCGCGCTCGCCGAAGGACACGTGATCCTGTTCGGGGTGGGGCTGGCGACGGCGCTCCTGACCGCCTTCTACATGGCGCGGCTGTTGTTCCTCACCTTCTTCGGGCCGTTCCGCGGGAGCGACGAGGCCGAGCACCACCTCCACGAGAGCCCGTGGGTGATGCTCGCGCCCCTCGTGCTCCTCGCCATCGGCTCGGTGGTGGCGGGCTTCGTGCCGGTGCCCGACATGCTGGCCGAGGTCTTCCGCCTGCCGGTCGAGGAGGAGCATCACGCGGGCTGGCTGCCCATCGCGGCCACCCTGGTGGCGGTGCTGGGGATCGCGGGAGCCTACTGGCTCTACCTGATGCTGCCCGACATCCCGGCGCGGCTCGGTGCCCGGCTGCGCCCGCTCCCGCGCGTGCTCGAGGACAAGTACGGCTTCGACCGCCTCTACGACGCCTTTTCGAGGCGCGTGGTCGTGGAGGGCAGCCGGACGCTGCTGTGGGAGCGCGTGGACGCGAGGGTGATCGACGGGGCCGTGAACGGGGCGGGACGGCTCACCGTCGGCTTCGCGCGCGCCGTACGCGTCGTGCAGACCGGGCTCGTCCGCGGCTACGCGCTGCTCATCCTCGGCGGCGCCGTCACGGTGCTGGGTTACCTCCTGTGGGCGCGATGAGCAGCGGCTCCTTGTTGACCGCGCTCATCCTGCTCCCGTTGGCGGGGGCGCTGGTGGTGGCGCTGATCCCGCGCGAAGCGCAGCGGGCGCAGAAGGTCGCCGCCCTCGCCTTCACGACCGCGGCCTTCGCCCTGTCGATCGTGATGCTGAGCGGCTTCGCCCCGCGGGCGGACATGCAATTCGAGGTGTCCCGGCCCTGGATTCCCGCCTACGGCATCTCGTACCACGTCGGAGTGGACGGTCTCAGCGTGTGGCTCGTGATCCTGACCACGTTTCTCACGCCGCTGGCCCTGCTCGGGTCCTGGTACTCGATCCACGAGCGCGTGAAGGGGTTCAACATCTTCATGCTGCTCCTCGAGGCCGGGATGGTGGGGGTCTTCGTCGCCCTCGACCTGTTCCTGTTCTACATCTTCTGGGAGGCGATGCTGATCCCGATGTACTTCCTCATCGGGATCTGGGGCCACGAGCGACGCATCTACGCCGCGATCAAGTTCTTCCTCTACACCTTCGCGGGCAGCGCGCTCATGCTGGTGGCCTTCATCGTCCTGTACCGCGCGGCGGGCGTCCGCAGCTTCGACGTCGCGGTTCTCGTCCGCCAGCCCGTGAGTCCCGAGCTGCAGATGTGGCTGTTCGCGGCCTTCGCCCTCGCGTTCGCGATCAAGGTCCCGATGTTCCCGTTCCACACCTGGCTTCCCGACGCCCACGTGGAGGCGCCCACCGCGGGATCGGTGCTCCTGGCCGGCGTCCTCCTGAAGATGGGGACCTACGGATTCCTTCGGCTGGCGCTGCCGCTGTTCCCGGTCGCCGCCGCCCGCTTCGCTCCCCTGATCGCGATCCTGGCCGTCGTCGGGATCATCTACGGTGCGCTGGTGTCGCTCGTCCAGCCCAACCTGAAGAAGCTGGTCGCCTATTCCTCGGTGGCCCATCTCGGCTTCGTGATGCTGGGGGTGGCGGCCATGACGACCACGGCGGTCGTGGGCGCGGTCTACCAGATGCTGAACCACGGAATCTCCACCGGCGCGCTGTTCTTCCTGGTGGGGATGCTGTACGACCGGCGGCACACCTTCATGATCGAGGAGTACGGGGGCCTGAAGACGGTGATGCCGTGGTTCTCGGCCGTGTTCCTGCTCGTCTGCTTCTCGTCGATCGCGGTGCCCGGCTTCAACGGCTTCATCGGCGAGTTCCTCATCCTGATCGGATCGTGGGCCGCGCCCTTCATGCCCGGGCGGGCGCTGGTCGTGGTGGCGTCGGTGGGCATCATCCTCGCCGCGGCCTACATCCTGTGGATGGTCCAGCGGGTGCTCTACGGGGAGGTCACGCGGCCGGCCAATGTCGGCCTGCCCGACCTCACGCCGCGGGAGGCCGTGGTCCTGGTGCCCCTGGTCCTGCTGGCCCTCTTCATGGGCATCGCGAGCCCGATCTTCACCCGCACCATCGAGCCCGCCGCCAACGCGCTCGTCCAACAAGTCCGAGCCGCGAACAGATGACACCCTACGGCCCCATCGATCTTCGGCCCATCTGGCCCGCCCTCATCGTGGCGATCACGGGCGTGGTCGTGCTGCTGGCCCAGGCGCTGACGCCCAAGGGCCATCGCGGGCCGTTCGCCGCGTTGTCGCTCATCGGCATCGGGGCCGCCCTCGTCGCGGTCGCGCTCATCGCCACGGGGCGGGGGCGCGGGGCGGTGATGGCCGGGGTCGTGGCCGCCGACGACTTCTCGCTCTTCTTCCACGTCCTGCTGCTCGGAATCGCGGGGATCGTGGTCCTGCTCTCGCCGTCCTACCTGCGCGCCACGGGGATCGACCGCGGCGAGTACTACGCGCTGGTGCTGTTCTCGCTGGTGGGGATGCTGGGGCTCGTCTCGTGCCGCGAGCTCGTGTCCCTCTTCGTGGCCCTGGAGGTCATGTCGGTGGCGCTCTATGCGCTCGCCGGCCTGCATCGCGACCGGCTCGAGAGCCAGGAGTCGGCGATGAAGTATTTCATCACCGGCGCCTTCTCCTCGGCGTTCTTCTTGTACGGCGTGGCCCTGCTCTACGGGGTGAGCGGGAGCACGTTGCTGGCCCGCATCGCGCCCGCCGTCAGGGCGGCCTCGGGCGGCTCCGCCTCGATGGCGCTCGTCGGCGCGGGCCTGCTCCTCGTCGGCTTCGGCTTCAAGGTCGCCAGCGTCCCCTTCCACATGTGGGCGCCCGATGTCTACGAGGGCGCCCCCACCACCGTCACCGCCTTCATGTCGGCGGGGGTCAAGACGGCCGCCTTCGGAGGGATGCTGCGCGTCTTCCTCCAGGCCCTGCCCGCCCTGGCCGCAGATTGGCAGCCGGCGGTGGCCGCGCTCGCCGCCCTCACCATGGTGGTGGGGAACCTCGGCGCCCTCGCCCAGACCAACATCAAGAGGATGCTCGCCTACTCGTCGGTGGGCCATGCCGGCTACGTGCTCGCCGCGCTGGTGGCGGCGCCCGGCATCGGGACCGAGGCGGTGCTCTTCTATCTCGTGGCCTACTCGGCGGTGAACCTCGGGGGCTTCGGGGCCCTCGCCGCCCTCGCCCGCAACGGGCGCGAGCCGCTGTCCTTCTCGGAAGTAGCGGGCCTCTCTCGCCGGCGGCCCCTTCTCGCCGCCGCGCTGACCGTCTTCCTCATCTCGCTCACCGGCATCCCGGTCTCGGCCGGCTTCGTGGGGAAGTTCTACCTCTTCACCGCCGCGGTCGACGGCGGGTACGTGGCGCTGGCGATCGTCGGAGTGCTGATGAGCGTCGTGTCCGCCTACTACTACCTGGGGGTCGTCGTCGCGATGTACATGCGCGAGCCGGTGGGCGAGGACGTCTGGGGCCCGGTGGCCGCGCCCGCGGGCGTGGCGCTCGCCCTGTCCGTCTTTGTCGTCCTGGGCCTCGGCGTCTACCCGGCGCCGGTGCTGGCCTGGGCCCGCCTCGCCGCCCGCAGTCTGCTCTAAGCTGGGGGGTGCTAGCGGCGCACCCCCCAGACCCCCCGCTCGCTCCGCGCGAATGAATCGCGCTGCGCTCGCAGCTGTTGCCTCTTGCCTCTTGCCTCTTGCCTCTTGCTTCCCGGCTGTGGTCTCTGCGTGCCTCTACGGCCTCTGCGTTAAAGGCCTTTAGAGCAACGTCCCTCGCAACACGCGGGCGGCGACCTCGAAGTAGATGACGATCCCCGTCACGTCGACCAGCGTCGCGACGAACGGCGCGGACGAGACGGCGGGGTCCATGCCCACCCGCTGCAGGGCCATCGGGAGCATCGAGCCGGCAAACGTGCCCCAGAGGACGACGCCGACGAGGGACACGAAAACGGTGACCGCCACCAGCGGCCAGTGCGGTCCGTAGGCGGTGGGCGAGACGAGCGACCACGTCGTGATGCGGACGAAGCCGACCGTACCCAGGATGCTCCCGAGGACGGCGCCGGCGAAGATCTCGCGGCGCATCACCCGCCACCAGTCCGGCAGGCGCAGCTCGCCGACCGCAAGCGCCCGGATGATGAGCGAGGCCGCCTGGGAGCCGGAGTTGCCTCCGCTGCTGATGATGAGGGGGACGAACAGCGCCAGCACCACCGCGCGGCTGATCTCCTCCTCGAACCGTCCCATGGCGGTCGCGGTGAGCATCTCGCTCAGGAAGAGGACCAGCAGCCAGCCCGCGCGCTTGCGGATGAGCATCCAGAAGGGCGTGGCGGTGTAGGGCTCGTCGAGGGCCCCGGGCTCGACGGCGCCCATCTTCAGAGCGTCCTCGGTGCCCTCCTCGATGAGGACGTCGATCACGTCGTCGACGGTGACGAAGCCCACCACGCGGCCGTCGCTCTCGAGCACGGGGACCGCGAGCAGGTTGTACTTGGCGATCTTGGCCGCGACGGCCTCCTGGCGGTCGAGCGCGTTCACCGTCACCGGCTTCCGTCGCATGACGGCCGTCAGGGGCTGGTCGGGCTCGGACATCACCAGGTCCCGCAGCGACACCGCGCCCAGCAGCAGCCCCGTCCCGGGGTCCATCACGTAGCACGCGAAGACCGACTCCCTCTCACGCGCCGCCGCGCGCACGCGGCGCAGCGCTTCCGCCACGCTCATCCCGGGCTCGAGGCGGATGAACTCGGTGGTCATGATCCCGCCCGCCGTGCGCTCGGGATAGCGCAGCAGGCTCTCGACCTCCGCGCGTATTTCGGCCGAGAGCCGGGGGAGCAGGCGCCGGCGGGCGTTCTCGCCCATGGGCCGGATGATCTCGGCGCGCTGGTCGGCGGAGAGGGCCTGGAGGAGCTGGGCCGCCCGGGGGGGCTCGAGCTTTTCGACGATGGCGCTACGCCGCCGGAGGGTCGGCTGGTTGAGGATCTCCGCCGCGCCCGGCATCGGGACCATCGTCAGCACCGTGGCCGCTTCCTGCAGGTTCAGCTCGTTGATGAGCTCGGCGACGTCGGCCGGGGGCAGGTCCGCCACGACCGCGCCGATCCCGACGAAGCTGTCCTCCAGCCGGAGCCGGATCCGCTCGAGAAGCTCGGAGTGCTTGGCCATGGCGGCGCGCCTATGATAGAACCCGCGCGCCCGGGAGGTGATCCATGAACCGGCCTGGATGGTCGCTCCTCGTCGCCGTGCTTGCAAGCGCAGCGGCCCTGCCGGCCGCGGCGGCGCCGCCGGAGCCCTTGGCGCTCGTGGAGGCCAACGTCATCGACATCCGTACCGGTCGCGTGACGCCTCACGCCACCCTCGTCCTCCGCGACGGCAAGATCGCCTCGGTCGGCGCGGGCGCGGCGCCCGCGGGCGTGAAGGCGATCGACCTGAAGGGCAAGTACGTCCTGCCCGGGCTCATCGACTGCCACACGCACCTGGCGACGTTCGCCGCGGCGCGCAGCGCCCTCGAGTCGGGAGTCACCACGGTGCGCAGCTCCGGTGTGTCGAACTATGCCGACGTGGGCTTGCGCGAGCTCGTCCGCAAGGGCGCCGTCGCCGGCCCCGACATGGTGGCGACGGGCTACCACGTCCGGCCGCGGCTGGCCGACGAGGCCTTCCTTTCCGATCCGTCGCTGTCGAACCTCATGCCCGGGGTGGAGGGGGCGGAGGCGATCCGGCAGGCCGTGCGCACGAACCTTGCCCACGGTGTCGACTTCGTCAAGGTCCTGGCTACGGAGCGGGCGGGCACGGCCGACACCGACCCCCGCAAGCAGACCTACACCGAGGCGGAGCTGCGGGCGGCGGTGGAGGAAGCGGCCGCGAAGGGCATCCCCGTCCAGGCGCACGCTCACGGCGACGAGGGGGCGCAGGCGGCGGTGAAGGCCGGCGTGCGCAGCATCGAGCACGGCACGTATCTCTCGGACGAGACGCTCGCCCTCATGAAGGAGAAGGGAACGTTCTACGTGCCCACCTACGCCACGGTGGTCGACCTCGTGGAGCCCGGGGGCGACTACGACGTGCCCGCGTTGCGCAATCGCGGGCGGCACATGCTGCCGCGGCTGCGCATCACCGTGCAGCGCGCCCACCGGCTCGGGGTCCGGATCGCCACCGGCGCCGACACCGGATACGGACCCAACAGCCTCACGCGGATCTCCCATGAGGTGGCGGCCTTCGTGGAGATGGGGTTCACGCCGCTCCAGGCGCTGCAGTCGGCCAGCACCGTGGCCGCGGAGCTGCTGCGCGTGGAGCGGACGACCGGCGCCCTCGAGCCGGGGCTCGATGCGGACGTGATCGCCGTGGACGGCAACCCGCTCGACAACCCGGCGGTGCTGATGGACGTGCTGCTCGTGGTGAGCAACGGACGGGTCGCGCTCGACCGATTGAGCTTCGTCAAGACGGGCTCAGCGGCCGCGCGGCCGTCCCCTTGAGAAGTTGGGCGCCCGCCACAGGTCGAGCAGCCACCTCCAGACCGCCCAGAAGGGCGCCCGCAGCCGCCTCAGCCGGAGCAGATCTTGCGGGTCCATGCGCCCCGGGGTAGAGGCCTCCTTGAGGGCGAGCATGAACCGCTCGCGCTCCGTGGCCTCCCGCCACAGCCGGTACTCGACGCGCAGCAGGAGCCCGACCACCATCAGCGCGGCGAGGACGGAGAGGGTCAGCGTCAGGGTCATGGGTGGGGGAAAGTAGCCAGGCTAGGCTACGAGCGGCGCTGCGGACGGTGATTCCGATCACGCTGGACCCGCCCCGAGTCTCCGGCTCGTCAGTCGGCCAGGCTCTCCATCACCCGAGGGTCCACGGCCACCCCGTGGACGTAGACCGCCCAGTGCAGGTGGGGGGCCGCGGCGATGCCGCTGTCGCCGGACAGGCCGATGGGGGTCCGGCTCTCGACCCAGTCGCCCTCGCTCACGTCGATGCGGCTCAGGTGGAAGAACACGCTGAGCACGCCCTGGCCGTGGTCGACGACGAGCGTGTTGCCGGTGAGGATCTGGGGAGCGGCGAGGAGCACCCGGCCGGCCGCCGGGGCCTGCACGACGGTCCCGAACGGCACCAGGTAGTCCATCCCGCGGTGGTACTCCCCGAACAGGGAATCGGTGGCCATCTCCACGTTGGCGGCCCCGGCGTAGCGGGTGGGCGCGCCGTACCCATAAACCGGATCGGCATTCACCGGCGCCCGGAAGGGACCCCGCCACTCCTGCTGCAGGGTCAGGGTGCGCAGGGCGAGGAGGAGCTGCCGGCTCTGGCGCACGCCCCCCGGCCGCATCAGCAGGGCCAGCTTCCCGTCCGGAAGCGTGATGGTCCGCGGCGGGTACTGGCGCTGCGCGATCGTGGCCTGAACGGGGATGCGCTGCCGGCCGCGGCGGCCGTAGAGCTCGATACCCAGCGTCGCGGGCCCGCCGGCGAGCGTGGGCCGGATGGGCACCAGCGCGCGGAGCCCGGTGCGCGTGCTGAAGAAGGGGCAGCGGAGCCCGTCGAAGCTGGCCACGACGTTTCCGCCGATCCCACGCCGTGACTGGAGGCGGACGACGAACAGGCCACCGGGAAACGCCACGCCCTCGTCCACGGTGATCGTGACCGTGCCGACGCGCTTCGAGACCGTCTGGGCCGGGAGGGGAGAGCCGACGATCAGGAAGATGAAAGCAAGAACGAGCCGTCGCATTGAGAGCGACAGATCATGCCACAGTTTCCTATCCGCCGCTCAGGACGCGGACGAGCGAGTGGCGCAGGGCGTCCTCCTCCTCGGGCCGCACCGTGCGCAGATCGAGGACCAGCCGGCCGTCGGCGACCCGCGCCACCACCGGCGGGGTGCCGACGCGCAGGGCCGAGGCCAGCCTCTCGGGGCCGAGGACGGCGTGGGTGACCGTGAGCAGGAACGTGGCGATCTCGAGGGTGGGAGCGGCACCGCCCCCGACCGCCGACGATCCTTCGACCACGTCGGTCTGCGCCTGCGGGCAGGCGGCGCGCAGGGCGTCGGCCAGGGCCCGGGCCCGCGACCGCACCTCGTCGGGATGGAGGCGCAGCATCCGCTGTACCGGCACGCGCTCGGCGTTCTTTCCCGCCTCGTGGTCGGCGAGCACGACGTCGAGGGCCGCCAGCGTCATCTTGTCCACCCGCAGCGCCCGGTAGAGCGGGTTGCGACGCATCGCGTCGGTGACGGCCTTGCCGCCGACGG
>Ga0210378_10000890_pt1 | contig 15722 bp, 13 predicted proteins | sample PLM1_60_b1redo_FD_155465 | JGI IMG/M metagenome (GOLD analysis project Ga0210378, IMG submission 155465) | Groundwater sediment microbial communities from an aquifer in East River, Colorado, USA - PLM1_60_b1 redo | ecosystem: Environmental > Terrestrial > Soil > Riparian zone | place: USA: East...
CGTCGGGCCCGGAGGCGAAAACGCGATTCGACTCGCCTTCAGCTTCGCCTCGCCGGCCGAGATCGGGGAGGGAGTTCGGAGGCTGGCCTCAGCGGTCCGGGCCGGTCTGTTCCTCCGCCGTGCTGCCTAAGATCCGGCGCCGCCGGCGATACAGCTGAGAAAGCATGACGCCGCCGAGAAAGCCGATCGCCAGCAGCAAGATGATCAGCCAGATCAGCGCCGTGCTGGCGCTGAAGAGGACGAAGTCGATGCTGATGCGATCGTTGTTCTTGACGATGAACGCGATCACGTAGGCGACGATCAGGACGAGGCCGATGAGGATCGCGTAGAGCCGCGGCTGCCAGTCCTCGAGCTTGTCGCTCGGATGTCGGCGAAACAAGCGCATTTGCGGCTGAGTCTACGACCGGGCGCTACGCGGTGTGGCCGACGAGTGCTGGCGTGGTGCGGGGAATCAGGCGGGCCTGACGCGGGGGGGAGAGCATTCCTCTGTCGACCGGACGATAAGTCGGGCAGGGAGTCTCAGGGAGGGCGCACAGACCCGCCTGTCGGAAGTAGCATAGTTCGCAGGTTGCTCTAGATTTTTTGCTCATTCTTTATTTTGCTCCGGACGATTGGACCCCTGCCAATCGGGCGATCATAGGGCCATGCCGGCACGTGGCAAGGGGTGCTGGTGTTAAAAACCGAGCAATTTCCGGACGGAACGAATCTGTCGAAAATTTATGTTTTCGCTTGTTTCTTGGGCAAGGTTGCCAGCACATGCAACGCCTGTCGAAAACTGTGCACAGGCAGGATCCGCATGCTTCCGGCATACCGGAGTGCGTCTCTCGTGTTTTCCCCAGCCGGGACGAGGAAGACATCGGCGCCAGCGCGTTTTGCGCCGATCGTCTTCTGTTTCAGGGCTCCGACGGGCATGACGGTCCCGTCCACGCAGAGCTCACCGGTCGCCGCCACCTTGTGGCCGCCGTCGACGTCGCGCCCGAGCTCCTCGACGAGGTCGAGCGCAAAAGCAAGCCCGGCCGAAGGCCCACCAACCTGCCCCAGATCGATGTGGACCGGGAAGGGAAGCCGGATCCCGCTCTTCTGAATCGAGCAGGACGTCAGCGTTCGCACCCCGATGATCGGATGCCCCGGATGGTCGGGATCCGCGATCGTCTTGACGGGGACCTGCCGGATCCGGTCACCGCGGCGTATGGTCAGCTCGACGGACTGCCCCGGCTCGTGCTTCCCGATCAACCGGCGCAGATCGCCCAGGGAAGGCGCGCGCCTCCCGTCGACGCGGACGACGATGTCCTTCGGCTTCAGCTTTCCCGCCGCGGGACTGCCCGGCTCGACGCTGTCGATCGCCGTGCCGAGCGCGCGGACGTCGACGTCATAGCCGAGCGCTCTCAGGGCGACCGCGGCGGCGATCTCCTGCGATTGCGCCATCGCCCGCAGCTCGACGCGCCGATGCTGCGACTCGCTTTCTCCCGGGGAGCGCACATCCGACTCCGGGACGAGCGTCGATCCGTGGTGCAGCCCGGGGAAGAGCCGTTCCAGGACGCTCGCTTTCCTGATTTCGACCGCGACGTAATAGATGCCGCCTCCGTCGTGGTCGCTGCGCTCGCCCTTGACCTTGACGAACGGGGCGACCGCCCGCGCCCGGTCGGGAAGAAAGATGTACTTGTCGGACGGCGCGAAGTTGAGGATCCCCGCTACCGCGAGGAGGACGATGCCCGCGACGACGAGGCGCACGGGCGAGTAAAGGCGGGCCACGATCCGCAGGATACGGAGAGGTGCGCCGGTTCGGTTTGCTACAGGAGGCCCCGCGTCAGGCCGCCGTCGACGGGGACGACGGTTCCGGTGACATACGAGGCTCGGTCTGAGGCCAGGAAGCACACGACCTCCGCTACTTCTCGCGGGCGGCCGAAGCGCCGTAAGGGGATGGTCGCGAGATCCTCGGCCGCCGAGCGGTTGACATAGACCTCGGCGAGGCGAGCGGTCTCGATCCGGCCGGGTGCGATGGAATTGACGGTCACGCCGTCGGGGCCGATCTCGTGCGCGAGCGTCTTTGCCCAGCCGATCACTCCCGGGCGCACCGAGTTCGAGAGCGCGAGGTTGTCGATCGGCTCCCGGACCGAGCTGGAGGTGATGTTGATGACCCGCCCGTTGCCGCTCCGGCGCAGGTGGCGGAGGCAAAGGTTGGTGAGCCTGATCGCCGAGAGGAGGAGCAGCTCGACGGTGCCTTCGATGTCTTCGTCGGAGAGGTCGACGGCGGGCCCGCGCGGTGGGCCGCCGCCGTTGTTGACGAGGATGTCGATTCCGCCGAAGGCCTCGACGGTCTTCTCGACGAGGCGCTCGAGATCTAGGGGGTTTGTGAGGTCGCCGCGGACGGGAAGTGCCCCGATCCGATCCGCCTCGCGGTGGAGCAGGTCACGCCGCCGGGCGAACATCGCGACGTTCGCACCCTCGGCGGCGAGCGCTTCCGCGACCGCGAGACCCATGCCCGAGGAGGCGCCGCAAACGATCGCGGTGCGGTCGCGAAGGCCCAGATCCACGTTAGTTCGGCTGAGTCCCTTTAGGCACAGCCCACCTCCTCCCCGCTGCGATCGTATTGAGGAAAGTCGCGCCCATGGGTGTCCGAATCGTGCAGGAGGTGTGACAACCGCACCTAGGAGTTGAGCACGCCGACGACCTCGCGCACGGCCTCGGCCGACGCTTCGAGGGCGGTGCGCTCGTCGTCGGTCAGGTCGAGCTCGACGATCTCCTCGATCCCACGCGCCCCAAGCTTCACCGGGACGCCCATGTAGAGGCCGTCGATCCCGTACTCGCCTTCGAGGTACGCGGTGCAGGGCAGAACGCGCTTCTCGTCGAGCATGATCGCGTCGACCATCTGCGCTGCGGCCGCGCCCGGTGCATACCAGGCCGACGTGCCGAGCAGCGTCACGAGCTCGCCGCCCCCCTTCGCAGTCCGCTCCACGAGCTCGGCGATTCGCGTATCCGGGAGCAGCGTGCGCAACGGCACGCCCCCGACCGTCGTCGCTGAAACGACGGAGACCATCTGGTCGCCGTGGCCCCCGAGCACCATCGCGCTCACATCTTTCACAGACGAGCCCGTTTCCCAGGCAATGAAGGCCGAGAAGCGCGCGGTATCGAGGATCCCGGCCATGCCGAACACGCGCTCCTTGGGCCAACCGGAAACGTTCCTCGCCACGTGGCACATCGCATCGAGCGGGTTGGAGACGACGATGAGAATCGCGTCCGGCGAGTGCTCGATGACCTCCCGCGTCACCGATCCGACGATCTTCTCGTTCGTCGCCACGAGGTCGTCGCGGCTCATGTCGCCTGTGCGGGGGACTCCAGCCGTGACGATGACGACCTCGGACCCGGCGCTTTGCTCGTAGCCGGTCGAGCCAACCGCGTTCGGCTCGTAGGCAAGCACGGCGCCGGCCTGGTTGATATCCAACGCCTTGCCGGCGGCGAGCCCCTCCTTGATGTCGACGAGCACGATGTCGGCGTAGTCGCAGCGCGCAAGCTCCTGCGCGCAGGTGGCGCCGACGTTCCCCGCGCCGACGACCGTCACCTTGCGCCGCTCGCTCATACGCGCACTCCGAGCTTCTCGATGATCGCGTCCGCCACCTGGCTCGTGCCAACGGCGGTCGGGTCGTCACGCGAAGGCTTCATGTCGTAGGTGACGCTCTTCCCCTCGGCGATCACCTCGGCGATCGCCTGCTCGAGCCGGTCGGCCGCCTCCTGCTCGTCGAGATGGCGGAGCATGAGCATCCCTGAGAGCATCATCGCCATCGGGTTGACCTTGTTCTGGCCGGCGTATTTCGGCGCCGAGCCGTGCGTCGGCTCGAAGACGGCCGCCTCGGTGCCGATGTTGCCGCCGGGAGCGAGCCCGAGCCCGCCGATCAGCCCGGCCGCGAGGTCCGAGACGATGTCCCCGTAGAGGTTCGGCAGCACGAGCACGTCGTACTCCTCGGGCCGCTGGACGAGCTGCATGCAGAGGTTGTCCACGATGCGGTCCTCGAACTCGAGGTCGGAGTTCTGCTCGGCGACTTCGCGCGAGATCTGCAGCCAGAGCCCGTCCGTGAACTTCATGATGTTCGCCTTGTGCACGCTCGTCACCTTGCGGCGGCCCAGCCGTCGCGCGTAGTCGAACGCGAACTGAACCACGCGGCGCGTGCCCTCGACGGAGATGGGTTTGATCGAAATCCCCGCTTCGTCACGCAGCGCCCCCTCCCGGGCGCGGATCCAGTCAGTGAGCTCGCTCGCCTCGTCCGAGCCCACCTCGTACTCGATTCCGGCGTAGAGATCCTCAGTCGTCTCGCGGACGATGATCAGATCGACGTCCTCGTAGCGTGAGCGGACGCCCGGGTAGCTCTTGCACGGGCGGACCTGGGCGTAGAGGTCGAGCCCCTTGCGCAGTGCGACATTGACTGAGCGGAAACCGCCGCCGATCGGAGTCGTGATCGGCCCCTTGAGCGCGACCCCACTCTCTTTGATCGCGTCGAGAACCTGGTCGGGAAGGGGATTGCCGCCGTACTGCGACATCACGTCGCTGCCCGCATCCTGGACGTCCCATTCGAAGTCGACTCCGGTCGCCTCGAGCACGCGCCGCGTCGCCTCGGCCAGCTCGGGCCCGGTCCCGTCGCCGGGGATGAGGACGACCTTGTGCGCCACGGCCGGGACTCTAACGAGGGGGTTAGTGTGTGCGACGCGATGGCCGCGAAGCCCGCCAAGAAATCGGTCGCGCTCTCAGGCGTTGCCGTCGCCGAGACCGCGCTCTCCTCGATCGACGCGGAGCGCGGAATCCTCAGGTATCGGGGCTACGACATCACCGACCTCGCGGAGCACGCGACCTACGAGGAGGTCGCCTTTCTCCTCCTCGAAGGAGAGCTGCCCGACCCTGACGAGCTCCGCGCGTTCAAACAGGAGCTGTCGGAGCGCGACTTGCCCGCGAACGTGCGTACCGTTATCGACGGCAACGCGCTCGACGTCACCCCGATGGAGATGCTCCGGACCGGCGTCTCCATGCTCTCGTTCTCGGATCCCGCCGAGGCGGCGATCGACCGCGACAACGAGCTTCGGAAGGCCGTGCTGCTGATCGCGCAGCTACCGACGATGGTCGCTCGTCATCACCGACTACGGCAGAAGCTCGCACCGATCGAGCCCGACCCGTCGCTGTCTTACGCAGAGAACTTCCTGAGGATGCTCAGGGGCGACATTCCCACCGAGCGGGAGATCCGCGCCTTCGACGTGGCGATGATCCTCCACGCTGAGCACGAGCTGAACGCGTCGACCTTCGCGGCCCGGGTGGTTGCCGGGACGGGCGCGGACCTGCACTCCGCGATCACCGCGGCGATCTGCGCGCTGAAAGGCCCGACCCACGGCGGCGCGAACGCGGCGGCGATGCGGATCTTCGAGGAGTTCGGATCCGTCGAAGCAGTCCCGGAGGGGGTTCGCCGCTACCTCGACGAGAAGAAGACGCTCTTCGGGTTCGGCCATCCGGTCTACGTGACGATGGATCCTCGGGTTCCAATCCTCAAGCAGCTGTCGGAAGAGTTCTCGCACGAAGGCGGCGAGCCGAACTGGTACGCGATCACGGAGGCGACCGAGCGCGAGGTGCGCGAACAGAAGCACCTGTGGCCGAACGTCGACCTCTACAGCGGCTCCGTCTATCGGTACCTGGGGCTTCCGAACGACCTCTTCACGCCGCTGTTCGAGTGCAGCCGGGTGACCGGCCAGGCCGCTCACGTCCTGGAGCAGCACGCGAACAACAAGATCATTCGCCCTGCGGGCGAGTACAGCGGGCCGGGCGAGCGGGCCTGGCCGGTGCGCGCCTCCTGACGATCCGCCACTTCGGTAGATTCGGCTGGGATGAATGACTTCAAGCCAGGGCTGGAGGGCGTCGTCGCGTTCCAGACCGAGATCGCGGAGCCCGATCGCGAAGGCGGCGCTCTCCGCTACCGGGGGGTCGACATCGAGGAGCTCGTCGGCGAGGTTCCCTACGAGAAGGTCTGGGGCCTGCTCGTGGACGAGAACCTCGAGCCCGGGATGCCCGATCCGGAGCCGTACGGGCCTGTGAGCCTGACGGGCAACGCGCCCGCCGATCTCCAGGCCGAGACAGCCAGGCTTTCCGCGGTCTGGGGGCTGAGGAAGCTCGTCGACCTCGACGCCGAGCGGGCCCGCGAGGATCTCGCCCGGCTCTCGGCGCAGATGATGTCGGTCGTCGCCAAGTCGGCCGCGGTCCACGACGGCCGCGAGCCCGCGCCGGACGATGTCGTCGCGCAGGGGCAGACGGCTGCCGAGAAGTTCCTCTTGCGCTGGCGGGGCGAAGCCGACCCCAAGCACGTGAAGGCGATCGACACGTACTGGATCTGCACGGCCGAGCACGGGCTCAACGCCTCGACCTTCACGGCGCGGATCACCGCTTCGACCGGTGCCGATTGCGGCGCGGCGATGTCGGCCGCGGTCGGCGCGCTCAGCGGGCCGCTTCACGGGGGCGCGCCGGCCCGCGTCCTCCCGATGCTCGACGAGGTTGCCTCGACCGGGGATCCGGAGAGCTACGTGAGGGATCTACTCAGCCGGCACGGGCGGATCATGGGGTTCGGGCATCGGGTCTACCGGGCCGAAGATCCGCGCTCGCGCGTCCTCAAGCGGACGGCGAAGGAACTCGGCTCGCCCCGCATCGAGATCGCCGAGGCGCTCGAGGAAGCGGCGCTCGCGGCGCTCCGCGAGCTCAAGCCCGACTACGTGATCGCGACGAACGTCGAGTTCTACTCAGCCGTCGTCCTCGATGTCGCCGAGGTTCCGCCCGACCTGACTCCGGCCATGTTCGCGTGCGCGCGGGTCGCCGGTTGGGCCGCGCACATCCTCGAGGAGAAGCGCACCGGGCGCCTGATCCGGCCCTCGGCGCAGTACATCGGGCCCACCTCCCGCTCGCTGTCCGCTGTCTGAGCTCGCGTCAGCGGCTGCCGAGGCGGACGCCCTGGCCGAGCGGGGTGGCGAGCAAGAGCTCGCCGGGCTCCGGACGAAGTGGCAGGACGAGGTCGAGGGCGCAGCACGGTCGACTGACTACCGTGAGCGGGCGGTCGCGTATCGCGCGATCGGGCAGTTCCGCTTCCGGCAGAAGACCGAGCTCCTCAGCCGGGGCCTCGAAGACGAGAGCCCCGCCTGCCGTGGGTCGGCGTTGCTCTCGCTCGAGCTGCTCTCTCGCGACCATCCCGGTCTCGTCAACGCAGTGCGCGCACGACTGCACGAACTGGCCACGCACGACGACAACCAGGCCGTGCGGCGGCTGGCCATCCTCTGTCTCAAGAACGGCTCACCTCAGCGGGAGACGATCCTGCTGCTGAGCTCGATCGCCGACGACGACGAGCAGGACCGCGAGCTGCGCGCGGCGGCGCGGAAGATCGGGGAAGGGCTCCGGAAGAAGGGCGCGACGCGGCGCTAAGCGCTCAGCTGCAGGTGCAGGGCGTCCGGCCGCACGATGGGCAGAACCGGCGGCGCTTCCAGTCGAGGAGGCTCTTGCCGACGCCGCTCACGACCATGAGGTAGCCGACGCCGCTCGTGACCGCGAACAGGAGTGCCATCTGAGGATCAAGTTGCGCCATCTTTCTTCGTTTTAGCCATCGGCGCCCTGCCGGAAACCTTGAGCTTGCGTCGTGCATGAGGGTGAGCGGCGAAATAGGCCTCTCGTCGCCGGCGGTCGGTCACGTGGGTGTACAGCTCAGTCGTGGCAAGATCGGCGTGTCCGAGCATCTCCTGGACGCTGCGAAGGTCGGCGCCGCCCTCGAGCAGATGCGTCGCGAACGAGTGGCGGAGGAGGTGCGGATGGACGCGGCCGGCCTCGAGCCCGGCCTGCTCGGCCAGCCGCCGGAGAATGAGGAACGCGCCGGCACGAGTCAGCGGCCCGCCCTGAGCGTTCAGGAACAACTCCGGCCGGTGGCGACGATCGAGGTGAGGACGCCCTCGTGCGAGATAGCGGCGCAGCGCCTCCACCGCACTCCGGCCGACAGGCACGACCCGTTCCTCGCCGCCCTTGCCGACCGTGCGGACGAGGCGTTCCTCGAGGTCGACACCGCCGCGCTCGAGGCCGACGGCCTCGCTCACCCGCAGGCCTGCGCCGTAGAGCAGCTCCACGAGGGCCTGGTCACGCAGAGCACGGGGGGTCGTACCGGCAGCCGCCTCGACGAGCCGCTCGGCCTCGCCGGGCGAAAGCGTCCGCGGTAGGCGCCGCGGGCGGCGGGGTGGGTTGATCTCCGCGGCGGGGTTGTCCTGGCGGGCGCCGATCAGGAGCTGGTGACGAAAGAGCGAGCGCACGGCGGCCAGCCGGCGGGCGATCGTCGAGCCCGCGAGCCCCCGGGCACGCAAATCGGCGAGATAGCGCTCGAGCTCCTCCCGGGTCGCGCTCGAGGGCGGCCGTCCAAGCCAGGCGGCCAGAGCGTCGAGATCGCGCCCATAGGCCTCTACGGTGCGCGGAGCCAGCCTCGCGGCCGCGACCGCGAGAAAGCCTCTGAGCTCACGATCGCGGGTGGGCGCGGTCATACACCTTTCGCAGGCGACGGCCGTCGACGTGGCTGTAGACCTGGGTCGTCGAGAGCGAGCTGTGGCCGAGCAGCTCCTGGATGACGCGCAGATCTGCGCCTCCCTCCAGCAGGTGGGTCGCAAACGCGTGACGGAGGCGATGGGGGTTGGGGAGGAGCCGGCGCAGCGTGCTCGTGTCGAGCCGGCGGCCGCGCACCGACAGAAACAGTGCGCTCTCCGCGCCGCGCGCCAGGCTCGGCCGCGCGTCCTCGAGGTAGCGGCGAAGCCGGTACGCGGCCTCTTCGCCGAGCGGGACGACACGTTCCTTGCCACCCTTGCCTCGCACGTGGACGGCCTCTTGCTCGAAGTCCACGTCGCCGAGATCGAGATCGACTGCCTCGCGGCTCCGGAGCCCCGCCGAGTACACGAGCTCGAGGATCGCCCGATTGCGAATCGCCAGCGGCTTGTCGCCCACGAGCCCCTCGAGGACGGCTTCGATCTCTTCCGACTTCAGCGTCTCGGGCAGCCGGCGCGCTCGCCTCGGTCCGAGCTGGGCGTCCGAGACCCGGCCGGGGCCGAGCGCATAGCGGAGGAACGCTCGAACAGCGGCCAGCTTGCGGGCGATCGTCGCGCGCGCGAGCTTGCGCGGCCGGCGCCCGGGACGTGCAGCCCCGAGCTCGGCCGCGTAGGCACTCAACGTCGCCGCGTCGACATCGGCCAGCGAGACGCCGTGGGCACGCAGCCAGCCAGCGAATTCCTCGACGTCGACCCGGTAGGCGCGTCGCGTCGCCTCGGAGAGATCCGGGGCGGCCAGGAAGCGCTCAGCGAGGGCGCGGTCGGACACGAGCAGGGATTCGCGCTCGCGAATCGTTCGCCTGCAACGAATGAGACCTAGTGGACTGAGCCGACGATCTCTTCGGAGAGGCTCGGGTACTGCGAGAGGAACTCGGCGCGGGCGTCCTTGAGGCGCCGGATCCCCGCGTCGCACTCCTCTTTGCGGTCGGTGGCCTCGTAGAGGCGCTGCGGCTGCAGGATGTCGATGTCCTCCTCGTCGATCCCCGGCACCGACGCGGCGACGAGATAGCCGAAGTCCGGGTCGCGCTCCCACTCGATCGCGCCCTCCGCGATGCCTTTCACGATCGCGGACGAGTGCTTGATCTTGACCTTCTTCGAGCGGGGATCGTCCTCAGGCCCGCCGACGCGGCCGGTGTTCATGAGATAGACCTCGAGCGGATGCTCCTCGAGCAGCTCGAGGAAGCGGTTGCCCTGCAGGTCGTGCGGCATGGGGAAGAAAGGGTTCGTGCCGGGGACGCGCAGGAACTTCCCGGCCTCGTCGGCTCCGCCGGCGCTCGTCCCCTGCGTCTCGCCGAGCATGAAGAAGGCCGCTGCCTGGGGGCCTTCGAGCTTCGCGACGGCGGGGATAATGTTCTCGTTCCTGTTCAGGATCAGCAGGAAGTGCGCCTCGTCGATCTCCTCGTCCACACCCGACTCGATGACACCGAATGGAAAGGTCGCGCGCCCGTTCTGCGTGTAGCTCGTGTCGTAGAAGTCGACCTCGTCGCCGTGCTGGGAGACGTTTTCGAGATACGAGTCGGGCTGGGTGACGGCGCCGAAGATCGTCGGCTCGTCCCCGGGGTTGAGGCCGAAGGTCTTCGCGAAGCAGCCGTTCTCGGTCGCCATGATCCGGCCGTCCGGCATCCAGCCGACGAAGTCGTCCTGCACCGGTAGCGAGCCGTTCTGGCGTGTGAAAGTCGTCGTCGTCTTGCCCGTGCCCGAAAGGCCGACGATCAGGCCGACGCGGCGGCCGCGCCGGGTCGGGATGATCTTGCAGCCGGCGTGCAGGGGAAGCCCTCCGCGGTCGTAGACGAGCTTGTTCCACATCCGGAGCCCGCCCTTCTTCGACTCGCCGAAATAGTCGGAGTTGAAGATGCGCGTCACGCCCTGCTCGAGGTCGACGGCAATCAGCCGATCATCCGTGTAGCCCTCGGCTTTCAAATTCGGCGTGTAGACGACGGTCAGCTCCGGCTCGTGAACGTCGGGATCCGGCTCGAAGTAGAGCTGCTGCTGCATGGCGGCGATGTTCGCGTTCGCGGCTTCGATGTAGAGGCGCGCCGGCGTGCGGAAGTCGGGATCGTTGCCGATGTAACCGTCGATCTGCACCATCTCCTGCTCGGCGATGTAGGCGTCCTGCGCCTCGGCCCAGCGGAGCCCCTCCTCGCGGGTGATGGCCTGGTTCTGCCCGTCGGGCTCATCTGTGACGATGAACGTCGACCGCTTCGACCGCGAGACGACGTCGGTCTGGACATTCAGGTTGCCGTAACGCGTGGGCGTCGCGTTCCGCATCTGGGCCGCGAGCTTCTTGACCTCGTCCGGGCTCGGGTTCTCGATCACTCTGGCCGCCTTCGGCAGGCGGAACAGCATTTTCGCCAACGGGTTCGCTCCTTCGAGGCTGGACGGAGACGGGCAATCTTACCGGGACGCAGGGAATTCGCTTCTCTCGCAGGGATGTGGGCAACAGCTCTAGCCGCCGAGCGGAAGCGCTAGAGCCTCCGGCGCCAACAGGCGCATCGCTCGTCATTAGCGGCCGGTGAGTCGGCCGTGACTTGCCCGTTTGGGCTCCCCTCGAGCGTGGCCTCCAGAAAGGAGGCACGCAATGGGCAAGAAGATCCTGATCTATCTGGTGACGACTGCGGCCGCGCTGCTGATGGCGAACTTCGGCGGCGGCGGCGGCGGCCCCTGAGTCGCAGCTATCGGCTCCAGGTCACGCTCGGAGAGAGCCCCGGTTGGGGCTCTCCGAGCATCTGCGCTCTATGCCGGCGCGAGCTCGCTCAGCAGCGAGCGGGCTGCTTGTGTCGAGACGACGTTCCCCTTGCGATCGAACAGGCCGATCGCCTGGTGGACGTAGCCTGCCGCGTCGGCCGGGCTATCCGAGCTGCGCAAGACCTCTGCGAGATCGAGCAGGACCAAGCCGCGGTCGTTGATCGCATCGGTGTCGCCCGCCATGCGTGCTGCCTCGAAACCGAGGTCCCGGGCTTCGGAGAGCTCACCCTGTCGAGCCAAGATCTTCGCTCTGACCCTCCGCCACGTGTACTGGGCGTTGACGTCATCGTCTGCCGCGTGCTTTTGGGCAAGTTCGATCCAGCCGCCGGCCTCCTCGTCGCGAGCTTGTAAGTAGAGGGCATCTGCGAGCTCCGCGGCCACGGTGGAAAGGCCCGCCTGATCGTGAATTCGGTCAAAGGTCGCGCAGCATTCATGGAGAGTGCGCTCCGCCGCAGCGGTGTTGCCGGCGAGCTGTTCGACACGCCCGAGAACACGCCCGCTGTTGTTTGCGAGCGCGTAGGTGTCGCCAATCTCTTCGTAGGTTGAGGTTGCCTCTTCCAGAAGCCGACCTGCTTCGTCGAAACGGCCCTCGAGGGCGACGAGCCCGCCCATGAAGGTGAGGACGTTTGCGCGGCCCGCCCGGTCGGTTGCTTCCTCGAGGAGCTCCTCGCAGCGCTCGAGCGCCTCTTCGACGGGAGTAGGCCCGTGTAGCAGGGCCGCTCCCAGCTCGGCCAGGCAGCCGGACGCCGACCAGCCGGAGCGGCGATAGTGGACGAGCGCGCGCTCGGCGGCTCCCTGCCAGTCTGCAAGCGAGCCTTGGATCCCGCCGCGAACGTATCCCACGTGACGCCAGGCCCTGCCCAGCGCGCGGTCGTCACCAAGCTCCTCGAAGATCGGGATCGCCTCGGCTGCGAGCCGGAGCAACTCGTCGGAGTTCGTCACCGATTCGCTGAAGAGGCGAACGTGAGCCTGCTCGAGCCGGGCTCGGAGCTCCATCCGGCGATCCTGTGCAGTGTCGATCGCCTCGCTGAGAGTCCTGTCGGCGCGGTCGAAGTCGCCGAACCACCTCTGAGCGATGCCGAGCTCGCACAGAACTTCCGCATGTTCAGGCCCTTGCCGCGGCAGAAGGCCCGCCGCTCGTCCGAGGAGATTCGTGGTTGCCGGCGTGTCGGCGCGCTTCCAGGCGCGGATCCCGGCGCGTGCGAGCCGCTGGCCCGCCCAGGTTGCGAGCCGAGCAAGCTCCGGGTCACTGGGGAGAAGCTCCTCCCGATAGCGGTGGGCCTGCTCGGCGTGGTACCCAACTAGTTCGTCGGCCTCGTCTCTCTGCTCGAGCCAGGCAGCGTGCCGCTCGTGGAGATCGGCCCTGTGCTCCTTCGTGACGCCGGCATAGGCGACGTCGCGGATGAGAACGTGATGGAAGCGGAAGTTGTCTTCGGGCGATAGGTGAGAACGCCGCGCGTGGATCAGCCCCTTGCGCTCGAGTGTCCCGAGGCGACCGTCGACGGTCGCCAATATTTGTGGCGGAGAAAGGTGGAGGACCGCGCTACGCGCGAAGTCCTTCCCGACTACGGCTGCCCGTTCGACGACCGCGCGATCCTCCGGCTCGAGGCTGTCCAGGCGGCTGGCCAGCAGTGCCTCGATCGACACGGGGACGGCCTGCTCGAGTGCCTCCCGCTCGACGTCCTCCGTGATGTAGGCGAATAGCTGCTCGACGAAGAGCGCGTTTCCCTCGGCGACCTCGATTATTCGAGCTCGCGTCTTGTCCGACAGCTCCGTCTCGCCGGCGAGCTCGGCGAGAAGGGCGCCGGTCTCGGCTCCGGAGAGAGGGTCGAGCGAGATCGTCTCAGAGGTCGACCTCCAACCGGGACGCTTTTCAAGCAGGTCCGGCCGAGCGACGCATAGCACGAGGGCCGGTGCATCCGAGGTCCACGCCGCCAGGTACTCGACGAGGTCGAGCAGTGTCGGCTCCGCCCAGTGGACATCCTCGAGGACGACGACGAGCGGCCGCCTGGTCGCCAGCGCCTCGAAGAAGCGCCGGACCGCCCAGAACAGCTCGCCCGTCGACGCGGGACCGTCCGCCTTGCCTGTGAGCTCGGACATTCGCTGGGCGATGAGCGGCGCATGCTCGTCACCCTCGAGGAGAGCAGCAATCGTCGCCTCAGGACGGGTCGGAGCAGCTTGTCGCACGATCTCGGCCAGGGGCAGGTACGTGGCCCCCTCGCCGTAGGAGACGCAGCGTCCGACGAGGGCCGTCTCATTCTCTCCGAGCGAGGAGATGAACTCCGAGGTCAGTCGTGTCTTTCCGATGCCTGCGTCGCCGAGAATGACGACGACCCGGCTGCGGCGCTCAGCCCGGACAGTCGCGAAGGCGCTCTCCAATCGGCCTAGCTCCTCCTGTCTGCCGACGAGCGAGGCGCCTGCCTGGGGACGAAGGCCAGTGCTCTCGCCGAGCGCCAGCAGGCGGAAGGCCCGGACCGGGCCCAGTGAACCCCCGGCGTCGATCGGCTCCACCGGCTCCGACAGCGCAGCCTCGCGAAGCACGCTTCGCGTCGCTTCCGCGAGCAACGTCTCGCCGGGAAGCGCGGCCTGCTGCAGACGCATGGCCACGGTGACGGCCGCCCCCGTTGCAAACGGTTCGCCCGAAGCCGCGTCACCGGCAAGCACCTCGCCGGTGTTGATCCCCGTACGGATCTGGATCGCGAGCCCGTGATCGCGCTGGAGGTCGGCATTCAGCCCGATGAGCGCTTCGCGAAGCTCGTTGGCCGCGCGTACTGCCCGGAGTGCGTCGTCCTCGTGCAGCTGTGGAATTCCGAAGGCCGCCATCGCGGCGTCGCCGATGAACTTCTCGAGGGTTCCCCCGTGGCGCTCGACAATCGTGCGGACGGTGTCGAAATAGCGCCGCATGACACTGCGCAATACCTCTGGGTCGAGCTGCACGCCGAGGCCCGTGGAATCGACGATGTCGGTGAAGAGGATCGTGACCGTCTTGCGCCGCTCCTCTCCCGCTCGATCCGGCGGGTGCTTCGTCGCGAGGTCGAGCTCTCTGTCGTGCCGCAAGATCGACTGCTCGAGTCGCTGAAGATCGGGGGAGGGCTCGATGCCGAGCTCGTCGACGAGGGTCTCGCGGGCGCGCCGGTAGGCCTCGAGCGCCTCCGCCTGTCTACCTGACCGATAGAGGGCGAGCATCAGCTGCCCGCGGAGCCGCTCCCGCAAGGGGTGTTCGGCGACGAGCGCCTCGAGCTCCCCGACGAGCTGAGCATGGCGGCCGAGCTCGAGCCCTGCCTCGATCAGCTCCTCGCTGGCGGCGGTGCGGAGCTCCTCAAGGCGGGCGATCTCGACCTGGGCGAAAGGCTCGAATGCCAGATCAGCCAGGGGCGCGCCGCGCCAGAGGTCGAGCGCCTCATGCAGAAGGGTGGCGCGCCTCTCGGCGTCTCCACCCTGAGCTGCCTGCGCGACGAGCCGCTCGAATCGATGGAGATCGACCTGGTCCGGGTGGACGTCGAGCACATAGCCGGGTTGGCGGGTGCGCACGGTCGCGCGGCCGAGCGCCTTTCGCAAGTCCGAGACCAAGTTCTGAAGCGAGCCGACCGCGGCCTTCGGAGGCTTTCCCGCCCAGAGCTCCTCGACGAGCCGGTCGATGGAGACCACCTCGCCGGCATGAAGTAACAGCAACGCCAGGAGGGAGCGCTGCTTTCGCCTCTTCAGCTCGAGCGCGCGTCCTTCCACCCGAACCTCGAACGGGCCGAGGACGCGGAACTCGATTTGTTGCATTAGCGCGGTTTTACCACTGTCACGCGCTGGTTCCTAGCTCCGCGTGAGCCGGGTGTGAGCGCCGTGTGAGGAGTGTGGCGCACCGTGGCGCTATGCAGCACACAGAACCAGTGGATCTCATCAGCGAAGTCGAACGCTACCTCGCTACCGTCGAGCTCTTTCGCGTCGAGGGCTGTCAGCCGCAGTGGCGGCTCGAGCCCGGCGCACGATCCCGTCGGCGGCGCGCTGCGCGCTCCGAGAGACCCGATCCGCTCGAGCCCACACGAGGGAGGATGAGATGACTCGTCCTCCAGCCAGACGGGAAGATCGTCACTGCAGGTCCTTCGTTCCGCCTCACACGTTTCAACGTAGACGGGAGCGTCGACAGCACTTTCGATGGAAGCGCTCTGTTCCCGTCGTCAGGCTTCTTCCAGGCACTGGCGACTCAGCGCGACGGGCAGATCATTGCCGCCGGCCGGATCGGCTACTCGGCGAGCGATTTCGCCGTCGCTCGGTTTCATACGGAGGGCGGGGTGGACTCGGACTTCGGTTCGGTTACGACCGATCTTGGCGCCAGCGACATTCCGTATGGAGTTGCGCTCGCGCCGGACGGAAAGATCGTAGTCGCCGCTACCAGCGGCCCG
>Ga0210378_10000891_pt1 | contig 15719 bp, 16 predicted proteins | sample PLM1_60_b1redo_FD_155465 | JGI IMG/M metagenome (GOLD analysis project Ga0210378, IMG submission 155465) | Groundwater sediment microbial communities from an aquifer in East River, Colorado, USA - PLM1_60_b1 redo | ecosystem: Environmental > Terrestrial > Soil > Riparian zone | place: USA: East...
GGTCTACTGGACCTCACCCAGCGGATCTACCGGGAGGAGTTCGACCCGGACTACGACGGCGGGACCGAGGCGGGCACCCCGTTCTGCGCCAGCGGCACCCCGGCCTGCGACGCCGACTACGACTACTACAGCCGGCCGGCCGAGGTGAAGCGGGCCGTCGCCCGGGTCCAGCTCACCGGGCGGATCGGCAAGCCGATGCTCACCCTGCACGGCACCCTCGACGCGCTGCTGCCGCGGGAGACCGACTCCGACGTCTACACCCGGCTCATCGCCGCCGCCGGGCGCGGTCGCCTGCACCGCTACTACGTGGTCGAGGACGGCAACCACGTGGACGGGCTCTACGACGCCTTCCCGGTCGTGGTCCGGCCGGTCCTGCCCTGCTACCGGGACGCCTTCGCCGCACTGGAGGCGTGGGTGGAGCGCAGGGTCGCGCCGCCGGCGAGCGGGCTGCTGCCCCGCCGCACGGGCGACGTCGTCAACACCTGCTGACGACCACACCGTTGTGGAGTCCGATGTGTCGCCGGCACACATGGGAGACCGCCGACCGCGTGGTTACGGTCCGGGCGTGGACACGGGGGACCTGACCGGCCGGACCGCGCTCGTCACCGGCGCCGGCAGCGGGATCGGGCGGGCCTGCGCGCGGCGGCTGGCCGCGGCCGGCGCCCGCGTGGTCGTGGTCGACCTCGACCGGGCGGCCGCCGAGGCGGTGGCGGACGAGGTCGACGGCGAGGCGGTCCAGCTCGACCTCGCCGACCTCGACGCGGTCGACCGGCTGGAGCCGGTCGCCGACGTGCTGGTCAACAACGCCGGGCTGCAGCACGTGGCGCCGCTGCAGGACTTCCCGCCGGAGCGCTTCTCGCTGATCCTCACCGTGATGCTGGAGGCGCCGTTCCGGCTGGTTCGCCGGCTGCTGCCGCACATGTACGCGCAGGGCTGGGGCCGGGTGGTCAACGTGTCCTCGGTGCACGGGCTGCGCGCCTCGCCGTACAAGGCCGCGTACGTGGCCGCGAAGCACGGCCTGGAGGGACTGTCCAAAGTGGTCGCGCTGGAGGGCGCCCGGCACGGGGTCACCTCCAACTGCGTGAACCCGGCCTACGTGCGGACCGCGCTGGTGGAGAAGCAGATCGCTGCGCAGGCGGAGGCGCACGGGCTGTCGGCGGACGAGGTGCTGGAGCGGGTGATGCTGGAGCCGACGGCGGTGAAGCGGCTGATCGAGCCGGCCGAGGTGGCCGAGGCGGTCGCCTACCTGTGCTCGCCCGCGGCCGACTTCGTGACCGGGACGTCCTTCGTGCTGGACGGCGGGTGGACGGCACGCTGAGCCCAGGCACCAGGATGGGGGACGTGAGCGCCGGCGTCTTCCTGGAGCTGCTCGCCCGCGAGGCGGCCGTGGTCGAGTACGAGCGGCCGCTGGTGGAGGCCCGCGCCCGCCGGGCCCTGCCGGAGGAGATCGACGAGCTGGAGCGGGCCAAGCGGCACGCGCTGGAGATCCGGGCGACCCTGGAGCGCCGGCGGCGGCGCGAGGCCGAGCTGGTGGCGCTGTTCGACACGGCCGGCGAGATCGCCGCGCTGCAGGAGCTGGACGCGGTACTGCAGGCGATCGTGCGCCGGGCGCGGCGGCTGCTCGGCACCGACGTGGCGTACCTGACGCTGAAGGACGCAGACGCCGGCGACACGTACATGCGGGTGACCGACGGCAGCGTGGCCGCGCGCTTCCAGCGGCTGCGGCTGCCGCTGGGCGCGGGGCTCGGCGGGATGGTCGCGCAGACCGCCGCCCCGTTCTGGAGCCCGAACTACCCGGCCGACCCGCAGTTCCAGCACACCTCCGAGATCGACGCCGCGGTCGCGGAGGAGGGCCTGGTCGCCATCCTCGGGGTGCCGCTGCGGCTCGGCTCGACCGTCATCGGGGTGCTCTTCGCGGCGAACCGGAGCGAGCGCCCGTTCGCCCGGGACGAGGTGACGCTGCTGTCCTCGCTGGCCGCGCACGCGGCGGTGGCGATCGACAACGCCCGGCTGCTGCAGGAGACCCGGGCCGCGCTGGACGAGCTGAACACGGCCAACCGGCTGGTCCGCGCGCACAGCGCGTCGGTGGAGCGGGCCGCCGCGGCGCACGACCGGCTGGCCGACCTGGTGCTGCGCGGCGGGGGAGTCGAGGACGTCGCCGCCGCGGTGGGCGACGTGCTCGGCGGCTCGCTGCTGGTCCTCGACGCCGAGGGTCGCCTGCTCGCCCGCGCCGGGGGGCACGCCGGATGTCCCGACGAGGCGACCCTGGCGGAGGCGGTGGCGGCCTCGCGGGCGTCCGGGCGGGCGGTCCGGGCGGACGGGTGCGTGGTCGCGGCGGTGGCCGCCGGCATGGAGCACCTCGGCGCGCTGGTGCTGTCCGGGGTGGACGAGCTGGCCGGCGCGGACCAGCGCATCCTCGAGCGGGCCGCCCTGGTGACCGCGCTGCTGCTGCTCTTCCGCCGCTCGGCCGCGGACGCCGAGGAGCGCGTGCGCGGCGAGCTGCTCGGCGACCTGCTCGCCGCGCCCCGGCGCGACCCGGACGGCCTGCGGGAGCGGGCCCGCCGGCTCAACGTCGACCTGGACGCGCCGCACACGGTGGTGGTCGTCGACGCGGACGGGCTGCCCCGGCAGCGGGTCGCGTCGTTCGCCACCCGGGTCGCGGCGGACCGCAAGGGCCTGGCCGGCTCGCACTCCGGCCGGGTGCTGCTACTGCTCCCGCTGCAGGACCCCGGTGTCGCGGCCCGGACGGTCGCCCAGGCGCTGGAGCACGGCCTCGGCGGACCCGTCACCGCCGGCGGCGGCGGGCCGGGCACGGGTCCGGACGGGGTGGCGGCCGCGCATCAGGAGGCGGTGGGATGCCTGGAGGCGATGCTGGCGCTGGGCCGGCGCGGCACCGGCGGCGGCATGGCCGACCTCGGCTTCCTCGGCCTGGTGCTCGGCGAGAGCCGGGACGCCGGCGGCTTCGTCCGGCGCACCCTCGGTCCGCTGCTGGACTACGACGCGCGGCGCGGCACCGAGCTGCTCGCCACCCTGGAGCAGTACTTCGCCAACGGCGGCAGCCTGGCCCGCACCCGCGAGGTGCTGCACGTGCACGTCAACACGGTGACCCAGCGGCTGGAGCGGATCAGCCGGCTGCTCGGCGAGGATTGGAACACCCCCGACCGCGCCCTCGAGGTGCAGCTCGCCCTCAAGCTCCACCGCGCCGCCGAGGCGTAGCGCCAGGCGAGCTGGTCCGCGCCGCGCCGCGGGCACGCTGGCTCGTCCCTGCCTCTCACCCGACGATGAGGCACGTCCTGCCGCCGAGCAGGACCGTCGCGCGGAACCTCATGCGCCGGACTCCGCACCCGTCGCCTGGTCGTCGGACGGAGCGCCCTCGGACACAGGTGCGTCCAGGAACGGCGGGATCATCGCCAGCAGCAGGTCGGCCCGGTACACGGCCGTGATGTGCGTCGTGCCCGGCAGGACCGCGAGCTGGGACTTCGGCAGCCCGGCCAGGTCGCCGATCACACCGCCGCCGAGCAGCCGGAACATCTCCACCGCGTGCTCCGGCCGGACGATGTCGGAGTCGCCGATCACGAGCAGCACGGGCGCCTGGATGGCGGTGACGTCGATCGTGACCTCGGGCAGGTGCCGCTGCATCTCCTTGTTCTTCTCGATCAGCGTCGGCCAGTCCTGCGGGTTCGGCGCGAGCCGCAGGTACTCCTCCTCGAACGGGGAGCCCGCCATCGCGTCGGGCGTCAGGCCCTCGAGCCCCTCGAGCAGCCCCGGGTGCAGCCCGTCCACGGTGTACGTCGCCGAGATGAGCACGAGCTTGCGCACCAGGTCGGGCCGCCGCACGGCGAGGTCCAGCGCGATCGCGGCGCCCATGCTGTAGCCGAAGAAGTCGGCCTTCTCGATGCCGAGGTGCCGCAGCAGGGCCGCCGTGTCGTCGGCCATCTGCGGGACCGAGAGCGGGCGGTCGATGTCCGCCGTACGCCCGTGCGCCTGCTGCTCGACGGCGATCACCCGCCGGCCCTTGGCCAGCTCGGGCAGCAGTGCGCCGAACGAGGTCTCCGTCGCGGACAGCGCGCCGTGCAGCAGAACCAGCGGGACGGCGTCGCCGGAGCCGTGGATCTCGTAGTACATCTGGAGGCCGTTGACCGGCGCGTAGCCGGCCTCCCCGCCTGCCCGGCCGTTCGCCACCGCGGTGGGGTCGCTCATCCAACGCTCCTGGTTCGTGGACTCGTGGTCGCGTCGACCCTAGGCCAGCCCCTCGCTCCTCTAGTGTCCTGTGAGCGGAGTCTCGTGCCGGTTGGGCGTCGCAGGCGGTGCAAGGACTTCGCTCACAGGACACTAGGCTCCCGGGTGTGCCTGGGCCACCGCCGCCGTTGCCGTCGTTGCGCGAGGACTGGCAGCGTGCGCTGTGCGTCGCGGCGCACCCGGACGACCTGGAGTACGGCGTCGCGTCGGCCGTGGCCCGCTGGACGTCGCAGGGGAAGCAGGTGGCCTACCTGCTCGCCACCCGCGGTGAGGCCGGCATCGACGGGATGGACCCCGCTGCGGCCGCTCCCCTGCGGGAGCGGGAGGAGCGCGACGGAGCCCGGGAGGTCGGCGTCGAGACGGTCGAGTTCCTGGACCATCGCGACGGGGTCGTGGAGTACGGGCTGCCGTTGCGCCGGGACATCACCCGGGCCATCCGGCGCCATCGACCGGAGGTGGTGGTCGGTGGGGCGTTCAGCGTGCGGATGGTCGGCGGCGTCACCAACCAGGCCGACCACCGCGCGGTCGGGCTGGCGACCCTGGACGCCGCCCGGGACGCCGGCAACCGGTGGATCTTTCCCGAGCTCGCCGCGGAAGGCCTCCAACCGTGGACGGGCGTGCGCTACGTCTGCTTCGGCGGCCCGCTCGAGCCGACCCACGGCGTCGACGTGACCGGTTTCGTCGAGCGGGGCATCGCGTCGCTGCAGGCACACCGTGCCTACATGGACGGACTCGGCGCGGGGGCATTCGACCCCGCGGTCTTCCTGTCCTGGATAGCGGCCGCGAGCGGCGACCGCCTGGACGTGGACTCCGCGGTGCTGCTCGACGTCCACGAACTGATCCCGGACGGTCCACCCCCGTGGGTCGTCCCGCCGACGCCCGCGGACTAGACCAAGCCGGCCGGACGCTCGTGGCGCGGCCGGTGGGGACGACAAACTATTTCGGTACTTCCGGTCCTCAATATAATCCGGGGAGAATTGCCCGGCATCCCGGATCGAAAAGGGGCGTTGGGATGCCTGTCGGTCCCTATCACGCCCCGACACCACCAGACGCTACGGCGCATCGACGGCAGGTGAAACCTGACCCCGCACTGCACGGCCGCCAGGGGGTCAATGTTCGACCGCCGTTGACACGGCGGTCATGATCACTCTGGTATTACGGTCCTGTAAAGACCTGCTGACATGGCGGGGACGGCCCGGGGGAACGACATCCGGTCGTCCCGGGCACGGCGTTGGGGCGCGGATGCAGCGGAGGAGGGGAGCACCTCGTCGTGTTCGCGGTGAGATCGCCGCGGTGTTCGAGGTTCTGCCGGTTCAGACCAGAGCCGGTTCAACGACGAGGGGGGTATGGACCCATGCACCGTCCCACCACGCAGCCCACGGCTGCACGGATCAGACCACGCTCGGCACGGGCGAGGGTGGCCTTCGGGGGCGCGTTACTGCTCGTCCTCGCGACGTTTCTCGCGCCGTCGAGCGCTCTCGCCTCCCATCCGGAGGTGAGCCTGGCGGGGAGCAACTTCGAGATCGACACGGACGCGAACCTGCGGGTCGACGACCCGGCCCCGTCGATCGACTGGGCGAACGTCGACGAGATCCGGAAGGCGGACTCGCCGAGCGGCGCGAACGACGAGTCGTTCGGCCAGGGCTCCAAGGAGGACACCGCGACGCCGAGCGTCGTGGACGGCAGCATCCCGCCGAACAAGAGCGACCTGAAGTTCTTCGGGGTCTACCAGGAGGGCGCCACCAGCACGGGCTTCCTGAACCTGTTCTGGTCCCGGGTCCAGGACCCGACCGGCACCACGAACATGGACTTCGAGTTCAACAAGCGTCAGTGCACGCCGGGTCTGACACCCGCCGACCCGGACTGCACCTCGAACGGGCTCACGCCCATCCGCACCGTCGATGACCTGCTGATCATCTACGACCTGTCCCAGGGCGGGACCAACCCGACACTGTCGATCCGCAGGTGGACCGGCAGCGCCTGGGGGCCGGCGACGGACCTCACCGCGGCGGGCGACGCCACCGGCTCGATCAACACCTCGCCTATCCCGGCGGCGGAGAGCGACGGCCTCGGCGCCCACAGCGCCCGCACGTTCGGCGAGGCGCAGCTGTCGATGGAGGGCCTGCTCGACCCGACCCAGTGCGACTCCTTCGGCTCGGCCTACCTGAAGAGCCGCTCGTCCGACTCGTTCACCGCCGCGTTGAAGGACTTCGTGCCGCCGCAGGCCGTCAACATCAACAACTGCGGGGCGATCAGGGTCCTGAAGAAGGACGACGTCGGTGCGAACCTCGCCGGAGCCGAGTTCACCCTGTTCACCGACAACGCACCCCTCGACGGTGCGGCGCCCGGACCGGAGGACGTGGCCACCACCCAGACCTGCACCACCGGCGCGGACGGCACCTGCACCATCGATGAGGTCCTCTTCGGCCAGTACTGGGTGGTCGAGACCGTGACACCCGCCGGCCATGACACAGCGGCTCCGCAGAACGTCGTCGTCTCCGACACCACGACGGTGACGCTGACGTTCATCGACCCGCGGCAGCGCGGCGCGATCTCGATCGTCAAGACCGCCAAGCACGCCGACACATCCGGCGCCACCAGCCCCAACCTGGTCGCCGGGTTCACGGTCAAGAACGCGGTCGGCGACGTCGTCGCGACGGTGAACACCGACAGCAGCGGCAACGCCTGCGTCGGCGACCTGCTGTTCGGCACCTACTCGGTGACCGAGACCAGCGCGCCCGCCGGCTACGCCGGGGATCCCGACACCGAGTCCGCCGTGGTGAACACGAAGGCGACCTGCCCAGGTGGGACCACCGTGAGCTTCGAGAACACCCCGCTGTCCGACATCAGCGTGTCGTTCAGCTCGCAGGTTCCGGGGGGCACCGCCGCCAAGATCAGCTGCACCGGGCTGACCGCGGACCCGCCCGACGGCACGCCGGACGCCTTCGACGACGCCTCGAAGGCATTCAAGAACCTGAAGCCGGGCACCTACACCTGCACGGTGGTGGTCGACCCGTAACAGGGCAGAGTGTCCGGGGACGCCGCCCCCACCGGCGTCCCCGGCACTCACGTCCGTCACCGACGGGTGACAGCGCCCCAACACCCTCCGGGTCGTCGGGTGCACGTCTGAGGATGGGCGGCCCACCGGCGCCGGTGCGGGTCCCACGTCGGAGGGACCCGAGCCGGGCGGACGCCGGCTAGCCGCCCGGAGGCCCGACGACGGCGCCGACGTCGATCGCCGCGACGAAGGCGGCGGCGATGTCGGCGTGGCCGGAGTCGTCGGGATGCAGGCAGTCGGTGCCGCCGACGAGGTCGTCGAGCCCGATCAGCGGAGCGGTCTCGGCGACCACCACGTCGTAAGCGGCGGCCCGGCTGCGGATGAGGTCGTTCAGCCCGGCCGGCACCGGCCCGCCGCCTTCGAGCACCAGTTGGGCGAGCGGGGTGAGGGCGGCGAGCCGACAGGCCGGCAGCGGGTTGTAGTAGGTCATCACGGCGATGGTGGTGCCCGGGCCGGCGGCGGCTCGCAAGGTGGACAGGATCGTGTCGTAGTTGTCGTCCACCTGGAGCAGCCGGGTCAGGATGGTGGCCAGGCACGTCGGCGCCTGCGGGTCCGTGCACGCCTGGACAACCGGCCCGAACACGTCGTTGCCGCCGATGTCCAGGGTGATCAGATCTACGTCGTCGACCGGGGTGGAGTTGCCGTTGCGCTCCTCCAGCAGGCGGACGGCCTCGGGGAGCTGGGTGCCGATGAGCGTGCCGGTGGTCGCCCCCGGGACGGCGAGGTTGACCTGGTCCAGGCGGCAGCCCAACGCCTGCCCCTCGCCGCAGGATCGCGCGGCGGTCAGCATGCCGTACAGCACGGGCACGTAGCCGTTCTCGGTGGGCGGATCCGCCCCGACCCCTGCCGCCACAGAGTCTCCGAGCGCCAGGTAGAGCGACGGCTGCGGCGCGGCCGCCGCCGATGCCGGCGCCGCGACCACGGCGGCGAGCAGCAGAGCCAGTGTGACCGAGCGGAGAGGTCGAAGCTCGCGCATTGAGCCACCCTTCCCCTGGAAGCACGCGATCCGCGCGTGCCAGCGTGCCGGCATGGTGGCGCACCCGCCGGCTCCGGTCCACCGCCACCCTCATCCAGCAGCGGACGCCGGAGTCAGCTCAGCGGACGGGTTCGACCTCGGGGGCGGAGGCGGGTTCGACGCCGGGCTCGGGATCGGGCAGCCCGCGGCCGCGGCGGGAGCGCAACAGGTGCCGGACGGTCCCGACGATCCCGCGCCGGAACAGCAGCACGACTACGACGAAGACCAGGCCGGTGACCAGGTTGATCCCGTCGAAGCCGGCGGTCGCCAGCTGGTCCTCGACCAGCACCAGCAGCGCGGCGCCGATCGCCGCGCCCCACAGCGTGCCGATCCCGCCGAGCACGGTCATGATCACGACCTTGCCCGAGGTGGTCCAGTAGACCTCCTGTAGCGAGGCGAAGCCGTGCCCGACGGCGAACAACCCGCCGGCCACGCCCGCCAGGCCGGCGGACAGCACGATCGCCAGCACCTCGTAGCGCTCGACCGGGTAGCCGAGCGCCCGCACCCGGGCCGGGTTGTCCCGGATGGCGACCAGCACCCGCCCGAACGGCGACCGCACCACCCGCCACGCCGCGAAGAGCCCGGCCAGCACCAGCGGCAGCGCGAAGTAGTAGAAGACGAACGGGTCGGACAGGTCCACGCCGCCCAGCTCACGGGGCACGCCCTGCAGCCCGTTCTCCCCGCCGGTCACCGACCGCCACTGGTTCGCGCCGAAGTAGACCGTCTGCGCGAAGGCGAGCGTGACCATCGCAAAGTAGATCCCGGTCCGCCGCACGGACAGCACTCCGATCGGCACCGCGAGCACCATCGCGACCACCGCACCGGCGAGCACCGCCACCGGGAAGGGCAGTCCGGTGTGGATCGCCACCAGGCCGGTGGCGTACGCCGACGAGCCCCAGAAGGCCGCGTGCCCGAAGGACAGCAGCCCGGTGAAGCCGAGCAGCAGGTCCAGCGCGACCGCGAACAGCGCCCAGCAGGCGATGTCCAGCGCCACCGGGGGATAGACCAGCCACGGCAGCGCCACCGCCGCGGCCAGCCCGACCGCGAGCCAGCCCAACCCGAGCCGTCGCGCGATCATGCGACCCGCTCCTCGCGGCCGAACAGGCCGGCCGGCCGCCACAGCAGCACCGCCGCCATGAGCACGAACACCAGCGTCTGGGACAGGGCCGGGACGTAGAGGTTCGCCACCGCCTGCAGCATGCCCACCACGAAGCCGGCCACCACCGAGCCGAAGATCGAGCCGAGCCCGCCGATCACCACCACCGCGAAGACCACGATGATCAGGTCCGCGCCCATCAGCGGGGTGATCGCCCGCATCGGCGCGGCGAGCACCCCGGCCAGCCCGGCCAGCGCGATGCCGAAGCCGAAGACCGGGGTGACCCACCGCCCCACGTCGATGCCGAGCGCCCGGGTCAGCTCGGCCCGCTCGGTCGCCGCCCGCACCACCACGCCCACCCGGGTGCGGGTGAACAGCAGCCACACCAGGACACAGGTCGCCACCGAGAAGACCAGCACGAAGACCTGGTACGTCGGGTAGTCGAACAGTCCGAAGTCGACGGACCCGGACAGCGCCGACGGTGCCTGGTACGGCTGGGACTGGACGCCGTACTCCCGCCGGACCAGGTCCTGCAGGATCAGTGTGACCCCGAAGGTGAGCAGGAAGCCGTAGAGCGGGTCGAGCTCCCGCAGCCGGTGCACCAGGGTCCGCTCCAGCACGAGGCCCAGGACGAACAGCACCGGCGGCACCACCAGCAGCGCGACCCAGAAGCCCAGCCCCCAGCTGTCCAGCAGGATGTACGTGCCGAACGCGCCGAGCATGTAGAACGCGCCGTGGGCGAAGTTCACCACCCCGAGCATCCCGAAGATCACCGCCAGGCCGAGTGCGAGCAGCGCGTAGAAGCTGCCGCTGACCAGCCCGTTGAAGACCTGCTGGAGGAGGTCGACCACCTCAGCCGCCCATCGAGCAGCCGCTCTCGGCGGCGGGCCGGAAGGCCTCGGAGGCGGGGATCGTCTTCAGGATCTCCTCGTAGTCCCAGTCCTCCGTGACCTGCGCCTTGCTCTTGACCTTGGCCAGGTAGACGTCGTGCACGACGCTGTGGTCGGCGGCGCGGATCTCCGCGTTGCGGGCGAAGAAGTCGGAGAACTTGTAGCCCTCCAGCGCCTTGACCACCTCGTCGGAGTTGTCGGTGCCGGCCCGCTGCACGGCCTCCAGGTACTGCGTCGCCGCGGAGTAGTCGCCGGCGTGCGCGAACGACGGCCGGGTGCCGGTCTTGGCCTGGAACTTGTCCGCCCACTCCCGGTTCTGCTTGTCGAAGTTCCAGTACCAGGCGTCGGTGAAGGTGGTCCCGGCGAAGGCGTCCGGGCCGAGCGAGTGGATGTCGGTGATGAACATCAGCCCGACGGCGAGGTCGACGCCCTTCTCCCGCAGCTTGAACTCGTTGTACTGCTTGACCAGGTTCACCAGGTCCCCGCCGGCCTGCATGGTGCCGAGCACCGCGGGCTTGGGCGACAGCGTCGGCGCCTTCAGCAGGAAGGTGGAGAAGTTGTCGTTGGGGAACGGCGTCGGGTCGGCGGCGACCACCGAGCCGCCGGCCGCCTTGATGGCCGCGGTGAAACTCTTCTGCATGTCCTGCCCGAAGGCGTAGTCCGGGTAGACGATGTACCAGGTCTTGCCGCCCTGCTCGGTGACCGTCCGGCCGGTGCCGTTGGCCAGCATCCAGGTGTCGTACGCGTAGTGGAAGGTGTACTTGTTGCACTGCGCGCCGGTCAGCTCGGTGGTCGCCGCGGTCACGTTCAGGTAGAGCTTCTTCTTCTGCTTCGCCTGGGTGGCGACCGCGAGCGCCGCGGACGACGTCGGCACGTCGAGGATCACGGCGGCGCCCTGCCGGTCGTAGAGCTCCTGCGCCTTGCTGTTGGCGATGTCCGGCTTGTTCTGGTGGTCGGCGGAGACCACCTCGATCTCGGCGGCGACCGCCTTGTCGGCGTGGCGGGCCTTGAAGTCGTCGACGGCCATCTGCACCGCGGTGACGGCGTTCTTGCCGGACAGGTCGGCGTAGATGCCCGACTGGTCGTTGAGCACGGCGAGCACCAGCTTGCCACCGGTGACCTTCTCGTCGTCCCCGCCGCCCGGGCCGCCGCGCCCGCACCCGGCGAGCACCACCGCTCCGGTCGCCGCCACCGCGAGAGCGCGGGTGGTCCGCTTGCGCATGCCGTCCTCCAGGTTTGTCAGATGCCGAGGTGGGTGAGCAGCTCGCGCTCCCGCGAGCGGACCTGCGCGGAGTCGAGTGCCTCGACCACGCGGCCCTGGGCGAGCAGGTAGTGCCGGTCGGCCACGGCGGCGGCGAAGCGCACGTTCTGCTCGATCAGCAGCACAGTGCCGCCCTGCCGGCGGACCTCCGCCAGCGCCGTGCCGATCCGCTCGACGATCACCGGCGCGAGACCCTCGGTGGGCTCGTCGCACAGCAGCAGCCGGGCGCCGCTGCACAGCGCGCGGGCGATGGCGAGGATCTGCTGCTCGCCGCCGGACAGCTGGGTGCCGGCGACCCGACGCCGGTCACGCAGCACCGGGAACGTCTCGTACACCCGGTCCAGCGGCCAGCCGCCGCTGTGAGCACCGCCGAGGTGGGGCGGCAGGGTCAGGTGCTCCTCGACGGTCAGCGTCGAGTACGTCCCCCGGTCGTCCGGCACCCAGCCGAGCCCGAGCCGGGCGCGCCGGTGCGCCGGCAGCCGGCCGAGGTCCTGCCCGGCCAGGCTCACCGCGCCGCGCTGCTGCCGGTGCAGGCCCATCAGGCAGCGCAGCAGGGTGGTCTTGCCGGCGCCGTTGCGCCCGACGATGGTGACCACCTCGCCGCCGCGGACCTCCAGCGAGACGTCGCGAAGCGCCTGCGCGGCGCCGTACCAGGCGGACAGGCCGTCAACGGTCAGCATCGGCGCTCGCTCCCAGGTAGGCCTCCACGACCCGGGGGTCGCGGCGGACCTCCTCGTACGGACCCTCCACCAGCACCGCTCCGGCCTGCAGCACGGTCACCCGGTCGGCGAGGTCGGCGACGACGCTCATGTTGTGCTCGACCAGCACCACCGTCCGGCCTTCCCGGACCTCGCGGACGAGCCGGACGGTCCCTCCACGTCCTCGGTGCCCATCCCCGCGGTCGGCTCGTCCAGCAGCAGCAACCGCGGGTCCAGCGCGAGGGCCAGCGCCAGCTCCAGCGCCCGCTTCTGCCCGTACGGCAGGACGCCGGCCGGCTCCTCGGCCAGGTCCGCGAGGCCGACGCGGTCGAGCAGCTCGTCGGCGTCCCGGCGGTGCCGGCCGAGCAGCCGGTCCGAGCGCCAGAAGCGCCAGCCCAGGCCGCCCCGGCTCGCCAGCGCGAGCTCCACGTGCTCGCGCAGCGACAGCTGGTCGAAGAGGCTGGTGATCTGGAACGAGCGGGCGACGCCGCGGCGGGCCACCCGGTCCGGCGGGTCGCCGGTGACGTCCTCGCCGGCGACCGCGATCCGGCCGGCGGTGGGCCGCAGGAAGCCGGTGAGCAGGTTGAACAGCGTCGTCTTGCCGGCGCCGTTCGGGCCGACCAGGGCGTGCACGGTCCCGGCCGGCACGGTCAGGTCGACCGAGTCGACCGCGCGGAAGCCGTGGAAGTCCTTGCACAAGCCGAGGGTGGACAGCGCGGGGGGTGCGCGGTCTTCCGCGGGCGGCGGCATGGGCGCAGGTTAAGAACCGGTGTACGGCATCCTCCAGAGCCGCCGGCACCACAACTCGCCCGGGTCATGTGGTGACCCGCCACACAGCTGGGACGGCGGCTCAGAGCCAGTCGCGCCGCCTGAACTGAACGTAGAGTCCGACGCAGACGGCCACGATCACGCCGACCACGACGAAGTAGCCGTACTCGGTGCGCAGCTCCGGCATGTTGTCGAAGTTCATCCCGTAGATCCCGGCGATCGCGGTGGGCACCAGCGCGATGGCCGCCCAGGCGCTGATCTTGCGCACGTCCTCGTTCTGCCGGGCGGCCGCCTCGTTCTGCCGGACCGCGACCCGGGCCAGGTCGGCCTGCAGCACGCCGGTGAGCAGGTTGTCGTAGCCGTCGATCCGGTCGCCGACCCGCAGCAGGTGGTCGTGCACGTCGCGGAAGTACTCGGCCGTCTCCGGACTCACGCCCTCGACCTCACCGGCGGCGAGCTCCTCCACCGCCGGCGCCAGCGGCTGCACCGCGTGCCGGAACTGCAGCACCTCGCGCTTGAGCTTGTAGATCCGCTCGCTGTGGTCGGCCGGGTCGCCGCCGAAGACCTGCACCTCGATGTCGCTCACGTCGACGTCGATCTGGCTCGCCACGTCGGCGTAGCCGTCGACGACCGAGTCCAGCAGCCGGTAGAGCACCGTCGACGGGCCGCCGCGCTGCAGCTTGCGCGAGCCGTCCAGCTCCTTGCGGATCCGGCTGACCACGTCGTTGTCGCCGTGCCGCACGGTCACCACGAAGGCCGGACCGAGGAAGACCGCGACCTCGTCCACCTCGACGATCTCGTCGTGGTCGATGTAGCGCACCGGCTTCACCACGACGAAGAGGATGTCGCCGTAGCGCTCGACCTTCGGTCGCTGGTGCGCCTTCACCGCGTCCTCGGCCGCGAGCGCCGGCAGCTCGAACTCGGCGGCCACCGCGGCGAACTGCGCCTCGGTGGGCTCGACCAGCCCCAGCCAGACGAAGCCGTCCCGGACGGCCCGGGCGGTCTCCAGCGCGTCCTCCACGGCGAGCCGGCCGCCGCGGCGACGGCCCCCCTCGTACACCGCGCAGTCGGCGATCGCACCGGACAGCTCGAACTCGCCGGCAGCGTCCGGCGCGGTGTCGCGAGCCGGGGCGTCGGCGGACCCGTTGCGCCGGCGACGGACCGCAGGAGTTACGCGCACGTCCCGCCCCCTTCCGGGCACCAGGATCGCACGGGGAAGTAGGTTGCCGGCGTGGCAGCGCCGACGGCGGGGAGAGCGACGGCCAGCGGCCCGGGCCGGCTCCTGGTCCTGGTGTACGGGATCTTCGCGCTGTCGGCCGGTGCCCGGGCGGCGGTGCAGATCGCGACCCGCTTCTCCGATGCCCCGGTGGCGTACCTGCTGTCCGCGCTCGCCGCGGTCGTGTACGTGCTGGCGACGGTCGGGCTGGCCCGGTCCGGCCTCCGGGCGCGGCGGCTGGCCCTGCTGGCCTGCACCGTCGAGCTGGTCGGGGTGCTGACCGTCGGGACGGTCAGCCTGCTGGTGCCGGACGAGTTCCCGGACGCCACCGTCTGGTCCGGGTACGGCGAGGGCTACGGCTTCGTGCCGCTGGTGCTGCCGGTGCTCGGGCTGGCCTGGCTGCGGCACACGGCGCCGGACCGCCGGTCGCGGGAGGGTCGGTGAGGCCCGGCGTCGCCGCGGCGGTCATCGCGGTGTCGCTGCTGGTCGGGGTCGGGATCGTGGCGCTCGCGCTGGCCGACCGCCGGCCGGTCCTGTGGCTGCTCGGCGGGCTCGCCGCGGTCGAGCTGGCGGCGCTGGCGCAGGTGCTGGTCGCGGTCGTGGTCGTGCTGCGCGGCGAGCGGCCGGACTCCGCGGCGACGTTCGCCGGTTACGCCCTCGCCTCGCTGCTGGTGCCGCCGGTCGGCGCGGTCTGGGCGCTGTCCGAGCGCAGCCGGTGGGGCACCGCGGCGGCGGGCGTCAGCTGCCTCGTCCTCGCCGTGCTCACCGTGCGGCTGCGGCAGGTCTGGGGTTAGGGCGCGGGCCGGCTAGCCCGGGCGGAAGGGCGAGACGTGGCTCTCCTTCGTCTCGATCTCCCGGCCCGAATCCAGCCGGACCAGGATCCGCTGGCCGATCAGACCCGCGTCCCCGACGACTACTCCCTGCTCGCCCTTGAAGTCGCCCTCGGCGACGATCACCGACTCGCCGGCGTGCACCTCCGAGCGCCACCCGTCGGCCGGCTCGACGTGGCCGGTCGACGTGCTGATCTGCCGGCCGGAGTCGGCCAGCGCGACCGTGATGCCGTCGCCGACCAGGCCGGCGTCCTCGACGACCACGGCGCGCTCGCCGGCGAACGCGCCGTCCGTGATCCGCACCCGGTCGCCCCGCTCCAACCCGTCCACGCCGGACCTCCTCGTCCTCTCACCGGCCGCCCTCGCGTACGGCGCGCGGGAGGACCGTAGCCGGACGGGCCGCCCGGCGGGAGGGCCGCGCGACCCAATGACTACGGGGCGTGATCACCACGACCCTCGTTACAGGCGCCGTCCGGCGGGTTAACCCCTATGGTGGACGGCGCCGAGTGGCGGGGGCGGTCCAGCAGCACGCCGGAGCCCGTCCACCGAGCTCTCTCCGGGGGGTGACATGGCAGCCGAAGCACCTCGGTCCGTGGCGGAAGCGGAGGACGCACCGGACGTCGTCGAAACCGTCGCGGCCCAGCTCGC
>Ga0210378_10000892_pt1 | contig 15713 bp, 12 predicted proteins | sample PLM1_60_b1redo_FD_155465 | JGI IMG/M metagenome (GOLD analysis project Ga0210378, IMG submission 155465) | Groundwater sediment microbial communities from an aquifer in East River, Colorado, USA - PLM1_60_b1 redo | ecosystem: Environmental > Terrestrial > Soil > Riparian zone | place: USA: East...
CGCGCCCGTCGATCGTGACGGTGACCAGCTCCGGCGCGCTCACGGCGCCTCTTTCAGCCAGGTCCTGGTGCCTGGCACCGAGACGTGGCTCATGCGGGCACCTCGGCTACCGGCGCATGGGTGTGCTGATCGACCGGGGCGATGACGCCCTCGAGCGACGATTCGCCGCCGAATGGGCAGCCGCGCTCGTCGATGTGCGCCCGGAACTCGTCGCGGAACTTCGACACGTAGCTGGCGATCGGCATGGCAGCCGCGTCGCCGAGAGGGCAGAGGCACTTGCCGAGAATCCGGTCGCACACGGAGAGCAGCAGGTCGAGCTCCTCGTGCTCGGCGCGCCCATCCTCGATCTTGTGGAGGAGCTGGACCTGCCAGCGCGTGCCCTCACGGCACGGCGTGCACTTGCCGCACGACTCGTGCATGTAGAACTGCGCGACGCGCAAGCCGAGCTGCACCATGCAGCAGCGGTCGTCGATCACGATCACAGCGCCGGAGCCGAGCATCGATCCGCGCTCCGTCATCGCATCGTGTTCGAGCGGCGTATCGACCTCGTCGGCGGTGAGGACCGGCACCGACGACCCGCCCGGGATCACCGCCTTCAGCTTGCGCCCGTTGGGGATCCCTCCGCCGATCTCGAAGATCAGGTCGTTCAGCGACGTGCCGAGCTCCAGCTCGTAGTTCCCGCCGCGGGCGACGTTGCCCGAGAGGGAGAAGAGCCGCGTGCCGGTCGAGTTCGGCGGCGCGCCGATCTTGGCGTACTCGGCTCCCCCGAGCTCGATCACCTTCGGCACCGTGGAGACCGTCTCCACGTTGTTGATCAGCGTCGGCGCGGCGTAGAGCCCCGACACGGCGGGGTACGGCGGCCGCGAGCGTGGCTGGCCACGCTTGCCCTCGAGCGACTCGAGGAGAGCGGATTCCTCGCCGCAGATGTACGCGCCCGCGCCACGGTGGAGCACCACCGTGACGCCCGCGAACAGACCCTCGTCGCGTGCCTCGTCGAGAGCCGCGCGAACGACCTCGAACTCGGCCAGGTACTCGCCGCGGATGTAGATGAAGACGTTCTGCGATTGGATCGCGTGCGCCGTGATCAGGCAGCCCTCGACCAGGCGGTGCGGTACACGAAACATGATCTCGCGGTCCTTGAACGTCCCGGGCTCGGACTCGTCAGCGTTGACGACGACGTAGCGCGGCTTCGGCACGTCCCCGGGCTTCGGGATGAAGCTGGCCTTGCGACCCATCGGGAAGAAGGCCCCGCCCCGGCCGCGGAGGTTGGAGGCGAGAAGCTCCTCGATGACGGCCTCGGAGTCCATCCCGCGCGCCTTGTCGAGAGCCCGGTAGCCGTCGACGGCCCGGTATTCGCTGAGCTTCGTCAGGTCGCGCTCGTCCGCGCCCGCCAGGACAAGGGCCAGCTCAGCCATCGCGCAACTCGCTGATGATCTTCGGCACGTCCTCCGCCTGCACGGGCTCGCGATACCTGTGGTCGATCGCGACGACGGTGCCCCAGCCGCAGCCGCCCGCGCACTCGAGCGCGCGCAGCGTGACGTCGCCGTCCTCGGTCGTCTCACCCGTCCTGACCCCGAGCTCCGACTCGAATGCCTCGAGCACCTGCTGTGCGCCGACGAGGGCGCACGAGATGTTCGTGCAGACCTCGACGAGGTGCCGGCCGACGGGCTGCATGTGGAACATGTCGTAGAAGGACGCGACCGCCTGGCAATGGGCCGGCGTCAGGTCGAGTGCGTCGCCCACCTCTCGGAGCGCCTCGGGCGACAGCCAGCCGTACTGCTCCTGCGCTAGTCGCAGTGCGGGCAGCACCGCGGATCGGCTCTGCGGGTAGCCGGCCGCGATCTCCTGGATCTGCTCGGCCAGCGTCACCGGTCCACCTCGCCCATGAGTGTGTCCAGTGAGCCGACGATGGCGATGAAGTCGGCGATGAGCGCGTCGCGCATGCAGGTCGCGGTCGCTTCGAGAGCGACGAAGGACGGCGCGCGGAACTTGACTCGCCACGGGCGCGGGCCGCCGTCGGAGACCACGTAGCACCCGAGCTCTCCGCGCGGGGACTCGACCGTGACGTAGACCTCTCCCTCGGGCACCCGGAAGCCCTCGGTGACGATCTTGAAGTGGTGGATGAGGGACTCCATCGACGTGTGCAGCTCGTGTCGGGGCGGCAGCACGACCTTGCGGTCGTCCGCGATCCACGGGCCTTCGGGCATGGCGTCGAGGCACTGCTCGACGATGCGCACCGACTGGCGCATCTCGTCGATCCGCACCTTGTAGCGGTCGTAGACGTCCCCGTTCGGGTAGACGGGAACGTCGAAGTCGATCTCCGGATAGGCGAGGTAACCCTGATCCCGCCGCAGATCCCAGTCGACCCCCGAGGCGCGCAGCACCGGGCCGGACTGGCCGAGCGTGATCGCGTCCGCCGCTGAGAGCAGACCGATCCCCTGCGTGCGCTCGAGCCAGATCTCGTTGCGCGAGAGGATCGCCTCGTACTCGTCGATCGCCTTCGGCATCCACTCGCAGAACTTGCGGGCCTCTGGATCGAAACCCTTCGGGATGTCCTCGGCGAGACCCCCGACCTGGTAGTACCGCGTGTGCATGCGAGCCCCGGTGAGCAGCTCGAAGAGGTCGAGGATCTGGTCACGCTCGCGGAAGGCGTACCAGAACATCGAGATCGCTCCCAGCTCGAGCGCCCCGGTCCCGAGGAACACGAGATGCGAATGGATCCGGTTCAGCTCGGCGAGCAACGTGCGCATCCACGTCGCCTTCGGCGGCACCTCGATGCCGAGGAGCTTCTCGACGGCGAGAACGAAGACGAGCTCGTTGTTCTGGTACGAGACGTAGTCGACGCGCGGGGCGTACGTGATCGCCTTCCACCACGTCTTCTGCTCCATGTTCTTCTCGAAGCCGGTGTGCAGGTAGCCGATCACGGCGCGCAGGCCGACGACGCGCTCGCCCGAGAGGTCGACGACGAGCCGGAGGACGCCGTGGGTCGACGGGTGGTTCGGGCCGAAGTTGACCTGGAGGATCTCGTCGGATCCGCGGAGCTCTTCGGGGAGCACGAGCATGGAGGGGATCGGAGACGGGATCCGCGAGCCTTCGTAGATTCTCGGGCGCTCGGTGACTGCCATCACTCGTCTCCTGAGAAGCGGACGGGCTCGCCGCCGAGCGGATAGTCCTTGCGGAGCGGGTGCCCCTCCCAGTCGTCCTCCATGATGATGCGACGCAGGTGAGGGTGGCCCTCGAAGGTGATCCCCATCAGGTCGAACTGCTCGCGCTCGTGCCAGTCGGCGGTCGGCCAGATCTTGATCACGCTGGGGACCGGCTGGCCCTCGTCGACCCAGATCTGAACTCGGACTCGCGGCGCGCCGGGGCGGACTGCGAGGAGGTGGTAGTTGATCGCGAAGCGGGTCGGCTTCGGCTCGGGCGAACGGGCGAAGCCCTGCGAGTAGACCGAGGCGCCCTCCGTTGCGGGAGCGTTCAGGTCACGGCCGGCCCTGGTTCCGAAGTAGCCCGCCACGCCCTTTTCGGCCCAGCCCAGGTAGTCCACGGCCGTCAGGTCCGAGAGGACGTCGAAGCCCTCCTCGTCTCGGAGGTGCGTGCAGGCTTCCAGCAGCCGCGCGGGATCGACGACGAGCGTCGTCTCGTCGTGCGCCTCGCGGCGTTCCACGAGGCCGGGGACTCCTTCGAAGGGGCTCAGCTTGCGACGCCCCGGATCTCGTAGGCCGGCGGCACCCCCGCCTTGATCTTCTCCTGGAGCCGGACGATGCCCTCGACGAGCGCCTCCGGCCGCGGTGGGCACCCTGGAACGTGGATGTCGACGGCGACGATCTTGTCGACGCCCTGGAGAATCGTGTAGTTGTTGAACATGCCGCCAGAGCTGGCGCAGGCGCCCATGGCGATCACCCACTTCGGCTCGAGCATCTGGTCGTAGATCTGGCGTAGCGGCGCGGCCATCTTGTGGGCCACGCGCCCGGAGACGATGAGCAGGTCGGCCTGTCGCGGCGAGGAGCGGAAGACCTCGGCGCCGAAGCGCGCGATGTCGTACCGCGACGAGACGATCGACATCATCTCGATCGCGCAGCAGGCGAGACCGAACGTGTCGGGCCAGATCGAGCTGCCCTGCGCCCAGGCCACAGCCTTGTCGACGGTCGAGAGCATGAGCCGGTCCTCGAGGTTCCCAAGCTCCTGCTCGAAGACGCCGGGGCCCTTTCCACGCCACAGCACGCGCTCCGAGTTGAGGCCGTAGTCAGCGAGCCGTTGCTTCTTCCTTACCGCCATTTGAGCGCCCCTTTTCGCCAGATGTAGACGTACGCCACCGCGAGGATGCCGAGGAAGAAGGCAAGCTCGGCGAAGCCAAACCACCCGAGCGACTCCAGCACGACGGCCAGCGGGTAGAGGAAGACGATCTCGACGTCGAAGACAACGAAGAGCATCGCCGTCAAGTAGAAGCTGATCGTGAAGCGCTGCAGATTCGGCGGGCCCAGCGAGACGCCCGACTCGAACGCCAGCGTCCGTGTGCGGACCCTTCGCTTGGGCCGGGTGGCGAACACGAAGGACATCACGATCATCGAGGCCGGGATGGCCGCCGCCAGGCTCCCGTAGATCAGAAAGGGAAGCCAGCTATCGAGCATCTGCGAGGCAGCCGGCTTGGGCCAAGACGCCGCGAAACGTACCACGCTGAAGAGCGCTACGAGCGACAGGCGAAACCGCTCAACCGTGCGGGTATCTGCTGTTACAAGCTCGGCCCCTTTTCGGGGGTCGGGAACCCCGGGGCACACTGCTACGATGCGTCCAGATGGCTACCGTCGAACAAGAGACGATCGTCTCCCTCAGCGATGGCGCGGCGACGAAGATCAAGGCGCTCATGGCCGAGGAGGGCGAGACCGAGGCCGGCGTACTCCGCATCGCGGTGCAGGGCGGCGGCTGCTCGGGCTTCGAATACGCGCTCGGCTTCGATCAGGCCCCACAGGCCGGCGACCTGGAGCTCCACTCGCACGGCATCCAGATCGTGGTCGACCCGTTCAGCGCTCCGTACCTGAGCGGCACGCAGATCGACTTCGTGGACGGCCTTCAGGGCGGTTTCGCCATCAACAACCCGAATGCGACCTCGGCGTGCGGTTGCGGCCACTCCTTCCAGGTGGAAGACGAGGCCGCGGCCGGAGCCGATCCTCATGCGGCCGGCGGCTGCGGCTCGGGCTGCTCCCACTAGCACCACCTTCGAGCACTAGCATCTCCCTTCGTGGCGACCAGTAACGGCGTCGTTGACATCACGATCCTCGGAGCGGGCCCGACTGGGCTCGCCGCCGCCTACTACGCCGGTCACCGCGACGCCTCGGTGCGCATCGTCGAGAGCCTCGAGCAGCTCGGCGGCCAGGTCGCCGCGACGTATCCCGAGAAGCACGTCTACGACGTCGCCGGCCACCCGAAGATCCTCGGCCAGAAGCTCGTCGACATGTGCGCGGAGCAGGGGCTCCAGTACGGGGCGGAGGTCATCCTCGGCGAAGAGGCCAAGGCGCTCGAGCAGGTCAACGAGAACGGCGAGGAGCTCTTCGCGCTGACGACCGCCAAGGGCGGGCCGTACCTCTCGCGGGCGCTGATCGTCACTGCCGGGCACGGTGCCTTCGAGCCCCGAAAGCTAGGAGTCGACGACATCGATCGGTGGGAGGGCAAGGGCCTGCACTACTTCGTTCGCCAGAAGGACGTGTTCAAGGACAAGGCCTGTGTGATCGTCGGCGGCGGCGATTCTGCGCTCGACTGGACACTCGGCCTCCAGGACACCGCCCGTGCGCCCATCGCGCTCGTTCACCGGCGCGACCGGTTCCGCGCACTCGAGTCGTCCCTGAACGAGGCGAAGAAGCTCGAGGCCGAGGGGCGCGTCCGGATCCTGACCCCGCACGAGGTGCGCGAGGTGCACGGGGACGGCTCGATCCAGGCGGTCTCGATCGAGAACACGACCACCGGCGAGGTCGAGCGCGTCGATTGCGAAGCCTTGATCACGCTCCTGGGCTTCCACTCTCACCTCGGGGCGATCGCGGACTGGGGCATCGAGCTCGAGGGCAAGCGGCAGTTGCGGGTCGACCCGATGACGATGGAGACGAATCTCCCGCGGATCTACGCGGCGGGCGACGTCGCCGGTTACCCGGGCAAGATCACCCTGATCACGGTCGGCATGGGCGAGGCCGCGATCGCTGCGAACAACGCGATCGCCCAGATTCGGGGAGAGAAGGTCCAGCCCAAGTACTCCACCGACTAGCCCGGCCCAGTGGTGCGCCTCACCGCCGCGGGGGAAATAGCGCTGCGCATCCCTCGTTCGAGGGTCGGCCGACCCGTTCCTGTGCCCGAAAGCATCAAGATGGATCGCGTAACCGTGGAATGTCTCGGGTGCGGCGAGCGGCGGCGAATCGACGACGACGGCACGGGCCACGTCGAGGCCGGTTCATGTATGCGCTGCGGCTACGTCGGTTGGGCAACGCCCGCCGACCTGACCGAGCTTGTCCGTCGCGCGCTGCGTGACTTTCCGCCGGAGCGCCGGCGGCTCCGCCTCATCTAACTCCCTTAGTTCAGGTACCCCCGACCTCCTCCCCACCGCAACCGTAGCGCGGGAAATCGCACGCGTGGGTCACGGTTCTGGGCCAGATTGGTGACGGAGAGCCCGGATAGACTCGAAGCGTGGCGGCCACCGGCGAGAAGCAGGAGCTCTGGGGCGCGGAGACGCGCAAGGGGGTCGAGAACTTCCAGGTCTCGGGCCAGCCCATACCTCCGTCGGTCGCCGCGTGGCTGGGTCGCATCAAGGCCGCCGCCGCGCGCACCAACGCAGAGCTCGGGCTCCTCGACGAGGCGAAGGCCGAGCGCATCGCTGCAGCAGCCGACCGGGTCGCTGCGAGCGAGCTGGCCGATCAGTTTCCAATCGACGTCTTCCAGACCGGCTCGGGCACGTCGTCGAACACGAACGCGAATGAGGTCATCGCGTCGCTCGCCGGCGAGGGAGTGCACCCGAACGACGACGTCAACATGGGCCAGTCGTCGAACGACGTCTTCCCCTCGGCGGTGCACCTGGCCGCGCTGGAGCAGCTGACCCACGACATGATCCCTGCGCTCCAGCAACTGGCCACCTCGCTCGAGGCGAAGGCACTCGAGTTCGACGACGTCATCAAGTCGGGCCGGACGCATCTGATGGACGCCGTTCCGGTGACGCTCGGCCAGGAGTTCTCGGGCTATGCGGCGCAGGTCCGTCAGAGCGTCGCCCGCGTCGAGGCGACCCTCGAGCGCGTCGGGCAGATCCCACTCGGGGGGACGGCGGTCGGCACGGGCCTGAACACGCACCCCGAGTTCGCCGAGAACGTTCGGCGCCGCCTCACGGAGGAGACGGGCCTAAAGATCGCACCGCCCGCCGACCCGTTCGAGGCCCAGGGCGCGCGCGACGCGCTCGTCGAGGCGTCCGGCGCGCTGAAGACCGTCGCCGTGTCGCTGACGAAGATCGCCAACGATCTCCGGCTCCTCGCCTCCGGTCCCCGCGCCGGGCTGGCGGAGATCACGCTTCCCGAGCTCCAGAAGGGCAGCTCGATCATGCCCGGCAAAGTGAACCCGGTCATCCCCGAGGTCGTCACCCAGGTCTCGGCCCAGGTGATCGGCAACGACACGGCGATCACCATCGGCGGCCTGCAAGGCCACCTCGAGCTCAACGTCTTCGTCCCGCTGATCGCGCGCAACCTGCTCGACTCGATCCGCCTGCTCGCCGCGGGCGCCCGGCTGCTCGCTGAGAAGTGCGTCGACGGCATCGAAGCGAACCGCGAGCAGGCGGAGCGCTATGCAGAGCTCACACTCTCGGCCGCGACCGCCCTCAACCCGTACATCGGCTACGACAAGGCCACGGAGATCGTCAACGAAGCGGCCGCATCCGGCAGGCCGCTCCGGGACGTCGCCCGCGAGGCAGGCGTCGACGACGAGACGCTCGACAAGGCGCTCGACTACCGGGCCATGGCCAAGCCACACGACGAATAGACGCTGCCTGGACAGGAATCCCAGGCTTGCGGAGCCTTGACAGAGAATCCTAGATAGAGAATCATTAATTGTCTCTTGAGGACGGGGGTCCTTGCGGCGTCGTCCATTCTGGGCGTGCTTCGCGCGGACTCTGTTCGCGAACGCGTCAGCAACAGAAGGGGAGAAGAGTGTCAGGTTTTAGAGGAGGTGCCCTCGTGGGGCTGGCCGCGCTCGTCGTAGCCTGCCTCGCGGTGATCGGCGCCAGCGCGGCTTCGTCGCCGCATCGGCTGAAATCCAAGTTCACGAAGCACGACCACGTGCTACTCGCCAAGAAGCGGGCGCAGGGCGCGGTGAGAGTTTCAGTCCTCGTCGTGACGCCACGCAAGCGGACGGCTCCGGTCGCGAAGAAGCTGCGGCAACTCGGCGGCAAAATCGTGTACCGGCACAACCGGCTCGGCTACATCCGCGTGCTGATGCCGACGAGGAACGCCGAGAAGGCGTCCCGCCTCGCGGGCATCCAGGCGATCAACATGGACGAAACCGTTCCGCTTCCCGATCCGCATCCGGACGGGCAGCAGCCGGTCTCGCCGCAGCCGGCACCCAGTGCGGGCACTCCGCGCAGCAACCCCTACATGCCGACGCGCGACACCGGCGCGGCGCAGTTCGTTCAGAGCCATCCCAGTTGGGACGGCCGCGGCGTCACCGTCGGCATCCTCGACACCGGCGTCGATCTCGACCACCCGAGCCTGAACACCACGAGCACGGGCCAGGCGAAGATCGCCGACTGGGTCACGTACACGCACCCTTCAACCGATGGCGACCCGACCTGGCGTGCGTTCGCGAGCAACGTCACCGTCGTGGGCGGCACGTTCACCGCGTTCGGCAGGACCTACACCGGCATGACCCCTGACGGGACGTACCGCCTCGCGCGGATGCGGGAGGACCTGCTCGGGGCGACCAGCGAGTACGGCATTGCGTGCGGTTCCGACCTCGACCGCAACGCCACGTGCGGCGACTTCTTCGTCATGCTCTGGCGGGCCTCCGACAACATGGTCTGGGTCGACTCGGACAACGACGGAAACATGGCCGACGAGTCGCCGATGACCAACTACCGGGTCAACCACGACATCGGCTACTTCGGGCACGACAACCCGGCCACCGAAGTCCGTGAGTCGGTCCCGTTCACCGTTCAGCCGATGACGGACGCTGATCCCGTTACCGGTCTGTTCTTCGTCAACGTCGGGATCGTCTCCGGCGCGCACGGCTCGCACGTCGCGGGCATCACCGCCGGCAACCGCCTCTTCGGCGGCCAGATGAGCGGTGCGGCTCCGGGGGCTAAGATCGTCTCCGTCCGCGTCTGCCTCTTCGTCGCGGGCTGCACGTCGCACGCACTCATCGAGGGCATGATCTTCGCCATCGAGGGAGCGGACGTCGACGTCGTCAACATGAGCATCGGCGGGCTCCCGGCGCTGAACGTGGACGACGAGCGCAACACCCGCGCGGTCCTCTACAACCGCTTGATCGAGGACAACAACACCCAGATGTTCATCTCCGCGGGCAACAGCGGCCCTGGCGAAAACACGATCGGCGATCCGGCATTGGCCACGAAGGTGATGGCCGTCGGTTCGTACATCCACAAGGAGACCTGGCAACGCAATTACGGCTCGGACTCCGCGTTCGTGGACAACCTGCATCCATTCAGCTCGCGCGGCCCGACCGAGGATGGCGCCTTCAAGCCGCAGATCATCGCGCCTGGATCCGCCATCTCGAGCGTGCCGACGTGGCAGGGCGGACAGCCGGTCGCGGGGACCTACACCCTCCCGGCGGGCTACGGCATGTTCAACGGCACATCGATGGCTGCTCCGCAGTCCACGGGCGCGGCCGCACTGCTGATCAGCGCCGCCAAGCAGACGGGTGCCTCCTGGCGGGCCGCCCAGCTGCGGATGGCGTTCAACTCGACCGCCCGGTTCCTGAGCGACTACTCGGCGGCCGACCAGGGCAACGGTCTCATCGACGTGGGTCATGCCTGGGAGCTGCTCGCCGACAATCCGCAGCCGGTGAACATCACGTCACGCGTACGGGTGAACACGATCCTGAGCGACTTCCTCGCGGAGCCCGGCTTCGGCCGCGGCATCTACGACCGCGAGGGCGTGAACCTCGGGCAGCGGTACACCCGCACCTACACGTTCACGCGCACCTCGGGCCCGACCCGGCCGATGCTGTACCACCTGAACTGGGTCGGCAACGACGGCACGTTCTCGTCGCAGAACAACGTTCTGCTGCGACTGGATGTGCCGACGACAGTTCCCGTTCACATCAACCCGTGGAGCACGGGCATCCACTCGGCGATCCTGCGGCTGGACAAGTCGTCCACCGAGGGCGTCGACTACGAGACGATGAACACGATCATGGTGCCGGACACGCTGACCGCGGCCAATGGGTTCTCGGTCACGAAGAGCGGCCTGATCGGCCGGAACCAGACGCTGCACTACTTCTTCCGCGTCCCGGCCGGCAATCCGGTCTTCAAGGTCGACATGACCGGCCCGAGTGACGCTCCGGGCACGGGCCAGGTGCGCTTCTTGCGTTTCCACCCGTGGGGCCTGGGCGTCGACTCGAACGCCAGCACGTCGTGCTACGTGCCGGTCGTGGCCGGCTGCTCGACGGGCGATCCGCTCAGCCGGGTCTTCGCGGACGCCACAGCCGGCGTCTGGGAAGTCACGGTCGAGGCGCGTCGCACGTCAGACGTCGCGTTCGCTCCGTTCACGCTGACCGCTTCGCTGTTCGGCGTCTCCGTCAGTCCGAACCCGGACGTGATTCCGACGGCGCAGGTCCTCGTTCCGGTTGCCCGGTCGTACACGCTCACGAACAACTTCGGGTCGTTCACGGGACGGGCCACAGGCTCCGGTCTCGGGAGCGCTCGCAGGGGCGTGTTCTCGATCGCGCACCACGTAGTCCAGAACTACGACACGACCATTACGGCGGGCACGACGTCGTTCCGCGCGACCATCGGCGGACCGTCCGACCCGGCGGCCGATCTCGACCTGTTCGTCCAGCGCTGTGCGCCGACGTGCACGACCATTGCGCAAAGTGCGGACGGCGACTCCGAGGAGTCGGTGACAATCAGCAACCCGACGGCCGGCGCCTACCGCGTCGTCGTCGACGGCTTCGACGTACCGGCGGGGACGACGACATACAACTACGTCGACGTCTTCGCGAACGCCGGCCTGGGCTCGGTCTCCATCACGGATGCCGACGCTCCGCGTCCGAGCGGTAGCTCGTGGACGGTGGCCGGCTCCGTGACCGCGCTGCAGGTGCCCGAGGCTGGGCGCGTGCTGCTCGGCTCGGTGAACGTGGTCACCGCCGCCGGCGTTCAGGTCGGTCGCGGCGACGTGGTCGTCACCAACGTCACGCTGTAGCGTCTAGAACCACCTAGTTCGAGCGAGGGGCCGCCTCCGGGGCGGCCCCTCACTTTGCTAGGGGCTGGGTCCGCAGGGCTGCAACGGCAGGATCCTCAGGATCGCGCGACTGCCGCGCGCGCCGACGGCGATGACGCGCACGATCTTGCAGCTGTCGACGCCGCGTAGCGTGAGCACGAACGAGCCACGCAGGCCCGCCCTGAGGCGCCACAGTCGACCGGCGGCCGACACGCGGACGCTCTCCCTCCGGCGGAAACCGTGCCCTTGAACCGTCATCGGCGCCTGGCGAATGAGCTGGAGAGACGCCTTCGTCGCCGTCTCCGAGCCGCCAACCGCCGTGCCTGGAGCGCAACCGAGCGCGACCGTCATGAGCAGTGCGATCGCAGATTGTCGGAGCATGAGGTGGATATTGCCACCAACGGCGATATCAACTCGCTTGATATCAGGTGCTCTATCTGGCAATCTCCGGCGGTTGTCTGGGGAGAAGTACCGCTTTCTCTTGCGCATGCCCGAGGAGCTGCGACCGCGGCTCACCGAGGCCGCTGCGCGGGCTGGCAGGAGCCTGAACGCCGAGCTCGTGCACCGGCTTGAGCGAAGTCTCGAGGAGGAACCGGCCCCAGACCGCCGCTATTTCGGACGCATGAAGCGCCCGGGATCGACCCGACAGGGGAGGAGACAGTTGATGACACGCAGGCGCAAGAGGCTCGCGTTAAGTGGTCTTTCCGCGCTCATTCTCGTCGCCGTAGCAACGGCTCTTGCCGTGCTCTCGGCGCCGGGCGGCGCCAGCGAAGCCGTCCGGGGAGAAGCGGAGGCACCACCCGCGCTGGCCGAGCATCTCGAGAAGCTCAAGCAGGCGCTGCCCGGCAATCAGGGCATGGCCGAGGAGGGCCCGGGGAGCGCTGCTGCCGCTGAATACGCGAAGCGGGCTTATCCGGACGAGGTGATCTCGGTTTCCGAGATGGACGCGGCCGCCGCTGCGGCGACCGCCGCCTCAACCCGCTTCTTCCGGGGGCAAGGCGTCAAGGGACAGTGGGTGTTCGCGGGGCCGAGCGAGGCGCTCTACCCGTTCGAACGCTTCCGGAACGCCGGCAACTACGTGCCGAACTCCTACGTTGCCGGTGGCCGTACGACGTCGATTGCCATCGACGATACGTGTACCGATCACTGCACCGCGTACATCACCGCAGCCGGTGGCGGCGTCTGGCGCACGAAGGACATCTTCGCGAACAACGTCAACTGGGACTACCTGGGCGGCCCGCTCGGGATCAACTCGGCGGGCGCGATCTCGTTCGACCCCAACGACGTGACGCGCAAGACGATCTACATCGGTACCGGTGAGGCCAACATCTGCGGCAGCGGCTGTGTCGCGGGGGCCGGTCTCTACAAGTCGACCAACGAGGGCGAGACCTGGACGAAGATCGGCGACGCCGAGTTCGCAGGCAAGGGTGTCGGCGCGATCGTCGTCAAGCCCGGCGACTCGGACACCATCTACGCCGGCACGACCACCGCGCTACGCGGCTACTCGTCGTCCTGCTGCGCCGGTGTGACCCGACCCGTTCCGGGTATCGCCAAGTGGGGCCTCTACAAGACCACGAATGGCGGCGATACGTGGAGCTTCATCCACAACGGCTCGGCCAATGTCGCCGACTGCACGGGCTCAATCGCTGAGTTCGGCAACACGGGCGTGTGCTCGCCGCGCGGTGTCCGCAACGTCGAGCTCGACCCGTCGAACCCGGACATCATCTACGCGGCCTCGTACGCACGAGGTGTCTGGCGCTCGAACGACGCCGGAGCAACTTGGGTGCAGATCAACCCGTCCCTGAACGCGAGCATCATCCAGTCGCGTCCTTCGATCGACGTCAACCTGCTGCCCAACGGGAAGACTCGCATGTACATCTACGAAGGGCACAACAACACCGGTGGCCAGTACTCACGGCTGTTCCGGAGCGACGACGTTGCCACGGGCGCGCCGGTCTTCACGGACCTGACCGCTCCGACCACGGCGTCCCCAGGCTGGGCGACGTTCAACCTATGCACCGCGCAGTGCTGGTACGACATGTTCGTCGAGACACCACCGGGCCATCCCGACGTCGTGTACATCGGGGGCTCGTACTCGTACGGCCAGACGGTCGCCAACAAACGCGGCGTGATCCTCTCGACGGATGCCGGCGTCAGCGGCACCGACATGACCTTCGACGGGACGGACCCGGTGCAGCCGCACGGGCTTCATCCCGACCAGCACGACATCGCGGTCCACCCACAGGACCCGTTCCTCTTCGTGGAGACGAACGACGGTGGCGTGATGCGGTCGAACGGCAACTTCGTCGACCGGTCCTCGGACTGCGACAGCCGAGCGCTCAGCGCCAACTCGATGATCAGGTGCAAGCAGATGCTCTCGCGCATCCCTGAGCGTCTGACGGGAATCAACGGCGGGCTCGGCACGCTGCAGTTCCAGAGCCTCTCCGTCAGCCCGCACAACGTGAAGATCCTTCAGGGCGGCACCCAGGACAACGGCACCTGGGAAAGCAAGAACTACCAGAAGGAGTGGAGGAACACGATGATCGGCGACGGCGGCCAGTCCGGCTTCGACGTCGCAATTCCATCGTTCCGCTTCCACAACTTCACCGGCGCGTCGCCGGACGTGAACTTCGAGAACGGTGGCTTCGAAAGGTGGATCTGGACTGGCGATCCGCTGCAGACCGGCGGCGAGTTCTACGCTCCGGTGATCGGAGACCCGGTCGTTTCGAAGACCATGTTCGCCGGCACGAACCGCACGGCTTACCGGACGAAGACCGCCGGCCTCGGCACAAGGACGATCGCCGAGGCGCACGAGGTCTGCAACGAGTGGACCGGCGACTTCAGCGCGCAGTGCGGTGACTGGGCCGAGCTCGGCAACGTCCGGTTGACCGACGCCGCCTGGGGCGACCGGGCGGGCGGCAACCTGGCTGCGGTCGAGCGGACGAAGGACGACACGTCGACGGCGTGGGCCGCGACCTCAACCGGTCGCGTCTTCGTCTCGAAGAACGTCGACGCGGAGCCTGTCGTCGAGATGGGCCCGGAGCCGGACATCGGAATGAGGCGCGTCGCGACCTCGGTGACCTGGAGCCGGATCGACCTGCCGTCCCCGGCGACTCCGAGCAGGTACGTCACGAGCATCTACGTCGACCCCGCCGACGGGAACCACGCTTGGGTCTCGTACAGCGGCTACAACGTGAATGCGCCGGGCGGTCACCTGTTCGAGGTGCACTTCAACCCGGGCACCGGGACTGCGACGTGGACGAACATCGACCATAACTGGGGCGATCTCCCGGTTAGCGATCTCGTCTACGACGACGTGACCGGCGACCTGTACGGGTCCAGCGACTTCGGCGTCTCGAAGCTCGAGGACGGCTCGACGAGCTGGGTGCTCGCCGCGTCGGGGATGCCGAACGTCGAGGTTCCCGGCCTGACCATCGTGCCCGGGGAGCGCAAGCTCTTCGCGGCCACGCACGGGCTCAGTGCCTGGTACCTCAATCTCCCGTAACAGTCGCGTCTGGTTCCACGCGAAATCGAGAGGGCCGCCCGTGAGGGCGGCCCTCTCACGTTGTGGTTCTCGTCGGCCTGAGGGGCCTGATAGCAGCGGCCGAAGCTCTGCAATATCACCGCGATAGCGTCCAAAAGCGCATAACCAAGCCAAAAAGCGACCCTTGACAGGGCCACGCCGCGGCAACTTCAATGCAGCGCCATGGCGTTCCTACCCAGGCTCGGCTCCGGGCTTCTCAGTGCCGTCCTCTGCGCACTCGTCGTCGCCTGCGGAGGGTCAGACGAGGGGTCGTCCGGCTCGGTTCGCTTTCTCGTCTTCGGCGACCCGGCCGAGATCAACGCCTACCGAACCCTGATCGAGGCGTTCGAGAGCGAAGAGCCGGACATCGACGTCCAGCTGGTGGAGGCGAGCGATCGAGACGATCTCGTCGCTCGCCTCTCCAGCTCTCTGGCCGGCGGCTCGCCGCCCGACCTGTTCCTCATGAACTACCGCTTCTACGGCCAGTACGCGGCCCGCGACGTGCTCGAGCCGCTGGGCCCCTATGTGAACGATTCGAAGAAGTTCGAAGAGGGCGACTTCTACCCGCAGGCACTCGACGCTTTCCGCTGGCACGACGAGCTGATGTGCCTGCCCCAGAACATCTCCAGCCTCGTCCTCTACTACAACAAGGATCTGTTCGAGCGCTTCAAGGTGCCGCCGCCGAGGGACGGCATGCTGTGGAACGAGCTCGTCGACAAGGCGCAGAAGCTGACCCGCGACAAGAGCGGGCAGCAGGTCCGCGGCGCCGACCCCGACAT
>Ga0210378_10000893_pt1 | contig 15707 bp, 18 predicted proteins | sample PLM1_60_b1redo_FD_155465 | JGI IMG/M metagenome (GOLD analysis project Ga0210378, IMG submission 155465) | Groundwater sediment microbial communities from an aquifer in East River, Colorado, USA - PLM1_60_b1 redo | ecosystem: Environmental > Terrestrial > Soil > Riparian zone | place: USA: East...
TACGCGCAGCAGCAGCCCAAGGCGGCATCGTCGTCGATGCCGAGATTGGGTCGGGCAACAGCCGGCCAGGCTGTGAACTCTGGGTAGCCGCTCCTGACACGACAGTGGTCGAACGTGTGCTCGCGATCCTCGGGAGCGCCTACCCGCAGGTTTGGGTCTCCGGCTGGTTCAAGTGCTACTCGGCAGAGTGGCAGGCGGCTATGCAGGCCGTAAAGCCGCTCCGGGGGCGCCTCCGTCGCGAAACCGCTCTTGACGCCCGCGGGAAGCCAGTGTTCAAGGCCGTGATCATTTGTCCTCCCGAGGAGCTCAACGACGTTGTCAATGCTGCTCGGGCAGCTTGGCCCGGGTTTCCTCATGGCAACTGGGAAGCGGACCCGGCCGTCAAGAGCCGATCGGTGTCGGTCACGCGCCCGTCCAACCCGCAGCCGGTCGCCCCGAGCGTTGACACGGACGGTGCGCTTCCGTCAAGCAATGTGCGAACGGTCGGTGGCCCATCCCCGGCGAAGCCAACGACGACAAACCCTCCACGCAGGCATGCGCGCACCGCCGTTGGCACAGGTGCTTCGGTCGACAGTGCAGTGGAGGAAGCGCTTCGGGAACTCGGGCTGACGTCAGCGCAGGTGACGGTTCGCGTGGTGCGTCAACCCAAACGAGGCTTCTTCGGTGGTACGAAAGTCCTCGCACAGGTCGAGGTCACGGAGAACCAGACATAGGTGCCAATCCGGGGTAAAGCTGAGTCAGTGCTTGCGTTCAAGCTAGCACCAGGGGCGGAACTCCCGGACGAGGTCGACTACTTCCGAGAGTTCCTATCCGCCGGCTCGAGCCTCTCGGGCCCGGTCGGGACGCTGTACAACACTATGGCCTTCGCCGACCGAGAGGCTCGAGGCTCCGCCCACCCAGCCGACTGGGGGCGTTCGCCTACGTCGGGGTGTAAGAGGAGCCTCGCCCAGCGATTGTCGATCGCACGCTGTATTTCCGTGCGCCATCACGGCCGACGCGCTACAAGTCCATCCAGCCGCTGAAGGCGCCGACAGCCGCCGCCATGACCGGCCGAGGGCAGCTGTAGCCCGTGTCCGCCGAACGGCTGTGTCTACATCCTGCAGTGTGAGCATCGCTGTGAGGAACCCGTGAGTCAGGGGACCTAGCGTATGGCCCCTGAACCTCGTTACCTGAGCAAGCGTCCTCATGCGCCGAAACCGGTGACTTCCCTGGATCGTCCCAACGGTGGAGAATCCGCCTTCGTTGATCAGCGCAAGAAGGGAGAGATCCGCGTGACCGGACAGGATCGCATGTCCAGGTCACGGCGAACGGAGGGAAGGACTGTGAGTGCGCCGCTCACAGGCAAGCGGTCACACCAGGGCGCCGGCAGATCACCTGGCCCGCGCTTGGCGCTGCTGCTCGCCTTCATCTTGGCGCTGGGGGCCTGCTCCGGCGACAGCGACGCCAAGGATGCCGCGGCAACCAGCACCACGGGACAGGCCGAGACCACTACCCCGACCTCAACGGCGACGACTGCGACCACCGAGGACCCCGAGGCGGCGGTGCTGGCCGCCTACCGGGCCTTCTGGGCGGACGTGGTGGCGGCTGGCAAGACAGCCGACTGGCAGTCGCCGCGCCTGGCCAGGCACGCCACCGGCAAGGTTCTGGCCCGGGTCCGCGGCCAGTTCCGAGCGCTGGACTCCCAAGGCTTCGTCGCGCGCGGGACCATAAAGGTCTCCCCCCGCATCGTCAGCCTGGCCGGCAAGAAGGCCACGGTCCAGGACTGCGTCGACACCAGCCGGTTCCGGCGCTACGACCCCAAGAACAAGCGGTGGCTCGACCAGCTCGGCGGCCAGCCTGATGGCCAGCGATCGACCCTGACCCTGGACGGGCAGGGGAACTGGAAGGTTGCAGAAAGCGTGGTGGCGGGCACATGCGCAGGAGGCTGAGCGTCGTCCCGGTTCTGGCAGCGGCGGCGCTGCTCCTTATAGAGAGCGGCGCGTCGGCGGGATGGAACCCGGTCAAGCGGCAGCCGGACGGGGTCGCGGTCGAGGTCCACCAGGCTGGCGGGCCGGGCGCCTACAGCGAGGCCGGCGCCAGCGGCGGCGTCATCTGCCAGCGCAAGAAGTATCCCAAGCCGTACCCGCCGGGCTGGGCGCCACCGAGCGTCCCTATCGGCACGCCGGATCCGCATGCCGGCGAGGCTGGGGACTGGTACTGGAGTTACTGCACCGACGGCGTCCAGGTGTGGATGGGGGACCTGTGGGTTGGGGCCACCGTGCCCGCGGTCGCGCCAGCCGTGCTCGCGCAGACCGCCCGCCGCTACCTGCGCCTCCCGCCGCCTGGCATCCAGGCCAGTCCTGACGTTGCCGCCGACCAGATCGTCAACGTCCCGACATGGCTGTGGGTGGACCCGGCAACCTGGGGCTCTCGATCGGCGACGGCGTCGGTGCCCAACGAATCAGCAACCGCGACGGCGGTTCCCGTCACGGTGACCTGGACGATGGGAGACGGCAGCCAGGTGGTCTGCCGAGGGCCGGGAACTCCGTACACCGAGGGCGACCCGGCGAGGCCGAGCCCGACTTGCGGCCATACCTATCTGCGGAGCTCGGCCAGGCAGCCTGGCCTGCGCTATCCGGTGACGGCCACCACGACCTGGCGGATCACCTGGACGGCGACCGGCGTGGTCAGCGCCAGCGGCACCCTCCCGCCGCTGCTGCGGACCTCGACCACGACCCTGCGGGCCGCCGAGGCCCAGACCGTCAACTAACCCCCCGTCCGACAGGAGCGTCATGGCCACTCGGACACCAACATCCGGACCGCCAGCACCGTCACCTCCGGCGGGCGGGCGAGCACCCCGGCACGCACCTGCGGTGCGGGTGGGCCCGCCGCCTCGCGAGCGCAGGCCCGCGCTGCTGGTCGGGGCGGTACTGCTGATCGTCGTCTCGGCGGCGATCATCACCAGCCTGTTCCTGCAGGTGGGCAACCGCACCGAGGTGCTGGCCGTGGCCCGCACGGTCCCCATCGGCCGGCCGATCGCGGTCGAGGACCTCAAGCGGGTCCGCATTGCCACCGACCCCGGCCTGCACACCATCCCGGTGTCGGCAGCCGACCAGGTGATCGGCAAGACAGCCGCCACCACGCTGCTGCCAGGGACGCTGCTGACACCTGAGCAGCTCGGGGCGACCCAACTGCCCGGCGCTGGGCAGGCCATCGTCGGCCTGGACCTCAAGGGCGCCCAGATGCCGGTCCCGGCCGACCAGCTCCAGCCGGGTGCCAAGGTCCGGATCATCGCCACCCCTGCCCCCGCCGGGACGCCTGGCCCTCGACTGGATGCCCAGGACGGGGTGCTCGTCGACCAAGCCCAGGTCTTCAGCGTGCAGGCCGTGGAGACCAGCGACACGATCCACGTCGCGGTTGTGGTCACCGACCGGGAGGCAGGCAGGGTGCTGCGCGCTGCCGCCAGCGGCCAGGCCGGGCTGGTGGTCCTGCCCGCCTCCGCCACCTCCTCCGAGAGCGCCGCGTCGCCATGAGCGTGATCGCGCTCGCCAGTGCCAAGGGGGCGCCGGGCGTCACCACCGCCGCCGTCGCCCTCGGGGCGGTCTGGCCGCGCCGGGCCCTGGTGGTGGAGGCCGACCCGGCCGGAGGTGACCTGGCCGCCCGCTTCCACCTGCCATCCGAGCCAAATCTCCTCTCGCTCGGCACGGCCGCCCGCCGGGGCGACCTGGCGGCGGCCGATGTCTGGACACATGTCCAGCAGCTCCCTCGAGGCCTGGAGGTGCTCGCCGGCGTGCGGGCGGCCGAGCAGGCCCGAGCGCTCGGGCGGCTGTGGTCGCTGCTGCCCGGCGGCCTGGCCGAGCTGGGCGCCGACGCGCTGGTTGACTGTGGCCGGCTCACACCCGGGACCGTCGCCGAGGATCTCCTCCGTGCGGCTGACCTGGTGCTGCTGGTGTGCCGGCCGACCGTTGAAGGAGTGCTACACCTGGGCTACCGGCTGGAGGCCCTGAGTCGCGCCGGTGTTGCCGCCGAGGTGATCCTCGTCGGGGAACGTCCCTTCGACCGCGCCCGGGTCCAAGACGCGCTCGCCGCCAACGGCGTGACGGCCCGCGTGCGCGGCGTACTGGCCGACGATGCCCGCGCGGCCGGCATGCTCGCCGGCCAGGCCGGCCGAGAACGCTGGCTCGAGCGTGTGTCTCCCCTGATCCGGTCGGCCCGAGGCCTCGCCGACGACCTGGCCGGGTCACTGCCAGCGCCAGCCAACCACGAGGTCGGTGCCTGATGGCGGATCCGACCCTGGCCGGCGAGTTGCATGGGCGTGTCGCCGAGGCGCTGAGTTCCTGGCGGGAACGCGAGGAGGCCGGCGGCCGCCCGCCGACCCGCGACGACCAGCGGCGCTACGCCAGCGCGCTGATCGCCGAGGAGCTCGACCGCCACGCCCGGGCCCAGATCGACCAAGGGGTCGACCCCCTCGACACCATCGAGGAGGAAGAGGTCGCCAGGACCATCCACGCCATGCTGTTCGAGCTCGGGTCGCTTGAGCCGCTGCTCGCCGACCCCGACATCGAGAGCATTGACTACAACGGCTGCGACGTGGGGTTCCTCCAGTACGCCGACGGCAGCATCAAGCCGGCCCCGCCGATCGCGGCCTCCGACGACAAGTTCGTGGCCATGATCCAGATGCTGGGCGCCCGGGTCGGCCACATCCCCCGCCGGTTCGACCGCGGCCAGCCCCGGCTCAACCTGCGCCTCCCGGACGGCAGCCGGCTGTTCGCCCTTATGGACGTCAGCCACCGGCCCGTGCTGTCCATCCGCCGGCACCGGCTGGTCCGAGTATTCCTCCGGAATCTGGTCGAGCTCGGTGCCATCGACGCTGGCCTGGAGGCCTTCCTAGCCGCCCTGGTCCGCGCCCGCAAGAACCTCATCATCGCCGGCGGCACCGGCGCCGGGAAGACCACCATGCTGCGGGCGCTGCTCAACGAGGTCCCACCCGAGGAGCGGCTGGTCACCATCGAGAACGCCTTCGAGCTCGGCTTGCACGAGCCCGGGCTCGCCGACCTGCACCCCAACGTCGCCGCCCTGGAGGCCCGCGAGGCCAACGTGGAGGGCGAGGGCGAGATCGCCATGGCCGAGCTGGTCCGCGCCGGGCTACGGATGAACCCGTCGCGGGTCATCGTCGGCGAGGTCCTCGGCGATGAGATCGTCTCCATGCTGGAGGCGATGAGCCAGGGCAACGACGGCTCGATGGGCACCATCCACGCCACCTCCAGCGCCTACGTCTGGCGCCGCATGGCCATGTACGCGGCCAAGTCGGCGATGCGGCTGCCGGCCGAGGTCACCTACCAGATGATCGACGGGGCCATCGACTTCGTGGTGTTCATCGCCCAGCGCGACGAGCGGGCCGTCGGTGGTCCGCTGCGCCGCTTCGTGTCCTCGGTGCGGGAGGTCACCGGCGCCGAAGGCCAGCAGGTCATCACCAACGAGGTGTACCGGCCCGGGCCCGACGGCCGCGCCGTGCCCAACCCGGGGGTGCTGCGCCGCCGCCAGGACCTGGAGCTGGCCGGCTTCGACCTCAACTGGCTGGAGAACCGCGAGGGATGGTGGGAGCGATGACCACCTCCGGCCTGGCCGCCCTGGTGGCGCTGGCCAGCATGGCCCTGGCCGGCGGGGTCGTCCTGCTCGTGATGGCCCTCCGCGGGCTGCCGCCTCGCCCCGCACGGCCGACCCAGCCGCCAGGCGCACGGCGGGGTCCTGATGACCTGCGGCTCCGGGCCGGCCTCGCCGCCGGCGCAGCCCTGGCCGTGGCGCTGCTCACCCGATGGCCGGTCGGTGCACTGCTGGCCGGGGCGCTGGGATGGGCCTGGCCCGGCCTGTTCGCCACCAGGAAGGCCTCCAGGCAGGCGATCGACCGTATCGAGGCCATCGCCGTCTGGGCCGAGATGCTGCGTGGGATGATGGTGTCGGCAGCCAGCATCGAGCAGGCCATCATGGCCACCGTCCCTCGAGCTCCGGCCCCCATCCGGACCGAGGTGGAGCGGCTGGCCGATCGACTCGCCGCCGGCGAGCCCCTCGTCACGGCGCTCCGGCCGCTTGCCGATGCCATCAACGACGACGTCGGCGACCTGGTGGTGGGCGCCCTGCTGCTGGCCGCCGACCCTAGCCAGAAGGCCGGGGGGCTGGCCCGGCAGCTGGCCGAGCTGGCCGTGCGCGCCCGGCAGAAGGCCGGGTACCGCCAGCGCGTCCAGACCGGCCGCGCCCGGATCTACGCCTCGGCGCGGGCCATCATCGTCATCACGCTGGGGATGGTCGTCGCCCTGCTGGTGGTCGCCCGCGGGTTCCTCAGCCCGTACGCCAGCCCGGTCGGGCAGCTGGCCCTCCTGGCTATCGGGGCGATCTTCGGGCTCGGCTTCGCACTCTTAGCCCGGCTCGGCCGCATGCGGATCGCCGAGCGGTTCCTGGGCACCACCACCCAGCCGGAGTCAGGACCGTGGTAATCCCGCTGGTCCTACTGGCCGGCGCGATGCTGGGCGCCGGGCTGTGGCTGCTGCTGTTCTCCCTCCTGCCGGCCCGGCCGTCGCTCGCCGCCTCGCTGGCTCGGCTGCGCGGGGACGCCGCAGCGCTGGCCGATGCCGACTGGCCCAGCCAGGCGATCAGGCCCTGGCAGCGGCAGCTCGGCCGCGCCACCGAGCAGGCCGGCCACGCCCTGGGGCTGGAGTTCCGTGGGCTCCGCAAGGACCTGGCCATCACCGGCCAGCCGCTCGATGCCCACCTGGCCGCCAAGGTGCTATGCGCACTCGCCGGCGGGCTGAGTGGCCTGGTGCTGGCCGGGCTCCTGGCCGCCGCCGGCGTGCAGGTCCCGGTGGTCCTGCCGGTCTGGCTGGCCCTCGGCTTCGCCCTCATCGGGTTCCTGCTCCCCGACCGCCGGCTGCGTGCCGCCGCCAGTGCCCGCCGGGCCAGCATCCGCTACGCCGTCGGGGCCCTGCTCAACCTGGTCGCGATCAACCTGGCCGGCGGCGCCGAGGTCGAGCAAGCGCTCTACAACGCGCTCCGGATCAGTCACGGTTGGGCGTTCACGCTACTGCGCAACACCATCCGCCGAGCCCAGCTGAACCGGGAGAAGCTCTGGGAGGCCCTGGGGCGGCTGGGTGAGGAGCTGGACGTCGACGACCTGGTCCAGCTCGCCCAGAACGTGGCCCTGGCCGGCGACGAGGGCGCCCGCATGCGTGAGGCGCTGATCGCCATGGCCGCCACCATCGGCAGCCGCGAACTCGCCGAGGCCGAGACCCAGGCCAACGAGGCCAGCGAGCACATGGTCCTCCCGCTCACCGTCTTGGCCGTCGGCTTCACCCTGTTCCTGCTCTACCCCGCCCTCATGCAGCTCACCATCGGCTTCTGACCGCCCGCCCGGAAGGAACCCCCATGCTCGAAGACCTGACCGCGATCCACGTGTTGGCGGCCTACCTCCGCGGCTGCGTCGACCGCCTGCGGCGCGAGCAGACCGGCGCCCTGTCGCTCGAGTGGGTCGCCGTCATCATCGCCGCCCTGGCCATCGTGACCGCGGTCGTCGCCATCATCCGCTCCAAGGCGACAGCCGGGGCCAACAAGATCAGCATCCCCTGAGCGCAGCCATGCAGCGGCAGCGTCGACCGGGCACCGATGAACGAGGCTTCGCCACGGTGGAGTTCATCGTGGCCTTCCCGCTCGTGCTGCTGCTCGTCTGGATCGGCTTCCAGCTGGTGTTCGTGTTCTTCGCCAACCGGGTCGCCCTGGCGGCGGCCGAGGAGGGCGCCCGGGCCGCCCGCAGCTACACCGGCTCGGCCGCGGCCGGGGACGCCCGCGCTCACAAGTTCCTCACTGAGCTCGGCTCCGGCGTCCTGGTCGAGCCGTCGGTGCGGGCCTACCGGACCCCGGAGCGGGCCGGGGTGGTGGTGGAAGGCCGCGCCCAGCAACTCGTGCCGGGCCTCAGCATGGTCCTGCGGGTCCACCGGGCGGCCGAGGGACCGGTCGAACGCTTCCGGGGAGACCTCGGGCCATGACCGGGCACCGCTCCTGGCTGGGCGACGAGCGCGGTTCGATGGCGCTGGAGCTGGTCGCGATCGTGCCCCTCATCGTCCTGCTGTGGCTGGTCGGGGTCTTCGCCCTGCGCATGGCCGTGGCCAACGGCGACATCGAGGCGGCCGCCCGCGATGCCGCCCGCAGCGCCTCGATCGCCCGATCGGCCGCCGGCGCCCAGACCGCCGCAGCCAGATCGGCGGCGACCTCCCTGGCCAGCAGCGGCCGCGTCTGCCGCAGCCTGCAGGTGGCAACCAGCACCGGGGACTTCCGCGCCGGCGGCTCGGTCACTGTCACGGTCACTTGCGCCATCCGCCTGGACAACCTGGCCCCGCTGAGCCTCCGCGGCGCCAAGCAGGTCCGGCAGGCCTACACCGCCCCCGTCGACCCCTACCGCGGCGTACAGGGGCTGGCCACATGAACCGGCAGACGAGGACCTCGATAATGAACGGCGAGGCAGGCAGCCTCAGCGTCCTCATGCCGTTGCTCGCCGTCCTGGCCTTGATCGTGATCGGGTTCGGCTTCGATGGGGCCAACGTCCTGACCGCCAAGCGGCGCGGGATCAACGTCGCCGAGCAGGCCGCCCGGGCCGGCGCCGGCCAGCTGGATCTCGCCTCGATCCGTGCCGGCGGTACCTACCGGATCGACCCGGCCAAGGCTCGGCAGGCCGCCCAGCAGTATCTGGCCCAAACCGGCTACGCCGGCCAGGTACGGCTGGGCCGGGATCGGATCGGTGACCGCGTCGACGTGACGGTGACCTGGTCCCAGCGGGGCCTGTTCACCAGCCTCGTCGGCGTGGGCCAGTACGGCGGCACGGTGCAAGCGAGCGCCTACAGCTGCCACGGGGTCGCACTGGAGGAAGGCTGTTGAGCGGCCGAGGAGACCAGCAGGTCCGGTCGGGCCGGGCCAGCGAGCTTGCAGGCGGCTTGGCCGCCCTGCTGGCCATCCTGCTCCTGGCGGTCGGGGTCCCGCTGGGGCTGGCGTACGTGGTGGGCTGGCCCCTCCCGCATGCGCTGCCCTCACTAGCCGAGCTCTCCCGGGCGTTCACGGGCGGAGCGATCCCGGACGAGTTCATCGTCAAGGCGCTGGCCGTCATCGGCTGGGCGTACTGGGCGCAGTTCATGGTCTGCCTGTGGGCCGAGCTGGCCGCGGCACGCAAGGGCCGCCCGACCCGCCACCTTCCGCTGGCCGGGCTGAACCAGCCGATCGCCGCCCGGCTGATCGGCGCAGTGCTCCTCCTGAGTCCGGCCCCTGGATGGGCCCGGCCGGTGCCAGCGGTCACGGACCCGCGACCGACACCGGTGGTCACGGTGGCCTCGGGATCAACGACCTCAACTGTCGAGGACGCCACCACCAGACCGCGGCCGGTCCGGCCGTCAGATGAGTCCGACAGGCAGCAGCCTCTCTATGAGGTTCAGGAGAAGCAGCCAGGGAGGCCGCGTGACACGCTGTGGGGAATCGCGGAGCGGTTCCTTGGCGACCCCTGGCGCTGGCCGGAGATCTTCGAGCTGAACAAGGGTCGGCCCTTACCTGATCCGCCAGGTGGGCGCTTCGTCGACCCGGATTGGATCTATCCCGGCCAGGTGCTCCGCCTGCCGGCGGACGCGTCCGGCCTGCCGACCCCCGATCGGGAGCGGCCGGCTCGCAGCGATCGGGACAGGACCGAGGGCGATGGGGAATCGCCGGGCTGGCCAGGTAGCCAGCGGGAACGGGCCGGCGTGCAGCCGGAACGAGAAGAACGCGGCTCGCCCCCAGCCACAGCGGGGGCTCCGACCACGATCCCGTCGACGACCGCTGCACCGACGACCATCACGCCGGCTACCACCGAGTCTGGACCAGCGCGAAGGTCCCCGGGGGAGCCCGCGTCGCCGGACGGTCTGACTCCTACTGATGATTCCGACGCCGTGGCCCCGGCCGCGACCGCCCTGGCCGTAGGCGGCCTGCTGGCGTTCGGGTTGCTCGCCGCTGTCGCTCGTTTGCGGCGCCGCCAGCAACGCCACCGCCAGCCCGGCCGCAGGCCGCGGCTGCCTGTGGGCGCCGCCGCCCGGACCGAACAGCACCTGCGGGCCGCCGCCGAACCCGATTCCGCGAGGTTCCTGGACCTTGCCCTGCGGGCCATGGCCGCCGGCATCCGCCACAGCGGCCTGCCCCCGCCAGCGGTCGGCGCCGTTGTCCTTGAGCCGTCGACCCTCGAGGTCATCCTGCGCGAACCTACCTCGGCCGCTGCTCCACTGTTCGCGCTGGGCCGTGACGGGCGGCGGTGGACGCTTCCACGCGACCTGCCGGCGGCGCAGCTCGAGGAGGCTGCTGGCGACGCCACCACTCCCCTCCCGGGCCTGGTCACCGTGGGCCTGACCCCAACCGGGCAGCTGCTGATCAACCTGGAAGAGCCGGGGCTCACCGCGCTGGCCGGCCCTCCGGCGGCGGCGCGCCCGCTGCTGGACGCCATAGCCGTCGAGCTGGCCACCGCCGCTTCCTCGGGGTTTGCCCAGATCCTGCTGGTCGGGTTCGGCCCCGAGCTCGACCAGCTGGAGCGGGTGCAACGTGTCGACCGGCTGGAGGATGCCCTGCCCGGCCTGGAACGCCAGGCGCGCGAGGCAGCCGAGCTGGTCGACAAGTTGGACTGCGGGTCGGTGCTGGAAGGCCGGATCGCTGGCGCGGCGGCCGACAGCTGGACGCCGACGATCGTCCTGGTTGCCGACCAGGTCGCGCCCGCGAGCCTGCAACGCCTGGCCGCCATCACCGCCGACCGGGACCGGTCCACGGTCGCGGCGGTGGTGACCGCTGATGTCCGGCTCGCCGGCTGGCGGCTGGAGATCGGCGAGGACAGGGTGCGTGTTCCGGCCCTGGACCTCCAGGGGCACCCCCAGCGCCTCAGCCCCGAGGACTACGCGGCGATCGGTGTGCTGCTGCAGACGGCCGCCGACACCCAGGCCGTCTCGCCCTCCGCGCCTCCATACGACAATCTCCAGCCCCCTCCGCCTCCCGTCGCTGGCGGCGCTGCCGTCGAGATCCGCATCCTCGGCCGCATCGATCTCGCCGGCGTGGGCAGGATCGAACGCAGCAAGTCCATCGAGTTGATCGTGTACCTCGCGTTGCACCCCCAGGGCGTCACCCCGGACGAACTCTGGGAGGCGCTCTGGCCCGACCGCCCCGTCAACCGGGGCACGCTGCACACCACCGTGACCGCCGCCCGGACCGGCCTTGGTCGCGCCCCCGATGGCACTCGCTACCTGCCCGACGCCCACGACGGCCACTACCGGCTCAGCCAGCAGGCCGGCCTGGACTGGGCCCGCTTCCACGCCCTGATCGCCTCGGGCGAGGATGACGGCCCCGACGGGCTCCAGGCGCTCCGCTCGGCCTTGGAGCTGGTCCGCGGCGTCCCGCTCACCTCCCCCACCGGCAGGGGGTACGAGTGGGCGGTGGTCCACCGGACCGAGATGGAGACGGTGATCGCCGAGGCAGCCGAGCGCCTCGCACTGCGCTACCTGGACGTCGGTGACCACCGGCAGGCCAACTGGGCCGCTCGCCGCGGGCTGCTGGCCAGCCCCTACGACGAGCGGCTGTACCGGGTGCTCATGCGGGCCGCCGATGCGGCCGGCAACCCGGCTGGCGTCGACGCTGTCTGGAAGGAGCTGCTCACCGTGCTCGACGCCGATCTCGACCTGGTCGACGACGAGCTCCACCCCGAGACCATCGCGCTCTACACCGCGCTTCGACCCAAGGGCCGACCACGACCGGCCACTCCACACACACCGCGCTCCAGCGCCCCGCAGAACTGACCATGCCGTGATTGCGGCGGAATCAGCGCCCGCGACCAGGCCTCGCTCGGCCATAGGGGTGACCAAGCTGTCGACGGTCATGGATGACGGGATCCTACGAGTCGGGGATCACGCATCAGAATGCCTCGTGGAAGCTCCCCGCTGGCTGCACGGCCGACCGGGACTGTCTCCTGGGGCTGGCGAGCTGCTTGGTGATCGCTGCGTCTCGGCCTAGATCCCGGCTCTGCCGGCCGGACTGTCCGGTCAGACGTTACGCCGAGTTCCGGGCCTGAGGGCTGGATCGGCTGGCGGGTTGGAGCGGCGCTGAGGGCCTGGCGGCCAGCTTCCGTGAGCCACACCCACTCGGAGCAGGAGTGGACCAGGCCATAGCGAATGAGGGCGAGGGCAACGGCTCGACCAACGTGCCAGCGGGAGACCACTGAGGTGCTTGCGTCGGCGAGCTGCTGCAGCGCGGCCCATTCAGCCGTCGTCAGCTGCGGCGGCGCAGGCCTGGCGGCTTCGGCATGGCCAGCGTGGCGTGCGGTGGACGGGGGGCGCCCGGAACCCAGGGAGCCGGGCTCGACCTGGGTCCGGGGCCTGCCCGGTCCTGAGACTGGCTGGCGTGGGGGCGCGGCCAGTCCCAGGACGGCGGTCTCGTGATCGACGCTCACGAGCGCGGGTTGCCTCCTCGATGCATGTGGAGTCTGGCGCCCTCAGCACCCATCGCCGCCGAACTCCAGGGTGGGGATGGGGAGGGAACGAAATGCCAGGCAGCCGCCATCGTTCTGCGTGCCTCCATGGCGACTCCCTTCATGCACAGTTCCTGGCTGGCGCCGTAGCATATGTGCATATGCAGGTGTATGCAAGAGGGGGGTGCATCGTCGATCGGAGGCTGTGGGGAGCTAGCCGCCTGAGGTGAGTTCCTTGAGTAGCCCACTCAGGAGCTCGCGCACGTCCTCGTCGAACCGGGCCGCTTCCCACAGGGTGTCGAAGACGTTGCCGTGCAGGGCGATCTCATCCGGCTCGCGCAGCATCAACTCGGCGGCGATCGTCTCCACAAGGACCAGCTCGTCGTCGAAGATCCAGAACCCGTGCATCGGGGCGGTTGCCACCGGGCTGTCCAAGGGAATCACGCCGAGCTCGACATTGCTCAGGGTCGACAGCGCCAGCAGGTGGCCGAGTTGGCCGCGGAGCACCTCCACGGGGCACACCCGCAGCCGCAGCGCGTGCTCAAGCAGCAGGAACTGGAACTGCTTGCCCTGGTCGTAGAGCACCTGTTGGCGCTGCATGCGGGTCCTGACCCCCTCGGCGACGTCATCGGGCGTGCCGTATAGGGCGTGGACGTCGGCCAGCCGGTAGCGGGCGTACTCGGCGGTCTGGAGCAGCCCGGGGACGAGGATGGGCTCGAAGACCCGCAGCCGCGCCGTCTTGGCCTCGAGCTCGATGTAGTCCTGCTGCTTGCTGCGGGTTCCTTCCCGGAACTGCCGCCGCCAGGCGCTGTACTCGGACTTGACCGTGGCAAGCCGGGCCAGCAATTCGGTCATCGTCTCCGCCGGGGCGTTCACGGCCTGGCCCCAGGCCGTGATGTCGTCCTCCGAGGGGGTCACGCTGCCCGTCTCGATCCGGGAGACCTTGGACTGGGACCAGCCGAGCTGCTGGGCGAGCTGGCCCTGGTCGCGCTTGGCGCCCAGCCGCAAGTCCCGCAGCCGGGCGCCAAGCGCTTCCCGGGTCACCCGATAGCTGGACAACCCCTCCCCTTCACGATGCCGACTGGAGCGTCTCCAGCTCCTCGCGGTGCTCGGCGACGTAGCGTTCGTAGGGAATGGCCGCACCAAGCGCGGCGTCCCGCCAGGCGCGGTAGCGTGCCGCGGCTCCTGGGTCGTCGATCTGCTCGGCGCCCAGGAACGCGCCGTCGCCCTCGTAGCGCATGCACACGACCTGCTGGCCGTCGAACAGCCAGAAGTCGTGGTCGGGCAGGTCCAGCCCGGCCGTGGCCTGGCGGGGCAGGATGCGGACGTCCTCGCCAGCCTCCACGTTGAGCCCGTAGCCGGTGATCTCGAACCGCAGGTAGTCGCTCAGCGGCTCGCTGACCACATGCACTCGCTGCATGCGCCTGCCACCACCCACAGCGGCTCGGACCCGCTGCAGCCACCCATCGATGTAGGAGGTGTCCCGCGGGTCGCCGGCCAGGAACCGCTGGACCGCCTCCTCCTCGTACTCCATCGCGTAATGGTCGAGGGTCTCCAAGCGGAAGGCCGACTGGCCGAACCAGTCGAAGATCCCCGAGAAGTCCTCGCCAAACGAGACGGGGCTTGCCATCAGATGGTCATTCTCCTCGCTGCTTCCAGGATCACCTTGCGTGGCAGCAGCACCGCGCTCTCGCCTGGCAGCACGTCCTTCAGGTCGCCTAGCGCCTCGGTGTCGGTGAGCAGGTCGCCTTGCACCACCACGTTGTCACCTTGGTCGGTCTCGTACACCGTCGGGCATCCTCCACCCTGGCTGCCTGAGTACACCAACTGCAGCTTCATGCCGCCTCCTTCCCCACCGCTCCGCGGCGGATATGCATACTGCAGATCATCATCAAGTGCATATGCGCAAGGAGTCAAGGGTGGCGTAGTTGCACGAGGCATGACGTGGTCGTCAGTCAACGTGGCTCTCGGCTGTCCTGCGCTCGGCGACCAGGTCCTCGGCTGCCTCGGCTTGCCGCTCCAGCCAGGCCAGTCCCGGCTCCTGATACATGCGGGCCACTTCCTCGCCGACGGCCAGCCGCTTGCGCATGACGGCGATCACCTGCCGGTTTGCGGCCGCCTTCTGCTCCAGCGCCCAGGTCGGCAACAGGTCCAAGCTGGCCCGCATCTCGGCTCGGGTCATGACCGGGTAGGAGCCGGCACCGTGGCCGCGCGCGGCCTGGCAGTCGGCGCACATGAGCACCGTGAACAGCCCCTCGACCTTGCTGAACGGCCCCACGGTGGAGCCACAGAACGAGCAGTGTTCCGCCATCCGCTTGCTTGCCGGGTCAGGCCGTGGCCCGTGGGCGCCGGCGGGCGATGTAGCCGCCGCGGACCCGGCCGTAAGCGTTCGGGCGAAGCTGCCGCTCGAGCTGCATGAGACTCCAGACCTTGGTGCCATCGACCCGGACGTAGGGTTCGACGTGGGCGGCCGCCTCCCGGACGGTGGCGAGATCGACGCCGAGGAACTCGGCGCAGCGCTCAAGCGGGGCTGCTATTGGCCGTGTGAGGGTGGGGTCGTGAGCTTGCATGCCCGGTAGAGTAGACGAACACATGTTCGATTAACAGCGGCGCATAGCGGACAGCTGTCCCGGCTCGAGCATCACTTGCTGCGCTGAGGTCAACACCCTTGATGCATGAGAGTGCGCCAGTTGCTGGAGGCGCTGCAGCGACTTCCAGGACGCTGCAGAGCGGGGGTGCCGTCCCCTCCAAGAACTATTCCGGCGCTTCCGCTCCGTGTCGGGACCGAGCCTCCGAGGCACCCAAGGCTCACGCTGTGCGCTGGGATCGCTACGCTAAGCGTAAGACGGTGCGAGAGATACTTACCGCGCTCCAAGCGCTTCCTCGGGACGCCGAGCTGCTCGCCTTCGAGGCGGGCTGCGAAGACTACTGCGAGCGTGAGGTCGACGATTATCTGGCGTCCTAGCGAGGGCCTCCGAGACGTAGATCATGAGGTGCGGCGTCGTCTCGGGTGCGAGGTGGAAGCGGTTATCTTCCGTGGTCCATCACGCAGGAACCCGGAGGGTGTGTAAAGCGGGCATGGATGCGCCCGCCAGTCAGACTTAGCCTGGATCCACCGCGACCAGTTCGTCCACTACATCCAGCTGGCGCACGCCCTCGGTGACCCCGGGGACTGGTCGCGTTTCCGCGAAGACTTGATGCGCGCGCTCACCGCGGCGTTCGGGCTGGA
>Ga0210378_10000895_pt1 | contig 15689 bp, 14 predicted proteins | sample PLM1_60_b1redo_FD_155465 | JGI IMG/M metagenome (GOLD analysis project Ga0210378, IMG submission 155465) | Groundwater sediment microbial communities from an aquifer in East River, Colorado, USA - PLM1_60_b1 redo | ecosystem: Environmental > Terrestrial > Soil > Riparian zone | place: USA: East...
CCTGGCCGTCGCGCCGCCACGCCTCGAGCGTCGGCAGGAGCTCCTTCATCGGAGCGGCCGCGCTTCCGTTGCCGGGACGTGACCCGGGAAGACCGTCCGCGGCGGCGAGAGCTCGCGGATCGCCGCTCCGGCGCGCGCGCCGGCATCGGCCGAGGCCGCGGCCTCCCCGCCCCGTCGCACGTCGCTCGAGCGGACGCCCGCGAGGATCTCGCCGAGGCGCTCGAGGCTGGCTACGGTGCCGGCCGGGAGGAAGTCGTCGATGTACGGGTAGGCCGCCCGCATCCCGCCGGCAAGCGGCTCGTAGCCGGGCGTGCCCGCCAGCGGGTTCAGCCAGACGAGCCGGTGGCAGTTCCGTCGAAGGCGCGCCGTCTCGTTTGCGACGAGCGCCGGGTCACCACGATCCCAGCCGTCCGATACGACGATGACGATCCCGCTTGTCCGCAGCGTTCGCCGTGCCCAGCGGAGGTTGAACTCGCGGAACGACTCGCCGATCCGCGTCCCGCCCGCCCAGTCGTTGACTGCTTCGGCGACGCGGGCGAGCGCGCGATCCCGGTCGCGGTCGCGCAGGAGCCGCGTGACCCGCGTCAGCTTCGTCCCGAAGACGAACGATTCGGTCTTGACCGCGGACGACGCCGAGAGGGCCTGGACGAACCGCAGCAGGAGCCGCGAATGACGCTCCATCGAGCCCGAGATGTCGCACAGGACGACGATCTTGCGGGGCCGCTTCACCGTCCGCCGCCAGACCCACTCGGTGAACTGGCCGCCCGTCGCGAGGTTGCGGCGGAGCATCGCCCGCGGTGCGAGCAGGCGGCCGTGGTGGTGGAGCTCGTAGCGGCGCGTCCGCCGGAGCTCGAGTCGCGGCACGAGCAGGTCGACGAGCCGCTCAGCGTCGCGAAGCTCGGCGGGGGTCATCCGATCGAAGTCGCGGTGGCGGAGCGCCTCGGCGGCGCTGTAGGCGTCGGGCGCGGCGACGTTGCCGTCGATATCGGCGTCGTCCATCGATTCGTCGTCGCCCGACATCGGCATCGGGATGCCATCGACCGTACCCTCGGCGCCAGAGTCCGTGTCGTCGTGGTCGGCGGGCCCGCCGTCGGCCTCTTCGGCGCCCGGTGGCGCCTCCTCGGGAGGTGCCGCCGGCAGTGGACCTTCCCCTGGCAGGCGTCTGCCGCGGCGCCGCCACCAGCGATCGAAGACCCGGTCGTAGACCTCGCGATCGTCCCGCCGCCGGACGAAGACCGCCGCACCGGCCGCGCGGACGGTCTCGCGCTGGCCGAGATCCACGAGCGTCAGGGCCCGCGCGTAGTCGACCGCCGCGCCCAGATCGATCGACAGGCCGGCCCTTCGCAGCGCGCGCCCGAACCCGACGGCCTCGGCGAGCAGCCGTCGCCCGTCGACCTCGCCGCCGCTGGGCGACCGGACGATCGCGGGATCGGGAGCGTGGCTCATGGCCATCCGGTCAGGGCCGCGCGGCCGCCTCGGCGAGATAGCGGCGCGACGTCTCGCCGCGGACCCGTCGGATGTCCTCTTCGTACTTGAGAACGACACCGAGCGTCTCGTCGACGATCTCCGGCGCGAGCTCGCGGGCACCGAGCGACAGGAGGGCGGCGGCCCAGTCGAGCGTCTCGGCGATCCCCGGCACCTTCGTCAGGTCAGCCTCGCGCAGCCGATGGACGAAGCCGACGACCTCGCGTGCCAGCTGTTCCGGCGCCTCGGGGACCCGGGCCGAAACGATCTCGTACTCCTTCTGGGCCGACGGATAGTCGATCCAGTGGTAGAGGCAGCGACGCTTGAGCGCGTCGTGGACCTCGCGGGTTCGGTTCGAGGTGAGGATGACCCGCGGCGGCCGGTCGGCCTTGATCGTGCCGATCTCGGGCACCGTCACCTGGAAGTCGGACAGGATCTCGAGCAGGTACGCCTCGAACTCCTCGTCAGCGCGGTCGATCTCGTCGATGAGGAGGACCGGCGGTTCTTCGGCCGGGTCGGCCTCGAGGGCCTGGAGCAGCGGCCGACGAATGAGGAAGTCGGGCCCGAAGATGTCGTGGGCGTTCGCCAACGTCGCCTCGCCACGGGCCTCCAGCAGCCGGATCTCGAGCATCTGGCGCGGGTAGTTCCACTCGTAGACGGCCGCGTTGACGTCGAGGCCCTCGTAGCACTGAAGTCGGATCAGGCGCGCCCCGAGGCTCGCCGCAAGGACCTTCGCGAGTTCTGTCTTGCCGACGCCGGCCTCGCCCTCGAGTAGGAGTGGGCGCTCGAGCTGAAGGGCGAGATACGTCGCGGTCGCGAGCGAGCGGTCGCAGACGTAGTCGCGGGCGAAGAACGCGTCCTGGATGCCTTCGATCGTGGCGAGGGCAGCCGCACCCGTCGGCGGGGTTGGCGCAATGGATGAATCGAGCGGCTTGGGCATCTTCGGAATCTACACCGCGCGGGAGCCGTCAGCCGTCGGGCGCGTCGAGTTCGCGGGCGTAGGGCGGGAAGCGGAACCGCTGGTCGCGGGTCAGCAGGCCGCCGTGGCCGAGGCCCGCGACGAGCCCGGGACCCGGCCGCTCTCCGGTGAGGAGGCGCGGCAGGACGAGGTCGGCGGCGGTGGCCTTCGAGTACGCCCCGCACGTCGGAAGGCCGAGGACGGCGGTCCGGCCGATCCGCGCGAGCCAGAGCATCGAGCCGGGATGGGCGGGCACGCCATGGCGGACGACCTTGCCGCCGAGCCTCTCGATCGCCACGTAGAAGGGGTCGAGCGGGTCGGTGCTCCGGCCGCCGGCGGTCAGGACGACGTCGGCGGCTTCAGACGCGTCGGCTACGGCCGCTGTCACGGTGCCTTCGTCATCGGCGACATAGGCAATGCCCGTCAGGGTCGAGCCCAGACCCTCGACCTTGGCCCGGACGCTCTTCTCGAACCGGTCGCGATCCGCGGCCCGCAGCGACTCCTTGACGACGACCGCGACCCGCATCGGCCGGAATGGGTCGACGCGGACGAGCGGCCTACCCGCCGCACCCAGCCGCGCCAGTGCCTCCTCGACGACCGACTCCTCGACGACGTGGGGTGCGATCTTGACGCTCGCCACGAGAGTGCCAGCCTCGACGACTGACCCATCGAAGGCGGTAAAGACTTCCAGTGGATCGAGCCGGTTCACGCGCTCGAGCGCCGCAACGCGAACGTGCAGCACGCCGGCGTGCGCGGCGCGCAGGTCGACCCGACTCTGGACTGGTCCCCGAGTCTCGAGCCCAGGCCCGGCGACGCTCGCGGCCAGGCGCAGCGCAGCATCGTCCTCGTGCAACTCGCCGGGGTCGAGCAGGAGAACCGTGGCGCTCCCCGCCGTGAGCTCAGCCTCGTACGCATCCAGGTCCGCGGCGGACAATCGCCGGCCCTTCGACCAGCGACGGCCACCGACGACTACATCGGCGGTCAGGATCGCCCCGACCAACACATCCGGAGCGCGACGACCAGCAACGATCTGCCCGAGTCGCACGCTCCGTGGATGAGCCCGGCCTCAGCGGCCGAGAGCGCCCTCGATGGCCCGCTTCGTGTAGACCACGGCCATCGCCGCGCGGTACGCGGCGTCAGCGTGGATGTCGCTGTTGATCTCGACCCCGTCGGTCACGTGGGCTGCCGCGGCGGCAATCGCCGCATCGCTCCCGTCCGTCCCGATGAGCGCCGCCTCGACGTCCTCGGCCCTATACGGATGCTCGTGAACACCTGTCACGCCGATGCCGGCGTGCGAGATCCTGCCGCCGGTCATCGCAACGAGCGCAGCAACCCCGACGATCGAATAACCGGACGCCGGCTGCGCGAGCTTGCGAAATGCGAAGCCGGCACCGTCGGGGACGGCCGGTCGGCGGATCGAGACAAGGATCTCGTCGTCGTGCATTCCGGTGGTGAACGGCCCCTCGAAGAAACCGTCCAGCGGGACGACCCGCTCGCCACCGGGCCCGCGCAGGACGGCCGACCCGCCGTAGGCCAGGGCGATCGCCGGCGCGTCGGACGCCGGGTCGGCGTGGGCGATCGACCCGCCGATGGTGCCGCGGTTGCGGACCTGGACGTCGGCGATCAGGTCGATCGCCTCGGCCACGGCCGGGACGGTCGTCGCCGCCTGCCACTCGGCGTAGGTCGTCAGGGCCCCGATCTCGACGCCGCCATCGGGCAGCGACCGGTAGCCCTTCAGCTCCGCGATGCGACCGATGTCGATGAGCCGGTCCACTGTGGCGACCCGCAGCTTGAGCAGCGGCAGGATGCTATGGCCCCCGGCGATCACCTTGCCGCCGCTTCCAATGGCGGCGACGGCCTCGTCGAGCGAGGTCGGTCGGGTGTACTCAAACGCCGCGGGGATCATGCCGGGCCTCCCTTCCCGTTCGAACCGTTCGTACGGTCGGCGGCGCCCTTGGCGCCGGCCCCGCCCTTCGCTTCCTGGATCGCCCGCCACACGGTCTGGGACGTGTACGGCATGTCCAGATGTCTGATCCCGAGCGGCGACAGCGCGTCGATGACCGCATTGGCAGCCGCCGCGGTCGAGGCGATCGCACCGGCCTCGCCGACGCCCTTGACGCCGAGCGGATTGACCGGCGACGGGGTCACGGTCTCGTCGAGCTCGAGGTTCGGGAACCACGAGGCTCGCGGCACCGCGTAATCCATCATCGAGCCGCTCTGGAGCTGCCCGTCGTCGCTGTAGATCGCGCCTTCCCAGAGCGCCTGGCCGACGCCCTGGGCGATGCCGCCGTGGAGCTGCCCGTCGACGATCATCGGGTTGATCTTGTTGCCGACATCGTCGACCGCCACGTAGCGGACGAGGTCGACCTTGCCGGTCTGCTCGTCGATCTCGACGATCGCGATGTGCGTCCCGAACGGGAACGTGCAGTTCGGCGTGTCGTGGTAGGCGGTCTCGTCGAGGTACGGCTCCATTCCGTCGGGGAGGCTGAAGCCGAGATCGATCGCAAACGCGATCTCCTGGATCGTCTTGACCTTGTCGGGCGAGCCCTTGACCCGATAGTTGGCGCCGTCGACCTCGATGTCCTCGACGTTCGCCTCGAGCATGTGGGCTGCGTAGCGCTTGGCCTTTTCGCGGACCTTGCCGGCCGCCTTGATCGCGGCCGTGCTGCCGACCGACGAGGTCCGGCTACCGTACGACCCGTAGCCGAACGGCGTCCCCAGCGTGTCGGAGTGCTGGACGATGACGTCCTCCATCGGGACGCCGAGCTCGCTGGAGATGATCTGGGCGTAGGTCGTCTCGTGGCCCTGGCCCTGCGGCTGGGTGCCCATCGTGAGGATGATCTTGCCCGTGAGATGGACCTTGAGGTTGGCCGACTCCCACATGGCCGCGCCCCAGCCCTCGCCGACGGCACCGATCCACTTGGACGGAGCGACGCCGCAGATCTCGATGTACGTGCTGAGGCCGACGCCCAGAAGCTTGCCGCGCGCCTTGGCCTCCGCCCGCTTCTCGTCGAGCTTGTAGTAGTCGACCATCGTGAGGGCTTTGTTCAACGCCGGCTCGTAGTTGCCCGAGTCGATGTAGACCTTCTCGCCATTGACCGCGGTCCCGAGGCCCGACGGGTTGTCGTACGGGAACGCATCGTTGGGCAAGAAGTTCTTGCGGCGGACGGCCGCCGGGTCCATGCCGATCTCGTCGGCGAAGAGGTCCATCGCCCGCTCGACGACGTAGGTCGCCTCGGGTCGCCCGGCGCCGCGATAGGCGTCGACGAACGTCGTGTTCGTGTAGACGCCGATCACCTCGCAATGGACGTTCGGGAACTTGTACGGACCGGCCAGGACGCGGCCGTAGAGCGTCGTCGGGATGCCGGGTCCGATCGTCGAGAGGCGGCCACCGAGATTGGCGTACGTCTTGACCCGGAGCCCGGTGACCTCGCCGTCGCGGGTGCCGGCGATCTCCAGGTACGTGATGTGATCGCGGCCGTGGATCGTCGACTGGTAGTTCTCGCGGCGACTCTCGACCCACTTCACCGGCCGGCCACCAATCGCCTTGCTGGCGAACATGACGAGGGCCATGTCGGCGTAGCAGAAGATCTTCGAGCCGAACGCCCCGCCGATGTCGGGGGCGATGACGCGGACCTTGTGCTCCGGGATGCCGGTCACGAATGCCGTCAGCAGGAGCCGCTGGATGTGCGGCGTCTGGCTGGACATCCAGACCGTGTACTCCTCGGTCCCCGGGTTATACCAGCCGATGTCGCCGCGAACCTCCATCGGGTTCGGGATCAGGCGCTGGTTGACGATCCGCTGGCGAACGACGACTTCGGCCTTGTCGATCGCGGCGTCCGTGCCCGCCTTATCGCCCACGTTCCAGTCGAAGACGATGTTGTTCGGGGCGTTCTCGTGGAGCTGCGGGGCGCCGGACTGGGTCGCCTTCTCGGCGTCGACGACCGTTGGCAGCGGCTCGTAGTCGACAAGGATCGCCTCGAGGGCGTCGACCGCCTGCTCCGGCGTCTCCGCGATGACCGCGGCCACGCCCTCACCGGTCCACTTCACGTCGTCGGTGGCGAGCACGCGCGGCGTGTTCACGTTGTTCTGGAGGCCGCTCGCGCCGCCCGCCGGCCAGGCCATCGGTAGCGGGTTGTAGGGGATGTCGGCGCCGACGAAGACGGCGATCACGCCGGGCATCGTCTTGGCAGCGGACGTGTCGACGGACTTGATGTTGGCGTGCGCGTAGGGGCTCCGGAGGATGGACATGTGGACCATGCCCTGGAGCTTGATGTCGTCGAGGTAGCGGCCCTTGCCGGTGATGAACTTGGGATCCTCGGTTCGCTTGACCGGGGTTCCGAGGACGTCGGTCGCCATGGCTGTACCCTCCTCCTCGGCCCTAGGCCTGCGAGCTCGCGGGCGCCGGCGCCGCGGCGCCTGCCTGCATGGTCCTGGCGGCCTCGCGTATCGCCGCGACGATGTTCTGGTAGCCGGTGCAGCGGCAGTAGTTGCCTTCGATGGCGTGCCGGATCTCGTCGTCCGAGGGGTTCGCGTTCCGGGCGAGCAGGTCCGCGGCGGCCATGATCATCCCCGGCGTGCAGAACCCGCATTGGAGCCCGTGCTTCTCCCAGAAGCCCTGCTGCAGCGGATGCAGGGTATCGCCGGAGGCCATGCCCTCGATCGTGGTGACATTGCTACCGTCGGCCTGGACGGCGAGCATCGTGCACGACTTGATCGCCTGGCCGTCGACGTGGACGGTACACGCGCCGCACTGGCTCGTGTCGCAGCCGACGTGCGTGCCCGTGAGGTCGAAGTCCTCGCGGATCAGCTGAACCAGGAGGCGTCTGGGCTCGACGTCCGCCTCGCGTCGCTGCCCATTGACCGTGAGCGAAACATGCTCGGTCACCACTGAGCCTCCTATCCCCTGTCGGCCGACTCCGGTGCGGGCGGGTCGCCGAAATGCGGTGGCTGGCGCGGGTTGCCTGGCTGGCGCGGAAGACCCTGAATGCTGGCACTGCAGGCGTCCGGAATCAAGCGCAATCTCGCCGTGCGGGCGCGCTCCAAGCCGCCTAGGCGATGTCGGCCGTGGGAACGAGGCGGAAATAGACGCCGACCGCCGCGATGTGCCGGGAGGCGGCCCGATAGACCAGGTTGGCCGGGAACGGTTGCTGGGTCCTGGTCGCGGTGATGACTGCGTCACGCTCCGCTCCTGGCGGGAGACGGACGACCGAGAACGTCCCGCCGTAGACGCCCGGCGGGTCGATGTGGACGACACCCGCCGCCTCGGCGTTTAGGGTCCACTGCGTGTCGCCGTTCGGGTGCCCAAGATATTGCTCGTCCCCAACACTCAGCAGCGTGAGCAGCGTCGTACGCGGCCGGCCCGACTGACGCCCAGGGACCTTGAGCTCGACGAACCCGTCGGTTCCCGGCGCACCGCGGGCACGCGAGGCCCGAATCATCGGGTCCATGAGCCGAAGGAAGCGGTACATCAGGCGAAGGGCGACTCGCCAGAACCTCGAGCCTTTCGGGGCGGTCACGGCCGACGTCCTGGCCGATCGCGTGCCGCCGGGCTGTACTTGCCGGTGGCGGCTGAACGGATGTCGACCGCCCGCGGATCCAGGGCGGCGGCTAGTTCGTCGGGCGAGGCGGTCGCGGCCAGCCGGGCGGCAGTCGCCAGAACCTCGACCTTCGCGCGTGCCCGCTCCCGCGAGAGGCCGCCGAGACTCGACGCGTTGGCGAGGCCGACACGGACGAGGCCCCGCCCCCCCGTCGAGGCCGCGTAGTGGGCGGCCCAGATGAGGAGTTCCGGGCGGTCCGCGGCATCCGCCGACGGATCCAGCGCGCCGCAGATGATCCCCCGATCCCCCGGCGCGTCGGCGATGAGTCGCCAGTTGTCGGGCCCCGCGATCAGGTCGAAGGCGTAGCTCGAGAACGGCAGGTCGAAGAGCGTCGCCGCGCCGATCGCGTCGGCGTTGCCGCCCGTGATCACGAGCGACAGGTGGACGGCATCGCCGAGGCCCGCCGTGGCCGTCCGCAGCGCATCGCCGAACCGGCGTCGCTCGCCCTCGTCTCCGCCAGCGTCGACCGCGGCCGGCTCCTCGATTTCGATCAGCGGGCAGCCCGCTGCCGCAAGTGCCTCGATCGTCCAGCGGATCGATTCGGCGATCGTTGCCGGGCTGGCGTCTGGGGCGCCGCGACCGGCGGGGTGGCGGGCCTGCGAGTACGGCCCGACGAGCGCCTGCTTCACCGCGCGATCGGTTGCCGACGCCGCGAGCCGCCACGCGGCCACGATCCGCTCCATGTCGGCGGTCGTCGCCGCGCGCTCCGCGCCTCGACCGTCGCTGATCGGCTCGAGGCCGGCCTCTGCGAGCTCCTCGACGGTGCCACGAACGGCATCGTCGGGGGCCAACGGTTCGCGAGGGGCCGGATATGCGCCGATGAGTGTGGCGAACACGGGGACTCCCGGGGAGGGCCCCCGATCCTAGCGCATCGAGTAGTCTCGGCCGTATGCCAGCCCCCGGGGCCCTCCTCGCCGGCCGATACCGCATCGTCGCTCCGCTCGGTTCGGGTGGGATGGCAACGGTCCATCGGGCCCGGGACGAGCGGCTCGACCGCGACGTCGCGCTGAAGATCCTCCTGCCGAACCACGCCGGTGATCCAGTCCTTGCGAGCCGGTTCGAGCGCGAGGCGCGGTCGCTCGCCGCTGCCTCACATCCGGGGGTGGTCGCTGTCTACGACGTCGATCCGGGCGATCCGGCGGCCGGTGTCGAGCCGTTCTTCGTCATGGAGCTCTGCCAGGGCGGCTCGCTAGCCGAGAAGATGGCCGGCGACCGGCGTCTCGCCGCGGACGACCTCATCCCGATCATCATCTCGGTCACCGACGGGCTCGCCGGCCTCCACAGCCGGGGCGTCGTTCACCGCGACGTCAAGCCGTCGAACATCATGCTGACGACCGACCGGGCGAAGCTGGCCGACTTCGGGCTGGCACGTTCCGACGACCCGGCGGAAGCAAGCGACCTGACGGCCCCCGGCACGGCGGTCGGGACGATGGCCTACCTCCCGCCGGACGTCCTCGCCGGTGGGGCGGCAGGCCCGCCCGCCGACATCTATGCCCTCGGCGTCGCGGCGTTCGCCGGCCTGACAGGCTCGATGCCGCGCCAGGCCACGTCCGTCGCCGACCTCGTCGCCGCCGGGTCACGCCCGGCACCGCTCGTGTCCTCGGTCGCACCCGAGCTCGGCGTCGCGTTCGACGAGCCGATCGCCGCGGCGCTCGACGTCGACCCCGCGAGGCGACCGGATGCGCTGTCGTTCGGCTCGTCGCTCGCGGCGGCGCTTGGCCGCTGGAGCCGAGCGCGACCCGTTCCAGGTGCCACCGCGCGGCGAGGCTCGGCAGACCCATTTGCGACGACCGCCGCCGCGCCGATCGTCCCGGTGCCGCCGATCTCTCCGGCATGGGCCGCGCCGGTGACTCCATCCTCGTCCCGACCGGTGGCAGGCCCATCTCAACTGGGTCGAAGCATGGTCGCGGCGGCCGCCATCGCCGTCCTGATCGTCGCGGCGCTGGCGCTCGCGAGCGGACGCTTCGGCTTGACCGGCGCCCCTCCCGGCTCGTCGCCGACGAGCTCTACCCAGCCAAGCCCGTCGAGTTCGCCATCCCCGAGCCCGTCGCCTTCCCCCTCACCCTCCCCGACGCCGGTTCCCACACCATCCGTCGCCGCACGAGCACTCGCGGCCCTTGATGGAGTCGACGCAGCGATCGCTGGCGCGAAAGGCTCCGGCGGTCTCAAGGGCAAAGAAGCGAACGAGCTGGAGCGCAGGGCCCGCGACGTCCGATCGGCCCTCACGGCCGGGGACCTCGATGCCGCGGCCAAGGCAGCCGAGAATCTCGAGGAAAGTGTCCAGGACCTAAACGATGAGATGGACAAAGACGCGGCACGCCGCCTTGAGAATGCGGTCACGGCGGTCATCGAGATCCTTCGCGACCGCTGAGCCGCAGCGCGGCGACCAGCTCAGTTAGCGGGCGAACGCCTCGAATGGGTTCATCCTTGTGAGTGCGTCGACCTCCGCCTCCCGGAGGCCCGTCGCCCGAAGCTGGGGCATGAACGTTTCGCTGAGGTACGTGTAGGGACGGGGCGTGCCACCGTCGGGCTGGGCGGGGTCGTACGAGCCTCGATCCTGGCTCAGGAGGAGCCGACCGCCAAGGCCCGCGTCGAGGACGCGCTCGATCCGCTCCAGAAAGAACGCGTCGTCGAAGTCGTCACTCCCGATCGCGTCGTACTCGATCCATGCGCCGCGACGAGCGATCGCGACATGCAGGCTGGCATCGGGCTCGGCCTGAGTGTGGATCCAGATGAAACGGTCCGCTGCGACACCCACGTCGTCGAGGACGTCGAGCTGGTCGCGCACGACAACGCCCTTGATCGTATGGCTGCCGATGACGCTCCCGGTCGCCTTCGCGGCCCTCGCCGCCGCCCGCAGGATCTTGGTCTCGGTCGGAGTCAGTCCGTCGTCGCCGGCGCTCAGCTTGATCCAACCAGCCTGCACGCCGGTGCCTGGGATCTCGTCGGTGAGCTCGCGCAACATCCACTCGTACAGTTCGTCCTCGCTCGCCTCGTGGGCCCAGGGAGGGACCCACGGCTCGCGATAGATCCCGGTCGGGACGACGAGCGGAAATCCCGTCGCCTCGGACACCGCGCGAAGGATGTCGGCCCGGCGCCCGACGCCGACGGTGCTGCACTCGACGATCGCGGTGACACCGAGGTCTCGGGCCCGCTCGATCTCCGGCGCCATCAGCGCCACGACGGCCGCGGTGTCGGCCTCCGCGTAGCCCGGCTGATCCCACGTCCGCAGGTCGACGAATACGTGTTCGTGGGGCAGCACGTCGCCGAGCTGGTCGGCAGCCATGGGTCCGAGCGTCGTGATGATGCTGGCCATCGGGACAGGCTAGTTCAGCGGGCTCCAGGTCGAAAGCCCGATCGACATCCCCGCCGCGAGCCCGAAGACGAGGACGGCGAGCGCCCCGACGGTCGTCAGCGGCGACCCGATGAACCGCGACGTGATGCCGCCGGGCGGGAAGGCGACGGCGATGAGGACCCCAGCTCCCAGTCCGCCAAGGTGGGCAAAGTTGTCGATGAAGCTGAGGGTGAAGCTGATGACGATGTTCACGACGATGATCATTCCCACCTGTCCGAGGAGTGCACGCCCTCGGCGGTCCAGCATCGGCAGGTGGAGGCGCGACGCCACGAACAGCACGCCGAACAGGCCGTAGACCGCCCCCGACGCGCCAACGCCGCCCTGAGCGCTACCCAACGCGAATGAGGCGATGGACCCGCCCGCCGCTGCCACGACGTAGAAGAGCACCATCCTGATCGGCCCATAGATCTGCTCGACGAGCGGGCCGCAGATGTACAGCGCGTACATGTTCAGGGCGAGATGGATGAGGCCGGCGTGTACGAGCGTCACGGTCCAGAGCCGCCAGATCTCGCCGTGAGCGACATCTACCTTGTCGAGGGCCAAGGCGTTGCCGATCACGGCGCCGTCGGTCGAGAGCATCGCCGTCGCCGAGACGGCGATCGTGATCCCGAGGATCGCATACGTCGCGAGCGGCAGGACGCTGCCGCGGCCGCGGGCGAAGTACCGCCGCGAGGCGCGGACGTTGCCCGTCTCCTTTGCCAACCAGCCGAGCCGGTTCGCGATCTCTGCCTTGTCTGCGAGCGGAGCGCGTTTGTCGGCCTCGCGGTAGGCGGCGATTGCCCCCTGGAGGTCGCCGTCGCGGACTCGCGCCGCCGCGATCTCCCGCCAGGCGTAGTAGGTCGACGGCGTCTCGGGCAACTCGAGGATCGCTTCCCACGTGGCGACGGCGCCGGCTTCGTCGTCCATCCTGAACCGGCTCTGAGCCGCCCCGAGGAGGGCGGCCGCGGTCACCTCCGGATCGTCGAAGCCGATTACACGCCGGTAATGGTTGAACGCGTCGCCGAACTCGCCGGCGGAGAGCAGCTCCGCGCCCCGATCGAGGAGTGCCCGCGCCTCTTCGCGAGAGAGGGGTCCCTCGACGTCAAGGCCGCGGGGGCGGTCGGTGTTCGAGGGGCCGTCCATTGACCCGACGATACAGGACGGACGGCTAGACTTGCCGAAATGTGTGGCCGATTCGTCCAGGAGCGACCCGCCTCCGAGCTCGCCGAGATCTTCGCCGCGGAGCCACTCGTCGATGATCCGGGTCCCCGCTTCAACGTGGCGCCGACGGACGATGCCCTCGTCGTCGTCCAGCGTGACGACCGTCGGGCGATCACGGCCTACCGCTGGGGCCTGATCCCCCACTGGGCGGACGACGCTAAGGGCGGGTCGCGGATGATCAACGCCCGGGCGGAGACGCTGACCTCAAGCCCCGCCTTCCGCGATGCGCTGGTCCGCAAGCGCTGCCTTGTCCCGGTCGAATCGTTCTACGAATGGCGGCGCGAGGGGACCGTCCGCCAGCCCTACGCCATCGGCCGCGCCGACGGTCGGCCGCTCGTCCTCGCCGGTCTCTGGTCCGGTTGGCGCGATCCGGAGGCGGACCTGGTCCGCCGGACGTTCACGATCGTCACGACGAGCCCGAACGAGACGATGGCGCCGATCCACGATCGGATGCCGGTCGTCCTGGCCGATTCGGAGTGGGCCACGTGGCTCGACCCACAGCTCACGGACACGGGTGAGCTCCTGGCGATGCTCGAGCCGCGCGACGACGTGGAGCTGGCCGTCCGGGCGGTGAGCCAGCTGGTCAACAACGTCCGCAACGACGGACCCGAGCTGGTCGTTCCACTCGGCGCCTGAGGGCGATCCCTCCCCGACATCGCTGCCAGCGATTGATCGAGGTCGTCGAACCGGTCTTTGGGCGGCCGCATTCACCTGGGTGCCGTGACTTCATTGCTCCGAGCGATCACGACTGGCCGTCAACGATCCCAAACACCTCGAGAGCTACCGCCGCGACCGCCATTCATCGCTGCGGGCGATACCAGGGCGCAGGCCTCGGCTCAGTCGGCGGCGGCTGCGGCCCAGCCGCTCGCCGTCGAGGCCGACGCGAACGCTTCGGCCGGTTCTTCGCCGCGGTCGAGGGCCGCCGCATAGCCGCCCACCACCGACGCGAAAGCGTCGTCGGGATCCTCGGCGGGGGCTTCAAGGACCGTGGCGTCGGGGACGTCAAGCGGCTCCGAGCCGCTCGGAACGACGAGGATCAGGGCAGCCCCGCTCCAGCGGCTGGCGGCGACCACTATCTGGAGGGCCTCGGGCGCGAGTGACTCGGCGACCACGAGGACGCGGTAGTCGGGCAGGTAGCGGAGAGCGAGCTCGATGTCGGCCGGCTCGAGCGTAGGCCCTGACATGGACGCCGTCGGTCCTGGCTCCTCGGCCAGTTCATCGAACGGCTCCGCCTCGGCGGCGTCGGCCCCGCCATCGGCCGTCTCGGGCGTCGCTCGCGTCGGGTCACGAAGGATGGCGACGTGGCCGATCCCTCGCCCGGCGAGATCGAGCAGGACCACCTCGCCGGCCGGGTCGTCGCCGATCTTGCCGACGAGCTGGACATCGGCCCCGGCGGCTGCCGCGGCGGCCGCAACGCCGACGGTCGGCCCGGCTGCCTCCTGCTTGGAATCGCGGAACCTGAGGTGCGGGCTCCCGACGACGACGATCACGTCGGCCAGCCTACCGTACGGTCGCCCGAATCAATCAGCCGGCCGCAGGTGCGACCGGCTGGGAGGTTCGAGGCGGAAGAGTCAGACCTGCGTCTGCATGGCTCCCGGGGCAAGGGCGGTCGTCGCTACCGAAACTCGGCGGGCTGCGAGGCGACGAAACGGGTCCGCAATGATCAACGCGGCACTCGTCAATCCGACGATCGGGCCGACAAGCTCATGCATGCCTGAGATCCCGTGAAGGATTGAGCCCGCGTAGACGGCGGCAACAAACCAGAGTCCGGCCGAGAGGAGGCGGATGTGCATTGATGCAGCATCAGCCAGATTGGGTCGACTCGCCAGTCACCCACTCGTACCAGCGACCCCGGCGCGAATAAGTACGTGTGGCTACTCCACAAGCCCCGCCGCAACGATCACGGCGTCCACGCCGGTTCCGTGGAGGACCTTGATCGAGCCGGTGCCGCTGATGAGGAACGTATCGGCGATGACTTGATCGACGCTCAGGCTGCCACCGTTGCCGTTCAGCTTCACCTCGCCACCAGGCACGTAGATGATGCCCTGGACTTCTGTGGTGGAGGACGAACCGTTCAACGTGACAGTCGTGGTGACCGTTCGGTCCTGGAAGATCACAATGTGGTTGTAGATCGCATTCGGGTCAGTCACCGGTACATTCAGGGGCTTCAACTTCAGCTTGGCCGAGGACGAGTTGAGGATGATCGTCCCGCCCGCTGCAGCCGGCAATTTCGAGTTGTAGATCAGAACGCCGCCACCCCAAGTCGCAAGAGCCACGTTCGCGTTGGCGTCCGCCACCGTCGCGACTGTGAAGATGTTTCCGCCGCCCCCGACATCGATTCCGCCGCCGCCGATCCAATAGATCCCGGGCATCAAATACGCCGTCGTGCCCGCTGCCACCTCGAGGCCGCCAGGATAGAGGCCGGGGTACAGGACCCACTCAAGGTTCTTGTAGGTTCCACTGGGGTTGCCCAGTCTGCAGGTTGACGGGCTCGCTTCGTTTGGCGCGTCGGCGCCGATGCGTCCCGGGCAGTGCTTCGGGGGCAGGGCGGGCGGAGGCTCGCCGCCCACATATAGCATCGCGGGGGCCAGGGGCGGCTTCGTCGGAGCAGGAAGATTTCGGAGCGGGTCGGGCAGGGCGAAGGAGTTCTCCGCCACAGTGCACGTCATTGATCCGCTGCCCGCGTCCTGAAGCTCGCCGACGACGCGACAGGTCGCGTCGGGCGCGATGACGTCGATCGTGCTGCCGCCAGTTCGGGCGAATCCGATGGGGTCACCGGTGCAGTCGGCGCCACTTGAGTTCGATTGGATGTTCGCGAAGGCCTGGACAGTCCCACCACCTTCGACCGCGATCGCCTTGCATGCAGTCGGATTGAGGGCGAGCATCGAAAACGGGAAGACGAGGTTCTGTTTGCTCGTGGCGACCGCGTAGGCGCCCACGGGCCACTCAGACCTGCCGATGATCCCCCCAAAGACTGATGGGCGAGTTCCCTCGATCTGGACTTCGATAAAGCCCGGGAGCCCGGCATACGCCCCATGAATCGCAGGGATGTAGACATTCACGACTTCACTCGGATCCGAGTCGATGAATCCGTTACTGTCCGCAATCTGGC
>Ga0210378_10000896_pt1 | contig 15688 bp, 18 predicted proteins | sample PLM1_60_b1redo_FD_155465 | JGI IMG/M metagenome (GOLD analysis project Ga0210378, IMG submission 155465) | Groundwater sediment microbial communities from an aquifer in East River, Colorado, USA - PLM1_60_b1 redo | ecosystem: Environmental > Terrestrial > Soil > Riparian zone | place: USA: East...
GTGCGCACGATGAGCGCGTCGAGACGGCGCCCGACGTCGCTTTTCCAGCCCGGCATGGCCGCGATGTAGGCCTGCACGGGGACGTCGCCGTAGGCCTTCGCGATCTGAGGGTTGCCGCCTGTGAGGAGGACCGGCTTTGCGACCTTGGGGGACTGCGACTTCGGCGCCGTCTTGCGCGGCTTGGCCGCCTTCGCAGCGACCCGCTTGGCGGCGCCCTTCTTTGCGACCTTCGCCGACTTCTTGGCCATTGCGTTCACTCCTATCCGCCGGTGCGTCGCCCCCTGCGCCACTTGGTGGCATACGGCAGCACGAACAAGTACAGACCGGTGAACAGCAGCAAGGCGAGCGGGAGCAGCGGCGAGTACGTCACCCAGGGCGGAGGCATCACTCCCCCCTTTGCAATGGCGACGAAGTTGGCGATGACGGTCACCGTAAAGGCTATGGACAGCCAGCGGTGGATCTGCCGAACCCATTCATTCCAGTTCACTGGGACCTCCTCTGCCTCGAACGGCTCATGGGATCCTCGCGAGCAGGTCGACGAGCTTCCCGCCCATCATCTTCCAGCCGTAGCGCGAGCCACCAAAGTTCTGCTTCTGGTCCGGTTTGAACCCCGACTGCACGAGGGACAGGCGGCTGCCCGACGCCGTGGGCGTGAGCGTGAAGGTCACGACGGTGTCTATCGTCATGTCGCCGACGCCCCACGTGTAGCTGAGCTTCCTATGCGCTTCGATCTCGAGGATCCGGCAGTTCACGATGCCGTCCCACCCGGGGTACGGCTGCGTCTTGAACGTGAACGCGGCCCCCGGCTCGAGCTTGAGCTCGACGACGGGCAGGAGCCACTCGGTGAGCAGCACGGGGTCGGTGAGCGCGCGCCACACCTTCTCCGGCGAATGATGCAAATCGAATTCGAATGAAATGGATTCGGTTTGTGATGGGGCGGTCTTGTCGATGGGGTTCATTCGTCCATTTTCTCCAGCAGTTCTTCAAGGCGATCGGCGTGCTCCGTCCAGAATGCGCGGTAGTGCGCGATCCAGTCGATGAGCGGCTTCATCCCGCGCGGCTCCACCCGGTAGTAGACACAGCGCCCTTCGCGCCGGCCGTTCACCAGGCCGGCGTCTTTCAAGGTGGCGAGGTGCTGCGAGACCGCCGGCTGCGAGATGTCGAAGCGCGCCGTGAGGTCCTTCACCGTCGCTTCGCCACGCGTGAGCGACTGGAAGATCGCCCGGCGGCTGGGGTCCGCCAGCGCCTGGAAGATCTTGTCTTCGGCCACGGCCGCGCTCATGCATAACGTATAAGCCGACGCTTATTGATTGTCAAGCACGCGGATCGGGCCGCTCGACGGGATGGACACCAGCGTCGCCCTCGCCGACGACATCCTCGCCTTCACCAACGGCGCGTGCTCTCTGAGAGCGGGCCCTCCGCGATGAGCCACGGCACACCGAGCATCGCCAGGGCATCGAGTACGACGCCAACCGCGAGGAGAATCACCGAGGGAACCCGCCGAACTTCAGAAAGCAGGAGCTGCGACGCGCAACAGGTCGGGCGTGGTGGCCGTGCGCGAAGACGGGCATACCCTTCGCGCGATGGTGCGGCTGAACGACGAGCGTCTCGCCGCAGATCCATAGGTGGTTGTATGCGAGGCGAGGGCGGCGCAGGCCCGAGGGGTGAGGTTCCGGCGCCCTCGACCCTCCTTCAGGCTCATTCCCGAAGCGGCAACGTGAACCCCGATCCTGCCGAGAGTACGGTCTGCGCTCGCCGCCCGACCTCGTCGATCTCGGTGGGGACACCACGGCCCTCCCGGCGCGACTCTCGCCCTTCGTTGTCCACCGGCACCCGCACCACCTCTGGGACTTCGGGAGGCGGCTTCTCCTCCGCTGCCGACTAGTGTCTCGCTAAGGTTGTTGCCGGAGTTGGTGGAGCTGACGGGGATCGAACCCGTGACCTCGTGAATGCCATTCACGCGCGCTCCCAGCTGCGCTACAGCCCCACGGGAGAGAAGGAAATCGTAACAGCTAGGGCGCGGCCCGGTCAACCGCGACGTCCCCGGCCACCGTCGTCGACAGCGCGCGCTCGAAAGCGGCGACGGCGCCCTCCTCCTCGCTGACGAGGCCGACCGTCGTCCCGCCCACGCGCATCAGCCGCACGAAGTTTCCGCGGGGCCGCAGCTCCCGCGGGGCGTCGCGGACGGGTCCGGGGACGACGAACATCGAAAGGCGATGGTCGCCGTTGGTGTAGTACAGGTGGGCCACCGAGCGGTCGAGCAGGGGGCAGTAGCGCGCGCCGACCAGCTCCAGCCCTCCCGCCCCGTCGGGGATCAGGGGCACGCGGGTGCCCTGGCTCTCGAACCACTCCGCGACGTAGGCCGGATCGCTGCTCCAGACCTTGGCCGGCAGATGGCGCTTGCCGAAGCAATGGTCGTGGTCGCGAGAAAGCTCCCACGCCACGAACGGCGACGCCCCCCGGGCCCAGGCCAGCAGCGCGACGACGCCGGCGGCCAGGGGCAGCAGCCACGAGCCCCTTCGCGGCCGCGCGCGGAGCGATCGGCGCACGCGGGCCTCGAGGTGGGAGGAAGGCTGCATTGGCGGAAGGGCGCGCAGGCGCGCGCGCAGCGCGCGCTCTTCCTCGGCCTGCGCGCGGCACTCGGGACAGGCCGCGAGGTGCGCCTCCATCTCGGGGCAGACGGCGGCGTCGAGCGCGCCATCGATGTATGCCGTGAGGCGCTCGGGATCGCAGGTCATGGCTTCCGGCCGCCGAGAGCGGCCCGCATCAGCGCCCGGCCGCGGTGGATGCGGGACATCACGGTGCCGATGGGGACCCCGAGCACGCCGGCAATCTCGTCATAGGTGAGGTCCTGGACGTCGCGCAGGACGACCGCGCTCCGGAACGCCTCGGGAAGGCCGTCGAGGGCGCGGACGAGGTCTTCGCCCCCCGATGCGAGCGCGTCCTGGGGCGCGGGCACCGCGGGGCCGTCGCCCTCCAGCTCGACCGTGTGGGGCGAGCGGCCGGCCCGCCGGAAGGCATCGGTGCGGCAGCGGTAGAGGATCGTGTGCAGCCACGCCCGGATGTTCGTCCCCGGCGTGTACCCATCGAAGGCGCGGTAGGCGCGGAGAAAGGCTTCCTGGACGAGGTCCTCAGCGTCGTGGACGTTGCGGGTCATCCGGTAGGCAGTCCCGTAGAGGGCTTTCAGGTGCGGCAGCGCTTCGGCCTCAAACCTCTGCTCGCGTGTCAGCATCGAGGGTCACGAGGCCCTCCCTTCCATGGGGAAACGGCGCCGGCCCCTCTCCTATTCCCCACGGATTCTGCCATTTCCGTCCCCGAAGGAGGCGAACATGCCTTTCTTCGCATCTTCGTTGACGGACCCCCCCCGGTGGTCCAGAATCGAAATTGAGGACGTATCCAAAGAAGGGTCCCGCCCCGCGAGACATGAAGTACCTCACGACCCTCGAGGTCGCCCACGAACTGAAGGTCAGCAAGCAAACCTTGCTCAATTGGCTTTACGCGGGCAAGATCCCGGAGCCGCCCCGCAACCGCAAGGGATATCGTCTCTGGAGCCCGTCGCGGGTCAGCCTCGTCAAGAAGATGATCGGCGAGGGCCGGCTCCACAAGCGCACGGTCATCCATCGCGAGCCCTCCAACCGGCCCGAGGTGGTGACGGAGTTCGCGCGGGAGGTGAACCAGTTCCTGCGCGACGGGAAGATCGACGTGGAATCCTTCCTGCGGGAGCTGGGCCGGTTGAATACAGGAGTGGGGCAGCGCATCAACCTCCGCCGGCCCGCCTCGGGCGCCCGCGGCTCCAAGACGGCTTGAGCGTCAGCGACGTCAAGGCGCGGCGCGACCGTCGGCGCGATACCGCCGATCACGTTCGGGCGGTCCTCGACACCGCCCTCGACGCCGTGATCAGCATGGACGCGACCGGCCTCGTCACGTTCTGGAACCCCAAGGCGGAGGAGATCTTCGGCTGGTCGCGGGACGAAGCGGTGGGACGGCCGCTGGCCGAGCTCATCATTCCTCCGTCGCTGCGCGCCGCGCACTCGCAGGGCCTGGCCCATTACCTGCGCACGGGGGAGGGCCCGCTGCTCAACCGGCGAGTGGAGGTAACGGCCATGCGCCGCGACGGCTCCGAGCTCCCGGTGGAGCTGGCGCTGGTGGCGGTGCGGGAGGGCGAGTACCACACCTTCAGCGGGTTCCTGCGGGACATCACCCAGCGGAAGCGAGCGGAGGCGGAGCGGGACCGCGCGCTGCTGGAAGCGGAGAACGCCCGCGCGGCGGCGGAGGCGGCCAGCCGGGCCAAGGACGAGTTCCTGGCGACTCTGTCGCACGAGCTGCGCACGCCGCTCACCTCCATCGTGGGCTGGGTGTACCTGTTGCGCGCGGGGAAGCTCGACGCCGCGGGCGTGGCCCGCGGCCTGGAGACGATCGACCGCAATGCGATGCTCCAGGCCCAGCTCGTGTCCGACATCCTCGACATGTCGCGGATCATGGCCGCCCGCTTCCGGCTGAACGTGCACCCGGTGGAGCTGGCTCCGGTGGTGGCGGCCGCCATCGACAGCCTCGTGCCCGCCGCGAGCGCCAAGGGCATCCGGCTCCAGCCCGTGCTCGACCCCTCGACGGGCATCGTGAGCGGGGATACCGACCGTCTGCAACAGGTCGTCTGGAACCTGCTCTCCAACGCGATCAAGTTCACGCCGCAGGGGGGCCGGGTCCAGGTGCGGCTCATGCGCGCCGGGGACCAGGCCGAGATCACGGTGGAGGACACGGGCCCCGGCATCCGGCCCGAGCTGCTGCCCCACGTCTTCGAGATGTTCCGCCAGGGCGACTCGTCGAACACGCGCGCGCATGGGGGCGTCGGCCTGGGCCTCGCGGTCGTACGACACCTGGTGGAGCTGCACGGTGGGTCGGTGCGGGCCGTGAGCGCCGGCGAAGGATCGGGCGCCGCCTTCACCGTCCGTCTCCCGCTGGCGCGCGAGGACGTGAGCCTCGTGCCCGCGCCGCCCCGGACTCCGGCCTCGGACCCGGGCGCGCAGCCGAGGCTGGATGGCCTGCGGGTGCTGGTGGCCGACCGGGAAGCGGAAGTGCGCGAGATCCTGGCGGGGATTCTCGGCCAGGCGGGTGCCCAGGTGCTGACGGCATCGAGCGCCAAAGAAACGCTGGAAACGCTGGCGCGGGAACACCCGGACGTACTGGTGGCCGACCTGGAGATGGGCGACGAGAGCGGCTACGCCCTGCTCGCGAAGGTGCGGGCCCTGCCTCCCGAAGCCGGTGGGAACATTCCCGCCGCGGCCCTCGGGCTATCCCGCACCGAGGACCGCGTCCAATCGCTTCTCGCGGGGTTCCAGATCCATCTGTCCAAACCGGTACGTCCCGCCGAGCTGGTGGCCGTCGTCGGCTGCCTGTGCGGCCAGACCCGAAGGCCCTGAATCAGAGAGATTCCGGAATCGGCTCGCCTCACTCCCAGGGAATATCCGGCATCAAGAGACGCTCGACCGGGCGTCCCTCCCGCAAGTGGCTCTGGAAAATCTCTTCCAGGTCTCCCGCCTGCACGCCCGCGTACCAGACGTTGTCGGGATAGACCGCAACCGTGACGCCGCGGCTGCAGTGCTTGAGGCAGTTCGTGCGGTTGACGATGACGCGGTCGCCGAGCCCGCGCTGCTTGACCATCGCCTTGAGCGCGTCGAAAACGGCCTCCGAGCCCTTCGCGCCGCAGGATCCCTTGGGATTGTCGAGGGGGCGCACGTTGAGGCAGACGAGGACGTGCCGCTCCGGCTTGGGCATGACCCCATAATAGACCGTGCGCGACCTGGTGACGACGGATTGGCTCGCGCGCCATCTCGGCGACCCCGCTCTTCGCATCGTCGACGTGCGCTGGTACCTGGATCCCGCGCGCCAAGGCCGCGATGCCTACGCGGCGGGCCACATTCCGGGTGCGATCTTCCTGGACGTGGATGCGGATCTATCGGCGGCGGGCGGCGGTCGCGGCCGGCTCGTCGGGCGCCACCCGTGGCCTCCGGCCGAGCAGGTGAGCCGCGTGATGGGGACGGCGGGGATCGGCCCCGGCACCCACGTCGTCGCCTACGACGACCAGGCCGGCGCGGTGGCCGCGCGGCTGTGGTACCTCCTCCGCGCCCACGGGCATGACGACGTGGCCGTGCTCGACGGCGGCATCGTGAAGTGGACCGCGGAGGGCCGGCCGGTCAGCACCGAGACCCCGCGGGTGTCCCCGGCGCGCTTCGAAGCGCGCCTGCGACCGGGCTTCGTGCTCACGAAGGCCGACATGCTCGGCCGCGACGCCGCGCGTCCCGTTCTCGACGCGCGCGCACCCGAGCGGTATCGGGGCGAGAGCGAGCCCGTCGACCCGCGGGCCGGCCACATCCCGGGAGCCCGCAGCGCTCCCTTCGCGGGCAACCTGACCGCCGGGCCTCAACCGGTGCTGCTCGCTCCGCAGGACTTGCGGAAGCGCTACGCGGAGCTGGGCGCGGAGGCCGCGGCGCCCATCGTCTATTGCGGTTCCGGCGTCACCGCCTGCCATGACCTCCTGGCCCTGAAGCTCGCCGGCCTCGGAGGATCGCTCTACGCCGGGTCGTGGAGCGAGTGGAGCTCGGACGCATCGCTGCCAATCGAAACAGGCGAACGATCGCCTCTCAACGCAGAGGCCGCAGAGAACGCGCAGAGGCCGCAGAGACCAGGAAGTAAGTAACGAAAGGGCGCGGGATGGTAACGTAATGACAAAGAGGCAACAGCTGCGAGCGGAGCGGGATTCACTCCCGCGGAGCGAGCGGGGGTTCAAGGGGGCGCGCCGCTAGCGGCTCACTTGAGGTCGCGCAGGCGCGGGAGCCGTCGGTCCTTGTCGGAGATGATGGGATCGGCGATGGGCCACTCGATGCCCACGTCGGGATCGTCCCAGGCGAGACCGATCTCGTCGGCGCCGTCGTAGAGCTCCGTGCACTTGTACTCGACGTGCACCACGTCGCTCAGCACGCAGAAGCCATGGGCGAACCCGGGGGGCACGTAGAGCTGGCGGAAGTTGTCACCGGAGAGGCGCACGCCGACCCAGCGGCCGAACGTCGCGGAGCCGGGGCGGACGTCCACCGCCACGTCGAACATCTCGCCTTCGACCGCCCGCACCAGCTTTCCCTGGGGACGCCGGCGCTGGGCGTGCAGGCCGCGCAGCGTGCGCTGGACGGAGCGCGAGTGGTTGTCCTGGACGAAAGGGCCGGGAATGCCGCCCGCGCGGTACTTCTCCAGGTGGTAGGTCTCGAGGAAGAACCCCCGCGCGTCGCGGTGGACATCGGGCTCGACGAGGATCACCTCGGGCAGCGCGAGGCGGGTGAACTTCACCGCCGCGAGGTCTCTTCCTCGATCATCTCGACGAGGTACTGCGCGTAGTCGTTGCCCTTCATCGAGGCGGCGATCCGCCGCACGTCGTCGGCGGTGATCAGGCCCATCTTGAAGGCGACCTCCTCCGGGCACGCTACCTTCAACCCTTGCCGCTGCTCGATGGCCTGGATGAAGTTGGAGGCCTGGAGCAGCGCCTCCTGGGTCCCCGTGTCGAGCCAGGCCATGCCGCGGCCGAGCGTCTCCACGCGAAGCTCGCCCAGCTCCAGGTAGAGGCGGTTCACGTCCGTGATCTCCAGCTCGCCCCGGGCCGAGGGTTTGAGGGCCTCGGCGAACTCGACGACCTTGTTGTCGTAGAAGTACAGGCCGGTGACCGCGTAGGAGGAGCGCGGTTGGCGAGGCTTCTCCTCGATGCTGATGGCGCGGCCATCGGCGTCGAACTCCACGACACCGTAGCGCTCCGGGTCGCGCACCCGGTAGGCGAACACGGTAGCGCCCGTCGTCTTGGCCGCCGCCCGGCGCAGCGAGTCCGTGAGATCGTTGCCGTAGAAGACGTTGTCGCCGAGGGCGAGGGCCACCGCGTCCCGGCCGACGAAGTCGCGGCCGATGATGAAGGCCTGGGCCAGGCCTTCCGGCCGCGGCTGCGCGGCATACGCCACGCGGAGGCCGAGCGCGCCTCCATCACCGAGCAGCCGGCGGAAGCTTTCCTGGTCGTGGGGTGTAGTAATGATGAGGATGTCGCGGATCCCCGCCAACATGAGCGTGGACAGGGGATAGTAGATCATGGGCTTGTCGTAGATGGGCATAAGCTGCTTGCTGACGGACAGCGTCAGCGGGTAGAGCCGCGTGCCGGACCCGCCGGCGAGGATGATTCCCTTCACTTCGCGGCGAAGATTACCACGCGAAAGGAGCCGAGCATGAGCCACCGCCTCGTCGCCGTCCTCGTCACCACGCTCCTGGCCGCGCCCGCCGCCGCGCAGGCGCCAACCTCCCGCGAGCCGGGGGGCCTGGAGACGGTGAGCGTCAGCGGCACCGGCCGCGCGGAGCTGACTCCGGACCGGGCGGTGTTCACGGTCGGCGTGCAGACCGTGGCCCCCACCGTCGCCGCCGCGCTCCAGGAGAACAACGCTCGAGTCGCGGCCATCATCGCGGCCCTCAAGCGACTCGGCGCGGCCGACCGCGAGATACGCACTTCGCAGATGTCGATCTACCCCCAGCAGGACCACCAGCCCGGCCGCCTGCCGAGGATCACGGGCTACCAGGTCTCGAACAGCGTCGCCGTCATCCGCGACGATCCGTCGACGGTGGGGAAGCTCCTGCAAGCGGCGGTCGACGCCGGGGCCAACTCCGTCTCCGGGGTCAACTTCGTCGTCTCGGACCCCGCGCGGGGGCGGGACGCCGCGCTCCAGGCCGCCGTCGCCGACGCGCGCGCCAAGGCGGAGGTGCTGGCTCGCGCCTCCGGGCGCGCGCTGGGCCGGACGATCGCCATCGCGGAGGGCGGCGGCGTGCGGCCGCCCATGCCCATGCCCTATGCGATGAAGATGGAGGCCCAGACTTCCGAGGTGCCGATCATGACCGGCACCGAGGAGGTCAGCTTCACGGTGTCGGTGGTTTTCGAGCTGAAGTGAACCTGAGCCTCCAAGCACACGAGCAAGAGCTGCGAGCGAAGCGGGATTCACTCCCGCGAAGCGAGCGGGGGTCTGGGGGGTGCGCCGCTAGCACCCCCCAGCTCACTTTAGAACCGTACGTCGAGCCCGAGCCGGAAGATGCGGGGGCGCAGCAGCTCGCGCGGCCGGTCGAAAGCGGGCAGCTCGAAGTCGCGCGCGACCTGCAGCGTGGTCGACCGGTTGAGCAGGTTGAACGCGTCCACGGCGGCGGTGAGGGTGGCGCGTCCGAGGGCGAACCCGCGCGCCAGGCGCGCGTCGAGAAGGACGAGCGTGGGAAGGCGGAACGAGTCCAGATGGGGTGCGATGAGGACGTTCTTGGCCCCCCCGGACGGGTCTCCCGTGTTGCCGACCTCGAAGTAGGGGATGGGGAAGCCGTCGCGCGCGTGGAGGTTCGCCGCCACCTCCAGCCGCGCGGGCAGCGTGGCCGCGAGGCTCGCTCCCGCCGTCCAGCGCGCGCTCACGAACACGTCGTCGCGGCCGAGGCCGCCCGGGCGCACGGCCACGAAGCCGGCGTCCTGCAGCGGCGCGGAATCGGTGGACGTCGGGTCCTGGATGGCCCGGTCGCGATCCGTGAAGTACTCGCGCCAGTCGGTGAACGAGGCGAAGGCGCGCCAGCGCAGGCGGCCGAAGGCGCGGCCGTCGGCGGTGGCCTCCGCGGTGAAGGCATCCTGCCGGTAGCCGTCGCGGTTGGCGAGGATGCGGCCGTTGCCGGGAACGATGCGTGACTCCGAGGCGGGAGCGAAATAGCCGACCTGGAAGTGGCGGCCGAAGAGATCGCCCTCGACCGCGCCGCGAATCGCGTAGTCGGCCAGCGTCAACCCGCGCAGCGGTCGCCACAGCGCGCGCACGTTCCGCCGCCAGGACCCCCGGAGCCCCGCCCGCGTGGACCCGAAAGCCTTCTCGAGTGAGCCCGCCACCTCGTGGGTACGGGGCGCGCGCAGATCGGGATCGATGAGGTTCGGGCTGCGCACGGAAGCCGGATCGCCGGGGTCGATCCCGGCCGAGCCCACGCGGCCGCGAAGGGCATCCAGCTCGCCGCGCTGGACGACGTGGTCGCCGTTGCGATCGATCCAGTAGTAGGTCAGGGATGCCGGCTCGCGCCCGATGGCGTCGTCGAAGGTGAGGTCGCCCGCGCTGAGGGCGGCGCCGTACGCCGAGTAGGTGGCGGCGAGGCGCAGCGAGCCTTCGCCCCTCGCATCCCAGGCGAGGCCCGCGCGAGGCAGGAGATCGCGCCAGTGGACGCGGGCCGGAGAGCCCGGATAGCTCACCGCCGGCAGCAGGTCGGGAAACACCGGGTTCGCGCTCACCGCGGAGGCCAGGTTGCGTCCCCTCTGGTCGTCGAAGCGGAACCCAACCGTGGCGGACCAGCGGCCGCGGCGGAGCAAGTCCTGCACGTAGACCTCCACCTGGTCCTGGGCCGTGCGCGCGCTCTGGCCGCGGGTGGGCAGCGCGAAGCCGGTGAGGGCGAACGTGCGGAAGAAGACCGCGTCGCGCTCGAAGGCGAGGACCTGGTTGCCCGGCCACGTCACGGTGGTGGTGACGGTGCTCCGGCCGTAGCCGGCCCCGGCCAGCATCTGGTGGTCGAAGCCGAGGAAGCGACCGCCCGCCGCGGTCTCCACGCTCGCCTTCAGCCGCGGGCGCTTCGTGACGAAGGTCTGATGCGAGCCGCGGAAGATGCCGCGGAAGTCCTCGTAGGCATCGCGGCCGGACCCGCCCTGGGGGTCGAGCCGGAAGCCGGCGTCGAGAAAGGAAACCCGGGTCAGGAGATGGATCGCGCCCGCTGCCCGCTGATCCTCGCCCGAGAGGAGCCAGGCCGGGCCCGACTGCCGCCAGCGCGCCTCGGGCGCCGCGCTGAAGCCGGGGTCGCGGTCCTCGTGGATCTTCTCGCTGCGCAGGCCCAGCAGCGACAGCTCGCCGCCGAAGAAGGCCAGGCGGGCCTTGCCGGTCAGGCTGGTCGTGCGCAGCCGCTCGGTGTGCTCGGTGAGGGTGTCCTGGCGTAGAGCGTTGCGCGACACCGCGCCCCAGAGCCACGCGCGCCGGCCGCGAATCGGCCCGCCCGCCTCCGCGCCCAGCTCGAGGACGTCGCCCGTGCGGTTGCGCAGGAAGGGGCGGTCGGCGAGAGCGGAGGGCAGGTTGTCGGACTGGAGGGCGTCCCGCGCGTCGCGCACGTGCGCCCCTGCACGCCAGCGGTCCTCGGGCCGTCGGAGGAACAGGCCCATCTGCACGCCCGGCGTGCGCACGCGCACGTCGGTGGCGCTCGTCCGGACGACGACCTCGGCCATGGCGTCGATGTCGGGGAACACCAGCGTGGAGCCGATCGCCGCAGGATCGGTGACGTCCACGCCGTCGAGGGTCCAGGACGCGCCGGTGCCGGGATCGCCGCCGGCGACGAGGAGCGACTGCAGCGCGGTGTCCGACCCGCCGACGTTGACGCGGTCCACGACCACTCCCGGCACGTCCCGGGCCAGCGACCACGGATCGGCCGGCCGCGGGATCCGGCGCAGGTCTTCCGTGGAGAAGGTGGTGGCGCGGTCGAACGGTTTGGCGCCGGGACGCAGTTGCGGGGGAGAAGCGCGGCCATTGTTCGCCGCATCCGGCGGATCCTTCGCCGCCTGCGCCTCGAGCAGGCACGGAAATACGGTGAGCAGAAAGGCGGCGAGCAGGCGCACGCGATAGCATAACCGGAACCTCCGATGATGCTCGATCGCGTCGAACGCTATGCCGTCGAGCAGCGTGCTGAGGGAATCATCCTGAGGATGCGCCAGGGGGGGCGTGCACTGGCGGTCGCGTTTCTGTCGCTTGCCGTCGTGATCGTCAGCTGGTGGTGGGGACCGTACGGGCCACGGCCTTCCGGAAACTGGGCACGTTCGGGCGCGTTTTACTGGATCTGGTCCGGTTTCTTTCTCCTCGTCTTCTTGTTGGGACTATTGGGCGCCGTGTACACGGAGGATTGGATCATCACCGACCAGGAGATACTCGTTACCAGGTCTCTTGGGCCCTGGAGCCGCGGTCGCCGACTCCCGAGGGCGCATACGGTAGGGATTCATGTTGCGGTCCGCCCGCGGGGAGGAGACCATGGCCCGATCTTCCCGTACCGGCTCCACTTCCTGAATACCGAGGGGAAGGATTCGGGACTCTCGGTTGAATTCCAGCGGGCTCATAGCGTGGATCGCTTTCTGGAAGCGTTGCGCGCACGGGTGCCCCTGGACGTCATCGATCCGAGGAGAACCGGACAGCCATGAACCCTTGGTTCGCGAAGGCGATCATTCTCGTCAGCAGTATCGTGATGGTGATCGTCCGGGCTCCGCACGGGCAGCGGAGCCGCGGGATCAAGGTGGTGAAGAGCCGGAAAGGGTCGCTGGAGATCGTCCTTCTGACGCTCGCTTGGCTTGGGTTCTTCGTTCCCCTCGTCTGGATCGCGACGCCGGTTTTCGCATTCGCGGACTATCCGCTGCGTCCGCTTCCGTTCATCGCCGGCACCGTGTGCCTCGCGGTGGGGCTGTGGCTTTTCCACGAGTCGCACGCGGACCTTGGCACGAACTGGTCGATCACTCTCGAGGTGCGGGAGAGGCATCAGCTCGTGACCGAGGGGATCTACCGCCAGGTTCGCCACCCCATGTACCTCGCCCTCCTGCTCTATTCGTTGGGCCAGGCGCTCGTGCTGCCCAACTGGGTGGCGGGCCCATCCTACCTGGTCGCGTTCGGGCTGCTCTTCGCCCTCCGCGTCGGCCCCGAGGAGCGGATGATGCGGGAGGAGTTCGGCAAGGACTACGAGGCTTACATGGCGCGGACCAAGCGTCTCATCCCGGGCCTTTGGTAATCTGAGCCCGTGCAAGAACTCCGCGAGCTTGTCGACCAACTGGACCGTCTGATCCCGAAGGAAGGTGCCAAGCTCAGGATTCCCGCTGATCCAGACGGCAACACGACGATCGGCACGCAGCGTGGCTACCTCCGGCTGGGAGTCGAACTCCTTCGGGCAGGTCTCACCCCCACCGCCGCCGCCGAGCCTGAGATCCCACAACTCCCGCTCGACATCGGCTATCTCCTTACGCCGGATTCAGAGACACCTTTCGATCTGTGCGAGATCGATGAGAACGTCGATCAGCTGCCGGCCCGAAGCAGGAAGCTCGGACCGCTTGGCCAGCTCGTGGCTGCTCTGGTGACGGTGGCGGCATTGGCTCTGATTGTCCTGGGAGCAGTAGCCGCCCTGTCGTGGTTCTTTCATTAGCGCAGGCACGGCATCACAAATGAGAACGCGTATCGAGGTCGCGTCGGAGGCCGGGGTTCTTCGCTCGCGAGTTCGAGGCGCTTGGCGGTGCCTTTCGACTCGAGGTGCCGAGCGGGAGGGTTGCCTTGAGCGGCTGGGATAAGGGGGGCAAGGCCGGCGAGGCGGGCGGCCTTGCGGTGAGTCCAGGGCCGTACGTTCTGTCCGTTGACACGTCGGCCCTTCGACGGGGCGCGCCATGCGGAGGACATGAGCGAGCTGCTCGGAGCCGATTGGAGGTTCATGCAGACGGTCGACCGTCTCGGGCTGGTGGGCTGCCTTCCGCTGGTTCTCACCGCAGTCTGCATTCTGGCGGCAAAGTGGCATTGGCTCTGGTACGTCCTGCCCCTGCTCGCGGTATCCTGGCTACCGTACATCGTTCTCAGGCGCAGTCACCGCTACAAGGCCGCCGAGCGGCGGGCGTCGGAGCAAGAGCGGGCGCGGCCGCACTACGTGCTCAGTCTCACACCGACGCAACAGGACGGCCTTTCAGGTGGGTTCCTGCGTGAATGACGAGCCGCCTGGCGACGAGTACCGCGGGCACGGGGCGTGACTACGCGAAGAGCTCCTCGCCTTGGCGAATGTACCGATTGCCACGTTCAAGTGACGAGCGGTCCGTGGGACAATCGGGTCATGGCCCGTGCAGCGGAGCGCCTCGCCGAGAACGCGCCCGGCCCCTTCTTCGTCGATTCGACGTGCATCGACTGCGGGGCCTGCCGCGTCATCGACCCCGGCCACTTCCGGCGGGGCGGCCGCGGCCTCTCCGTCGTCCATCGACAGCCCGAGACGGAGCCCGAGCGCCGGCGGGCCCTGATGGCCCTCGTCGCCTGCCCCACGAGCTCGATCGGCACCGATCCGCGGCAGGATGCCGCGGCCGGTGTCGCCGCCTTTCCGGAGCTGCTGGACGCGGAGGCGCAGGTGTACTTCTGCGGGTTCACGGCGGAGAGCTCCTTCGGCGCCACGAGCTACCTGATCCGCCGGAAGGAGGGCAACGTCCTCGTCGATTCGCCGCGCGCGGCGGGACCGCTGCTGCGACGGCTGGAAGAGCTGGGGGGAGTGCGGTGGATGTTCCTCACCCACCGCGACGACGTTGCCGACCATCGCCGGTTCCGTGACCGCTTCGGGTGCGAGCGGATCCTCCATGCGAGGGACGTCACCTCCGGTACCGGGGACGTGGAGCGGAAGCTCGTGGGCGACGAGCCGCAACGCCTCGCCGACGATCTCCTCGCCGTGCCCGTCCCGGGGCATACCGCGGGAAGCGCAGTGCTCCTCTATCGCGAACGGTTCCTCTTCAGCGGCGACCACCTGATGGGTACCGAAGACGGACGCGGGCTCGAGACGGGCCGCGAGGTCTGCTGGTACTCCTGGCCGAACCAGATCCGGTCGATGGAGCGGCTCCTCGACCTGCGCTTCGAATGGGTGCTGCCGGGTCACGGCGGCCGGTACCGCGCGCCGACGCCGGCGGCGATGCGGAGAGACCTGGAGGCGCTCGTGTCGGAGATGCGCCGCCAGGAGTGATGGAACCCGCACCGCAATCCAAGCGTATTGTGATCTGGCGCACCTCGCGCTGGTCTCGGTCGCGGTACGGTGGGCGAGTTTTCCTGGGCGGGCCCGCGAGTTGGCTTGCGCTCGATGATCTAATTCAAGAGGTTGTCGTCTTCGGGCCCCCGCACTCATAGCTTGCTGCCGCCGCGGCGGGATCTGCCCCACGAGAATCTGGAGACCGTCGCGATGGAAGAGAATCTCGTTCAACCGGAGCCGCGCTCCATTCCCCAGGGGCTCCACTCCCTGTTCAACCGTCTGGAGCGCCACCGGCCTGACGGGCATCAGCCGGACGACTTCATCGAAGAGGTCTTCCACAGCCTGAAGGAAGACCTCGGCGTTCTGGGCTTGGTGGTCTACGGCGAGCGCCGCGACGGCTTCGAGCTGCGCAAGCAGGTCGGTGACGGCGTGGAAGCGCCGGCCGAGTTCCTGGAGGTGACGTGGCCCTCGGTGGCGTTCGTCCTGCGCCACCGCGTCTACATCTTCGCCGATCCCCACGACCCGGGCTCTCCGCCCGCAGTCGGCATCCTTCCCGGGGGACCCTCGGCCGGGGTCGTCGTGGGCCGGCGGCCCCACCGACGCCTGTTGTTCTTCGTGCTGGACTGGGGCTGGGAGCGGGAGAGGGTGGACTTCGCCCTCAACGTCCTGCGCGCCGCGCTCGGGCTGCACCTGCTCGAAGAGCGGGTCCGTCTCAGCTTCCGGCAGGTCGCCGAGATCCAGGAGAGCCTCCTTCGGGAAGCGGCGCCGCCCCTGCCCGGCTTCGACATCGCCTATCGCTCCATCCCGGCGGAGGAGGTCGGCGGGGACTTCTGCGACTTCGTCCAGGTGACGGAGGATCTGGTGGGCTTCGCCTTCGGCGATGCGAGCGGCCATGGGTTGCCGG